>Ga0209545_100009_pt1 | contig 323780 bp, 288 predicted proteins | sample UppTromiDAQMD018_FD_185833 | JGI IMG/M metagenome (GOLD analysis project Ga0209545, IMG submission 185833) | Upper troposphere microbial communities from Maryland, USA - DAQMD-018 (SPAdes) (version 2) | ecosystem: Environmental > Air > Outdoor Air > Unclassified | place: USA: Maryland, Virginia...
CTGTCGAAGGCGGGGTGGGTCCGGTTGCGGGAGTGTCCGCGGCATGGATGCCGCGGCCAAGCCCCCATGGACGGGTTTACGGCGTCTCCCGCAACCGGACCCACCCTGCCATCCCACGGAGTGCACGCTGTTGCTGTTGCTGTTGCTGTTGCTCGTGCCTTGGCCTCGGCAGGTGCAGGGCTGCAAGCCCTGCCGAACACCCCTCAACGCCTGGGCGCGAGCTGCTCGAGCATTTCCCAGGACTTCAGTCCCCGCGGCCCGAGGTGATGGGCCAGCACCCGCCGCATCGGCAGGCGCAGGCTGGCCAGGTCGGCGGCATCGGGCTCTTCATCGGCGGCCAGCGCCAGCAGCGCCGAGCCGGTCGCGGCTGCGCGGCGTTCGCCAGCGCGCTCGCTGAGCAGGCGTTGCGCGCCTTCCTGTGGGTCCAGTTCGTAGCGCGCGGCCGGGTCGATCGGCTGACCGTCGCTGGCACTGTCCAGCTCAAAACCCAGGCCCAGCGCGGTCAGCAGCTCGCGTTCGAACCGGCGCAGGGTCCAGGCCAGGCCCGCCCCCACTCCCAGTCGCGCACGCGCTTCGCCGTAGGCCAGGTACAGCTCCGGCAGCGGGTCCTGGCGCGGGGCCAGGCGCAGGGTCAGTTCACTCAGGTAGAAGCCGGCCAGCATCGCCTGACCAACCAGACGCGGTGCCGCGTCCAGCGCCTCGGCGCCACGCAGCTGGGCCAGCTCACCGCGCTGCAATGCGCTGAAGCGGATCCACTGCAGTGGCTGCAGGGCGGCGCGCAGCACCTGGCCCTTGGCAGTGGACACACCGCGCGCGAGCAGGCCGATACGGCCATGCTGCGCGCTCAATACCTCGACCAGCAGGCTGGTCTCACGGTAGGCCCGTGCATGCAGCACGAAGCCGGTGTCGTCCTCGATCAGCATCGAAGCGACCGTTCCGGGTTACTCGTAACCGAAGGCCTTCAGTGCGGCCTCGTCGTCGGACCAGCCTTCACGCACGCGCACCCAGGTTTCCAGGAACACCTTGGCCCCGAACAGACGCTCCATCTGCAGGCGGGACTTGGCCCCGATCTCCTTCAGGCGGGTACCACCCTTGCCGATTACGATGGCCTTCTGGCCCTCGCGCTCGACCCAGATCACCGCACCGATGCGCAGCAGGTTGCCATCTTCGGTGAAGCGTTCGATTTCCACGGTGGTGGCATACGGCAGCTCTTCGCCCAACTGGCGCATCAGCTGTTCACGCACCAGTTCGCCGGCCAGGAAGCGCTGGCTGCGGTCGGTGATCTCGTCTTCGCCGAACATCGGCGGCGCTTCCGGCAGCAGTGCCAGCACGTCGCGCACCAGCGCTTCCAGACCGTTGCGCTTCTGCGCCGAGATCGGATGCACGGAGGAGAAGTCGCGGCCGGCGGTGACTTCCTGCAGGAACGGCAGCAGCGCGCCCTTGTCCTTCAGTCGATCGATCTTGTTGACCACCAGCACCACCGGGATGCCGGCGTCACGCAGCACGTTGAACGCCAGGCTGTCTTCTTCGTCCCAACGACCCGCTTCGATCACCAGCAGGCCGGCGTCGACGCCTTCCAGCGATCCGCGCGCGGCGCGGTTCATCACCCGGTTCATCGCCCGCTTCTGCACCTTGTGCAGGCCGGGGGTGTCGACCAGCACCAGCTGGCCTTCCGGATAGGTGGCGATGCCCAGCAGGCGATGGCGCGTGGTCTGCGGACGATTGGAGACGATGCTGACCTTGGCGCCGACCAGGGCATTGGTCAGGGTCGACTTGCCCACGTTCGGGCGGCCGATGACGGCCACGCTGCCGCAATGATGGGGAGTTTGTTCGCTCACTTGGAATCCAGTTGTTCTAGGACGGCCGCAGCCGCCTGTTGTTCGGCAAGCCGCCGCGAGGCGCCTTCGCCCTCGGTGCTGGCGGCCGGGTCGGCTACGATGCAGCGTACCCGGAAGTGTTTGGCATGGTCGTCACCGGATTCTGACACCAGTTCATACTGCGGCAACGCCTTCTGTCGGGCCTGCAGCCATTCCTGCAGGCGGGTCTTGGGGTCCTTCTCGGGCCGGCCGGAGGCCGGCAATGCCTCGATCGAAGCGCTGAACCAGGGCAGTACCACCGCCCGGCAGGCCTCGAAGCCGGCATCCAGGTAGATCGCGGCCACCACGGCTTCCACCGCATCGGCCAGGATCGAGTCGCGACGATGACCGCCGGACTTCATTTCGCCCGGGCCCAGGGTCAGCCGTTCGCCCAGTTCCAGGGTGCGCCCGATCACCGCCAGCGCGCCTTCACGCACCAGCTCGGCACGGGCACGGGTCATCGCGCCTTCGTCAGCCTTGGGCCAGCGCCGGTACAACGCCTCGGCCGCCATCATGTTGACGATGCTGTCGCCGAGGAACTCCAGGCGCTCGTTGTGCGGCGCACCGGCACTGCGATGCGTCAGCGCCTGCTTGAGCAGGGCCGGGTCGCTGAAGGCATGACCGATCAGGTCGCCACGTTGGATGAATTTACTGGGCACCGCTTCGTGTCAGGTCCTGGGAAGAATCGAATTTGCCAACCACATCGAGGTTGCCGACCAGCGGCCGGCGCACTTCGTAGTTGACCTTGAGGGTCCAGCCATTGTCGCGACGATCAAACTTGACGTTGGCCGGCTTCACGTTGTCCGAGTAGTTGATGTACAGGCGCTTGAAGAACAGGTCCTGGATCCGCGACGGCTCCATGCTGCCCACGCCCGGCTCGTTGGCCAGGCTCTTCATCGCCGAGCGCACCGCGTAGTACTCCTGGTACATCGGGAACAGCTTCATGCCGATGTAGAGGAAGAAACCAACCACGATCAGGACCGCCAGGAACGAGGTCAGGGTCATGCCACGCTGCGTGTTCATCGTCTTCATTGCGTTCTCCCCAGATACGCGTTGGATGTGAAAATACTCAGTTGATGCCCGATCAGTTGATGCTCGAGCCGATCCGCGACGGCTCGAAGCCATCCTTGCAGAACCAGCCCTGGCAGTTGAGCCAGATCAGGAATGCCTTGCCGCGCAGGTTCTCTTCCGGCAGCAGGCCCCAGAAACGACCATCGTCGCTGTTGTCGCGGTTGTCGCCCATCACCAGATACTTGCCGGCAGGCACGGTCCACTGGCCCTGGCCGCGCGGATAGTCGGTCTCCAGCACGGTGTGGGTGCGGCCCGGCAGGTGCTCGACCAGCAGGTTGGCGCCTTCGCCCTGGCCCTTGTGGCCGGCGTAGATGCCCTTGTTGTCGTACTTCAGCGGCTCACCGTTGAGGATCACGCCGTCGCCTTCGAAGACCACGGTGTCGCCCGGCACGCCGATCACGCGCTTGATGAAGTTCTCGCCCTTGGCCGGATCCTGGTCGCTGTGGCCCGGGAAGTGGAACACCACCACGTCGCCGCGCGACGGTTCACCGACAGGCACGAACTTGGTGTTGCTGATCGGCAGGCGCAGGCCATAGGAGAACTTGTTGACCAGGATAAAGTCGCCGATCAGCAGGTTCGGCATCATCGAGCTGGACGGAATCTTGTACGGCTCGGCGATGAAGCTGCGCACGATCAGCACGATCGCCAGCACCGGGAAGAACGCACGCGAGTAGTCCACCAGCACCGGCTCGGAATCGAGCAGGCCCGCGCGCTGGGCGCGGCGCTTGGCGAGGTACAGCTTGTCCGCGAGCAGGATCAGGCCCGAGGACAGGGTCAGCACGACCAGGAGGATCTCAAACAGTTTCATTCAGGGTCCTTTGCAACGTCACCAGACGACCGGCCCCGCAGGGCCGGTGCGGGCTTACTTGTTGTCCATCTGCAGCACGGCCAGGAACGCTTCCTGCGGGATCTCCACACGGCCGACCTGCTTCATGCGCTTCTTGCCTTCCTTCTGCTTTTCCAGAAGCTTCTTCTTGCGCGAAACGTCGCCACCATAGCACTTGGCCAGCACGTTCTTGCGCATGGCCTTGACCGTGGTACGGGCGATGATCTGCGAGCCGACGGCAGCCTGGATGGCCACGTCAAACTGCTGGCGCGGGATCAGGTCCTTCATCTTGTCGCACAGCTCGCGGCCGCGGCGATCGGCGTGACTGCGGTGTACGATCAGCGACAGCGCATCGACCTTGTCACCGTTGATCAGCACGTCGACGCGCACGAACGGGCCGGCATCGAAGCGCACGAAGTGGTAGTCCAGCGACGCATAGCCACGGCTGACCGACTTCAGCTTGTCGAAGAAGTCCAGCACCACTTCGGCCATCGGCAGCTCATAGCTGATCTGCACCTGGCTGCCCAGGTAGTTGATGCCGATCTGGCTGCCACGCTTTTCTTCGCACAGCTTGATGATGTTGCCGATGTACTCCTCGGGGGTGAGCACGTTGGCACGGATGATCGGCTCGCGGATCTCCTCGACATGGTTCACCGGCGGCAGCTTGGCCGGGTTGTCCATGTTGATGATGGTGCCGTCGGTCTTCAGTACCTCGTACACCACCGTCGGCGCGGTGCTGATCAGGTCCAGGTTGTATTCGCGTTCCAGGCGCTCCTGCACGATCTCCATGTGCAGCATGCCGAGGAAGCCGCAGCGGAAACCGAAGCCCATTGCTTCGGAGCTTTCCGGCTCGAAGCGCAGCGCAGCATCGTTCAGGCGCAGCTTGTCCAGCGCTTCGCGCAGGTCCGGGTAGTCTTCGGCATCGACCGGGAACAGGCCGGCGAACACGCGCGGCTGCATTTCCTGGAAGCCCGGCAGCGGCTTCGGCGCCGGGTCGGCAGCCAGGGTGAGGGTGTCGCCGACCGGCGCACCGTGCACGTCCTTGATGCTGGCGGTGACCCAACCCACTTCACCGGCGCGCAGCGCCGGCAGCACCTTGCGCTTCGGGGTGAACACGCCGACGTTGTCGACCTGGTGGTTGCGGCCGGTGGACATCACCTGCAGCTTGTCACCGGCCTTGATCTCACCCTGCATCACGCGCACCAGCGAGACCACGCCCAGGTAATTGTCGAACCAGGAGTCGATGATCAGCGCCTGCAGCTTGTCGGTGTCACGCGGCTTCGGCGGCGGGATGCGGTGCACGATGGCTTCCAGCACGTCCTGCACGTTCAGGCCGGTCTTGGCGCTGACCGGCACGGCGTCGGCGGCATCGATGCCGATCACGGCCTCGATCTCGGCCTTGGCGCGCTCGATGTCGGCGGTGGGCAGGTCGATCTTGTTGATCACCGGCACCACTTCCAGGCCCTGCTCGACAGCGGTGTAGCAGTTGGCCACCGACTGCGCTTCCACGCCCTGGGCGGCGTCGACCACCAGCAGCGCGCCTTCGCAGGCGGCCAGCGAGCGGCTGACTTCATAGGAGAAGTCGACGTGGCCCGGGGTGTCGATGAAGTTCAGATGGTAGGTCTGCCCGTCCTTGGCCAGGTACGGCAGCGACACCGACTGCGCCTTGATGGTGATGCCGCGCTCGCGCTCGATCGGGTTGGAGTCGAGCACCTGCGCTTCCATCTCGCGGGCCTGGAGGCCGCCGCAGAGCTGGATGATGCGGTCGGCCAGCGTGGACTTGCCGTGGTCGACGTGGGCGATGATGGAGAAGTTGCGGATGTTCCGCATCGAATCAGAAGACATAGGTGGCGGCGGCGCGCGGCGTCGTCAGGGTAACGGTCGATTATCGCACGCCCGGGGCCCTGCCGCGAAAACGGCCTCATCGGGCCGGGGCCGGAATGGCCGAAGCCCCGCCAGGGCGGGGCTTCGGGGGAGCAGAGGTGGCCGCCAGGGCGGCCCCGGCAGGCCTTACTGGCCGGCCTTGACCGCCACGAAGGCACTGTTGCCGTTGCCGGTACGTACCAGCAGCATCACCACATCGTCCTTCTTGTAGCTGGACAGCGCGCGGTTCAGGGCATCCACGCTGCCGACCGTGGTACGGCCGACCTGCAGGATCACCATGCCCGGCGACAGGCCCGCGTCACGTGCCGCCTGGCCCTTGACCCCGGTGATGCGCACACCTTCGTTGCCGTCCAGGCCGAACTGCTTGCGCTGCGGCGCAGTCAGATCACTGACATCCAGGCCAAGCAGTGCATTGGCACCCGCCTGCGGCGCCGCATCGGGCCTGGGTCCTGCGGCCGTGCGGGCATTGCCCTGGCCGTCTTCGCTCAGCGCGGTCAGCGTGGCGCTCAGGTCACGCGGCTTGCCGTCGCGGATCACGCCCAGCGTGACCCGGCTGCCCGGCGCCATCGCACCGATCAGCGGCGGCAGGTCCGACCAGCTGTTGACCGGGCTGCCATTGACCGAGCGCACCACGTCACCGATCTGCACGCCGGCCTTTTCCGCCGCGCTGCCGGCCACGATCTGGTTGACCAGCGCGCCACGGCTGTCCGGCAGGCCCAGGCCCTGCGCCTTCAGCGCATCGATCGGCTCGACCACCGCGCCCAGCTGGCCACGGGTGACCTTGCCACTCTTCTTGATCTGCTCGACCGCGCTCATCGCCAGGTCGATCGGAATCGCGAAGCTGATGCCCATGTAACCGCCCGAGGCGGAGAAGATCTGCGAGTTGATACCGACCACTTCGCCGCGGGTGTTCAGCAGCGGGCCGCCGGAGTTGCCCTGGTTGATCGCCACGTCGGTCTGGATGAACGGCACGTAGCGCTGATCAGCGCCACCGGTGCTGCGGCCCAGCGCGCTGACGATGCCGGCGGTGACCGAGTGGTCCAGGCCGAACGGCGAGCCGATCGCGACAACCCACTGGCCCGGCTTCAGGGTATTGGAATCGCCCACCCGCACGGTCGGCAGGTTCTTGCCGTCGATCTTCAGCAGGGCCACGTCGTACTGCTGGTCACTGCCCACCACCTTGGCGTTGAATTCGCGGCTGTCACCCAGCTTGACCTTCACCTCGCTGGCGTCAGCCACCACGTGGTAGTTGGTCAGCACGTAGCCGTCGGGCGAAATGATGAAGCCCGAGCCCATGCCGCGGCCCTTGATGCTGGGGCCACCGTCCTGCCCGCCCGGCCCCTGCCCCGGCATCGGGAAGTCAGGCCCGAAGAAGCGACGGAAGAATTCCGGCATGTCATCGTCGCCGCCCATCGGGCCACGCGAGGCCTGGCGGTTGTTGCGCACGATGGTGGTGTCGACGTTGACCACGCCCGGCCCGACCTGTTCGACCAGATGGGTGAAATCGGGCAGGCCGCTGACCAGCGGCTGCGCCGGCGCGCGCGGGGCTGCTGCAGCGGCGGCCTGGGGCTGGGCGGCAGGCGGCGCTGGCTGGGCACAGGCCACCAGCGGCAGGGTCAGGGCGAACAGGCCAATGGCCTGCGTGCGGAGTCGGGGAGTCATCGGACGGCAACCTCCGGGTCGGATGGAAAGAGGAATACGGGCCCCGCCGACGGCGGGGCGTGAAAGCGCCCGGCTCAGTCGCGCGGGCGCGGCGGCACCGGCAGGTCATCCTGCAGGCGCGGCTCGAACGGGTAGAACGCGGCACCACCGGCGTGGGCCGGGAAGCTGGCATTGAGCGCGCCACCGGCGGCGGGCGCCAGGCTGGAGCGCGGCCACGGTCGCGCCTGCAGGCCACCGACCTCACCGAACGGCAGGTTGCGGCTGGCGTTGGCCGGCACGCTCGGGGTCAACGGCGCCTGCGCGGCAGCCACGGCACGCTGCGGTACATCGTCACGCTGCGCGGCACGCGCGGCCTGCTGGCTGCGGGTCGCACTGGCACGGCGGGTGTCCTGGCGGCGGCCGGCAGCGGCCATCGCCACCGCCGGCGCAGCAGCCACCGCCATCGCTGCGGTATCCACCGAGGCTTCGGTGACCGGAGCCGGGGTGCCCGGTGCCGGCGCCAGCTCGGCCTGACTGGCGATCACCTGCGGCGCCAGCGGCTCGCCCGGCGTGGCCTCCTGCAGCTTCTCGCCGCCCATGAAAAGGGCCACTGCCGCCACCGAGGCGGCCAGTGCAGCACCACCGCCCCAGGCCCGCCAGCCGCTACGCCGCACCTGACGGCGCGGCTCGGCCTGTGGTGCGGGTTCGGCAGCAATGGCGGCGGCCACAGCGGCACCGAAGCCGACAGGCGCCAGCAGCGAGGCCTGGCCGCGCATCACGTCGCCGAGCAGCTGCCAGCGTTCCTGGCAGCCTGCCAGTTCGGGGTCATGTTCCATGCGGCGCAGCAGGAAGCGCGCTTCATCTGCGCCCAGCTCGCCATCGACCAGCGCCGACAGCTGCTCGCGGTGGCGCTGGTCCAGGCGCTGCCCGGCAGGGGATTGATGGTTCTGCGATTCGTTGAACGGATTACTGGTCATACGCGGCTCTTCTCACGGGTGGCGCTGCCGATGTCCAACAGCGGCCGGAGTTCGGTGTCGATCGCCTCGCGCGCCCGGAAGATCCGTGAACGCACGGTGCCGATCGGGCACCCCATTTTCTGCGCGATTTCGTCGTAACTCAGGCCTTCCACCTCGCGCAGGGTGATCGCCAGCCGGAGTTCTTCCGGCAGCGCGTTGACGGCCTTCATCACCGTCTGTTCCAGCTCCTGGCGCATCAACTCGCGTTCGGGCGTGTCGGTGTCGCGCAGGCGCGTCCCGCTGTCGAACTGTTCAGCATCGCCGATGTCGATGTCATCGGTCGGCGGGCGACGATTGTGTGAAGCCAGGTAGTTTTTGGCGGTATTCACGGCGATTCGATGCAACCAGGTTGAGAACTGGGCATCGCCACGGAAACTTCCGATCGCGCGGTAGGCACGGATGAAAGTGTCCTGGGCGACGTCCTGACATTCGCTCCAGTCGGCGATGTAGCGACCGACCAGGGCCACGACCCGATGCTGGTACTTGCGCACCAGGACATCGAAGGCGGCACTCTCGCCGTGCTGCACGCGCCGGACCAGTTCCAGATCCAGCTCCTGAGGTGTATCAACATCGGCCATGAGGGGCCGCACTCCTGTCAGCCCAACCGACGTCGGGCAATGAGACTGCCAATCCCGGGAAAAGTTCAGTCGCCGATCACCTGGCGCCGCACCAGCTTTTAACCACCGTTCCGTTAGCGTCCCGGTTCCAGGCTCTGGATCCGGGGGCTCCACCCCCTGCTATTGGGATTTGACGCGGGGGAAACAACCTCTGGATCATAGCCGCTTCTCCATACACAACCGGATGGAACGTCCATGCTCTCAGGCTTCGATGGTCTCCGCTTCAGCCACTGGCTCCCCGAGATCCGCGACGACGGCGTGGTGGTCCTCTCCCTGGATCGTCAGGACAGCAGCGTCAACGCAATGTCGCAGGACGTGCTGCTGGAACTGGGCGACCTGCTTGAGCGCATCGCCATGGACCCGCCCAAGGGCGTGGTGATCCAGTCCCTGAAGAAGGCCGGCTTCATCGCCGGTGCCGACCTGAAGGAATTCCAGGAATTCGACCGCCGCGGCACCGTGAACGATGCCATCCGCCGTGGCCAGTCCACCTACCAGAAGCTGGCCGAGCTGCCCTGCCCGACCGTGGCGGCGATCCATGGCCACTGCCTGGGCGGCGGCACCGAGCTGGCGCTGGCCTGCCGCTACCGTGTGGCTTCGAATGACAGTTCGACCCGCATCGGCCTGCCGGAAACCCAGCTGGGCATTTTCCCGGGCTGGGGCGGCAGCGCGCGCCTGCCGCAGCTGGTGGGCGCACCGGCGGCGATGGACATGATGCTGACAGGCCGCACCCTGTCAGCCTCGGCTGCACGTGGCATCGGCCTGGTCGACAAGGTGGTGGCACCGGCGGTGGTGCTCGACACGGCCGTAGCGCTGGCGCTGTCCGGCACCACCCGCCCGTTCAAGCAGCGCGCGACGGCATGGGCGACCAACACCTGGCTGGCACGCACGCTGCTGGCGCCGCAGATGGTCAAGCAGGTGGCACGCAAGGCGAAGAAGGACCAGTACCCCGCGCCGTATGCGCTGATCAGCACCTGGCAGCGCAGCGGTGGCAAGCCGGTGCAGGCACGCCTGGATGCCGAACGTCGCGCCGTGGTGAAACTGGCCAGCACCCCCACCGCGCGCAACCTGATCCGCATCTTCTTCCTTACCGAGCGCCTGAAGGGCCTGGGTGGTGGTGATTCGGGCATCCGCCACGTGCACGTGGTCGGTGCCGGCGTGATGGGCGGCGATATTGCTGCATGGGCCGCCTACAAGGGCTTCGAGGTCACACTGCAGGACCGCGAGCAGCGCTTCATCGACCCGGCCATGGAACGCGCCCAAGCGCTGTTCGCCAAGAAAGTGCGCGACGAAAGCAAGCGTCCGGCGGTGGCCGCGCGCCTGCGGGCCGACCTGGAAGGCAACGGCGTGGCTGAAGCTGACCTGGTGATCGAAGCCATCATCGAGAACCCGGAAGCCAAGCGTGCGCTGTACCAGACGCTGGAACCGAAGATGAAGCAGGACGCACTGCTGACCACCAATACTTCGTCGATTCCGCTGCTGGAACTGCGCGACCACATCCAGCGCCCGGCGCAGTTCGCCGGCCTGCACTACTTCAACCCGGTGGCGCAGATGCCGCTGGTGGAAATCATCCATCACGACGGCATGGCGCCTGAAACCGAGCGTCGACTGGCCGCGTTCTGCAAGGCACTGGGCAAGTTCCCCGTGCCGGTGGCCGGCAGCCCGGGCTTCCTGGTCAACCGCGTGCTGTTCCCGTACATGCTGGAAGCCGCCACCGCCTATGCCGAAGGCATCCCGGGCCCGGTGATCGACAAGGCCGCTGTGAAGTTCGGCATGCCGATGGGCCCGATCGAACTGATCGACACGGTGGGCCTGGACGTGGCCGCTGGCGTTGGCCGCGAACTGGCACCGTTCCTCGGCCTGCAGATTCCGGCCGCGCTGCAGACGGTGGAACCGGACAAGCGCGGCAAGAAGGATGGCCAGGGCATCTATACCTGGGAAAACGGCCGTGCGAAGAAGCCGGACGTGGCCAGCGATTACCAGGCACCGGCCGATCTGGAAGACCGCCTGATCCTGCCGCTGTTGAACGAGGCAGTGGCCTGCCTGCACGAAGGCGTGGTGGCGGATGCGGACCTGCTGGATGCCGGCGTGATCTTCGGCACTGGCTTCGCACCGTTCCGTGGCGGCCCGATCCAGCACATCCGCGCGGTGGGTGCCGATGCAATCGTGGAGCGGCTGAAGGCACTGCAGCAGCGCCACGGCGATCGTTTCGCCCCGCGCCCGGGCTGGGACAACCCAGTCCTGCGCGAACCGGTGGTGTGAGTTGATCGGCCGGGCCTGCGGCCCGGCATCCGCAGAGGCAACGTCAAGTTCCACAGCAGAAGCCAGAGCCAAAGCGGCTCTGGCTTTTCTGTTTGTTGGGCGGGGCGGTGTCGGGTTGCGGGGACGCCGTAAACCCGTCCCTGGGGGCTTGGCCGCGGCATCCATGCCGCGGACACCCCGCAACCCGACACCGCCCCACCCCTGACAGTTTCCCGATGACGGTCGGTGAACTGCGATTCTGGTGGGAATCGCTACGAACTGGTGGGTGGCCACCTTGGTTGCCACAAGGAGCGAAGCGACCGGCGTTTGATTTTGATTTTCTTTTTTCTTCTCCGTGGCTGGACAGCACACGGAAACTGTCAGAGGCCGGGCGGGTGGGTGGCGCAGGACCGTTGGCGCCATGGATGGCGCCATCGAGCCCCCATGGACGGGTTTACGGCGTGTCCTGCGCCACCCACCCGCCCGGCCAAGCGCGGCTTCTGCTTCTGCTTTTGCCTTCAGCGACCAACCCCACAGCCACGAGGGGCTGCGCCGTTGGCGGGAACCCCAGTCGAGCAAGCTCGATTCTACGGAACAGGCTGTTACCCATACGGGGCATGTGCCCGTCACAGCTGCATGCGATGCTGACCATCTGATCCCTGCCAGCGAGAACGCCCGCATGACCACCATCATCGCCCCGCGCGTGCACGACATCGGCGGACTCGAAGTCCGTCGCGCCGTCCCCACCCTGCAGGCGCGCAGCATCGGCTCGTTCGTGTTCGTCGACCAGATGGGCCCGGCACTCATGCATCCCGGCACCGCCATCGACGTGCGCCCGCATCCGCATATCGGCCTGGCCACCGTCACCTACCTGTGGTCGGGCGCCATCGGCCACCGCGACACGCTGGGCTCGGACCAGGTGATCCGCCCCGGTGACGTCAACTGGATGACCGCTGGCCGCGGCATCGCCCATTCCGAACGCACGCCGCAACCAGACCGCGATCACGACAACCCGATCCACGGCATGCAGACCTGGGTCGCACTGCCGAAGTCGCATGAGGAAATCGAGCCGGCGTTCTACCACCATGCCGCGGCCACCCTGCCCGAGCAGCGCCGCAATGGTGTCTGGCTGCGGGTGATCGCCGGCCGCGCCTATGGCGAGGAATCGCCGGTGAAGGTGTTCGCCGACACCCTCAACGTAGCGATCGACCTCGACCCGGATGCGGAGATCGATATCGACAATGGCCACCGCGAGCGCGCGCTGTACATCCTCGAGGGCGAGGCGCAGCTGGACGGCGTTGACATCCCCGCCCAGCACCTGGTGATCCCCGAAGCTGGTGCGACAGGCCGCCTGCGTGCGAAGACGCCGGTGAAGGCGATGTTGTTCGGTGGCGAGCCACTGGATGGCCCACGTCACCTGTGGTGGAACTTCGTCTCCAGCTCGAAGGAGCGTATCGAGCAGGCCAAGCACGACTGGGAAGCCGGCCGCTTCGGCACCATTCCGGGCGACGACAAGGAATTCATCCCGCTGCCGCAGTACTGAACATCGCGTGTTGCACACATCCGAAGGTGTATCCCTGCACCCGGCGTTGACACTACAGTCACCCGCTGATCATTGAAATGTGACATAAATCACACTTTCGACCGTCAAAGGAGTGCAACACATGAGCATGGGTAAACGCTTGTCCGCCGAGTTCCTCGGCACGTTCTGGCTGGTTCTGGGTGGCTGTGGCAGTGCGGTGCTGGCCGCCAAGTTCGGTGGTGACGGCAATCCGCTGGGTATCGGTTTCCTCGGCGTTGCGCTGGCCTTCGGCCTGACCGTGGTGACCGGCGCCTATGCGTTCGGCCATATCTCCGGCGCGCACTTCAATCCGGCGGTCAGTGTCGGCCTGTGGGCCGGCGGTCGTTTCCCGACCAAGGACCTGATCCCGTACATCATCGCCCAGGTCGCCGGCGGCCTGCTGGCCGGCTTCATCCTGCTGCAGATCGCATCGGGCGCCAGCGGCTTCGCCATTGATGGCAGCCAGGCCGGTGCATTCGCCAGCAACGGCTACGGTGCGCTGTCCCCCGGCGGCTACAGCGTGGCCGCGGCCTTCCTGTGCGAAGTGGTGCTGACCGCCGTGTTCCTGATCGTGATCATGGGCGCCACCCACGGCAAGGCACCGGCCGGGTTCGCCCCGCTGGCGATCGGCCTGTCGCTGACCCTGATCCACCTGATCAGCATCCCGGTCACCAACACCTCGGTGAACCCGGCCCGTTCCACGGCGGTGGCCTTCTTCGCCGGCAGCGGCGCGGTCAGCCAGCTGTGGCTGTTCTGGGTCGCCCCGCTGCTGGGCGGCGCGATCGGCGGCATCATCTACAAGTGGCTCGGCAACGACCGCTGAGTCCTGTGCGGACCATTGCGGCCGACCATCGGCCGCAATGGTTACGCGTGTAACCGCGATTTGTGCGATCGCTCACGTTCCGTTAAGGTTGAGTTGACCGTCCGTGCACATGCCGGCCGGGGCGGCATCCGGGGATGGGATGCCAAGGCTGCCGGTCCATCCGGCGGAGCCAACGACACACCACCTTGGGGGATGCATGAAGTTCGCGCCTGTAGTGTTGTCGAGCCTGCTGTTCGCTGCGGCCCACGCCGCCGCACAGGCTCCCACCGAATGCCCTTCGCTGCCTGCCAGCAGTGGCCTGCAATGGCAGCAGCTGGCGCAGACCGATTTCCTGGTCTGCCGCGCCAGCACTGGCGATGGTCGTGAAGTGTTGAGCCTGATGCTCAGCGCACGTGACCCATCCATTCCGCTGAACCGTTCGCTGCGCCAGGAAAAGGGCAGCTTCGGCGGTGAATCACTCTACTGGTACCAGCCGGACCTCGGTGGCCAGCAGCCTCCGGGCTATGCCGAGCGCCGCATCAGTGTGGTCAAGCTCGACAAAGGACGTTACGCGCAGATTTCGCTGTATCCGGACAGCCCTCAGGAACTGGGCTCGCTGCAGCAGCTGGCGCAAGGCATGAGCCTGACCCCGTCGGCCGTGGCCGCCGGTCGCTGACCGTGGCGGGGATGACTGCCTTGCAGCATCCCCGCCGCATCCAATGCGCTGGACATCCGCCGGGCATGGCCCGGCGCTACCGGTTTCTTTCGCCGGGCATGGCCCGGCGCGCCCTATCAGAACTTGCCTTCCTGGAAATCGACGAAGGCCTGCATCAGTTCCTGCCGCGTGTTCATCACGAACGGGCCGTGCCGCATCACCGGCTCGCGCAGCGGACGGCCGGCCACCAGGATCAACCGCGCGCCTTCGCTGCCGGCCGAAACATGCAGCTGTTCGCCACCGCCCAGCACCGCCAGTTCCTGGCGTGCAACGTCGCGCGCGGCGTCCTGCTCACCCACGGTCATTGCACCTTCGAACACATAGGCAAAGGCGTTGTGGCCTTCCGGCAGCGCGTAGGTCCAGGCTCGATCCGGTGCCAGCGTGATATCGAGGTAGAGCGGATCAGTGGCCGGCTGCACGATCGGGCCGTGGGTGCCGTCCACGCTGCCGGCGATCACCTTCACTTCCACGCCGGTTTCCGGCTTCACCACCGGAATGCGCTCCGGCGCGAATTCCTGGTACTTCGGGTCGGTCATCTTCTCCTTCGCCGGCAGGTTTACCCACAGCTGGAAACCGCGCATCTGCCCGCTTTCCTGCTCGGGCATCTCCGAATGCACCAGGCCGCGGCCGGCGGTCATCCACTGCACGCTGCCCGGGGTCAGCAGGCCTTCGTTGCCGTGGTTGTCGCGGTGCCGCATGCGCCCGTCGAGCATGTAGGTGACCGTCTCGAAACCGCGGTGCGGGTGTTCCGGGAAGCCGGCGATGTAGTCCTCGGCGCGGTCGGTGCCGAATTCATCGAGCAGCAGGAACGGATCCAGGTCGGGCAGCGTCGGACCACCGATGACGCGGGTCAGGCGCACACCGGCACCGTCGGAGGTGGGCATGCCACGGATGGTACGCAGCACGCGGACCGGTTCGGGAAGGCTCATGGCGACTCCTGTTGGATGGATGCCAGTGAAGATGGACGCCACATGGCCGTACGCCAATGGATGGCACCGCAACCGATTGTTCCATCCCTGGTGTTCGCTGCACGTCAGCGCCCCCTGCGTACGACCAAAGTACTAACGCTGATTCGTCCTGTGCCAATTGACCCTGTCGAGGGCACGCGGGACTCTTTGTCTGTCTTTCCGGGAGAGAGCACCTCATGAAAGGGTTTTCCAAAATAGGCTGGGCGGCCCTCGCCCTGCTTGGCGCATTCTGTCTGGGCACCGTGGCCCTGCGCCGCGGTGAACACATCAACGCACTATGGATCGTGGTGGCAGCGGTTTCGCTGTACCTGGTCGCCTACCGCTTCTACAGCCTGTTCATCGCCGACAAGGTGATGCAGCTCGATCCGACCCGGGCCACCCCGGCGGTGATCAACAACGATGGCCTGGACTACGTCCCGACCAACAAGCACGTGCTGTTCGGCCACCACTTCGCCGCCATTGCCGGTGCCGGTCCGCTGGTCGGCCCGGTCCTGGCCGCGCAGATGGGCTACCTGCCCGGCCTGCTGTGGCTGGTGGTGGGCGTGGTATTGGCCGGCGCGGTACAGGACTTCATGGTCCTGTTCCTGTCCAGCCGCCGCAACGGCCGCTCGCTGGGTGACCTGGTCCGCGAAGAGATGGGCCAGGTGCCGGGCACCATCGCGTTGTTCGGTGCGTTCCTGATCATGATCATCATCCTGGCGGTGCTGGCGATGGTGGTGGTCAAGGCGCTGGCGGAAAGTCCGTGGGGCATGTTCACGGTGATCGCAACAATGCCGATCGCCATCCTGATGGGCGTGTACATGCGCTACATCCGCCCCGGCAAGATCGGCGAGATCTCGGTGGTCGGCCTGATCCTGCTGCTGGCAGCAATCTGGTTCGGCGGCAAGGTAGCGGCGGACCCGACCTGGGGCCCGGCGTTCACCTTCACCGGTACCCAGATCACCTGGATGCTGATCGGCTACGGCTTCGTCGCCTCGGTGCTGCCGGTGTGGCTGCTGCTGGCCCCGCGCGACTACCTGTCGACCTTCCTCAAGATCGGCACCATCATCGCGCTGGCCATCGGCATCCTGGTGGTGATGCCGGAACTGAAGATGCCGGCACTGACCCAGTTCGCCGCCAGCGGCGACGGCCCGGTGTGGAAGGGCGGCATGTTCCCGTTCCTGTTCATCACCATCGCCTGCGGTGCGGTCTCCGGCTTCCATGCGCTGATTTCCTCCGGCACCACACCGAAGCTGCTGGCCAATGAAGCACACATGCGCTACATCGGCTACGGCGGCATGCTGATGGAATCGTTCGTGGCGGTGATGGCACTGGTGGCCGCATCGATCATCGATCCAGGCATCTACTTCGCGATGAACAGCCCCGCCGCCGTGATCGGTGCCGATGCGGCCTCCGCCGCACACTACATCACCAACACCTGGGGCTTCACCATCACGCCCGAGCAGCTGACCGCGACCGCGGCAGCCATTGGTGAGCCGACCATCCTGCATCGCGCCGGTGGTGCGCCAACGCTGGCAGTGGGCATCGCGCAGATCCTGCACGAAGCCATTCCCAGCAGCAGCGACGCGATGATGGCGTTCTGGTACCACTTCGCGATCCTGTTCGAGGCGCTGTTCATCCTGACCGCCGTGGACGCGGGTACCCGCGCTGGACGCTTCATGCTGCAGGATCTGCTCGGCAACTTCGTGCCAGCGCTGAAGAAGACCGAGTCGTGGACCGCGAACATCATCGGCACCGCCGGCTGCGTAGCGCTGTGGGGCTACCTGCTGTACACCGGCGTGGTCGATCCGTTCGGCGGCATCCAGACCTTGTGGCCACTGTTCGGCATTTCCAACCAGATGCTGGCCGGCATCGCGTTGATGCTGGGCACGGTGGTGCTGTTCAAGATGAAGCGTGACCGCTATGCGTGGGTCACTGCCGTACCCGCCGTGTGGCTGCTGATCTGCACCACCTATGCCGGCTTCATCAAGATCTTCGACAGCAACCCGGCACAGGGCTTCCTGGCGCAGGCACACAAGTTCCAGGCCGCGCTTGCCAGCGATACCATCACCGCGCCGGCCAAGTCGGTGGCGCAGATGAAGCAGATCGTGGTCAACGCCTACGTCAACACCAGCCTGACCGCGCTGTTCCTGCTGGTGGTCGGTGCGGTGCTGGTGTATTCGATCAAGACCATCCTCGCGGCTCGCCGCAATCCGCAGCGCAGCGACCGCGAAACCCCGTACGTGGCACTGAAGCCGCATGAAATGGTGGATCTGTGATGAGCACCCAACTGGTTCCCGTCGGCCAGTACCAGGCACACCGCCGCATCTGGCGGCGCCTGGTGCAGACCGCACGCCTGTGCTGTGGCATTCCTGATTACGACAACTACGTCCGGCACATGCTGGAAAAGCATCCGGACCAGCAGCCGATGGACTACAAGACGTTCTTCCGCGAGCGTCAGGAAGCACGCTACGGTGGCCGTAACGGTGGCCGCTGCTGCTGAAGTGTGAGGTGGGTGCCGGGCTTGCAGCCCGGCGCCCGCAGGGGCAACGGCAACTGCAACTGCAACGGTCAAAGCGTCGGCTCTGGTTTTCCGTGGATTTGGCGGGGTGGTGTCGGATGGCGGGGACGCCGCCATCCGACACCACCCCACCTTCGACAGATTTCCGGTGACGGCAGGAAGCATCAGGGGTCAGATCCGTTTCCTCGAGGAAACGGATCTGACCTTTCTTTGTTCATGGATACCCATGAATTGCATCCACGCATGGCGTGGATCTACCCGGTGGCAGGCAAAAAGAAAGCCGAGCGTGGGCTCGGCTCTACACGGGGAACGCGGGTTCACGGCACGTGCCGTGAACCCGCAACATGTTCGTCAGGTCAGAACTCAGGCACCGGCCATCCACTTCAGGATCAGGCCGGTGACATAGGCCAGCCCCGTGCCTGTGGCATAGCCGACCGTACCCAGCAGCACGCCCACCGGCGCCAGCGTCGGATGGAAGGCCGCTGCCACCACCGGCGCAGATGCCGCCGCACCGATGTTGCCCTGCGAACCAATCGCAAAGAAGAACAGCGGTGCGCGCAGCAGCTTGGCCACCACCCACAGCACCAGCACGTGGGTCGCCATCCAGATCGCACCGAGCAGGAACAGCCACGGCCGATCCAGCAGCGACAGCAGGTTCATCTGCATGCCGATGCAGGCGATCAGGAAGTACAGGAACACCGTGCCCAGTCGCGAAGCACCGGCGGCTTCCAGGCGGCGGGCGCGGGTGAAGCTGAGCGTCAGGCCCATCGCGGTGGACAGCAGGATCACCCATACGAACTGGCTGTCCAGGCTGAACTGGCTGGCCCAGCTGACGTTGGCCTTGAACCAGCCCGACAGCGGCGCGGCGATCGCATGCGCAAGGCCGACACCTCCCAAAGCCACACCGACAATCACCATCAGGTCGGTCATGCTGGGAATGCGTGCGTTCTGCGCCTCGTAGGCACTGATGCGTGCCTTCATTTCGTCGATGGCACGGGTGTCGGCACCGTTGCGGGTGTCGATCTGCTGCGCGCGGTTGGCCATGAACAGCAGGATGGCCATCCACAGGCTGGCGCAGGCCACATCGACCACGGCGAACTGGCCGAAGGTGGTGGCATCGGTGCCGAACACTTCGCGCATGGCGACCATGTTGGCGCCGCCACCGATCCAGCTGCCGGCCAGTGCGGCCATGCCGGCCCAGGTGTCACCGGCCACCGTTTCCGGATGAATCAGCTTCATCAGCTGGAACGAGACGATGGCGCCCAGCATGATGCCGGCGGTGCCGGCGCAGAACACGATCAGCAGCTTGGGACCAAGCTTGGCGATGCCCTTCAGGTCGATCGACAGGGTCAGCAGGACCAGCGCGGCAGGCAGCAGCACATCACGCGCGACCGGGTTGTACAACGAAGTGTTGTGGCCATCGATGACACCGGCGGTGTTGTAGATGGCCGGAACGAAGTAACACAAGAGCAGTGCCGGCACCCAGGCGAAGATCTTCTTCAGCAGAGGCGTCGGACCACTGGCAGCCCAGAAGATCAGGGCCAGGGTGGCGGCAATCAGGCCCAGTCCAACGATGTCGTTGCTGATCAGGGCAGTAGCGGGTTCGGTCGGCATGGGATCCTCTGTCGATCGAAAGAGCGGAAAAAAAAGCGCCGCATAAAGCGGCGCAGGGTGAGATTAACATTGTCTTCACGCCGGGTCATGCTGCAGTGCCGACCACGCCCACATTCCCTCAGGGAGCCCACTCATGCAGCTTGGCGCCTTTTCGGTCAGCCTCTCGGTGAAGGATCTCGCGGTTTCCCGTGCCTTCTACGAAGCCCTCGGCTTTTCAGTCACCGGCGGTGACCCGGCGCAGAACTGGCTGGTGATGCGCAGCAACGGCACGGTGATCGGACTGTTCCAGGGCATGTTCGAAGGCAACCTGCTGACCTTCAACCCCGGCTGGGATCAGCACAAGCAGGAACTGCCCCGCTTCCAGGATGTGCGTGAGCTGCAGGCAGAGCTGGATGCCAAGGGCATCGAACTGGCGGTCCGCACCGATCCCGATGGCCAGGGTACGGGCTATCTGCAATTGGCCGATCCCGACGGCAACGTGATCCTGATCGACCAGCATGTGGCCCGCCCCACGGGCACCTAGCGCTGTGGGGTTGCCGGCCAGCGGCCGGCACTACCGTGATGTGGGACGCGAGGCGCTGAAGTCCAGGCTCGCCCGCGTGCCACGCGGTTCGCAGGGTTGCAGCTGCAGGGTCCAGCCCAGGTGTTCGCACAGCCGCGCGATCAGGTCCAGGCCGATGCCGCCGCGGTCGGCTCGCTCGCCCCGCGCCATCCGCGCATGGATCGCCGCGATCTCCTCGGGGCTCATGCCATGACCGGGATCCTGCAGAGTCAGCACCGCCGACGAACTCAGCCGTAGCTCAATATGGCCACGCCCACTGTTCTCGATGGCATTGCGCAGCAGGTTGCCGATCGCCGCCTGCACCACCGCCAGCGGCGCAACGATGTCCACCGGTGCCGCCTGGATACCGATGCTCAGGTCCTTGTCCCCAAGCAGGTGGCGATGGTCGTCGACGATCTCCGGCAGCAACTGGTCCAGCGCGATGCGTTCGGCACGCGAGGCCAGGCGATCGGGGTCGCGGGCCAGTACCAGCAGCAGCTCGATCAGCTGTTCCACGCCCTGTGCGGTGCGCAACACGCGCTGGATCTGCTGGCGCGCACGTTCGGGTAGGCCCGGCTGCTCCAGCGCCAGCTCGGCGGCACCGGTCATCACCGCGATCGGCGTGCGCAGTTCATGGCTGGCGGTGCTGATGAAGACCCGCTCGCGTTCGACGAACTGCTCGTTGCGATCCAGGTAGTCGTTCAGGGCATCGGCAATCGTGTGCAGCTCGGAGCTGCCACGCGGATCAACATCGATGCGCTGGCCCTGCGCCCCCGGCCGCAACGTGGCAATGTGCTGGGCCAGCAGGCTCAGCGGGCGCACCATCCGCTCCATGCCGAACGAGGCCATCAGCACGGTAACGAAGATCATGATCACGCCGGCCAGCATCACCCAGCGGGTCGCGAACTGCTCCAGGTCGTGGAAGTCGGAGATATCCAGCGCCAGCGCCACCCGTCCCATCGACTGGGTCTCACGCACCATCATCGCCATCTCGCGGCCCTTCACCATCACCCCGTCATGCAGTCCGGGATGCAGGGTGCGCAGGCTGTCGGGCAGGTTGATCGCATCGAAGCGGTAGAGGCTGAGCGTGTCCGAATCCTGCCAGCGGTAATGCGGCTCGTGTTCGACATGCTCGACGATGCTGTCCAGCTCGGAATTGAGCAGCGCGCGCCAGGCCGCGTGCTCGGCATGCTCATGCACGTAGTTGCCAACGCTGAACACCGCCAGTGACAGCAGCGCCAGGTACCCCAGCAACCACCACAGCACGCGCCGGTACAGCGGGCCGGGCTTACGCACCTTCATCAGGATCCTTGCCGGCGTCGCTGCCGGTGGTCACGGCCAACCGATAACCAACCCGCGGCAGGGTATGGATCAGCTTTTCGCCAAACGGCCCATCGACGCTGCGGCGCAGCTCGTAGACATGCGAGCGCAGCAGGTCGCCGTCCGGCGGCTCGTCGCCCCACAGGGAAAATTCCAGCTGCTGGCGGGTGACCGCACCGGGACTGGCCCGCATCAGCACCTCCAGCAACTTGCGGCAGGCCGGATACAGGTGCAGCACCTGGCCCTCTCGCTGGGCCTCCAGGGTCGCCAGGTCCAGCACCAGGTCGCCGACCTGCAGCCGCTTGCGCGGGTTGCGCCCCTGCGCGCGCAGCAGCAGGGCCTCCAGCCGCACCTCCAACTCGGGCAGTGCGAACGGCTTGGTCAGGTAATCATCGGCTCCAGCGCGGAAGCCTGCGATCTTGTCCGGCAGCTCATCGCGCGCGGTCAGCATGATCACCGGCACCTCCGACGCGTGCTCGGCGCGCAGCCGGCGCAGCACCTCGGGGCCCTCCATGCGCGGCAGCATCCAGTCCAGGATCACCGCATCGTAGGGGTGGCTGCCGGCCAGATGCAGGCCGGTGATGCCATCCGGAGCCACGTCGAGCACGTGCCCGCGCGACTCGAAATAGTCGAACAGGTTGGCCACCAGCTGGCGGTTGTCCTCGATCACCAACAGACGCATGCACGAAACATCCACGGAAGTTCGTAGCATGGTAGCGCTGCTCATGTCGGAATGCGGTCGCCCTGTCCCGTTCTGACGCTTTTTCCACCTTCGTCACCTCAGAGTGGCTGTTTTGCTCCCGGAGCCTGCCGTGCCCGTAGCCTTGCCCCGCCAATGGCGCCTGCCCCTGTTGTGGCTGCTGATCATCGCTGCGCTGGCAGCGGGTATCGGCCTCCGGCAGCCACAACCGCCGGACGAGCCGCGATTCGTGCTGGCAGCCAGGACCATGGTCGAGAGCGGGCAGTGGCTGCTGCCGCACCGTGGCAGCGAGCTGTACGCGGAGAAGCCGCCGGTGTTCATGTGGCTGCAGGCGGCCGCCTACGAAATTGTCGGCAGCTGGCAGTGGTCGTTCCTGTTGCCCTCATTGCTGGGTGCCCTGCTCAGTCTGTGGCTGGTGTCGGATCTGGCGCGGCGGCTGTGGTCGCCCCGGCATGCGATGTACGCGCTGGCAGCGCTGTTCTGCACCCTGCAGTTCGGGCTGATGGCCAAGCGCGCGCAGATCGACATGGTGCTGGTGGGCATGACTACCGTGGCCCTGTGGGGGCTGATGCGTCATCTGTGTGAACGTCGCAACCTTCCCGCACTGTGGCTGGCCGGTTTTGCTGCCGGGCTGGGTACCGTGACCAAGGGCGTCGGCTTCCTGCCGCTGCTGATTGTGCTGCCCTGGTTCGGCTGGTGGCTGTTCCAGCGCCGTCGCGGGTACACCGTGGACGGCCCGCATCCTGCCACCCTGCTGTGGCTGATTCCCGCGTTCCTGCTGGGCGTGGGCGTGTGGCTGGCGCCGCTGGGCTGGGCCCTGCTGCATTCACCCAGCGCCGAACTGCAGGCCTACGCACATGAGCTGTTGTTCAAGCAGACCGGCACCCGCTACGCCAATGCATGGCATCACCGGCAGCCGGTCTGGTACTACCTGCAGGTGATCCTCACACTATGGCTGCCCGGCAGCCTGCTGCTGCCGATGCTGTTCAAGCCCTGGTGGCGCCGCCTGCGTCGTGGCGACCGTCGCCAGTGGCTGTTGCTGGGCTGGGCCGTACTGGTGCTGGTGTTCTTCAGCGCCAGCCCGGGCAAGCGCGAGGTGTACCTGTTGCCGATGCTGCCGGCGCTGGCTCTGGCTGTCGCGCCGCTGCTGCCGGGCCTGCTGCGTCGGCTGTGCGTACGCCGCTACCTGTTCGGCTACAGCATGGTGCTGATGCTGGCCACCGGCGTACTCGGCGTGATGTTGATGACCGAGCATCCCTGGGCGGTGGCCCAGCTGGAACGCCGTGCAATGCCGGACACCCTGCTGCCGGTGCTCGGTGATGGCCTGCTGACCTTCGCCATCGCCCTGGCCACGCTGATCGTGTGGTTGCGGGTACGTCGTGCTGCAACGCTGGTACTGCTCACCCACGGCATGCTGTGGATGCTCTACGGCCTGGTGCTAATTCCAGCGCTGGATCCCTACGCCTCGGCCTCGGCGCTGATGCGCAGGGTTGGCGCGCGGATCGGCCCGGACGCCGAACTGGCCCTGGTCGCCTGGCGCGAACAGAACCTGTTGCAGGCCGACCGCCCGGTGCGCGAGTTCGGCTTCAAGCGACCGTGGGCAGAGCAGTGGCACGACGCCGGCCCATGGCTGGCTCAGGCGCCCGAGAAACGTTGGCTGCTGGTACTGGACGATGCGATGAGCCCCTGCGTGGACCCGGCCAAAGTGATTGATATCGGTGTTGCCAATCGCAATCGTTGGCAACTGCTTCCCGGTACCGCGTGGGACGCGGAATGCCATGCCGAACGCACCGGGTCGACTGCCGAAGAAGACTGAACGTAGGCGCGTGCCGGGCAAGCATTAACCCGGCACGAACGAGCGTCCGACCCTTCTCCGACATCCAGGTGACGAGCATGACCGCGGATTCCCGAACCGCCCCTTCCCCACATGCCCGTCCAGCCCATTGATTCGGTAGCACCGCTTGCGACATCGCCACTGGCGTCAAAATTTGCCGTAACTCACCTCTGGCTGCCTGTTGCAATCGGTCTGCCCGTGTTTACGCTGCTGATGGGTTTCGGCGGCGACCAGTGGGTGGCCGATCATCTGTTCCGCCTCGAAGGCGGCCATTGGGCACTGCAGGACGCATGGGTCACCCGCACACTGGTGCACAAAGCCGGCAAATGGCTGAGCACGGCAGCAGCCCTTGTGGCGATTCTGCTGTGCTTCCACCACTGGCGTAAGGGTCGCGATCGCACCCTGCGGTGGGCGCTGCTTTATGTCGTAATTGCCATGGCGCTGGGCACCGGTGTGATCTCTCTGCTGAAATCACTGGTGCCGATGGAATGCCCCTGGGACCTGCTGCATTATGGCGGCAACCAGCCCTTCATCGGGCTGCTCACCGTGCGCCCAAGCGGCATGTCGCCCCAGGCCTGCTTCCCCGCTGGCCACGCCAGCGCCGGCTACGCCTGGCTGTGCCTGTACTTCTTCGCGCTGTTGTGGCGTCCTGCCTGGCGCTGGGCCGGACTGTGGATCGGCCTCGGCGCCGGGCTGGTGTTCGGCATCGGCCAGCAACTGCGCGGCGCCCATTTCCTTTCCCATGACATTGCCACTGCAATGATCTGCTGGCTGCTTTCGCTGGGCCTGTACCTGATCGTCAAACGCGTCCTGATCCGCCATCAGCTGGACCGTCCCAACCGCCAGGAGGCGAACGCATGAGTGCATCGGTCCAACGCCCCGCCCGCCTCCCTGCATTGGCGGGTCTTCTGCGCTGGCGTCCGCAGCTGTCCACCGAAGCATTGATCACGCTGACCAGCCTGTTCTTCGCGGTGGCCGGCAACGGCCTGTTCTGGCACAGTGCGATGGCCAGCCATCCGGGCAGCCTGCGCTACGCGCTTTCGTTGCTGCTGTTGCTGCTGGGCGCGCACGGCCTGCTGCTGGGCATCCTGGTCTGGCGCTGGAACGCCAAGGTGGTGATCAGCGTGCTGCTGCTGGTGACCGCGTTCGCTGCGCATTACATGAGCCGTTACCACATCTATCTGGATGCGGACATGCTGCGCAATGTGCTGGCGACCGATCCCAAGGAAAGCCGCGAGCTGATGACCGTGTCGCTGCTGTGGCCGCTATTGCTGCTGGCAGTGCTGCCGATGGTGGTGCTGTGGCGCGTGCAGTTGCGCCGCCGCAGCTGGGGCCACAGCCTGTTGTGGCGCATCGGCTTCCTGGTGGTGGCGGCGGTGACCGCACTCGGCGGTGCGCTGATTTCGTTCCAGGATGTCTCGGCACTGATGCGCAACCAGCGCGAAGTGCGTTACCTGGCCACCCCGGCCAATGTGCTGCTGGGCCTGCCGCGTGCACTGCGTGGCGACAACCCGGTGCAGCGCGCACCGAAGCTGCCGATCGGCACCGACGCCAAGGCCACCCCACGCGCCCCGGCCAGCAAGCCGCGGCTGCTGGTGATCGTCATGGGCGAGACCGTGCGCGCGCAGAACTGGGGCCTCAACGGCGGCCGCAACACCACCCCGGAACTGGCACAGGCCAGCGTGGTCAATTTCCCCGACATGCATTCGTGCGGGACCAGCACCGAGGTTTCACTGCCGTGCCTGTTCTCGCCGTGGGGCCGCCACGACTACGACGAGAAGAAGATCCGCGCGCACCAGTCGCTGCTGCACGTACTGAACCGCGCCGGCATCGCCCCGTTGTGGCGTGACAACCAGTCCGGCTGCAAGGGCGTGTGCGAGGACCTGGATTTCCAGTCGCTGTCCGACGCGACCACCCCGGGCCTGTGCGCCGATGGCCGCTGCATGGACGAAATCCTGCTGCAGGACCTGGCCACCCAGGTACGTGCAAAGCCCGGCGACCGCGTCGTGGTGCTGCACCAGCTGGGCAACCATGGCCCGGCCTACTTCGAGCGCTACCCGCCCGCGTTCCGCCGCTTCACCCCTACCTGCGATACCCGCGATATCGGCCGCTGCTCGCGCGAAGAGATCACCAACAGCTACGACAACGCCGTGCTGTACACCGATCACTTCCTGACCAAGACCATCGGCACGCTGCAGGGCATGCAGGACTACGACACGGCGATGATCTACCTGTCCGACCACGGCGAGTCGCTGGGCGAGAAGGGTCTGTTCCTGCACGGCGTGCCTTACGCCATCGCCCCGGCCGAGCAGACCCGGGTGCCGATGACGATGTGGTTCTCGCAGGGCTTCGCCAGCAGCCGCGGATTGAACCTGCAGTGCCTGCGTGCACGGTCGGCAGCGTATACCGACCACGACAACCTGTTCCCGTCGGTGCTGGGCCTGATGCAGGTGAAGACATCGCTGTACGAGCGCGATCGCGACGTGTTCGCCAACTGCGAGGGTTGAGGGTTGTTCGGCAGGGCTTGCAGCCCTGCACCTGCAGAGGCAACCGCAACCGCAACGGCCGAAGCAACAGCAACAGCGTGCATTCCGTGGGTGGGATGGCGGGGTGGGTCAGGTGGCGGGAGACGCCGTAAACCCATCCCTGGGGGCTTGGCCGCGGCATCCATGCCGCGGACACTCCCGACACCGGACCCACCCCGCCTTCGACAGTTTTCCGCGACCTGATGAAACGACCTTGGGGTCAGATCCGTTTTCCTCCGGAAAACGGATCTGACCCCATTTTGATTGTCGATACCTGACAGATGTGTCGACCAAGGTCGACACCCACCAACAGCCGCAGCGATCTGTCAGAGGTGGGGCGGTGTGGGCTTGCAGGACCGTTGGCGCCATGGATGGCGCCATCGAGCACCCATGGATGGGTTTACGGCGTGTCCTGCAAGCCCACACCGCCCCGCCATCCAACGGAATCCCCGCTTTTGAAGTTGACGTTGCCGTTGCTTGAAGGCCTCTGCGGGTGCCGGGCGCCGCCCGGCCGACTTCCGCCACTTGCGGTGGCGGCGACTGCCCACTAGCCTTCGGCCGTCGTTCACCACCCAAGGATCGCCCGTGAAACACCGTCATCTCCTGCTGGCCTCGGCAATCGCCGCCGCCACGCTGGCCCTGGCCGCCTGCAAGAAGGAAGCTGCGTCAGGCACCGATACCACCAGCAGCAGCGCCCCGGCCGGCGAAACCGCCGACCAGTTCGTGGCCCGCATCAATGCCGAATTCAAGGCCGCCTACCCGGAGATGACCTCGGCGCAATGGCTGTCCTCCACCTACATCAACAGTGATTCGGAACGCATCGCGGCCAAGGCCAACGAGCGCTCGCTGACCCAGCTCAACAGCTGGATCGAACAGGCCGCCAGGTTCGATGGCAAGCCGATGAGCGAGGACAGCAAGCGCGCGATCCACCTGCTGAAGCTGATGTCCTCGATGCCGGCACCGCGTGACCCGGCCAAGCTGGCCGAGCTGACCCAGATCGCCACCCGCATGGAAGGCAGCTACGGCGCCGGCAAGTACTGCACCGATGCCAACGATCCGAACTCCTGCCGCCAGCTGGGCGAACTGGAACAGGTGCTGGCGCGCAGCCGCGACTACGACAAGCAGCTCGACGCCTGGCAGGGCTGGCACAGCACCACCAAGAGCATGCGCGGCGACTACCAGAAGTTTGTCGGCCTGGTGAACGAAGGTGCCAAGGGCATGGGCTTCACCGATGCCGGGCAGATGTGGCGCAGCGGCTACGACATGCCGCCGGAGCAGATCGGCCCGGAAACCGACCGCCTGTGGGAACAGGTCAAGCCGATGTACGAGCAGCTGCACTGCTATGCACGCGGCAAGCTGGACAAAACCTACGGCAAGGACAAGGCCGAAGTGGGCAACGGCCTGATCGCCGCGCACCTGCTGGGCAACATGTGGCAGCAGGACTGGTCGAACCTGTGGGACCAGCTGGAACCGTACCCGGGTGCCGGCAGCCTGGACATCACCGCTGCGCTTGAAAAGCAGTACCAGACCAATCTGAGCGCGGCGCTGGCCAAGGCCGGCAAGGATGCCAACGTAGCGGCGCAGTACAAGGCGCAGCGCGAGGCCGAACTGCGCACCGCCAAGCAGATGACCGAGCGCGCGCAGGACTTCTACGTGTCGCTGGGCATGCCATCGCTGCCGCAGTCCTACTGGGAAAAAACCCAGTTCATCAAGCCCGATGACCGCGACGTGGTCTGCCACGCCAGTGCCTGGGACATGAACATGGAAGGCGATGTGCGCACCAAGATGTGCATCAAGCCGAACGAAGAGAACTTCACCACCATCTACCACGAGCTGGGCCACATCTATTACGACCTGGCCTACAACCCGCTGCCGCCGCTGTTCCAGGGCGGTGCCAACGATGGCTTCCATGAAGCAATCGGTGACACCATCGTGCTGGCGATGACGCCCAAGTACCTCAGCTCGATCGGCCTGGTCGATGCGCCGACCGAAAGCCGCGAGGCGGTCATCAACAACCAGATGCGCATGGCGCTGTCGGGCGTGTCGTTCCTGCCGTTCGGGCTGATGATCGACCGCTGGCGCTGGGGCGTGTTCGATGGCTCCATCACCGCCGACAACTACAACAAGGCCTGGTGGGACCTGAAGGCCAAGTACCAGGGCGTGGCCCCGGCAAGCACCCGCGGCGAGGAGTTCTTCGATCCAGGCGCGAAGTACCACGTGCCGGGCAACACCCCGTACACCCGCTACTTCCTGGCGCGCATCCTGCAGTTCCAGTTCTACAAGGGCCTGTGCGATGCCTCCGGCTACAAGGGCCCGCTGCATGAGTGCACCTTCTACGGCAACAAGGAAGCCGGCCAGAAGTACTGGGCGATGCTGAGCAAGGGCGCCAGCCAGCCGTGGCAGGCCACACTGAAGGAGCTGACCGGTACCGACAAGCTCGATGCCGGCCCGATGATCGAGTACTTCAGCCCGGTCAACGAATGGCTGAAACAGCAGAACGAAGGCCAGATGTGCGGCTGGCAGGCCAACGCGGCCCCGGCGGCGAAATGAAAAAAGGGGCGGATCCGCGAGGATCCGCCCCTTTCTGGTAGTGCCGGCCGCTGGCCGGCAACTACGCGATGAAGACCCAACGGGCAGCCGGCCAGCGGCCGGCTCTACCGAAATGCCTGTCAGCTGTTCTTCTTCGCGGCCATCGCGGCGGCCAGTTCGGCCTTGAATTCCTCGAAGGTCTGGCCCTTTTCCTTCGCTTCGGCCTGCGCAGCATCACGCAGTGCATCCGAGTACACCAGGCGCACCGGCGTGCCGTTGCGTTCGTGCAGTTCACCGGCCTGCATGATCAGGGCCAGCACCTGGGCAGCACTCTCGCTCTGGCCGGCGATGCGGCCATCCATGCCCAGCACCCATTCGCCGTCACGGCGCACGACACCGGCCAGCAGGGTGCGCTGCGCATCGCGCAGTTCGGCATGCGGCTCCACCGGCGAGGCCTGCGCGGCTGCCTTGTTGGCGGCCTGCTTTTCCTGGCGACGGCGCTGGTCGCGGCGGATCTTGGAGCTGGTGGACATGGTGCGGTACCGCTGCGAGGGGGGCGCAAGGATAACGCACCCCGCCCGCAGCACCGCTTCACGCCCCGCTCAGTCCAGCACTTTTCCGTGCCGCCAGTAGCCCATGAAGGTGATGGCGCGGCGGTCCAGTCCACAGTCACGCACCAGATGGCGGCGGATCGCCATCACCGCACCCGCCTCGCCGGCCACCCAGGCATACAGCGGTCCGGCCACGCTGGCATCGGCCTGCTCCCACAGGATCTGAGCGTCGACATCGATCTCTTCCAGCGCATCGCCGGCAGCCACGCTCGAGGTCGCTGCCAGCCGTTCCTGGACCGCCTGCAGCAGCGGCTGGCCATAGGCGGCCTGCCCGCGCGGCAACCACACCAGCTCGGCCGTGCCCGGCGCTTTCAACGGCACCGCATCGCCGGCCTGGGCCACTTCCAGCAATGCCAGCGTGCGCGGCGGATCAGGCATGGCCGCCAGTTCCTCCAGGATGCCCGCCACCGCAGGCAACGCCGTTTCATCGGCCACCAGCAGTACCTGACCGACACTGGCCGGTGGCTTCCATTCCCAACCTTCACTGCTGTCGGCACAGTCGGCATCGGGGGCCAGCAGCACGACGCGGTCGCCCGGCCGTGCATGCATGGCCCAGCGCGAAGCGGGTCCGGTCACGCCGTGGATGACGAAATCAACGTCGACCTCGCCCTGCTCGGCGCGCAGCTGGCGGATGGTGTAGGTGCGCATCGGCGGCCGCAGCTCATCAGGCAGGGCCCGGTAGCGGGGATACCAGTCCTCGCCGCTGGGCACCTGTGGCACCTCCTGGCCGGGCAAGGGGAAGAACACCTTGATCCGCTGGTCCGGGCCTTCGGTCTTCATCCGCGCCACGTCGGCACCGGTGAACACCATGCGGTCCAGGGAAGGGGAAAGAACGCGGCGCTCCTTCAGCGCCACCTCGAACAGGCGGTAGGTCTGCTGCGCAGCCATGGGGGTACCTCATGCGACGACATCGGATTGGCTGGCTGTCGTGCATCCACGCACCGGCTGGCTGGAATGCCCAGCCTAATCCGGTTGTCCGCGGCTGCAAGGATGTGCCGGCATCCCCGTCCGCCCTACCCCTGCGCGCTGCTCAATGGCCCGTGCAGGCTGCCTGCGCCGCGCGCTCGCGCTGGTGTTCCCAGTACCAGAACACGAAGCCGGCGCCGAAGAACGCGGCCTGGCCCAGTGCCAGGTGCAGCGGGCTGGCGCTGAGCAGCGGCGACACCACGCCGGCCACCACGGTGCTGATCATCAGCTGCACGAAGGCCTGCAGCGAGGACGCCAGGCCACGCTGGTGCGGATACATGTCCAGCACCGCCAGCGCCAGGATCGGGAAGATCAGCGCCATGCCCATGCCGCCCAGGAAGATCGGCATCACCGCCCACGGCAGTGCGAACTGTGGCGCCAGGCCGACGTAGCCGATGTTCAGCAGCACCGACAACGCACACAGGCCGAATCCGATGGAGACCTGTCGCGTGGGGCTGCTGTGCCCGGCCATGCGCCCGGACAGGAACGAGCCGGTGGTCATGCCGCCGATGGTGGGAATGAACAGCCAGGCGAAACCGCCCTCGCCCAGGTGCAGGTGCTGCATCACGAACACCGGCGCCGAGGAGATGTACAGGAACACGCCACCGAAGCCGATGCTGCCGGCCAGCGCCAGGCGCAGGAAACGCGGATTGAAGCCGATGCGCACGTAGTCGCGCAGCAGCACGCGCGGTGACAACGGCACGCGCGCTTCGACCGGATGGGTTTCCGGCAGGTAGCGTGCGGTGGCCGCCAGCAGCACCAGCGCGAACACCACCAGGAACCAGAAGATCAACGGCCAGCCAGCGCCGCTGAGCAGGATCCAGCCACCGATGATCGGGGCGATCGCCGGGGCGATGCCGAACAGCATCGACACCTGGCTCATCAGCCGCTGTGCGTCATGGCCGTGGTACAGGTCGCGGATCACCGCTCGGCCGACGATCATGCCGACACCTGCCGACAAGCCCTGCAGTGCGCGGAAGCCCAGCAGCGTGGTCAGGTCAGTGGACAGCGCACAGCCGACCGAGGCGCCGACGAATATCACCAGGCCGCCGAGGATCACCCGCTTGCGGCCCCAGGCGTCGGACAGCGGTCCATGGGCCAGGCTCATCAGGCCGTAGAACAGCAGGTACACGCTGATGGTCTGCTGCACCGCCACTTCGTCCACCGCCAGGCGCTGGGCCAGCTGCGGGAACGCCGGGAAGATGGTGTCGATCGAGAACGGACCGAACATGGCCAGGCCAGCAAGCAGCAGGGCCATGCGGCGGGTGGAAGGAGCAACAGCGGCGGTCATGGAGAGGCGTCCGGCAGGGCCATGCGCGGCACGCACGGCGGGCGCCAGTCCCCTGAAACAGGGACAGCGCCAGATGAATTCGGGTATCCGCCCATCATAGGTGGGGATTGCGCCCCGCGCCATGCACGGATGCACAAAACGCACGGCCGGGCCATCGGCCATTCAGGCGCAGCGGCGCCTCCCGGGAGCGGCCGGCCGGCGCGCAACGGGCTATAATCGGCGGGCAACACGGTGGGAGAAGCGGAACACCGCTGCCGAAGGCGCAACGCCCGTAATCGCTCAGGCCCGATACCACCCGTAACAGAACTCTGGAGAGACCGGTTCGATCCGGCGCCGAAGGGGCACGAAGCTGCGGTCCGCCGCGCTTTTAAACTCTCAGGCAAAAGGACAGAGGGGCGCCCCGCAGACCGCCGACCGGCGGCTTGTGCCCGTGCGTGTGCCCTTTCCTGACGGATCCTTCGCCATGTCCCAGAACACCCCTTCCCTGCGTGAGCTCGAGCATCATTCGGCCTTCGTCGAGCGCCACATCGGCCCCAACGATGCCGAGATCGCACAGATGCTCGGCGTCATCGGCCACGCATCGCTGGATGCGATGACCGATGCCATTGTGCCGGCCAAGATCAAGTCGCCGGCACCGCTGGCGCTGCCGGAGTCGATCACCGAAGTGCAGGCGCTGGCGAAGATCCGCGCGATCGCCGACAAGAACACCGTGCTGCGCAGCTTCATCGGCCAGGGCTACTACGGTACCCACACGCCGAACGTGATCCTGCGCAACATCCTGGAAAACCCGGCCTGGTACACCGCCTACACCCCGTACCAGGCGGAAATCTCGCAGGGCCGCATGGAAGCGCTGATCAACTTCCAGACCCTGTGCGCCGACCTGACCGGCATGGAAATCGCCAACGCCTCGCTGCTGGACGAAGCGACCGCCGCCGCCGAAGCGATGACCCTGGCCAAGCGTTCGGCCAAGTCGAAGTCGGACACCTTCTTCGTGCACGACGCCGTACACCCGCAGACGCTGGAACTGCTGCGCACCCGCGCCGAACCGATGGGCATCGTGCTGCGCGTGGGCACGCCGGCCGAAGCGCTGGAAGCGGACAGCTTCGGCCTGCTGCTGCAGTACCCGGATACCTTCGGCCAGGTGGGCGATTACAAGGCGCTGGTCGATGCCGTGCACGCACGCGGCGGCCTGGTGGCCGTGGCCACCGACCTGCTGGCGCTGACCCTGCTGACCGCCCCCGGCGAATGGGGCGCGGACATCGTGGTCGGCAACAGCCAGCGTTTCGGTGTGCCGTTCGGCTTCGGTGGCCCGCATGCGGCGTTCATGGCCTGCCGTGACGCCTACAAGCGTTCGATGCCGGGCCGCCTGATCGGCGTCTCGATCGACGCGCAGGGCAACCCGGCCTATCGCCTGACCCTGCAGACCCGCGAGCAGCACATCCGTCGCGAGAAGGCCACCTCCAACATCTGCACCGCGCAGGTGCTGCTGGCGGTGATGGCCTCGATGTATGCCGTCTACCACGGCCCGGAAGGCCTGACCCGCATCGCGCGCCGCACCCACCGCCTGGCCTCGATCCTTGCCAGCGCGCTGCGCAGTGCCGGCGTGCAGGTCGGTGGCGACTTCTTCGACACCCTGCATGTCACCGGCGTGCACGCCGAAGAGATCCATGCCAAGGCCCGTGCCGCCGGTTACAACCTGCGCGCGATCGACAGCGACTCGGTCGGCATCAGCCTGGACGAAACCACCACCCGCGCCGACATCGTGGCCGTGGCTTCGGTGTTCGGTGCTTCGCTGGATGTGGACGCACTGGATGCCAGCACCGCCGACGCGCTGCCGGCCGGCCTGCTGCGCCAGTCTGAATTCCTGACCCATCCGGTGTTCAACACCCACCACAGCGAGCACGAACTGCTGCGCTACCTGCGTTCGCTGGCCGACAAGGACCTGGCGATGGACCGCACGATGATCCCGCTGGGCTCGTGCACCATGAAGCTCAACGCCACCGCCGAGATGATCCCGGTGACCTGGCCGGAGTTCTCGCAGATCCATCCGCTGGTGCCGGCCGACCAGGCGCTGGGCTACAAGGAACTGATCGACTCGCTGGAAGCGATGCTGGTGGAATGCACCGGCTACGACGCGGTGAGCCTGCAGCCGAACTCCGGCGCGCAGGGCGAGTACGCCGGCCTGCTGGCGATCCGTGCCTACCACCGCTCGCGCGGCGAAGACCATCGTGACATCTGCCTGATCCCGGATTCGGCGCACGGCACCAACCCGGCATCGGCACAGATGTGCGGCATGAAGGTGGTGGTGACCAAGACCGATGCCAACGGCAACGTCGACGTCGAGGACATCCGCCTCAACGCCGAGAAGTACAGCGACCGCCTGGCCGCGATCATGATGACCTACCCGTCCACGCACGGCGTGTTCGAGGAAGAGGTGGTGGAGATCTGCGAGATCATCCACAAGCACGGCGGCCAGGTGTACACCGACGGTGCCAACATGAACGCCCTGGTCGGCGTGGCCAAGCCGGGCAAGTGGGGTTCGGACGTTTCCCACCTGAACCTGCACAAGACCTTCTGCATCCCGCACGGCGGCGGCGGCCCGGGCGTTGGCCCGTGTGCGGTCAAGGAGCACCTGGCGCCGTTCCTGCCGGGCAAGCTGGGCGACCACGGCCCGGTCGGTATGGTCAGCGCAGCCAGCTTCGGCAGCGCGTCGATCCTGCCGATCAGCTGGATGTACATCGCGATGATGGGCACCGAAGGCCTGCGCAAGGCCACCCAGGTCGCCCAGCTCAACGCCAACTACATCGCCAAGCGCCTGGCTCCGCACTTCAAGACCCTGTACACCGGCCGCAACGGCCTGGTCGCACACGAGTGCATCCTGGACGTGCGCCCGCTGGAGAAGACCAGCGGCATCGGCGCCGAGGACGTGGCCAAGCGCCTGATCGACTTCGGCTTCCATGCCCCGACCCTGAGCTTCCCGGTGGCCGGCACGCTGATGGTCGAGCCGACCGAGAGCGAGTCGCTGCATGAGCTGGACCGCTTCATCGACGCGATGATCCAGATCCGCGAAGAGATCACCGCGATCGAAGACGGCCGCCTGGACCGCGAGGACAACCCGCTGAAGAACGCGCCGCATACCGCGACCGCGGTGACCGCCAGCGAGTGGACCCATGCCTACCCGCGCGAACTGGCTGCGTTCCCGCTGCCGAGCCTGAAGCTGCAGAAGTACTGGCCGCCGGTGGCGCGCGTCGACAACGTGTACGGCGACAAGAACGTGATGTGCGCCTGCATCCCGGTCGATGCCTACAAGGATGACGAAGTCGAGGCGTAAGCCATCGCGGCATCGGAAATGAGAACGGCCCGCGCAAGCGGGCCGTTTTTGTTTTCCGGTAGCGCCGGGCCATGCCCGGCGAGCGCAGCGACAGAACGCATCACGGATCCGGCATCTGCCCCAGGCTCAGCTGCCACGACACCCCGAAGCGGTCCTGCACCCAGCCATAGCGATTGCTGAAGTCATAGTCGCCCACCGGCATCAACCAGTGGCCCCCCTCGCCCAGCACCCGCGCGGCACGCTCGAACTGCTCGGTGCCCGAACACTCCACGAACAGCGAGATCGACGGCGAGAATGTGAAATCGTGCACATCCAGGCTGTCAAAGCACAGGTAATGGGTGCCGCCGAGCAGGAAGATGGCCTGGCGCACCTGCCCCGGCACGCCCGCCCCCGGGCCTTCCGGGTGGCGCTGCAGTGCCAGCAGGCGGAAATCGGCGAAGGCTTCGGCATACAGGGCCAGGGCCGCTTCGGCCTGGCCGGTGAACATCAGGAAGGGACGGCTGCGCAGCATGCGGTACTCCTGGTCGACGGGCCGGTGACGGCCCATAGGGTCAGGATGGCATGCCGCATGTGCGCAGGGTGTATCGGTAGCGCCGGGCCATGCCCGGCGACATCAATCACGCCTCGCGCATGCGCCGGGCGATGGCGCTGCTGGCGGCGATCGTGGCAGTCAGCGCCACCATCGACAGGAACTGCAGGCGGGTGTGCGATTCGCTCAGCAGCAGGCCGAAGATCAGTGCCAGGATCGCCAGCGCACAGACGGTCAGCCACGGGAATCCGGCCATGCGGAACGGCAGGCGGGTGCCGAGGCGGTCGGCGCGGCGGCGCAGCACCAGCTGCGAGACCAGCGACAGCGTCCACACCAGCAGACAGGTGGAACCGACGATGTTCAGCAGCACCGGCAGCACCCGATCCGGGAACAGCAGTTCCATCACCGTGGCGGCAAAGCCGAACAGCACGCTGGCCAGCACGGCGATCACCGGTACCTGGCGCGGGTCGGTCCAGCCCAACACGGCCGGGGCTTCGCGGCGCTGCGCCAGCGAGTACATCATGCGCGAGGCGCCGTAGAGGTTGGCATTGAGCGCCGACAACAGCGCGATCACCGCGATCAGGGTGATGGCCGTACCCGCGCCCGGAATGCGGGCGATATCCAGCACCGCAGCGAACGGCGACTTCAGCGCCTCGCTGGTCCACGGCACCACGGCGATGATCACGCTCAGCGAGCCGATGTAGAACACCAGGATGCGCCAGGCCACGGTACGAATGGCACGGGCAATGCTGCGCTCCGGATCTTCGGTCTCGGCCGCCGCAACGGCCACGATCTCGGTGCCACCGAAGGCAAAAACGACAACCAGCAACGCCGCACCGATCCCGGCCAGGCCCTTCGGGGCGAAGCCACCGTGTTCGGTGAAGTTGCTCAGGCCCGGCGAGGTCACCTGCGGCAGCCAGCCCATCAGCAGCGCCACGCCGATGGCGATGAAGGCCAGGATCGCCGCCACCTTGAGGATGGCGAACCAGAATTCGAACTCGCCGAAGTTCTTCACTCCCAGCAGGTTGATCGCGGTGAAGAACAGCATGAAGGCCAACGCGGCCATCGGCACCGGTATCACCGGCCAGACCGAGGCCAGCAGCCCGGCCGCGCCGACGGCTTCGGCGGCGATCACGATCACCAGCTGCACCCACCACAGCCAGCCCACGGTAGCGCCGGCGGTAGCGCCCATGGCGTCGGCTGCATATACCGAGAACGCACCACTGGTTGGTTTGGCCGCCGCCATCTCGCCCAGTGCGTTCATCACGATGATCACCAGAGCACCAGCGACCAGATACGACACCAGCACCGCCGGGCCGGCCGCCTGCACACCCACGCCCGAGCCGAGGAACAGGCCGGCGCCGATGGCGCTGCCCAGGCCCATCATGATCAGCTGGCGGGGCTTGAGCGAATGTCCGAGGCGGGACGGCGAAGCGGTCGGAATCGAGTTGGGCATCGGCAGGGCTGGCGGCGGGCTACAGGGGCGACACCTTACCCTGTCCCATGCCCGCGGGGATAGGCACAGCGCAGCAGGCGGCTCAGGCCAGCGCCGGCTCGCCGACACTGCCACCAATGCGGGCGCGGTAGGCGCGCGGCGAGAAACCGGTTTCAGCCTTGAACTTGCGGGTGAAGGCACTCTGGTCGCTGAAACCGCAGGCCTGGCCGATGCAGGCGATGCTGTCGTCGCCGTGCAGCAGGTGCATGGCCATCTGGATCCGCAGCCGGGTCAGCACCTGCTGCGGGGTCATCTGGAACACCTTGCGGAAGCTGCGCTCCAACTTGGACAGCGAGAAACCGGTGATGTCCAGCAGGGTCTGCATGCGCACGTTTTCGGCGTAGTGCGCGTTGAGATGGGCCAGCGCCAGCCGCAGCTGCTCGTACTGCGTGCCCAGGCTGTCCTTCTGGCCAAGGTCGCGGGAAATGCCGATCAGGCCCTCGATCGCCCCATCGACCACCAGCGGCCGTTTGCAGGTCAGGCACCAGCCCGGTTCGCGGTTGGCGAACAGGTGCAGCTCCATCAGGTTCTCGATCACCTCGCCGGACAGCACGCGGGCGTCCTGATCGACATAGTCCGCGCTGAGGCCGGTCGGGTAGATCTCAGCCGCGGTGCGCCCGATCACGTCCTTGCGCGCGCGCAGGCCCAGCCGCCGCAGCATGGTCTGGTTGACGTGGGTGTAACGCCCCTGCCGGTCCTTGATGAAGAACAGCACATCCGGGATGGCGTCGAACAGGGCTTCGATGTCGGCGGGCTCGACTCGCATGCGGCAAGCATAGCCGAGGCACCTTGCCGGTGCGATCACCCTTGCGGGACTTGCGCTTAACGCTGCCAGGACCACCGTGGGGGCCAGCCCCCACTGGAGACACGGCCATGCCCCGCGGTGACAAGTCCGCCTATACCGAAAAGCAGAAGCGCCAGGCCGAGCACATCGAGGAGAGCGAGCGCGAACGCGGTGCCAGCGAGGGGACGGCCGAGCGCATAGCATGGGCGACCGTGAACAAGCAGGATGGCGGTGGCAAGCGCAGCGGCAGTGGGCGCAAGGCGGCGAAGAAGGCAGCGGCCAAGAGGGCTGCGCGCTCCCGCGCAGCCGATAACGCGTCTTGAGTTTGAGCCCGCAACCAAAATTGTCGCAATAGGCCGTCCATTGCCATCAGACAGCATTGAAACGCGGCTCTTGAAGCAATCCTGCCTGGATGCTTTCTGGATCTTTGGACCAATAAATCACCACGCATGGGCTCCTACGTGATATTCCCTCTTTCCACTTCAATGGAAAGGAAGCTTCCTTGTCTCTCAGGAAACATGCGCTGGCTGTCAGTGCGCTCACCCTTGTCCTCGCTGCGTGTGGCAGCGCCAAGGATCCCAGCAAGAGCAACTTCAGCAAGGCCATCCAGACCTACTTGGATACGAACAAGGGACTGTGCGCAGCAGTTCCTGCTCGCGAGATTCCCTTCACCTTGGCTGACGACGACCGACTGGGAGAACAGAACCGCAAGCGGGCCGCAGCTTTGGTCGATGCCGGACTGCTCATTCGCCGTGACACCGAGGTCAAATCAATGTTTGGGACCTCGATGCGACCCGCAGGTGAGTACCAGATCACCGACACAGGCAAGAAGTTCCTTGTCGCCAATGCTGCCGATACAGTGGCTGCGCAGGACGCATTCTGCACGGGCAGGTTCGCAATGGTTGGAGTGGATACCTTCACCGAGCCCAGCGACATGATGGGAGTAAAACTGTCCCAGGTGAACTTCCGGTACAAGGTTGACGGGGCGGACAGCTGGGCAAAGTCAGAAGCGGTGAAGGCCAGCTACCGGAACTTTGCCGAGCAGGTGGAAGGCGATATCCCAGGCAAGGCAACACTCGTTCTGACGAACGACGGTTGGATGCACGAACGCCTTTTCAAGCGCTGATCCGTGTGCGACCGGCACTGGCTCAGATGCCAGTGCCGGCCTCTTCCACTCAGGCTGCGCGACGCGTCACGGCGGAAGCTGCTGCGCCTTCCACCTTGAACACCGACACCGACGTGGTCAGTGCATGCGCCTGTTCTTCCAGTGCGCGGCTGGCGGCAGTGGCTTCTTCCACCAGCGCGGCGTTCTGCTGGGTCACCTGGTCCATCTGCACCACCACCTGGTTGACCTGCTCGATACCGGCGGCCTGTTCCTTGCTGGCCGCAGCGATATCGCTCATCAGCTGGGTCGTGCGCGAACTTGCCTGTGCCACGCGCGCGATCGCGGCTTCGGATTCAACGGTCACTTCCAGGCCACTCTTCACCTTGGCAGCGGCGTCTTCGATCAGTTCCTTGATCTCCTTGGCGGCGACACCGGCACGCTGTGCGAGCGTGCGCACTTCGCTGGCAACCACGGCAAAACCACGGCCCTGCTCGCCTGCACGCGCGGCTTCCACTGCAGCATTCAGCGCCAGGATGTTGGTCTGGAACGCGATGCCGTCGATCACCGTGGAGATTTCCGAGATGCGTGCCGAGGACTGGTCGATCTCGCCCATCACCGATGCCATCTGTGCCATCGCCTGCTCGGTCTCGCGTACGGCGGCACCGGCGGCATGCGCTTCACTGTCGGCCTGACGCGCCAGCTCGGCGTTCTGGCGCACGGTGGAGGTCAGTTCCTCCATCGATGCAGCAGCCTCTTCCAGATTGGCTGCCTGCTGCTCGGTGCGGCGCGACAGGTCGTTGTTGCCGGCGGCCAATTCCTGCGCCGCGTTGTTGATGCTGTCGGCAGCCACCTGGATGCCCTGCACGATGCCGGTCAGCTGTGCGGTGGTGGTGTTGGCATCGTCGCGCATGCGCGCGAACACTCCGTCGTACTCGCCGTCCATGCGTGCGGTCAGGTCGCCGTGCGAGATCGCGCGCAGCACGTCGGAGACATCGGCGATGCTGGCCTGCGAACTGGCCATCATGCCGTTGAGGTGTTCGACCATCGCCTTGAACTGGTACTGGAACGCAGCGGCGTCGCCACGCATGCTGAAATCACCGGCGCGCGCGGCGCGAGCCAGCTCATCGATCTGCGCGTTGATCGCCATCAGGCTCTGCTTCACTGCGGCCAGGGTACGGGTCAGCGTGCCCTTCTCGCCCGGGTAGTCGGGCAGGTCACGGCTGAGGTCGCCGATGGCGTAGCGCTGCATCACCTCGGCCATCAGCAGCTCCACCTGCACGTGCGATTCGACCAGACTGTTGGTGGCCTGCACCATGCGGCCGAAGTCACCGGGGAAGGCGCTGGCGTCCATGCGATAGCGGATCGCACCGGCCTCGTGCTGCTCAGCCATCTGCAGCTGTGCGCCGATCGCCGCCTGCACGCTCTGGCGCACGCTGGCCATGGCTTCACCCAGCTGAGTCAGTTCATCGCGGCCACCAAGGCGGAACTCCTGGTCCAGCTGTCCCTTGGACAGACGCTCGGCCAGGTTCACCGCGCGGGCCAGCGGACCGGTCAAGCTGCGGCCGATCATCACCGAGGCACCGATGCCCACCAGCAGCGCGACGCCGCCCAGCACCAGCAGCTGCAGCAGGCTGCGCTCACCCAGGCGGATCGCCTCGGCGGCTGCATCACGGCTTTCCTTCTCTTCAAAATCCACGCCATCGGACAGCGCCTTGTTCCAGCCGTTGGCCGCTTCCTGCACCGGGCCCAGGGTCAGCGCCACGGCGCCCGGGTAGTCGCCCTGCTCCATCAGTTCGCTGGTCTGCTTGTTGAGTGGACGCGCAATGGCACGCTTGGCGGCGATGGTTTGGGCAATGGCCTTGCCGTCGGCGTCGCTGGGCAGCGCCTGGTAGGCGGTCCAGCTGGCCTCGTAGCGCTTCACCAGATCGGCGATACGCTGCTCGTCGTGGCCACGGTCTTCGCCCTGGCGGATCAGCATCTCGCGGCGCACCACCATCATCTGGTTGTTGGCATCGAGCATCTGCGACAACAGGCGCACCTTGGTTACGCTGACGTCGACCACCTGCTGCATCGCGCGCTTCTGCACGACACTGGCGGTGGCACCGGTGGCCACCACGGCGGCAACCAGCAGCAGCAACAGGCCAAAGCCCAGCCCAAGACGCCAGGCAACCCTGACGTTCCTCAAGTAGTTCATGGGGGTATCCAAAACGGGGGGATGCGCCCTTATCGGCGGCCCGGCAGGCAATCTTGATCGCCGTCCGTCGACGGCGTCGGCCACCGTTCACCTTGGTGAGCCCCCGGCGCAGCAGCACCTGCGCGCTGGACACAGCTGCAATACCCATGGCTACTCATGCGGGCATCAGATCCCTTTCACGGTGGCTCGGCGGCTGCTGCGGGCAAGGTGGTGGCGTGACCTGCTGGAGATCCCAATGCCCTTGCTCGTGTCCCGATCCACCCTGCTCGCTCTCTCGCTGCTGGCGTCGCCAGCCTTCGCGCAGGCGCCGCCGCCCGAACTACCCGCCCCCATTGCCGAGAAAGCCGGGCCGGATGTGGCCCCGCGCTCCGCCCTGCACGCCCAGGTGCTGCTGGATCGCGCGAATTTCTCCCCTGGCCAGATCGATGGCGAAGTGGGCAGCAACCAGCGACGCGCGGTGTCGGGTTTTCAGGCGGCGCATGGGCTGACCGTAACCGGTGAACTGGATGACGCTACCTGGAAAGCTCTGCAGGCCGATACGATCGCGCCGCTGGTCAGCTACACGCTGACTGCTGAGGATGTCGCCGGCCCGTTCCAGCCCATACCGAAAGGACCCGCCGCCCAGGCCAAGCTCAAATCGCTGGGCTACGGCAGTGTGGAAGAAGCCCTGGGCGAACGTTTCCACTCCTCCCCTGAGCTGCTGAAGGCGCTCAATCCGGGCATAGATCTGGCCAAGGCAGGCAACCGCATCCAGGTACCCAACATCGCCCCGGCGTCATTGCCGAAGGCGGCGAAGATCGTGGTCGACAAATCCGACTCCACGCTGCAGTTGCTGGATGCGCAGGGCAAGGTGATTGCACAGGTGCCGGTGTCGTCCGGCAGCCAGCACGACCCGTTGCCGATCGGCGAATGGAAGATTCTGGGCATGTACCGGGATCCGCCGTTCCACTACAACCCGAAGCTGTTCTGGGATGCCCGCAAGGGCGAAAAGAAGGCCACCCTGCCACCGGGTCCGAACAATCCGGTCGGGCGGGTCTGGATCGATCTGTCCAAGCCGCATTACGGCCTGCATGGCACGCCTGAACCCGGCCATGTGGGAAAGACCGAATCGCATGGCTGCGTACGTATGACCAACTGGGATGCGCTGCGCGTGGCCGATGCTGTGGATACCTCGGTACCCGTGGTGATGCAGGAGTGAGCCGATGCGCCTTTCGCAACTGATCGTGCTTGGCGTTCTGCTGGGGCTGGGTGCAGGCTGGTGGCTGCACCGCGATGCGGGTGATCCGGTACCCGCCCCGCTGCCGGAAGCGCAATCGGCACTGGCAGCGGCGCCGGCGAAGGAATCTGTAGCGACACCCGCAATCGCCCCTGCCGCCAGGGTCGCGCCGTCAGTCGCGCAGGCTGCGAATGCGCCGTCTGGTCTGCTGCTGCCGGTGCAGGGCATCCTGACCTCCCAGCTGCGCGATACGTTCACCGATGCACGCAGCGAAGGCCGCGTGCACGATGCCATCGACATCATGGCCGATACCGGTACGCCGGTGCTGGCGGTGGCCGATGGAACGGTGGAAAAACTGTTCGACAGCGAGCGCGGCGGCTTGACGATCTACCAGTTCGAGCCCAGCGGGCGCTGGTGCTACTACTACGCGCATCTGCAGCGCTACGCCGATGGCCTGGCGGAGAAGCAGGTGATCAAGCGCGGAGAGGTGATCGGTTACGTGGGCAGCACAGGCAATGCCAGTGACGATGCGCCGCACCTGCACTTTGAGGTGCACGTGCTGGGCCCGGAAAAGCAGTGGTGGAAGGGCGAATCGATCAATCCGTATCCGCTACTGAAATCGGCTGCTTCGATGCCCGACGCTGCCAACGCCGCAAGGTGATGGTGAATACCGCCAAGGCAGCCCCCGGAATCAGCAGGAACAGCGCGGCCACCTTCCAGAAAAAGAACGGCCACAACCACACATAGTCCAGGTCGGTCAGCTTCAGCACGTCCATCGGCGGCAGCAGTTCCACCGAGGCCACGCGCCCCGCCAGCGCGGGCTCGACCTCCAGAACGGTCACCCGCAGCCACGAACGCCCGCGCGGCAGCGCATCCCCCCGGCCATAACCGAAGTACGAGGCGGCAAATCCAGCAGGCTCAACCGATTCCAGCGCGCGGGTGATGCCGGAGCCCGGCACGCCCGAACGCGTTTCGGCGCGGAAGTCGGCCTGATCTGTCGGGGTTTCCGCGCGCAGGCGCACCTCAGGATCGATCGCCGTGGAAGTACCGTCATCCGCGTAACGCAGGCGCAGCCGCAATTGGTCATCGATGAAGCGGTAGACCGTGACCTCGGCCGTCGCACCCGGGCTCAGCACCAGAGGCAGCACCTGCGTGCGTGAGGCCATATGGTTGGCGATCGCGCCCAGCACCAGCACCGCGCAGGCAAGCGCCCACAGGCTCCACAGCACCCACAGGGTGATCCGCACCACCGTTACGCCCTTCACGCTGACATCCGGGTCATCACGTCACCTCCCTGCTGGCCGTGCCGACACAGTAACGAAAAAGCCCCGCTTTCGCGGGGCTCTTCCTGTCACCTACGCCGGGCAGCGCCCGGCGCTACCTCAGGCGAACGGATCCTGCAGGACCATGGTGTGGTCGCGGTCCGGGCCGGTGGAGACGATGCTGATCGGGCAACCGGCCAGCTCTTCCAGCGAACGCAGGTAGGCACGTGCGGCCGGCGGCAGGTCGTCCCAGTTGGTGATGCCGTGGGTGTTCTCGGTCCAGCCCGGGAACTCCAGGTACACGGGGGTGCACTCTTCCCAGCCCTGCGCGTCCAGCGGCGCGTACTCGGTGCGCTTGCCGTTGTATTCGTAGGCGATGCAGACCTTCAGCTTTTCCATGCCATCCAGCACGTCCAGCTTGGTGATGCACAGGCCGCTGATGCCATTGATGGCCACGGCGCGCTTCAGCGCAACGATGTCCATCCAGCCGCAACGACGCGGACGGCCGGTCGAGGCACCGTACTCGGCGCCGCGGTCACGGATGCCCTGGCCGATTTCGTCGTCCAGCTCGGTCGGGAACGGACCACCGCCCACGCGGGTGGCGTAGGCCTTGGCGATGCCCAGCACGTAGTCGATCGAATCTGCGCCCACGCCGGCACCAGCCAGCGCACCACCCACGGTGGTGTTGGAGCTGGTGACGTACGGGTAGGTGCCGTGGTCGATGTCCAGCAGCGCACCCTGCGCGCCTTCGAACAGCACGCGCTTACCCTGCTTGCGCAGGTCGTGCAGGATGCCGGCCACGTCGGACTTCATCGGCTGCACGTACTCGCCAAAGGCCAGCGCTTCGTCGAAGGTCTTCTGGAAATCGACGGCGTCGGTCTTCAGGTAATTGGTCAGCACGAAGTTGTGGTAGTCCAGCGCGGTGCGCAGGAGCTCTTCCAGCTGCTTCGGGTAGTGCAGGTCGGCGATGCGGATACCGCGGCGCGCCACCTTGTCTTCGTAGGCCGGGCCGATGCCGCGACCGGTGGTGCCGATCGCCTTGCCACCGGCAGCGCGTTCGCGCGCCTGGTCCAGGGCGATGTGGTACGGCATGATCAGCGGCGCGGCCGGGGAGATCTTCAGGCGCGAACGCACTTCCACGCCGGAGGTTTCCAGCTCGGCGATTTCCTTCTGCAGTGCGGCCGGCGAGATCACCACGCCGTTGCCGATCAGGCACAGCGCGTCATCACGCAGGATGCCCGACGGGATCAGGTGCAGGACGGTCTTCTTACCGTTGATGACCAGGGTGTGGCCGGCATTGTGGCCGCCCTGGAAGCGCACGACGGCGCCGATTTCCTCAGTGAGCAGATCGACGATCTTGCCCTTGCCTTCATCGCCCCACTGGGCACCCAACACTACGACAGACTGACCCATGACGGGCTCCTCGATTTTGTAGCGGCCATCGGGGCCGCGGACGGGTAAACCGTGGCGGGGCTGGCCAGCACCTGGATGGCGGCTCCAAACGGGGAGCAGCCGGCGATGGAAGGCCCAGACACAGAAAAAGCCGAACGGGGAGGCCCGTCCGGCTTTTGTGCATTATCCGGGTTTCCGGGGTCCGGTGCCACCTTTCCGACGGGCGGCTTCACCGGCCGGTCAGGCGCCCCGCCCGGTGGTGCCGGCCGCTGGCCGGCAATGCCAACCAAGGTTGGCATCTACCAGAGCCGGGCCACGCATGTGCCGGCCAGTCAGACGCCTCCCGGTAGTGCCGGCCGCTGGCCGGCAATCCCAGGTTGCCGGCCAGCGGCCGGCACTACCCTTTCAATGACGCGCCCACCACAGCAGGCTCAGGCCGGCCAGCAGCACCAGCCCGCCGAAGCTGCGCAGGGCTGGGCTGGGCAGGTCCAGCAGGCGCTCGGCCATGCGCTTCCAGGCGAACGGAGCGACGAACAGGAACAGGCCTTCCAGCACCGCCACCAGGCAGACGGCGGCGAACAGATCTTTCATGGGGGACTCCGGAAAAAGCACGGGGCCCGGCATCTGGCCGGGCCCCGCGGGGTACTGCCCTGCGACCTCAGCGGTCGTTCTTCAGGTACTGCAGGAACGGGTCGTTCTTGTCGAGCACGATCACGCCGTTGCCGTCGGTCATGGAGCCACGGTAGGCCTCCAGGCTGCGGTAGAACGCATAGAACGACGGATCGGCCGAGCCGGCCTTGCCGTAGATGCGCGCCGCATCGGCATCGCCTTCACCGCGCAGGCGCTGCGCATCACGCTCGGCTTCAGCGATCAGCACGGTGCTGTCACGGTCGGCCTGGGCGCGGATGGTCAGCGACTGCTCCTCGCCCTCCGCGCGCAGCTTGGCGGCTTCCTGCTTGCGCTGGGCGCGCATGCGCTCGTACACGTCGTTGATCACCTGGCTGTCGGTCGGCAGGTCCACCTGCTTGATGCGCAGGTCGATCATCTGCATGCCCAGCCCGGCCACGGCCTCGTTGATCCCCTTCAGCTGCTCGGCGATCAGCTCGCTGCGGTCGCCGGAGACCAGCTGCTGCAGGGTGCGCGAGTTGATCTGGTTGCGCAGCGAGTCGGTGATGATCGGGGCCAGGCGGGCGTTGGCCACGCGCGGATCGCCACCGGTGGCACGGAAGTAGTCACCCACGTTGGAGATGTAGCCGATGGCGAAGAAGTCGACGCTGACGTCCTTCTGCTCGGCGGTGAAGTAGCGCGCCGGGGCGGTGTCGAGCACCTGGAAGCGGCGGTCGAAGACCTTCACCGTTTCCACCACCGGCACCTTGAAGTGCAGGCCCGGCTTGATGTCCGAACGCACCACCTTGCCCAGGTTCAGGACCATGGCGGTCTGGTCCTCACGGACCACGTACACCGAGCCGAGCAGGCCCAGCACCACCGCCACGATCACGGCGATCCAGATAGGACTCTTCATCGGCTGCCCTCCTCACGGCCGCTCGGTCGCCCGGTCGGGCGGCCCACCGGCCGGCCCGGATCACGGGAAGCTTCCACCGCTGCACCCGGCAGCGACGGCATCACCACCTCCGGATTGGTCACCCCCGGCGGGGCCGAGGTAGTGGGACGGGTATCGCCGGTCATCGGCACATAGATCAGCTGGCGGCCATCGCCACCGATCACCTTGCGGTTCTCGCTCAACACCTGCTGCACGGTCTCCAGCCACAGGCGCTTGCGGGTCACTTCCGGGGCGTCCTTGTACTGGGCCTGCAGCAGGCTGAAGCGCTGCGCGTCACCCTCGGCCTTGGACACCACGGCCTGCTTGTAGCCTTCGGCAGTGGTACGGGCACGCGAGGCCTGGCCTCGGGCTTCCGGCACGACCTTGGCGGCATAGGCCTGGGCTTCGTTGATCAGGCGTTCCTTGACCTGCTGGGCACCGTTGACCTCGTCGAAGGCCGGCTTCACTTCCTCCGGCGGACGGGCGTCCTGCAGGGTCAGGCCGGTCACGGTCAGGCCGGTCTTGAACGCCTTCAGCAGCGCCTGCAGGCGCTCCTCGGCGGCCACGGCCAGCGGGCCACGGTTGTTCAGTACCGCGTTGAGGTCGGCACGGCCGACTTCCTCGCGCACCGCGCTCTGCGCCGACTGCTCCAGCACCTGGTTGGCATCAACCGTGCCGAACAGGTACTGCTGCGGGTCGTCGATGCGGTACTGGACGTTCAGCGAGACGTTGACGATGTTCTCGTCGCGGGTCAGCACCGGCACCTGGATCGAGAACGTCTTGATCTCGGTGGCGTTGACCTTGGTGACCGATTCGATCGGCCACGGCAACTTGAAGTTCGGACCTGGGGTGAGGATGCGCGAGAACTGGCCGAAGCGCAGCACCACGCCACGCTGTTGTTCGCCGATCAGCTGGAAGCTGGAGAACAGCACCAGCAACACCACCGCTGCCGCCACCCAACGCAGGATGCCACCGTCGAACAGATCCTTCAGCGGCCCGGGCAGTCCGCCCCAGCCACCGCCATTGCCACCGCCGCGCGTGCCGAAAGGCCCACGTCGCTTGTCCTCGGGGCCTTGTCCGCCCTTGTTGCCGCCGGGTGTATTCCAGGCCATGCACGCTCCATCAAGATTTGGGCTGCGGCGCGGGCCCTTCCCGCAACGCCAGCCGTGAAACCATTACCGATCATACAAGATGGGGCGGACCGGCAGGATTGAAAGGGGCTCGACGGGGTAAGGTGGCGTTTTCCTCGAAGTCAGGCAGCACCGATGGCCCCCACCACCCCGTTTACCGCCTTCCGCATCGAAAATGACGATGCCGGTTACCGCGCCGGCCTGGCCCAGATCACTGTCGACGACCTCAACCCCGGCCAGGTGCTGATCCGCGCCCAGTGGTCTTCGGTCAACTACAAGGACGCGCTGGCGGGCACCGGCAAGGGCAGGATCCTGCGCCGTTTCCCGCTGGTCGGCGGGATCGATGTGGCCGGCACCGTGGTGGCATCCACCGACCCGGCCTGGCGTGAAGGCGATGCGGTACTGGCCACCGGCTGCGGCCTCAGCGAAACCCGGGATGGGGGCTACAGCCAGTACGTGCGGCTGGAATCGAGCGCGGTGATCGCGCAGCCGGCCGGGCTGAGCCCGCGCGAGGCGATGGTGCTGGGCACCGCCGGCTTCACGGCAGCGTTGGCCCTGCTGCGCCTGCAGGACAACCGGCAGACCCCGGAGCTCGGCCCGCTGGCGGTCACCGGCGCCAGCGGCGGTGTGGGCGCGCTGGCGCTGTCCATCTTCAGCCGTGCCGGCTACACGGTGCACGCGGTCAGCGGCAAGCCTGAGCAGTCGGACTTCCTGCGCGGCATCGGCGCCGCCGAGGTGCTGCCACGCTCGGCGTTGGCCGATACCGACCCACTGCAATCGGCCCGCTTCGGCGGGGGCCTCGACAATGCCGGAGGCGACATGCTGGCCAGCCTGCTGGCGCAGACCGTGCCCTATGGCAGCGTGGTCAGCGCCGGCCTCGCGGCGAGCCCGAAACTGGACATGACGGTGATGCCGTTCATCCTGCGCGGCGTGTCACTGCTGGGCGTGTCCTCGGCCAACGCACCGCGCGGGCTGCGCGAAGCAGTGTGGGCGCGGCTGGGCAATGAGTGGAAGCCGCAACACCTGGACCGCATCTGTACCGCCGAAGTCGGCCTGGACGGCCTGCCGGCGGTGTTCGAGCGGATGCTGGCCGGCGGTTCGCTGGGCCGCACCGTGGTGCGGATCGACTGAACGTTGCAGGCAGGCGACGGACGGCAGATGCGGCCCTCCCACCGGTAATGAGCCCGCACTACACTGCGGGCATTACATGGGGAACAACATGGCACGCATTCTGATCGTCGACGACTCACCGTCGCAGCTGTTGGGGATACAGCGCATCGTCGAGAAGCTCGGGCACCAGATCCTGACCGCCACCGATGGCGCCGCCGGGGTCGAAACCGCCAAGGCCGAGCTGCCCGACCTGGTCCTGATGGACGTGGTGATGCCCAACCTCAATGGCTTCCAGGCCACCCGCACGCTTGCCCGCGACGAGGCGACCCGGCACATCCCGGTGATCCTGGTGACCACCAAGGACCAGGACACCGACCGCATGTGGGGCATGCGCCAGGGCGCCAAGGCCTACATCACCAAGCCGTTCTCGGAAGACGAGCTGTCCGAGGTGCTGGAGCGGGTGTTCGCCGGCCAGGGCTGAGACGCGCGCGGTAGTGCCGGCCGCTGGCCGGCAACCACGCATCACCGTCCCGGGTCATGAAATTGCCGGCCAGCGGCCGGCACTACCGCAAGGCATGCTCAGATTGACTCGCCGAACGCCTTGGCCAGATTGCGGTAGGCCTTCTTCTGCGCCTCGTCGGTCGCGGCCGGGGCCACGATCTCGATTTCAACAATCTGGTCGCCATCCGGGCTGCCTGGCAGCCCGCGGCCACGCAGGCGCAGCTTGCGGCCGGCATCGGAATCGGCCGGAATCTTCAATTCCACCGCTCCACCCAGGGTCGGCACGCTGATGCTCGTACCCAGCGCGGCCTGCCACGGCGTGACCGGCAGCGTGTAGAGGATGTTGCGGCCATCGACCTCGAACTGCGGGTGGGCGGCGTATTCCACTTCCAGCAGCAGGTTACCGCCGTGGTTGCCCTGCCCGGCCAGCCGGATCACCTGGCCCGGGCGGATACCCTTGGGCACGCGTACATCCAGCTGCTTGCCGTTGACCGTGATGCGCAGGCTGTCGCCGCTGTAGGCCGCTTCCAGCGGCACCGACAGCTTGGCGCGGGTATCACGATTGGGCGCATGGCCCTGGCTGCTGAAACCCGGCCCCGGACCGGCACCGCCACGCTGGCGCGCGAACAGGCTCTCGAAGAAGTCACTGAAGCCGCCATTGGGGCCGCCACCGCCGAACACTTCCTCGAAGTTGAAGCCACCGGCACCACCGTAGTTCGGCGGTACGTTGAATTCCTCGCCCGGGCGATAGCCCTGGGCGCGCAGCTGGTCGTAGGCCGCGCGCTTCTCCGGATCACGCAGCGCCTCGTAGGCCTCGTTGACCGCCTTGAACTTGTCTTCGGCCCCGGCCTCCTTGCTGACGTCCGGGTGGTACTTGCGTGCCAGCCGGCGGTAGGCGGTCTTGATTTCCGCCTCGCCCGCGCTCGGTTCCACCCCCAGGGTGGCGTAGTAATCCTTGAATTCCATCCAGCTACCTCGATCTGCTTCGGCCGCGCCGGTGGCGCCGCCCCGGGTTCATTCTACGCGCCGGCGATGCTACGCCGCCCCTCGTGCGGCCCCGGTGAGGCCGACTGATCCTGCGCAATGCGGCTGCCATCCCCATGCGCCACGCTGTGGCTGGAAGCCCCTGCCGCAAAGCCTGAAGATGGGGCCTGCACACGGGTTTTCCAATGTCTTGACGCCCCTGTCCCATCCGGCCCACTAGCCTGCCCCAGCAAGGAGTTCCCCATGACCATCCATGTCGGCGACCGCATTCCGGAAGTGACCCTCAAGCGCATCCGCGAGGGCATCGAAACGCTCGATACGCATTCGCTGTTCGACGCGCGCAAGGTGGTGCTGTTCGCCGTGCCCGGCGCGTTCACCCCGACCTGCTCGGCGCGTCACCTGCCCGGCTACGTCGAAAAGTTCGAGGCGTTCCGTCAGCGCGGTATCGACGTCTACTGCGTGGCAGTCAACGACCCGTTCGTGATGAAGGCTTGGGCGGCCGAACAGGACGTGCCCGCCGGCCTGATGATGCTGTCCGACGGCAACGCCGAACTGACCCGCGCGCTCGGCCTGGAACTCGATGCCAGCGCCTCGGGCATGGGCATCCGTTCGCGCCGCTTTGCCCTGTACGTGGTCGACGGCGTGGTGCGCGCGGCCTGGATCGAGCAGCCCGGCCAGTTCGAGGTGTCTTCGGCCGAGTACGTGCTGGAGCATCTGCCAACCTGATCTTTCACCGCAAGAGGAAACGGCCAGCCATGTCCACCAAGCCAGCCAAAGCCGCAAAGCCTGCCGCAAAGGTGCCCGGCATCAGTGACCGCAAGACCCTGCGCCAACGCGCGCGGCGCAACATCGAGGACGGGGCGATCACCGACAGCTACAGCGCCGACCGCAAGGTCGTGATCAAGCTGCTCAACGATGCACTGGCCACCGAGTACGTATGCGTGCTGCGCTACTACCGGCACTACTTCATGGCCAAGGGCATGCTGGCCGACGCGGTGAAAGCCGAATTCCTCGAGCATGCACAGCAGGAACAGGCGCACGCCGGCAAGCTGGCCGAGCGCATCGTCCAGCTCGGCGGCGAGCCGGACTTCAACCCCGACACGCTGACCGCGCGCTCGCATGCCGAGTACAAGGAAGGCAGCGACCTGCGCGACATGGTCCGCGAGAACCTGGTGGCCGAACGCATCGCCATCGACAGCTACCGCGAGATGATCAACTTCATCGGCGACCGCGATACCACCACCAAGCGCATCCTTGAAGAGATCCTCGCGCAGGAAGAGGAACACGCCGACGAATTCGCCGACCTGCTGGATGGGTGGATCGGGGAATAGCTTCACCGGTAGCGCCGGGCCATGCCCGGCGTATGCAATGTGATCCGAACGGTTCCGCCGGGCATGGCCCGGCGCTACCGCAGGACGTTGAACCGCACCTGCGTCCACGCGCCATCGGCCGCCAGCGCGGTCAGGGTGTGTGCGCCCGGCTCGGCGAACTCGCGCTGCATCAACTGTGCGCCTCGGGTCTGCGCGATCCAGCGGCCATCCAGCAGCCAGTCCACCGCCTGCTCGCTGCCCAGCGCGCGCAGCTGCAGGCGCACGCCGTGTTCGGCATTGGGTGCGCGAGCCAGGGTGGCGCCGTTGTTGAGACCGTCGATGTGCAGCGCCACGCTGGCATCGCGTCCGTCATCGCGGCAATCCGGTGACAGCGCTGGCAACTGCGAGGCCTCGCGCGTGGCCTTGGGCAACCACGGCGACAGCAGCGCCGGCCAGCGTGCGATCTCGCGTGGTACTTCCTCATGTGGCGCGCGGCAGTCGGCCGACACACGCATACCGGTCCGCGCATCAGCCAGGTAACGCTGCCGGCCCGGCTGCCAGCGCCGTGCTTCACGCTCGGGGAAGGTCAGTGGTGCCGCACCTTCCAGCAGGTAGGCCGGCATCCGCCGCTGGCACAGCGCAGGCGGCAGGCCTTCGGCGCGTTCGCCGGTCGGCCAGCAGATGTCTTCCTCACTGACGCTGGACGGCATCGGTGCGGCCGCTGAATCGCCGCGCTGACGCGGCAGGCTGTCCACCACCTCGAACATCAGCGGCAGTGCAGTGACCGCGCCGTACTGGCCCGGTAACGGTGTGCCGTCCGGCCGTCCCACCCACACACCCACGGTGTAGTGGCGCGTGCTACCGATCGCCCACGCATCGCGATAGCCATAGCTGGTGCCGGTCTTCCAGGCTACGCGCGGGCGACCGCCTACATCGAAGGTGCCAACGCTGTAGCCCGGTCGTGGATTCGATTCCAGCATTTCGCGCACGATCCAGCTGGCGCCCGGCGAGGCCAGGCGCCGCTCGATCATCGGTTCGTCATCGGTGTAGCGCACGCGTCCGGCAATGCCGTTGCGGTTGAGCGCGGCGAACGCACCGACCAGATCTTCCAGCCGCGCGCCGGTGCCGCCCAGAATCAGTGACAGGTTGGGCGTGCTGCCCGGCGGGAAGCGCAGCTGGATGCCGGAGTGCGAAAGCCGTGCAGCAAAGCGCGCGGCCCCGACCCGCTGCAGCAGGTCCACCGAGGGCACGTTGAGCGACAGGCGCAACGCACTGGACGCGCCGATCGGCCCATTGAAGGCCATGTCGAAGTTGCCGGGGCGGTAGCTGCCGAAACTCTGTGGCGCATCGACCAGCAGGCTTTCCGAATGGATCAAGCCATCGTCCAGCGCCATCGCGTACAGGAACGGCTTGAGCGTGGAGCCGGGCGACCGCCAGGCCTGCACCATGTCGACGTGGCCGAGCCGCTGGCGGTCACCAAAGGACAACGTACCGACGTAGGCACGCGCCTGCAGGGTCTGGTTGTCGACCACCAGCAAGGCCGCCGAAGTACGCTCGGGCAGCGTCGAGAAATAGCTGGCCACGCGCTCTTCCAGCGTGCGCTGCAGGCCGATGTCGATGCTGCTCTGGATGCGCGCCTGTCCTGGATGCGCCGAATGCAGTCGCTGCGCAAGCAATGCGGCATGCAGCGGCGGCCGCAGCGAGCGCGCCACCACGTTCTCGATACGCGCGTCCTGCACTTCTTCCGGCGTCCACGCGCCCAGTTCGGCCATGCGTGACAGCACCTTGTCCCGCGCTTTCTGCGCCGCTTCCGGATGACGGTCCGGACGCAGCCGGCTCGGCGCCTGTGGCAGCACTGCCAGCAGCGCGGCCTCGGCATGCGAAAGCTGCGCCGCCGGCTTGCCCAGGTACGCCCAACTGGCCGCTTCCACGCCCTCGATGGTGCCGCCATACGGCGCCCGTTCCAGGTACAGGGCCAGGATCTGCTGCTTGCTCAGGTGAACTTCCAGCTGCACCGCGCGCAGCATCTGCTTGAGCTTTCCCCAGGGCGTGCGCGTATGCGGGTCGAGGATGCGCGCGACCTGCATGGTCAGGGTCGAGCCGCCGGAAACGATGCGACCACCGCGCAGCAGCTGGCCGCTGGCACGCAGGATCGCCAGCGGGTTGATGCCCGGATGGCGCCAGAACCAGCGGTCTTCGTAGGTCAGCAGCGCCTGCAGGTACAGCGGCGAGACGCTGTCGATCGATGCCGGATAGCGCCACACGCCCTCGGCATCGGCGAACGCACGCAACGGCGTGCCGTCGGCGGCGACCACCAGGGTGCTGGTATCGCGTTGCTTCGGCAGCGGTGGCGGGAAGGCGAAATCCAGCACCAGCAGCAGTGCCAGCAGGGCCGCCGTACCCCAGCGCAGCCACGGCCACAGCGGCCGCAGCCAGCGGCGCAGGGCCGCCAGCCGGGTCGACATCGTCTTCTTCATTGCAGCGTGCCGGATTGGAGCTTGCCAGCGGGACGGGCCGCGCCGTCGCGGCCCGTCCGCGCGGTCACGGCTGTACCACCGTGATCGTGGTCGGGTTGCTGCGGCCGACGCCACGCAGCTGCGGCCGGTACATGTCCTCCACCAGCGGCGGCGGCACCGAGTAAGTACCCGGGGTCACCGCGCGCACCAGATAGAACACGTTGGCCTTGCTGCCACGCGAGAGCTTCAGCGCGGCCACATAGCGGTCGTCGCGGAACTCCTCATGCTTGGTGTCGGCGGCTTCACCGCGGTCGCTGATGGTGATGCCATCAACCACCACATCGGCCCACTGCTTGGCGTCGCCCAGATTGAAGTTCTCGATCTCCAGACCCGCCGGCAACAGGTCGGTCAGCAGGGCATCGGGCATCGTGGTGTCGGCGGTGACCGTCACGCGCACGATCAGGGCTTCGCCTTCCTTCAGCGGACGCGGCGACCACGGCTTGCCATCGGTGCCGTAGTAGCTGCGCTCAATGCCCAGCACACTGTTGTCCGGTGCCGGCGCGCTGCGCGGGATGCCGGCCACGTCGATGCTGGCGAACATCGGCGGCTGGCCCTGCGGGGTGAAGCGCACGCCGCTGGCCAGCTCACTGGCGCTGAAGTTGCGGCCGAACAGCTTTCGCTCGCCGATGGCTTCGGTGTTGCCACCGATCACCAGTTCACCGGCCACCAGCGCCTTCTGGTTGGCGGCGAGCACCTTGCCAAGGCGGGCGATGGCCACCTGCTCCTGCGTGCTCAGCCACATCCAGCCGGCATTGCGGCGCGCATCCAGGCCACGGCCGAGATCCACCGCACGCGCGTCCCACGCGGGCTTGGCCAGCTTGTTTTCGTGGGTCAGCGCGATCATCAGCGCGTCATCACGGATCGCACTGCCGTAGTCGCCGAAGTACGACGGGCGTTCGCTGCTGGACTTGGCGAAGGCCGCGGCCAGCGCGGCCTGACCGCGCTTGGCATCGCCCTGCAGCGACAGCGCCACGCCCAGATGGACCAGTGACAGGCCGCCGACCGCCTTGCTGCGCTCGTTGTCGTACAGCGTGCGCAGGGTACCCAGCGGCGCACGGTTGACCCGGGCCAGCACGTAGCCCGAATACGCCTGATTGGCAAACTTCAGCTTCTCGCGGTCGTCCTGGCCGTAGAACTGGTTGCCACCGGACAGCAGATCCTCGCTGAGACGGTTGAGCGCCTTCTGCAGCACGTTGTCGGGCACCGCGAAGCCGGCATCCTTGGCATCGAGCAGGAACTCGGTGATGTACGGGGTCAGCCACGGGTTCACATAGCCGTCGTCCCCCCACATCGAGAAGTTGCCATTGGCCACCTGCATCGACGCCAGGCGACCAAACGCACCTTCCATGCGCTCGCGGCGGGTCTTGGCATCCAGGCCGTCGGCACCGAGCATCGACGACGTCGCCTGGTCCAGGATCAACGCAGCGTAGCCCTTGCTGGTGGTCTGCTCGGCACAGCCATACGGGTAGTTCAGCGCGCCCTGCAGCGCGCTGGCGAACGGAATCGGCGGCAGCGGGCTGACCAGCAGGCGGGCATTCACCGACTCGGACATCAGGCCATCGGTCAGGCTGTTATCGAGGCTGACCGCCGCCAGCGGATCCAGCGTGCGCACCTGCGAACGCAGCACCTGCGGCCACGCCGCACGCACCGGCAGCTCGTAGCGGCGATCGGCCTTGAAGCCGTTGCCGTCCACCCGCACCCGCACCTTGGCCACGCTGTGGCCCTCACGTGCCGACAGCGGGAAGCTCAGCGTGGTCTTGGCATCGGCATTCAACTGCACGCTGCGGCTGCCCTCGGCCAGGTTCAGCGGGCCCTCGGTGTCCACCTTCACGTTGAACTGCCCCGGCTTGCCGGTGAAGTTCTGCACGTCCAGGGTCACCGTGCTGCGGTCGCCCGGGGCCAGCACGCGCGGCATGCTGGCTTCGGCCAGGATCGGAGCGCGCACCACGGTTTCCACATCGCGCTTGCCATACTGGTCATCGCTGTAGACCAGCGCCGACACCCGCAGGGTGCCGTTGAAGTCCGGCACCTTCAGGCGGATGCGGGCGATGCCCTTGGCATCGAGCTGCACCGGGCCGGAGAACAGGTCCACGGTCTGCACGCGCGCGGTCGGGCGCTTGGCCTGCGGCAGCGCCTGCAGCGCCATGTCGCCACCGAACTTCAGCTTACCGGCACCGCCATCAAAGCTCTCGATCACCCGGCTGTAGATGTCGTAGGCATCGATGCCGAGGCGACGCTGGGCAAAGAAGTGCGCACCGGCATCGGGCACCGGGAAGCGGGTGATGTTGAGGATGCCCACGTCCACCGCCGAGACGGTGACGTGCGCCATCTTGCCGGCCAGCTGCGGTGCACTGACCGTCACCGGCAGGTCCTGTTCCGGGCGCATCTGCTTGGGCGCGGCCAGGCCGACGGCTACGGTGCGCCCCTTGCGGTCCATCGGCACATGCACCACGCCCACGGCACGCGCCGGGGTGATCTTGCTCGGGGCGCTGCCGCCGCGGAACACCAGTGCGGTGATGTAGACGTCGTGGCGCTCCCAGTCGGCGGTGACCGGAATCTTGAAGGTCGAACCCGGCTTGGCGTCGATGTCCTGCACGTACAGCATGCGGTCGGTCTCGACCATCAGGATGCCCTTGCCGGCATGCGGCGGGGTCACCGTCACTTCCAGGGTGTCACCGGCCTTGTAGCCGGTCTTGTCCAGGCCCAGCTTGACCTTGTCCGGGCGTGCATCCAGGCCACGGTTGTCATCGCCCCAGCTCCAGCCGGCACGGAACGGGTAGCGGCTGGTCAGGCCGGTGGACGGATCGAACACGTCCACCCGGTACTCGCCCCACTCCACCGGGAAATCGAAGGCGACCGCGCTGCTGCCGGCATCGACGGTGCGGGTTTCCTTGTTCTCGAAGCGGCGGGTGAAATCGTAGTCCCAACGGTTGTCGTTGAAGGTCCAGTGGTAGTCGCGCAGCTCACGCACCAGGGTGATCTTCAGGCCCTTGGCCGGCTGCGGTGCACCCGCTGCATCCACGCGCATCAGCTCGAAGCGCGCATTGCCGTTGGAGTCGGCCCCATCCTCGGGGTTGAACAGCGGGCGCACGCCAACCAGCGCGTTGGCCGGCCACATCACCCGCTTCAGGGTACGGGTGACGGTACGGCCACCGGTTTCATACAGGCTGCCGGACAGCACCACGGCGATCGGTGCCTTGGCCTTGGCGGCCTCTTCCGGCAATGCCACATCCTCACGCAGCTGACCGTTGCCCGGCAGCGTGGTGTCGATCACGTCCTTGGCTTCGCGTGGCAGCTGCAGGGTCGGGTCACCGAAGAAATAGCCCGGCAGGCCCTCGACCGGCTGCTGCTCGGCGGCCACCGCCATGCGCGCGGTGAAACGGTTGCCGTCGGCCGGCGCACCGTACAGGTAGGCACCATTGGCCTGCAGGCGCAGGTCCTCGCCCGGCTTCAGCGTCTTCTGCGCGCTGTCCAGGTCCAGCTTCATGCGCTCGGGCAGGAACTCCTCGATGCGCAGGGTCATGCCCTGGATCGCTTCCTTGCTGGCCGGATCGGTGCGGAACTCGACCTGCCAGCGCCCGGTCGGCGCTTCAGCGGGAATGACCTGCTCGAAGTTGATGTAGCCCTGCTCGCCCGGCTGCAGGCGGGTCTCGCGGAAGGTCTTGCCGTCGGGCTGCTTCAGGCGCAGGAACACCGGCTGCGCCTTGACCGGCTTGCCGTCGTTGTCGCGCAGCAGGGCGGACAGGCGCACGGTCTCGCCCGGGCGGTACAGGTCACGGCCGGACCAGGCGTAAACGTCGAACCAGGCATTGTCACGACCGGCCACGGCAAATTCGCTCAGGTCCAGCGCCGGCTGGTTGAACGGCAGGAAGCTGGTGTCCTTGCCCGTGCTGGCGACCAGCACGTGGGTGGCATCCAGGGTGTAGTTCAGCAGCGCATTGCCGTTGCCGTCGGTGCTGCCCTTCAGCACCACCTCGCCCTTGGCGTCCAGCACACGCAGGTCGATGCTCTTCAGCGGCGCACCGTCCTTGAGGCCGGCGGTGTGCACGAACAGCTTGTCCTTGTAGGCGCGGGTATGCAGGCCGATGTCGCTGACCGAGAAGAACGCGGTATCGAACTCGCCTTCATAGTCGCCGGTGCGCTTGAGCAGGGCGAAGTACAGGCCTGGTTCCTGCAGTTCCTTTATGTCCTGGGTCGGCAGGTAGGTCAGCACCCGCTCGTTCTTCTTGCCGCCGAGGATGAAGCGGTTGACGTAGACCGGCTCGGCCAGCTTGTTGATCGGGCTGCGCTCGTAGTCACTGCTCAGCTCCCAGCTGCCGCGGCGGCCACCGCGCTGGTACTGGCTGAAGAAAGTCGGCAGGTCCTTCTCGCGCACGCGCAGGAATTCGACGTCAACCTCGGGCACGTTCACCGAGACCACCGGCAGGCCACGGCTGTCCTTGGCCGGCAGCACGCTGCCCTGCGAGGCGAAGCCGACCACCGGCTTCAGCTCGCCGCTGAACACCTTCTGCTTCAGTTCCTTGCCCAGGCGGCTGCCATCGGCGGCCAGCAGGTCCGGCGAGACCACCAGGCTGAACTCCTTGCCAGCCTCGACGAACGGGTAACGCAGGGTCAGGCCGTCATCGGACAGCGTCCAGCTGCTGTCGTCGGTGCCGACCTTCTCTTCGAAGCGCACCAGCTTGTCGAAATCCTGGGTGCCGACCAGCGGGCGCGAGAACTCCAGCGCCAGCGACAGGCCTTCATTCTTCTGGTCCGGGTAAGCGCGCAGCAGGGTGAATTCCTTCACCTGCTCGGCCTTGGTGGTGATGGCCTCACCGCTGCTCTTGGGCAGCTGCCCGCTGTCGTTGCGGCAACCGGCCAGGCCCAGCAACAGGCCTCCTGCCAGTACAGCCGCCGCCCATCCCCACCGCTTCCGCCGTGCCGGACCGCTCATGTCGTCACTCCTTGATCGAGGCGGACATTATAGGCAGGCCGCGTCAAGGTGTTGACGCGAATTCGGCAATTGCCCGGGCGGGTAGTGCCGGCCGCTGGCCGGCAGGACCGGTAGCCGCCAACCTCGGTTGGCGATAGCCGTGGCAACCAAGGTTGGCACCTACCCAAGCGCCCCTCCCCCGCCGCGCCAGGCACAGGCCGATGCCGGCAACCTGTCTGGCTTGGGATCGGGCGCCCCCCCAATCGTGGCGCGCAATGTCCCGGCGGAGAGAAGGCCGAAGTCGCCCCAAAGTGACGGGTTCAACCCTCGATTGAGCGACTTCCCAATCGGCCTTCAGTCGCCGCTGTAGCATCGGCATCAGGCCTTCTGAACAGCAGTGAACATTGCAATGACACGAGTACGCATGATTCAGGATCCAGCGACCGGTAAGGTCTGGGGTACGCGATGTGACCGAGGTACTGTCGAAGTCACCTCCGGAAGCCCCGGGAAGCTGAAGTCACAGTTGAAAGACTTCCCGAGTCCCGACGAGGCACTGAAATGGGCCATCAAACAGGAGTGGTCGCGGCTGAAAAAGGGCTTCGTACTCGTGAACCCTGCTGCTGCCGCAGGCGAACCCTGCATGCATCGTTACATTGGCGGGGGGTACACGGGAGCCCTGATGATTGCGGGTTGCAATGGGAAGCTGGCGACCAATCAGCACCAGGACGAAGACACGCATGGTGCGGCAACCGACATGTTGCTGCTCATTGGTGAAGACGCTGAGATCATCCATGGTTGGCGATCAAGCAAGACGGACCTTGCCTGGTCGGCACTACCTACGGATGACCGGACAGGATTCCTGATTCGATTCGACTCTGGAATCTACCTTTGGACTTCAGATGGCAGTCCTCCCCAGCGGATCAGCGATGCATCCGTACTGTCATCGCCCTTCCTGACAAGGTCCAACGGGCATGCCGCATGGCATGACGGTGAGCAGGTAACGGTAATGAGACTCGACGATGGAAGGCACATCATGCAGCTGGCGCGCTCCCCTGCGATGGTTGGCGGGCATTCCGAGCAGATGATGGGCACGCTCTCAGCGGATGCCACGATGCTTGCCTGCTGTGCCAATCCGGGTGAGATCGAGTACATCGATGTCGCCCAGGCCAAGACCGTGCGCCGACATCAGGCTGATTTTGAAATGATCGTCAAGATGGAGTGGAGCGCGGATGGACGCTGGTTGTTGGCCTTGGAAGAGTATGGACGGTGGCGCCTGCTGTGCCTGGACGCGGCAACAGGCGAATCCCGCCCCGGGTGGCCGGAGTTCACTGATATGACACGAACTGACTTTGCACTGGACTGCGATAGCAAGCGATTGGCCGTCATGCACCGCGGTCATATTGCACTTTATGGCTTTGCAGACATGAGGGAAATTCGACGCTTTCCCGTCGATCATGTGGTGCGTACCGCGCATATTGCATGGACGGGAGACAATGCCATTTCGGTACGCACCGACTATGGATGCCTTTCCACATATGCGATCTGATCCGGCTTAGTCTATCGCTATCGCGGGATTACACTATCTCTGAGGAACCTCTGCAGACTCTGAGGAACCTCTGCAGACTGCAGCGTGGACCAAAGCATCCCGGTAGATGCCAACCCTGGTTGGCGTCGGCCGTGCCAACCAAGGTTGGCACCTACCAAAGCAGGTGCAGCCACGTGCCCGGCAAGCAGGCGCAGCGCCAGATCCGGCGAAGCCCCCTACCCTGGCAGGTAGAGGTCCACGTAATCGGTCACGGGCATCGCCGCCAGCGCCACCGGGTCCAGCGATGCCGCCAGGATGCGTTGCTGCTGGGCGGTCGGGAAGCGATGGGCCAGGTGCCGGCGGAACTTGTCCATCAGCAGCGGAATGCCTTCCTCGCGGCGCCGGGCATGGCCGAGCGGGTACTCCACCAGCACCTCCGGCAGTTCGCTGCCATCGTTGAAGCGCACGCTGAGGCCGTTGGCGATGCTGCGCTTGTCCGGGTCCAGGTAGTCGGCGCTGAGCTGCGGATCCTCGTGGCAGGCCATCTTTGCGCGCAATGCGTCGATGCGCGGATCGGCGGCGACGTCGTCCTCATAGTCCTCGGCCACCAGCCGCCCATGCAGCAGCGCGATGGCGATCATGTACTGCACGCAGTGGTCGCGGTCGGCCGGATTGTGCAGCGGGCCCTGCTTGTCGATGATGCGGATGCAGGCATCCTGGGTCCGGATCGCGATGTGTTCGATGTCCTCGACGCGCCGCCCGGCCACGCGCAATTGCTGGTGCAGCGTGATCGCTGCCTCCACTGCGGTCTGGCCGTGGAACTCGGCCGGGTAGCTGATCTTGAACAGCACGTTCTCCATCACATAGCTGCCCAGCGGCCGCTCCAGCGTCAGTGCCTGGCCATGCATGGACACAGCCTCGAAGCCCCAGGTCGGTGCACTGAGCACGCTCGGATAGCCCATTTCACCCGTTGCCGCGATCAGCGCCAGGCGCACGCCACGGCTGGTGGCGTCGCCGGCGGCCCAGCTCTTGCGCGAACCGGTGTTGGGCGCGTGCCGGTAGGTCCGCAGCGCCTGGCCATCGACCCAGGCCAGCGACACAGCATTGAGCATGCGTTCGCGATCAAGCCCGAGCAGCTGCGCTACCACGGCAGTGGTCGCCACCTTGACCAGCACCACATGGTCCAGCCCGACCCGGTTGAACGAATTCTTCAGCGCCAACACGCCCTGGATCTCATGCGCCTTGATCATCGCCAGCAGCACGTCCTGCACGGTCGGCGGCGGGCGGCGCAGGGCCTGCGCGTTGCGTCCCAGCCAATCGCAGACGGCGAGGATGCCGCCGAGGTTGTCCGACGGGTGGCCCCATTCGGCGGCCAGCCAGGTGTCGTTGAAATCCAGCCAGCGCACCATCGCGCCAAGGTTGAAGGCGGCCTGCACCGGGTCCAGCACGTAGTGCGTGCCCGGTACGCGTGCGCCGTTGACCGCGCTGATGCCCGGTACCAGCGGACCAAGCAGCTTGCTGCAGGCCGGGAAGGACAGCGCTTCCAGGCCACAGCCCAGCGTGTCGAGCAGGCAGTGGTGTGCGGTCTGGAACGCCAGTGGTGAGTCGATGCGGGCGTCGCGCACGTAGTCGACGATGTCCACCAGCAGCGCATCCCACGCTGCACGCTCGTTGGATGGGGTGGGGTTGTCGGACATCGTCTGTTCTCCGGTAGCGCCGGGCCACGCCCGGCGGTTCATCGGCGGGCCCGCTGCGCTCGCCGGGCATGGCCCGGCGCTACCGCAATGAACCTGCCTTACAAGGTATCGGCCGGCACCCGCACCTTGCCTTCCATCAATACGCGGGCGCTGCGGCTCATGATGGCCTTGGTCACCGTCCACTGGCCGTCAACGAGGCCGGCCTGCGCACCCACGCGCAGCGTGCCGGACGGATGGCCGAACGTCACCGCTTCGCGTTCGCCGCCGCCGGCAGCGCGATTGACCAGGGTGCCCGGAATCGCCGCGGCGGTTCCGATCGCCACGGCGGCGGTACCCATCATCGCGTGGTGCAGCTTGCCCATCGACAACGCGCGCGCATGCAGGTCGATGGCCGAGGCCGGAATCGCCTTGCCGCTGGACGACACGTAGTCCTGCGCCGGTGCCACGAAGGCCACCTTCGGCGTGTGCTGGCGGGTTGCCGCGTCTTCCAGGTTCTTGATCAGACCCATGCGCAGTGCACCATGTGCACGGATGGTCTCGAATTTCTGCAGTGCGGCCTTGTCCTCGTTGATCGCCGGCTGCAGCTCGGTGCCGCTGTAGCCCAGATCAGCGGCGTTGAGGAAGATGGTCGGGATGCCGGCGGTGATCATGGTCACCTCGAAGCTGCCCACGCCGGGCACTTCCAGGGTGTCCACCAGATTGCCAGTCGGGAACATCGCACCCGCATCGCCGTCATCGGACGGATCGATGAACTCCAGTTGGATCTCGGCCGCCGGGAAGGTCACGCCGTCCAGTTCGAAATCGCCGATCTCCTGCACTTCGCCATCGCGCATCGGCACGTGGGCGATGATGGTCTTGCCGATGTTGGCCTGCCAGATGCGCACGGTGCACAGGCCATCGCGCGGCACGCGGGCCGGATCGATCAGACCATTGGCAATGGCGAAAGGACCCACTGCAGTGCTGAGATTGCCGCAGTTGCCGCTCCAGTCGACGAAGGCGGTGTCGATCGAGACCTGGCCGTACAGATAGTCGACATCGTGATCCGGCACAGAGGCGGTCGAGATGATCACGCACTTGCTGGTGCTGGAGGTGGCGCCACCCATGCCGTCAGTCTGCTTGCCATACGGATCGGGCGAACCGATCACGCGCATCAGCAGCGCATCGCGCGCGGCGCCCGGCACCTGCGCGGCCTCGGGCAGGTCCTGCAGGCGGAAGAACACGCCCTTGCTGGTGCCGCCGCGCATGTAGGTGGCGGGAATACGGAGTTGCGGGAGAAAGGTCATGGATCAGTATCCTGGATGCGACGAACCAATATCGGGGTTGAGCTCCTCGTCTTCGAACAGTGCTTCCATGCCCCGCGAAGCATTCCAGATGCGCACGATGGAAACGTGCGCAGGTAGCTCCACGTAGTAGACCAGGTAGCCGTCGAAGCGACGAACCGGATGAAAACGCAACGGCGCTGGCAACGAAGGCAACAGACCCGCATGTAGTGCGGAACCAGCACCCGGGTGAGCCTCGATCAGCTTGACGACGGATTCCACTGCATCGATGAAGCCGATTTCCAGCACTTCTCCGCCCTGATCTGCATACCAAGCTGCTGCCTGGTCAAGATCTCGAACCGCTGCTGGGGACCAGTGCGAAGGTTTCACTTGCGGTTCCGTGCACGCTCACGCAGCTTGTCAAAATGATCCGGCGCCAAAGGCACGGCAGGCCCAGAAGCCAGCCCCTCGGCAATCAGCTGCTTGAGCAGCTCTTCAGCCTTGCTGCGCTGGCGCTGGCGGATCAGGTCACGCACGTAGTCCGACGTACTGGAGTAGCCGCCTTCGCGCACTTCCTCGTCCACGAACTGCTTGAGCGGATCGGTCAGCGAAATGTTCATGGTGGCCATGAAACTCTCCTTTGGCAGTTTTTGCCAAGTCAGTGTGCGCCCCACCCTCGTGTCGGACAAGCCCGCCCCCGGCCTCCGGGGGCAGGCATTCAGCCTGGCATCACGCCACCTTGGCGCCTTCCAGGAAGTCCTGGGCGAAGCGCTGCAGCACGCCGCCGGCTTCGTAGATCGCCACTTCCTCGTCGCTGTCCAGGCGGCAGGTGACCGGCACGATCACGTCCTGGCCGTCGCGGCGGTGGATGACCAGGGTCAGCTCGGCGCGCGGGGTGCGCTCGCCGATCACGTCGAAGGTCTCGGTGCCGTCGATGCCCAGGGTCAGTCGGGTGGTGCCCGGCTTGAACTCCAACGGCAGCACGCCCATGCCGATCAGGTTGGTGCGGTGGATACGCTCAAAGCCTTCGGCCGCGATCGCCTCCACTCCGGCCAGGCGCACGCCCTTGGCGGCCCAATCACGCGAACTGCCCTGACCGTAGTCGGCGCCAGCGATGATGATCAGCGGCTGCTTGCGGTCCATGTAGGTCTCGATCGCTTCCCACATGCGCATCACCTTGCCTTCCGGCTCCACGCGCGCCAGCGAACCCTGCTTCACGCTGCCGTCGTCGTTGCGCACCATCTCGTTGAACAGCTTCGGATTGGCGAAGGTGGCGCGCTGCGCGGTCAGGTGGTCACCGCGGTGGGTCGCGTAGGAATTGAAGTCCTCTTCCGGCAGGCCCATCTTCGCCAGGTATTCGCCGGCGGCGCTGGAGGCCATGATCGCGTTGGACGGCGACAGGTGGTCGGTGGTGATGTTGTCCGGCAGCACGGCGAGCGCGCGCATGCCAGCCAGTGTACGCTCACCGGCCAGTGCACCCTCCCAGTACGGCGGACGACGGATGTAGGTGCTCTGCGGGCGCCAGTCGTACAGCGGGCTGACTGCGGCGCCATGCTCCACGCGCACGTTGAACATCGGGTTGTAGACCTTGCGGAACTGCTCGGGCTTCACTGAGGCCTTCACCACCGCGTCGATCTCGGCGTCGGTTGGCCAGATGTCCTTCAGGCGCATCTGGTTGCCGTCGGCGTCCACGCCCAGCACGTCCTTCTCGATATCGAAGCGCACGGTACCAGCGATGGCGTAGGCGATCACCAGTGGCGGCGAGGCCAGGAAGGCCTGCTTGGCGTACGGGTGGATGCGGCCATCGAAGTTGCGGTTGCCCGACAGCACGGCCGTGGCGTACAGGTCACGGTCGATGATCTCCTGCTGGATCTTCGGGTCCAGCGCACCGCTCATGCCGTTGCAGGTAGTGCAAGCGAAGGCGACGATGCCGAAGCCGAGCTGTTCCAGGTCCGGCAGCAGGCCGGATTCTTCCAGATACAACTGCACGGCCTTGGAACCCGGCGCCAACGAGGACTTCACCCACGGCTTGCGCTGCAGGCCGCGCGCGTTGGCGTTGCGCGCCAGCAGTGCGGCGGCGATCACGTTACGCGGGTTGGAGGTGTTGGTGCAGCTGGTGATGGCGGCGATGATCACTGCGCCATCCGGCATCAGGCCCTGCGCCTGTTCGGCTTTGCCCGCTTCCAGCTTGGCCGCATCAGCGATGCCGCGCTCGGCCAGTTCGGCCACCGGCAGGCGACGGTGCGGATTGCTCGGCCCGGCCATGTTGCGCACCACGGTCGACAGATCGAAGCGCAGCACGCGCTCGTACTGCGCGTTGGCCAGGTCATCGGCCCACAGGCCGGTGGTGCGGGCATAGTTCTCCACCAGCGCCACCTGCGATTCCTCGCGCCCGGTCAGGCGCAGGTACTCGGTGGTCTGCGCATCGATGTAGAACATCGCCGCAGTGGCGCCGTACTCCGGGCACATGTTGGAAATGGTGGCGCGGTCACCGATGGTCAGTGCCGCGGCACCCTCACCGAAGAATTCAAGCCAGGCGCCCACCACGCGTTCCTTGCGCAGGAACTCGGTCAATGCCAGCACCACATCGGTGGCAGTGATGCCGGGCTGCGGCTTGCCGGCCAGCTCGACGCCGATGATGTCCGGCAGGCGCATCCACGAGGCGCGGCCCAGCATCACGTTCTCTGCTTCCAGGCCGCCAACACCAATCGCGATCACGCCCAGCGCATCCACGTGCGGGGTGTGGCTGTCGGTGCCCACGCAGGTATCCGGGAAGGCCACCCCGTTCTGCACGTAGATCACCGGCGACATCTTCTCCAGGTTGATCTGGTGCATGATGCCGTTGCCCGGCGGAATCACATCCACGTTCTCGAAGGCCAGCTTGGTCCAGTCGATGAAGTGGAAACGGTCTTCGTTGCGGCGATCCTCGATGGCGCGGTTCTTCTCGAACGCCTGCGGATCGTAACCACCGCATTCCACCGCCAGCGAGTGATCGACGATCAGCTGCACCGGCACCACCGGATTGACCTTGGCCGGATCACCACCCTTGTCGGCGATCGCATCACGCAGGCCGGCCAGGTCGACCAACGCGGTTTGGCCGAGGATGTCATGGCACACCACGCGCGCGGGGAACCAGGGGAAATCCAGGTCGCGACGGCGCTCGATCAGCTGCTTCAGCGAATCGGTCAGCGTGGCCGGATCACAACGACGCACCAGGTTTTCGGCCAGCACGCGCGACACGTACGGCAGCGTGGCATAGGCGCCCGGCTGGATCGCATCGACAGCGGCACGCGCGTCGAAATAATCCAGCGAGCTGCCGGGGAGGTTCTTGCGGTAATCGGTATTCATGGGCTGGCGGAGTGCTTGAGGCGGGCCGGGTGCCGGCGGTGCGGCGGCGAAAGCATCCGGCCGGCACGCGGCCGGCCGGATGGGTACAGCAGGTGGATCAGACGCGCTTGTCGATGGCGACGAAGTCGCGGTCTTCCGGACCGATGTAGTTGGCGCTCGGGCGGATGATCTTGCCGTCGATGCGCTGCTCGACGATGTGCGCGCTCCAGCCGGCGGTGCGGGCGATCACGAACAGGGGGGTGAACATCGCGGTCGGCACGCCCATCATGTGGTAGCTGACGGCGCTGAACCAGTCCAGGTTCGGGAACATCTTCTTGATGTCCCACATGACCGTTTCCAGGCGCTCGGCAATGTCGTACATCTTCAGGCTGGACTGCTCTTCGGACAGCTCGCGGGCCACGTCCTTGATCACCTTGTTGCGCGGATCGGACACGGTGTAGACCGGGTGGCCGAAACCAATCACCACTTCCTTGCGCTCCACGCGGGCCTTGATGTCTTCCTCGGCCTCGTCGGGATTGTCGTAGCGCTTCTGCACCTCGAAGGCCACTTCATTGGCACCGCCATGCTTGGGACCGCGCAGCGCACCGATGCCACCGCAGATCGCGCTGTACATGTCGCTGCCGGTGCCGGCGATGACGCGGCAGGCGAAGGTGGAGGCATTGAATTCGTGCTCGGCGTACAGGATCAGCGAGGTATGCATCGCCTTCACCCACGAATCCTGCGGCTTCTCGCCATGCAGCAGGTGCAGGAAGTGACCTCCGATCGAGTCATCGTCGGTTTCCACGTCGATGGCACGGCCGTTGTGGCTCCAGTGGTACCAGTACAGCAGCATCGAGCCGAGGCAGGCCATCAGCTTGTCGGCGATGTCGCGCGCGCCCGGATGGTTGTGGTCGTCCTTTTCCGGCGACACGCAGCCGAGCACGGACACGCCAGTGCGCATCACGTCCATCGGGTGCGCCGACGGCGGCAGTTCTTCCAGCGCCGCCTTCACCGCGGCCGGGATGCCACGCAGCGACTTCAGCTTGGCCTTGTACGAAACCAGCTCGGCGCGGGTCGGCAGCTTGCCGTGCACCAGCAGGTAGGCGATTTCCTCGAACTCGCTGGTGTTGGCCAGGTCCAGGATGTCGTAGCCACGGTAGTGCAGATCGTTGCCGCTGCGGCCCACGCTGCACAGCGCAGTGTTGCCGGCAGCAGTGCCGGACAGGGCGACGGACTTCTTCGGCTTGAAGGTCGGGGTTGCGGTCGTATCGTTCATGTTTTCCCTCCGAAAACTGATGGTGCAGGGTACTGCTTATTTCTTGGCGGCGAACAGTGCATCGAGCTGCTGCTCGAAGGCGTGGTAGCCGATGCGGTCATACAGCTCTTCGCGCGTCTGCATGCTCTCCACCACATTGCGCTGATGGCCATCGCGGCGCACCGCCTGGTAGACATTTTCGGCGGCCTTGTTGGCCGCACGGAACGCTGACAGCGGGAACAGCTGGATGGCCACGCCGGCCGAGGCCAGTTCATCGCGGCTGAACAGCGGGGTGGCACCGAATTCGGTGATGTTGGCCAGCACCGGCACCTTCACCGCATCGACGAAGCGGCGGTAGGTATCCAGGTCATAGGCAGCCTCGGCGAAGATGCCATCGGCACCGGCTTCGACACAGGCGATGGCGCGCTCGATGGCCTTGTCCACGCCGTCCACCTGGATGGCATCGGTGCGTGCGATCAGGAAAAAGTCCGGATCGGTCTTGGCATCGGCGGCAGCCTTCACGCGGTCGACCATTTCACCCTGCGAGACGATCTCCTTGCCCGGACGGTGGCCGCAGCGCTTGGCGCCAACCTGATCTTCGATATGGCAGGCCGCGGCGCCGGCCTTGATCAGCGACTTCACGGTGCGCGCGATGTTGAACGCGCTCGGGCCGAAACCGGTATCGATGTCGACCATCAGCGGCAGGTCGCAGACATCGGTGATGCGCCGCACGTCGATCAGCACGTCTTCCAGGGTGTTGATACCCAGGTCCGGCAGGCCCAGCGAACCAGCGGCAACGCCGCCGCCGGACAGGTAGATGGCACGGAAGCCAGCGCGCTTGGCCAGCAGCGCATGGTTGGCGTTGATCGCGCCGATCACCTGCAGCGGCGATTCGGCAGCCAGCGCCTCACGGAAGCGGGCACCGGCGGAGAATGGGGCGGAAGCGGTCATGCGGCAATCCAGGTTGAAGAACGGGAAGGTAGGCGCAAGCACCATGCCAAGCTGCAAGCGGTTGATTTCACGGGGATGACCGGCACGCAACTGTGAAACAAATGAAACATTGAAACAGATGTATCATGAAACGCCCACCCGAACCCGCCGCCATGTACCTGCCCCGATCACCCCTGCGCCACGCCGATACCGACCCCGGCCGCCCGGTGATCTGGACCGTCAGCGTCTCGCGGCTGACCGGCCTGCTCGGCGACGTCATTCCCGAGTTCGACCGCCGCGCGCGCATCGAGCAGATCAACCTCGGCTTCGAGGAAGCGGTGGACGTGATCGGGCAGCGCCTGCGTCGCGAGCACTGCGATGTGGTGATCGCCGGCGGATCCAATGCGGCGTGGCTGCGTGGTCGGCTGGAGCTGCCGCTGGTGCCGATCCAGGCCAACGGCTTCGACCTGATGGAAGCACTGGCGCGCGCGCGACGCATCGCTCCGCGCATCGGCCTGGTCACCCACGCCAGCGATGTACCAGTGTTCAGCAACTTCCAGCAGAGTTTCGGCCTGGATATCGAGCATCGCCGCTTCGTCACCCGCGAGGACGCACGCGACTGCATCGCCGACCTGCGCGCCAACGGCATCGAGGTGATCGTCGGCACCGGCATGGCGATCGACCACGCCGAACAGGCCGGGCTGCCGGGGGTGCTGCTGTACTCGGCCGATTCGGTGCGCCAGGCCTTCGAGCATGCACTGGAACTGACCCAGACCCTGGCACGTTCCGGCGGCACCCGCCCTGCCCCGCGCCGCCGCGCCGCGTCGCGCGCCGATGCGCATGAACTGCTCGGCGACAGCGACGCGATGGCGCAGGTGCGCGCGCAGATCGCCCTCTACGCCCCACATGACAGCACCGTACTGGTCAGCGGCGAAACCGGCACCGGCAAGGAGCTGGTTGCGCGCCAGCTGCACGCTACCAGCGGTCGTCGTGGACGCTTCGTGGCGCTGAACTGCGGCGCGATCAGCGAATCGCTGCTGGAGGCGGAACTGTTCGGCTACAGCGATGGCGCCTTCACCGGCGCACGTCGTGGCGGCCGCGTTGGCCTGGTTGAAGCCGCAGACGGCGGGACGCTGTTCCTGGATGAAATCGGCGAACTGCCACTGCCGCTGCAGACCCGCCTGCTGCGCGTGCTGGAAGAACGCGAGGTACTGCGTGTCGGCGCCACCGAACCGACCCCGGTGGACCTGCGCGTGGTGGCCGCCACCCTGCAGTCGCTGGAGCAGCGCGCGGCAGCCGGCAACTTCCGTCGTGATCTGTATTACCGCCTGGCCGCGCTGCGTATCGCGCTGCCCTCGCTGCGTGCCCGGCGTGGTGACATCCCGCTGCTGGCCCAGCACTTCTTCCGCCAGTTGCGTGGCATCGATGCGCCGTTGGATGAGGAAGCCCTGGCCGTGCTGGTCGCTGCCGAGTGGCCAGGCAACGTGCGTGAGCTGCGCAATCTGGTGGATCGCCTGCGCATCCACTGGCAACCCGGCGAAGGACTGATTGATGCTGCGCGACTACTGCAGCTGGCGCCCGAACTGGTGAATGAAGGCGTTTCAGCATTGCCGGTGGAAAGCAACGGCAAGCGCCCACCGCGCGCGCAGTTGGAAACGCTGCTGCAGGAACACCGCAATGACCGCGAAGGCATGGCGCAGGCGCTGGGTGTATCGCGCACCACGCTGTGGCGCTGGCTGCGCGCGGAGGGTTTGTAGAGTCGAGCTTGCTCGACTGGGCATGGAGCAGTCGAGCAAGCTCGACTCTACCGGTGCACGAGCGCCTTCAGCGCGCTCAGCGCGCTCAGCGCGCCTCTATCGCAAACCGGCCACTCCCCACCGCCGCAATCCAAAGCAGCAGCACCCCAAGCGGCACTTCGCTGAGGTAGAAGAACCAGCTCAACCAATCCGGCACGCTCAATCCTGCGGGAATGCGTGCGATGCCATCGGTCAATGCGGCCACCGCGCAGATGCCCGCCAGCAGCAATGCCGAAGGGCGACTGAGCAGCCCCAGCACCAGCAGTCCGCCGGCAATCCATTCAATCACACCCAGCACCGGCGCACTGAATACCGGGAACGGGATCCCCGCATCGACCAACGTATGCACCATGCGCTCGCGCCCGGCGTCGGTGAACACCTTGTTCCAGCCGGAGACGCAGAACATCACACCGGCGACGATGCGGGCAAGCAGCAGCAGGTAAGCCTCCACGCCACGACGCGTTGATGGCACGGCAAACAGGCAACGCCAGGAGGGCATGGCAACTCCACAGATTGAAGGCTTCGATTGGAGTGTGCCCGCCAGCTACCTGCTCATACATGAAGCTGACCAGTCCACTCGCAAAAAGCGTGGACTTCTGTAGAGCCGAGCCCGCGCTCAGCTGATGCTCTCGAAGGAGCAGCCGAGCGTGGGCTCGGCTCTACAACAGGCCTCCAACAACCAGCAGGTGTTGCATCGGGCAGCCTTACGGATACAGCAGGCGCTTGCTCCAGCGCCCTTCAGCCCCGGCCTCATAGCACCAGCGTTCATGCAGGCGGAACTGCGCGCCGTACCAGAACTCGATGCGGTCAGGCACCACGCGCAGGCCGCTCCAACCCTCCGGGCGCGGCACGTCCTTGCCTTCGAAGCGGGCTTCGATCTCGGCCACGCGCGCGTCGAATTCTTCGCGCGTTGCCAGCGTCTTCGACTGCTGCGAGGCCCAGGCACCGATCTGGCTCATGCGCGGGCGGCTGGCGAAATAGGCATCGGCCTCGGCGTCTGCCACCTGCTCGACACGGCCTTCGATGCGCACCTGGATGCCAGCCTCGCGCAGGCTGCGCCACAGGAACAGCAGTGCCGCCTGCGGATTGGCCTGCAGCTCCTGGCCCTTGTGGCTATCCAGGTGGGTGTAGAACACGAAACCACGCTCGTCGAAGGCCTTCAGCAGCACGGTGCGCGCCGAGGGACGGCCCTGCGTATCGGCGGTGGCCACGGTCATCGCATTCGGCTCGACCTCGCGGCTCTGCTTGGCCTCCTCGAACAGGCCGGCAAACGTGGACAGGGCTTCGGCGTACAGGTCGCTCATGATTGCGTTCTTCTCACACGGATTGGGCTATTGTGGCTGCATGGTCGCTGCTGCGTATATGCCCCAGGTGAAAGGATTCCCCGAAACATTGGCCGAACAGGCGCTGGACGATGCGCTGGCCAGCGATGCAGCAGTTCCAGTATTGGCGATCAGCGGTCTGCAGGGGAGCGGCAAATCGACGCTGGCCGCGCAGGTGGTGGCGCGCGCCCAGGCACGTGGCCTGAACGCGGCCACGCTGTCGATCGATGATGTCTACCTGACCCGCGCACAGCGCCAACGGCTGGCCCGCCAGGTGCACCCATTGCTGATCACCCGCGGCCCGCCCGGCACCCACGACCTGCCGCTGGCCCACGCCGTACTGGACGCGGTGGCCGCACGCCAGCCCTTCGCGATGCCGCGCTTCGACAAGCTCGCCGACGAGCGCCTGCCCGAGGCTCAGTGGCCGCAGCTGCAGCAGCCATTGGACCTGCTGGTGTTCGAAGGCTGGTTCCTCGGCACACCGGCGCAGGATGACAACGCACTGGACAGCCCGTTGAACGCGCTGGAACGCGAGGCCGACGCCGATGGTCGTTGGCGCCGCTGGTGCAACCAGGCACTGGCCCGCGACTACCCGGCGTTGTGGCAGCGCTGCGACCGCCTGTGGTTCCTGCAGCCGCCGGATTTTTCGGTGGTGCCGCGCTGGCGCTGGCAGCAGGAGCAGAACCTGCAGGCGGCGCAGCCGGGCCGGCACGGCATGAGCCGGCCGCAGCTGGAGCGCTTCGTGCAGTATTACGAGCGGGTCAGCCGGCAGGCACTGCATGCCCTGCCCGGCCTGGCCGACCACGTGGTGGTGCTGGACGGCCAGCGCCAGGTGCAGGCGGTGCGCTGAGGGCGCCTATTCCACCAGGAACGTCACCCGCAGATTGACCCGCCATTCGGTGATTTCGCCGTTGCCATCGGTCACCACCTTGGTTTCGTTGATCCAGGCGCCCTGGATGCCCTTGACCGTCCCGGATACCTTCTTCAAGCCACTGCGCACGGCATCCTCCACGCTCTTGGGCGAGGACGCATTGATTTCGATGACCTTGGCGACCGTCATGACTACTGCTCCGTCAGGCGCGGGAGAGCCCCGCAGTAACGCCCAGCCTGACGTGAAGAACGTAAAGGCCAAGGCACGGAGGTGTTAGGATCAGAGGGCATGAATCCTGCTCCGAACCTGATCCTGATCGGCCCGATGGGCGCCGGTAAAACCTGCATCGGCCGCCGCCTGGCCGAGCGCTTCACGCTGGACTTCGTCGATGTCGACCAGGCCATCGTCGATGCCGCCGGCGCCAGCATCCCGACGATCTTCGAGCACTCGGGCGAAACCGGCTTCCGCAGCCATGAGCGTGAGGCGCTTGCTCGCGTACTGGAAGGCCGTGGCCAGCTGGTCTCCACCGGTGGCGGCGCCGTACTGGATCCGGACAACCGTGCACTGATCGCCCGGCGCGGCTTCGTGGTCTACCTCCGGGTCAGCGTGGCCGAACAGCTGGAGCGCCTGGCCCGCGACAAGGGCCGGCCGCTGCTGCAGCGCCCTGACCGCGAGCAGGTGCTGCACGATCTGGCCGCACACCGCGACCCGCTGTACCGCGAGCTGGCCGACCTCATCCTCGATACCGACCCGTACACCGCTGCCGATGCGACCGCCCAGCTGGTGGTCAAGCTGGCCACGCAATGGCAGCGCCAGGACCTGACCGCATGACTTCCCCCGCCCTGTTGCAGGTCGCCGTTGGCGGCGACCGCCCCTACTCCATCACCATCGGCGCTGGCGCGCAGGCCGACGGCACCGCGCTGGCCTCGCATGTGCGCGGCCGCCACGTGCTTTTGCTCAGCGACAGCGAAGTGGCTCCACGCTACCTGGCCGCCGTGAAGCAGACGCTGCTGGCCGCACGCCCCGACCTGATCGTCGGCGAGCACGTGCTGGCCGCCGGCGAAGCCTCCAAGACCCTGGCCGAATTCGGCCGCACGATCGAAGCGCTAGCCGCGCTCGGCGCCACCCGAGATGCCTGCGTGTTCGCCCTCGGCGGCGGCGTGGTTGGTGACCTCGCCGGATTCGCCGCCGCCTGCTGGATGCGCGGCGTGGACTGCGTGCAACTGCCGACCACCCTGCTGGCGATGGTCGATTCGTCGGTGGGCGGCAAGACCGCGGTCGACATTCCAGCCGGCAAGAACCTGGTCGGCGCGTTCCATCCCCCCCGCGCGGTGATCGCCGATACCCTCGTGCTGGCCACCCTGCCGTCGCGCGAACTGCGCGCTGGCCTGGCCGAAGTGGTGAAGTACGGTGCACTGGGCGACGCGGTGTTCTTCGAATGGCTGCAGCAGCACGCCGATGCGCTGCTGGCCGGCGAGGATGCAGTGCTGGCCGAGGCCATCGCGCGCAGCTGCCGGCACAAGGCCGCCATCGTCGAGCGCGATCCGTTCGAGAAAGGCGAGCGCGCCCTTCTCAACCTTGGCCACACCTTCGGCCACGCCATCGAGACCGAACAGGGCTACTCCGCCCCCGGCCGCGATGCGTTGAACCACGGCGAGGCGGTGGCGGTGGGCATGGTGCTGGCGGCGAAGCTGTCCACCGACCTGGGTCTGGCCGAGGATGCCGACCGTGCGCGCCTGCAGATGCTGCTGGAACGCCTCGGCCTGCCGGTGGCGATCCCGGCCGGACTGGACCCGCAGGCCCTGCTCGGCCGCATGCGGCTGGACAAGAAGAACGTGGCCGGCCGCCTGCGCCTGGTGCTGTGGCGTGGCATGGGCCGCGCCGAAGTGGTGCCGGACGTGGATGAGGCGGCGGTGCTGAAGGTGCTGGGCGCGGGCTGATCGTTTCCGCGTTCGCCGGGCATGGCCCGGCGCTACCGGGGAGGTTTCATGAAGTTGCCGGCCAGCGGCCGGCACGACCGCGTTGCGGCCGGGGTCACCCTGGCCCCGCTACAATCGGCGCCATGCACGTTTACCTGCAACATCCCGACGCCGGTGCGCAGGCACCGCGCTTCCTGCGTCTGATCCTGCAGCCGGACCTGTTCGGCGGCTGGGAGCTGCTGCGCGAGAGCGGTCGCGCCGGTGGTCGCTCGCAGCTGCGGCGCGAGCTGTACCTGCAGGCCGATGAAGCCCGCCACGCTTTCGAGAAGGCCCGTGATGCCGAACTGCATCGCGGCTTCCAGATTCTTCCGCACGGCGACTGACGCCGCTGCCAACTTTCGCCCAAGGAATGCCCATCGTGACCAGCCCTCTCCGCAACGATCGCCTGCTGCGCGCCCTGCGCCGCGAACCGGTGGACTGCACCCCCGTCTGGCTGATGCGCCAGGCCGGCCGCTACCTGCCGGAGTACCGCGCGACCCGGGCCAAGGCCGGCAGCTTCCTGGCCATGGCCAAGAACCCGGAGATCGCCTGCGAAGTCACCCTGCAGCCGCTGCGCCGCTTCCCGCTGGACGCTGCGATCCTGTTCTCGGACATCCTCACCATTCCCGATGCGATGGGCCTGGAGCTGTACTTCGTCGAAGGCGAAGGCCCGAAGTTCCGCCACCCGGTGCGTGATGAAGCCGCCATCGCCAAGCTGGCGGTCCCGGACATGGAACAGGACCTGGGCTACGTGATGGACGCGGTGCGCCTGATCCGCCGTGAGCTGGACGGCCAGGTGCCGCTGATCGGTTTCTCCGGCAGCCCGTGGACGCTGGCCTGCTACATGGTGGAAGGCGGCGGCAGCAAGGACTTCGCGCGGATCAAGGCGATGGCACTGAACCATCCGCAGGCCCTGCACCACCTGCTGGAGGTCACCACCGAGGCGGTCATCGCCTACCTTGGCGCGCAGCGCGCGGCCGGTGCACAGGCACTACAGGTGTTCGACACCTGGGGTGGCGTGCTGTCGCCGTCGATGTACCGCGAGTTCTCGCTGCGCTACCTGCAGCGCATCGCCGAAGGCCTTGAGCGCGGTGAAGGCAGCGAGCGCACGCCGCTGATCCTGTTCGGCAAGGGCACCGGCCTGCACCTGGAGGCGCTGTCGCAGACCGGTGCCGATGCACTCGGCCTGGACTGGACGCTGGACCTGGACGAAGCGCTGCGCCGCACCGGTGGTCGCGTTGCCCTGCAGGGCAACCTCGACCCGACCACGCTGTACGCCTCGCCGGATGCGATCGCCGCTGCCGCCGCGCGCGTGCTCGACACCTATGCCGCCGGCAATGGCGGCTCGCGCGAGGGCCATGTGTTCAACCTCGGCCACGGCATGTCGCCGGACATGGACCCGGCGCACGTGCAGGTGCTGGTCGACGCGGTGCACGCCCACAGCCAGCGCTGAGCATTGCGCATGCGGTTGCGGCGCGATGTTGATCGCGCCGTGACCCGCAGTGCGCGATCATGGCGTCCCCCACGCTGCACCGGCCACACCCCATGTCCACATCGCCATCGACCTACACCCGCCAGCGCCCCCTGCTGTGGCTGGTTTCGTTGGCGATCTTCATGCAGATGCTGGACTCGACCATCGTCAACACGGCCTTGCCGGCGATGGCGGCCAGCCTGGGCGAAAGCCCGCTGCAGATGCAGTCGGTGGTGTTCAGCTACGCGCTGGCGGTGGCCACTTTCATCCCTGCCTCCGGCTGGATTGCCGACCGCTACGGCACGCGTCGTACCTTCCTGGTAGCGATCATCCTGTTCACCCTCGGCTCGCTGGCCTGCGCGCTGGCCCAGCACCTGCACCAGCTGGTTGGGGCACGTGTGCTGCAGGGTATCGGCGGTGCGATGCTGCTGCCGGTCGGCCGCCTGGCAGTGATGCGTTCGGTGCCACGCGAGGATTTCCTGCGCGCGATGAGCTTCATCGCCATCCCGGCCCTGGTCGGCCCGTTGATCGGCCCGACGTTGGGTGGCTGGCTGGTCGAGATCGCATCGTGGCACTGGGTGTTCCTGATCAACCTGCCGATCGGCGTGATCGGTTTCATCGCCGCGATGAAGATCATGCCCGACCACTACGCCAGCCATCGCACCCGTTTCGACCTGCGCGGCTACATCATGCTGGCCTTCGCGATGGTGGTGCTGTCGCTGGCGCTGGACGGCATCTCCGGGCTCGGTACGCCACACGCACTGGTGATGCTGATGACCGTGGCCGGCCTGGCGGCGCTGGTGGGCTACTGGCTGCACGCCGCCAACTCGACCGCGCCGTTGTTCTCGCTGGCGCTGTTCCGCGTGCCCAGCTACCGCATCGGCATCCTTGGCAACCTGTTCTCGCGTATCGGCAGCAGCGCCATGCCGATGCTGATCCCGTTGCTGCTGCAGGTCGGCCTCGGCCTCGGCCCGATGAACGCCGGCCTGATGATGGTGCCGGTGGCGGCGGCCGGCATGGTGTCGAAGAAGCTGGCGGTGAAGCTGGTCGAGCGCTACGGCTACCGCCGCGTGCTGATGGTCAACACCGTGCTGGTGGGCCTGGCGATGGCCAGCTTCATCCTGATGACGCCCGGCCAGCATCTGGCCTGGCGCCTGCTGCAGCTGGCCTTCTTCGGCGCGGTCAATTCGCTGCAGTTCACCGTGATGAACACCGTGACCCTGCGTGATCTGGACCGCGAATTCGCCAGTTCCGGCAACAGCCTGCTGTCGATGGTGATGATGCTCGCAGCCGGTTTCGGTGCCGCGGCGGCGGGCAGCCTGCTGGCCGCGTTCGGCAATCACCTGGACAGCGACAGTGCGACGTCGGCGCTGCACGCCACCTTCCTGTGCGTGGGTGCGATCACCCTGACCTCGACGATGATCTTCTGGCAGCTGCCCGACACCAAGCCGGAGCCACGGCAGGTCGAGCACGTCGCGGAGTGAGGGGGTTCGGCAGGGTTGCACCCTGCACCCGCAGAGGCCCAACCCGAAGCAACAGCAACAGCAACAGCGAGCATTCCGTGGGATGGCGGGGCGGTGTGGGCTTGCAGGACACGCCGTAAACCCGTCCATGGGGCTCGATGGCGCCATCCATGGCGCCAACGGTCCTGCAAGCCCACACCGCCCCACCTCTGACAGGTTCACGCGGCTGTGGGTAACGGCGACTGTTGGAACGCGCGGTTGTTGGTAGGTGTCGACCTTGGTCGACACATCTGTCAGATATCGAATTCCAGATTGGGGTCAGAGCCCGTTGCGCGCCAACGGGATCCGACCCCGTGCTCCGACAGATCGCGGAAAACTGTCGAAGGCGGAGAGGGTCCGGTTGCGGGAGTGTCCGCTGCATGGATGCCGCGGCCAAGTTCCGGGGGTCACTTCATGGACGGGTTTACGGCGTCTCCCGCCACCGGACCCACCCCGCCATCCCACAGGAATCCAGCCTTTGCTTTGGCTGTTGCCGTTGCTCCGACGGGTAGCAGGTGCAGGGCCGCAGGCCCTGCCGAACCTACCTGCCCATGATCCTGGCAATCGCTTCCACCAGCAGTTCACCGGTCACCGGCTTGCGCAGGAAGCCACCGATGCCGGCCGCCTCCACCTGCTGCTGCAGGTCCGGGTCGGTACGCGCGGTCACCGCCAGCAGCGGCAGCATGTAGCCCTGGTTGCGCAGGTGCTGGGCCAGCTCGAAACCACTCAGTCCCGGCAGGTCCAGGTCCAGCAGGCCGACGTCGAAGTCACCGGCACTGATCTCGCGCAACGCCGCCAGCGCGTGGCCGGCATGTACCACGTCATGCCCACGCGCGCTCAACAGTCCGCGCACCACGTCGGCCACGGTGGCGTCGTCCTCCACCAGCAGCACCCGCAACGGCGGCATGTTCGCCGCTTCCTCGCGGTGCGCTTCGCCAGCGGCTTCGGCGTCGGCGTCGACCACCAGCGGCAACGGCAGGGTCACGCCGAAACAGGTGCCCCGCCCCAGCTGGCTCTCGACCTGGATCCGGCCCTGCATGGCCTGCGCCAGCTCGCGGCAGATTGCCAGGCCCAGGCCGCTGCCGCCGTACTGCGCGGCGGTGCGCGCACCATCGGCCTGCTCGAAGCGGCGGAACAGGCGTTGCTGTTGTTCCTGGCTGATGCCAGGACCGGTATCGCGCACCTCGAAGTGCAGCGCGCGCAGTTCACCATCGCTGCGCGCGTGCAGGGTGATGGTGCCGCGGCTGGTGAACTTCACCGCGTTCGACAGCAGGTTGAGCAGGATCTGGCGGACCCGCATCGCATCACCGGTCGCCTGCAGCCCCGGTGGCAACTGGTTGTCCAGGGTGAAGCGCAGGCCCTTCTGCGCGGCCAGCGGCCCCATCAACGCGGCCAGATCCTGCAGCAGGCGACTCAACGCGAATGGCTTGGACTGCAGTTCCAATCTGCCCGATTCGATCCGCGCCAGGTCCAGCGCATCATTGACCAGATGCAGCAGGTGTTCGCCGGCGTGGCGGATCGACTGCGTGTAGCCGCGCTGCTGCGGATCCAGCGGCGAGGCCAGCAGCAGTTCGCTCATGCCCAGCACACCGGTCATCGGCGTGCGGATCTCATGGCCGAGGTTGGCCAGGAAACGGGTCTTGGCGGCGGAGGCCTGTTCGGCCAGCTCCTGCTTGTGCAGCGCCAGCTGGTAGGCATGGCGACGCTGCAGGCGGCGGCGATACAGCCAGGCGAACCAGCTGGTCAGCAGCAGTGCGATCGACGCCAGCACCAGCAACCCGGACAGGCTGCGCCACCACGGCGGCTGCACGCGGAACTCCAGGCTCTGCACCCGCGACCAGACATGGTCGGCCGAGCGCGCCTGCACTTCCAGGCGATAGCTGCCCGGTGGCAGCCGCGAGAACAGGCGCTCACCGGCCGGCCCCACTTCAACCCAATCCGGGTCGTAGCCGGCCAGCCGGTAGCGATAGGTGTTGGAGGCCGAATCCGCAAACGACAGCAGGCGCGCGACGATGCGCAGGTCGCGGTCGCCATCGGCAATCTGCAACGGCGTGTCATGAGTGAGGTCCAGCACCTGCTCGTTGCGGCGCACCTCGACACGCTCGATCACCAGCGGTGCACGCCGCACCGACGGCCGCACCTGTTCCGGGTCGAACACCACCACGCCGGCCGGCGTGCCCGCCACCAGGTGCCCGTCGCCCGAGGTCGTCAGTGTGTGCTCGCGGAATTCCTGGCTGGGCAGGCCGTCATGCACGCCATACAGACGCACGCTCTGGCCGTCGGCACCCACCCGCACCAGCCCGCGTGCGCTGGTCGCCCAGGCCACGCCCTGCGCATCGACCACCAGGCCAGAGGCGGAGATCGCCGGATAGCCCTGCTCGGCACCGATCACGGCCTGCCGTTCCAGGCGCCCCTGGCTCCAGCGGTAACGCGACAGGCGCCCGTCTTCGGACAGCCAGACCTGGCCATCGCGGCCCACGTGCAGTGCGTGGATCGCCGTGGCCGGTGCACCGGGCACCGGCTGGAATCGTTCGCTCTCCGGCAACCACTGCAGCAGGCCACGGCTGCTGGCCAGCCAGATGTGGTCCTGCGGGCCGCATTCCACGTCGAGGTTGAGTTGCCCCTGCTGCAATCCACGCTGGCCATTGTCCAGCTGCCGGCGCAGGCGCCCATCCAGATCACGCTGCTGCAGGCCGGCCGGCAGCATCAGCCAGAGGCTGTCGCCATCGCAGGTCATCATCGATTCGATGACCCCTTCCATGGTCGCGTCGGCGCCAGCGTCACGGCCCCACCGGCGCAGGTCGCGACGCTTGGGGTCGTAGCGCATCAGCGCGTCGGTCGAGCCGATCCAGACCTGGCCACGCCGGTCCTCGCGCACCGAGGTCAGCCAGTACATGCCATTGACCCAGGTGCGGTGCTGCTCGATCCTGCCGGTCTTCGGGTCGAAACGGTCCAGCGCGCCGTGGCTGCCCACCGTCCAGATGCCGCCATTGCTGGAGGGACTGGTCCCGAGCACGAAAGCATTGCGCAGCGAACTGGCATCGTCCTCCAGCCGCGACAGCACCGAGAACTGCCACCAGCGCGGCAGCAGGTGCCACAGGCCTGCATTGGTGCTGGCCAGCCAGATGCCGCCTTCGCGGTCCTCGTAGGCGCCGGTCCAGTTCGGCCGTACCGGGCCGCGCGCAACCGCGCTGTACAGCGGAACGGTCTGGTACTGGCCGTCCACGGCCCGGCCCAGGCCACTGCGGGTATCCAGCCAATGCCCGCCCTGCTCGTCGCGCAGCATCATGCCGAGCACCTGCTCGCCCTGCGGCAGCTTCCACGGCAACGTTTCGAAACGACCATCGGGACGACGCACGGTGGCGCCGGCCATCGTGCTGATCCACAGGCTGCCGTCAGGTTCGCTGGTCAGGCCGTTGATCAGCAGGCTGGGAATCACGTCGGCGCCGATGCGCTCGAAATCAGTGCCGGTCCAGCGCGCCACGCCATGCTTGGTACCAACCCACAGGCTACCATCGGCCAGCGTGACCAGGTACGGCACCGACGCAGCAGGCAGGCTGCGCGGATTGTTCGCCTCCGGCAGGAAGCGCTGCAGGCGGTCCTGGCTGTCCAGACGGTACAGGCCGCCTTCGTGGGTACCGAACCAGATCGAGCCGTCAGGCGTGGTTGCCAGGCTCCAGATGGTGTTGGTGCCCATCAGCGGCTGGCTGCTGCGGTCATAGAAATGCAGTTGCCGGCGGTCGGCCGACATCCGCACCAGGCCGGCGTTCTCGGTACCGATCCAGAGTTGGTTGCGCGCATCCACCAGCACCGTCCAGATGCGGTTGTCGCGCAGCCCGTCTTCCGAGCGCCAGATGCGGTAGTTGCGGCCGTCGTAGCGGGCCAGACCGTCGTTGGTGGCGATCCACAGGTAGCCGTAGCGGTCCTCGGCCATGCGGTTGACGGTATTGGATGGCAGGCCATCGAACACGGTGACCTGGCGCGGGCTCGGCGGCACCGGCTGCGCCGCAGCAGGCGACAGGCAGCACAGGAGGACCAGCAGCAGCATCGCCGCCCGCAGATACACCACCGATTGCCTCCTCACGCTGCTTCTGATGGATTCCCGCGCTGCGGGCGTCGGCATGGTAAACCGAAAGTCACGCCGTTCGCGTCCGGCACCGACGCTTTCAATGTGGGACCTGTCGTTCTGCGCGAGCCTGGGCAATCGCGGTCACCAGCAGGTCGCCGGTGACCGGCTTGCGCAGGAAACCATCGAAACCGGCCGCCAGCACCTGGCTTTCGGCATAGGCGTCGGAGCGTGCGGTAACCGCCACCAGCGGTAGTTCATAGCCCATGGTGCGCAGCTGGCGGGCGATCGCGGTTCCATCCAGGGCAGGCAGGTCGAGGTCGAGCAGGCCGACATCGAAGCCATCAGTAGCGATCTCGGACAAGGCTCCCAGCCCGTGCAGCACATGCACCACCTCGTGGCCACGGCCACGCAGCAGGCCAGCGATGACCTCGGCCACGGTGGCATCGTCTTCGACCAGCAGGATGCGCAAGGGCGGCAGTACCGGCATCGCCGGAGAGTCGCCCTGCGCGTTGGCCGCCTGCCGGGTCCACGGCAACGGCAGGCGCACCTGGAAGCGCGCGCCCTTGCCCGGCTGGCTGTCCACTTCGATGCGCCCGCCCATCGCCACCGCCAGTTCCTGGCAGATCGCCAGGCCCAGGCCGCTGCCACCATAGCGCGACGCCGTGCGCGGCCCCTCGGCCTGCTCGAAGCGATGGAACAAGCGCTCCTGCTGCTCGGCATTGATGCCCGGGCCACTGTCGTGCACCTCGAAGCAGAGGCCAGCACCGTTGTCATCCAGGCGCACGGCCAGGCCAACGTGGCCACGTTCGGTGAACTTGATCGCATTGCCCAGCAGGTTGAGCAGGATCTGGCGCACGCGCATCTCGTCACCGCTGACGCTGATCGGCCCGGGCGGATCGTCGCCCCGCTGGAAAGCCAGCTGACGCTGCCGTGCCATCGGCTGCATCAGGGCCTGCACCTGGTCGAGCAGGCCGGCCAGGTCGAACGGACGCAGGTCCAGCTCCAGCCGCCCAGCCTCGATGCGGGCCAGGTCCAGCGCGTCGTTGACCAGCCGCAACAGGTGGCTGCCCGCCTGCTGGATCGAGCCGGCGTAACTGCGCTGCACCGGGTCCAGCGGTGTGGCCAGCAACAGCTCGCTCATGCCCAGCACGCCCGTCATCGGCGTGCGCACTTCGTGGCCCAGCGTGGCCAGGAAACGGCTCTTGGCCTGCGACGCCTGCTCGGCCAACTGCTGCTTGTGCACGGTCAGCTGCCACTGCTGGCGGCGACGCAGGCGCGCCCGGATCGACCACACCAGGGTCACCAGCAACAACGAACCAAGCAGGATGTAACCGAAGATCGCCATGCCGCTGCGCCACCACGGCGGCAGCACCTTCACCTGCAGCCGCTGTGACGGTGTCCATGCGCCGCTGGCGGTTGCCGCCTGTACTTCGATGACATAGCTGCCGGTGGGCAACCGCGAGAGCGTGCGCTGGCCGTCGCCGCCCTGCTCGACCCAGTTCTGGTCGTAGCCGCGCACCCGGAAGCGATAGCGGTTGCCCTGCGGGTTGGCGTAGGACAGCAGCCGCGCGTCGATCTGCAGATCACGATCATCCGGCCCCAGCAGCAGGGTGCCGGTGTTCGGCAGCGGCTGCCAGCCGCGGGCGTCATCACGGCGCACGCGTACCTCGGCAATCACCAACGACGAAGGCGGCAACACCGCGTCAACCGAGTTCACATCGAATGCGACCAGGCCGGTCTGGCTCACCGCCAGCACACGACCATCGGCATTCACCGCCGGTGGCCGGCTGGTGAACTCGGCGTCGGACAGGCCATCGCGTTCATTGAACTGCTGCAGGCGCCGCGCCTTCGGATCCCAGCGCAGCAGCCCGCGCGGCGTGGTCGCCCACAGGCGGCCGTCATCGGCCAGCGCCAGCCCGCCCATGCTTACCGCGGGCACACCGGCACCGCCATCAACGCGCTGGATCAGGCGCAGGCTCATGCCATCCCACTGGTAGCGCTCGAGCGCGCCCTGCCGGGCCAGCCACAGCTGTTGCGGATCAATCCACACCAGGTCGTAGATGAGCCCGCGCGATACACCCGGTACTGCTTCGAATCGTCCCGCGTGCTCACGCCAGAGGCCCATGTCGCCCATCACCCAGGCCTGGCCATGGGCGTCGAAACGGATCTGCTCGATCGGTGAATCGGCGGTGCCGCGGATGTCATCCAGCGGGAAACTGCGCAGCAGCCGGCCGTCGGCACTACGCTGCTGCAGGCCCAGGTTCATCACCGACAGCCAGACCGTGCCATCCGGCGCCTGCCGCATCAGATCGATGCGCTGGCGCAGGTCGGCGCCGCCGTCGATGCGCCAGTCGTGCAGCGCACGGGTGGCCGGATCGTACACGCTGATGCGGCCCGCGCGGCCCAGCCACAGGCCCCCGTCCGGTCGCGGCAGCACCGACCACACCGCCCCGCTGCCGATCTCGCGATCGCTGGCCAGCAGGCGCAGCGTGCCCTGAGCATCCAACTGGTACACGCCATGCGCTGAGCCGACGTAGTAATTCCGGCCATCACTGGCTGCACTCAGCAGGTACTGGCTGTCCAGCGGCTTGCCGTCAAGCTGGTTCCAGATCGAAAACCGGCGCCAGTCCGGCGGCAGGTAGGCCAGGCCCTGGGTCAGCAGCGCCACCCACAATCCGCCTTCATGGTCCTGCAGCAGATCAAGCACACCGCTCTGGGCGGTGAGGAAACCACTGCCACGGTCCCCCTCGAGCCGGCGCAGCGTGCCGGCATCGCCGCGCAGCAGGCCATCGGACGTACCGGCCCAGTAGCCGCCCTGGCGATCGGCCAGCACCAGTGCCGAACGCAGGCTGGCGCTGTCGGCCCAGCGCGGACGACTGACCCGGTCCTGCGCATCGATGCGGAACAGGCCCTCGTTCTGGCTGCCGACCCAGATCGAGCCGTCAGGATCCCGGCTCAGCCGCAGCACGCTCAGCGTACCCAGCTCGCGTGGGGCCACCGCCTCGAAGCTGCTGCCGGTCCAGCGCGCCAACCCCGCTTCGGTGCCGATCCACAGACGGCCCTTTGCATCGACCAGGCTGCTGAAGATGGTATTGCTGGGCAGTCCACCGGGATGCGCCGGATCATGCTGGAAGAAGCGCAGGCTGCCGTCCTCGCCGAAACGGCAGACACCATGGCCGCTGGTGCCGATCCAGAGGGCGTCCTCGGCATAGGCCAAGGTCCAGAACTGGCTCATGCACGGGCCATTGACCGTGTCGAAGGTCTTGAATCGCTCACGATCGGCATCCAGGCGCGCCACGCCCTTGCCGTTGATACCCACCCATACGCGATCCAGCGGATCGACCAGCAGGGTCTCGATCTCGTTGCCGGGCAGCGAGCCCGGCTGATCCGGATCGTGCTCCCAGACCCTCAGGCCGCCCCCGTCGTAGCGCACCAGGCCGCCGTCGGTAGCCGCCCAGATATGCCCCTGGCGATCCTCCGCCAGGGCCAGCACCATGCGCGACGGCAAGCCTTCGGCGGCACCAAAGCGGCGCAGGCGTGGTGTTTCCGCCATGTCCAAGGTGGCAGCTGCCACGGCAAACGCCATCAGCAGCAGCCCCATACCCGCGATGCCTTGGCACCACAGGCGCCAGCCGCTCGTCATCCTGAACCCCCTGTCCTGTCCCGATTGTCACACAGGGGCAGGTCCATCGCTGCAACAGCCTGTTTCCAGAGGCAATGCCACCACGAACTGTTGCAGCCGTGCACGCAACGTTGGCAGGGGGCTATGCGTATGATCGCAGCGTCCCCCTTCCGGAGCCCGCCATCGATGCGTCCCTGCCTGGCCCTGCTGCCGATGCTGCTCGCCACCGCGCCCGCCTGGGCGGACGCAGACACCTATCGCCTCGACCCAGTGCATACGCGGGTGCTGTTCGCCATCGACCACGCCGGCTATTCGCAGGCGATGGGGACGGTCTCCGGCAGTGAGGGTCGCCTGCAGTTCGATCCCGACAACTGGCGCGAGGCTACGCTCGACGTCGAAGTCCCCGTGTCGCGATTGGACCTTGGCGATGCCAAGTGGAACCAGGCCACGCTGGCCCGCAGCCTGCTCGATGGCGAGCGCTTCCCGAGCGCGCGCTTCGTCTCCACCCGGGTTGAACCGATCGATGCCAAGCGCGCCCACGTGATCGGCACCCTGACCCTGCGCGGGGTCAGCCAGGAGGTCACGCTGGACGTGACCCTCAACGCCATCAAGCGCTACCCGCTGCCCCCATTCCGACGCACCGCCGGTTTTTCCGCCAGCACCACGCTGAGCCGGCGTGCGTTCGGCATCACCGCCTGGCCGGGCGTCATCGGTGATGCAGTACAGCTGAGGATCGAGGCTGAAGCCACCCTCGACCGCAGCGACGCCCCGGGAACTCCCGCTCCCGTTCCGCACTCCGACCCCAAGACGGCCCCCTAGAGGACCTTTCATGACCGCCAAGAACACCCCCGCCGCCTGGGGGAGTGTCAGCCAGATCCTGCATTGGTTGATCGCACTGCTGATCCTCGCCCTGGGCGTGGTCGGCCTGACCATGGGCGAGCTGCCCAAGACCCCCAAGTACTTCTGGGTCTACACCGCGCACAAGTCGATCGGCATCACCGTATTGGCGCTGGTGCTGTTCCGCCTCGGCTGGCGTGTGTATGCCGGTGCGCCCAAGCCGGTGCCGGGCGTGCCCAGCTGGCAGGAACGCATCGCCAGTGCCACCCACGTGCTGCTCTACGTGCTGATGTTTGCCATCCCGCTGTCGGGCTGGCTGTACGACTCGGCCAGCGGCCTGCGTCCGTTCCGCTGGTTCGGCCTGGTTGACGTGCCGAAGCTGAGTGGCCCGGACCCGCAGGTCGTCGCGGTGTCCCATGCCATCCACGAATACGGCTTCTGGCTGTTGATCGCGGTGGTGCTGGCCCATGCCGGCGCTGCCTTCTACCACCACCTGTTCCAGCGCGATGCAACGTTGTCCCGCATGTTGCCGCGCGGCTGGCTCGCCTCCCCTCAGAAGGACTGATCGATGAACCTGAAACTGACCACTCCGGCCGCCGTGGCCGCCGCCCTTGCCGGCATGCTGGCCACCGCCCCGGTGCTCGCCGCCGACTACGCGCAGGCGCCCGGCGCCGGCTCGATCCTGGTGTTCGCCACCAAGTACGACGGCGAAGTGTTCACCGGCAGCTTCCCGGGCTTCGCCACCAAGCTCAGCTTCGACCCGGCCAATCCGGCCGCCGGTTCGCTGGACGTGGTGATCCCGCTGGCCGGCGCCAAGAGTGGCAACAGTGATCGCGACTCGACCCTGCAGACCGCTGACTTCTTCAACGTCGGCAAGTTCGCCACCGCACGCTACACCGCCAAGGGCTTCCGCGCGGTGGGCAACGACCAGTTCGCCGCCGACGGCACACTGGAACTGCGCGGCGTCAGCAAGCCGGTCACCCTCACCTTCACCTGGAAGCCCGGCACCCAGCCGGTGCTGACCGGCAAGGCCACGGTCAAGCGCCTCGATTTCGGCGTTGGCGGCGGCGACTGGGCCGACACCAAGACCATTCCGGACGAAACCGCGATCAGCACGATCGTGAAGTTCGACGCGAAATAAGACGGGTGTGCCGCCGGGCATGGCCCGGCGCTACCGCAGAACGGTGACACAGGGTAGCGCCGGGCCATGCCCGGCGGATTCAACCCGCAGCCAGCCAGGCCTGAACCGTGGCCGCGTCGAACGGCCAGTCCAGCTCGCGGTCAGCGCCCTCGTCACGCAGCACCGGTACCCGCGCGCCGTAGCGCGCTTCCAGCGCCGGCTGGTCATCCAGGAACACCGATTCGAACTCCGGCGCCCGCGCTTTGGCCAGTTCGGCCAGAGCCATGTCGCACAGGTGGCAGTCGTCACGCTGGAACAGAGTCAACACCGGCAGGGTCCCCTTGGTGGAAATGCTGCGCCGCAGCCATTGAAGTGCGGCGTGAACCGCTAGAATAGCGGTCTCTTCCGGTACCCGCAGTACGGCAACCATGGCTGTCAGCACGTTCGACGTTTTCAAGATCGGCATTGGCCCGAGCTCCTCGCACACCGTCGGGCCGATGAAGGCCGCCGAGCGATTCATCCACCGCTGGCTGCTCGACCCGGGCCGCCTGCACGAGGTCGCGCGCATCCGTGCCGACGTCTACGGATCGCTGGCGCTGACCGGCCGCGGCCATGGTACCGACAAGGCGATCCTGCTCGGCCTGGAAGGGCAGCGGCCGAACCTGATCGACCCGGACATCATTCCGGCCACGCTGGAGCGCATCCGCAGCAGCAAGCGCATCCAGCTGATGGGCCAGCACGAGATCGCCTTCGACGAGAAGCGCGACCTCGGCATGAACAAGCGCCAGAAGCTGCCGTACCACACCAACGGCATGCGCTTCACCGCGTACAACGCCGACGACGAAGTGCTCGCCACCCGCGATTACTACTCGGTCGGCGGTGGCTTCGTGGTCAACCAGGACGACGCGGCCGATGACCGCATCGTGCCCGACGAGACCCCGCTGCCCTACCCGTTCAAGAGCGGCGACGAGCTGCTGGCGCAGACCGCACGCAGCGGCCTGAGCATCGCCCAGTTGATGTTCGAGAACGAGAAGTGCTGGCGCAGCGAAGACGAGATCCGCGCCAACCTGCGCGAGATCTGGAGCGCGATGCAGTCGTGCGTGAGCCGCGGGATCCGTGAAGAAGGCGTGCTGCCGGGTGGCTTGAAGGTGGGCCGTCGTGCACCGGCGCTGTACCGCGAGCTGTCGTCGAAGCCGGAAGCGGCGATGCGCGATCCGCTGACCACGCTGGACTGGGTCAATCTGTACGCGCTGGCGGTGAACGAGGAAAACGCGGCCGGTGGCCGCGTGGTCACTGCACCGACCAACGGTGCAGCCGGCGTACTGCCTGCGGTGCTGCATTACTTCGACCGTTTCTGCCCGGGCGCGAACGAGCAGCGCGTGTTCGACTTCCTGCTGACCTCGGCGGCGATCGGCATCCTGTACAAGGAAAACGCCTCGATCTCCGGCGCCGAAGTCGGCTGCCAGGGCGAAGTGGGCGTGGCCTGTTCGATGGCGGCCGGTGGCCTGGTGGCGGCGCTGGGTGGCAACCCCAGCCAGATCGAGAATGCTGCGGAAATCGGCATGGAGCACAACCTCGGCCTGACCTGCGACCCGATCGGCGGCCTGGTGCAGATTCCGTGCATCGAGCGCAACGCGATGGGTGCGGTGAAGGCGATCAATGCCTCGCGCATGGCGATGCGTGGCGACGGCAAGCACAAGGTGTCGCTGGACAAGGTGATCAAGACCATGCGCGATACCGGCCGCGACATGCAGGACAAGTACAAGGAAACCAGCCGCGGTGGCCTGGCGGTGAACGTCATCGAGTGCTGAGCTCGACGGGGCCCGGCGCGATGGCGCCGGGCCACAGGTAGAGTCGACTGTTAGTCGACTATCGCGCACAGCGCGGGTTTTTCGCGGTCTGATCGAAGAGCAGTCGACTGCCAGTCGACTCTACCCCGTTGTCCCTGGCCGGTCGGACGACACCATCACCGCGTTCCGGTTAGGCTCGGGGCTCCCTCGCCCCGGATTACCCCATGCGCGTGATCGCCACTGCCCTGCTTGCCTGCCTGTCGTTGCCGGCCCTGGCCGCGTCCACTTACGGGCCGCGGCTGGAGGGTTTCGACTACGGCTATCCAGTCAAGACGTTCGCGCTGGAATCACAGCGGCAGCCTGTGGAGATGGCCTATCTGGATGTCCTGCCCAAGCGCCGCGCCATCGGTGTGGTGGTACTGCTGCACGGCAAGAATTTCTGCGCAGCCACCTGGCAACAGACCATCGCGCCGCTGCTGAACGCCGGTTACCGGGTCATCGCGCCCGACCAGGTGGGCTTCTGCAAGTCCAGCAAGCCCGAGCGCTACCAGTACTCGTTCGCGCAGCTGGCGGCCAATACCCATGCGCTGCTGCAGCAGTTGCAACTGGAGGACATGCCGGTGCATCTGGTCGGCCATTCGATGGGTGGCATGCTGGCGGTGCGCTATGCGCTGATGTACCCGCAGGACCTGCGCAGTCTGTCACTGGTCAACCCGATCGGACTGGAAGACTGGAAGGCGCTGGGCGTGCCATGGCGCAACGTGGATACGTGGTACGCCGGCGAAATGAAAACCAGCTACGACAGCATCCGCCGCTACCAGCTGGACGTGTACTACGACGGCCAATGGAAGCCGGCTTATGAAACCTGGGCGAGGATGCAGTCGGGCATGTACGAAGGCCCCGGCAAGCAGGCCGTCGCGTGGAGCCAGGCCCTGGCCTCGGACATGGTGTTCAACCAGCCGGTGGTCTACGAGCTGAAGAACCTGCAGGTGCCGACCACGCTGTTCATCGGCCAGAAGGACCGCACCGCGATCGGCCGTGACCTGGCGCCGCCGGAACTGAAGGCAACGCTGGGCAACTATCCGGTGCTGGGCAAGGCAGCGGCGGCGGCGATTCCGGGCGCAGCGCTGGTCGAGTTCGCCGAGCTGGGCCATTCGCCGCAGGTGCAGGACCCGAAGCAGTTCAATGCGGCGTTGTTGAAGGCGTTGGAGTCGCGTTGAGATTGCGGGTCCGCCGGGCATGGCCCGGCGCTACCTGCGAACGGAGTTGGTAACGCCGGGCCATGCCCGGCGAGCGCAGCAGCAGGGACGTCAACCCACGATCCGCAGCACGTCATCCAGCAGCGCGGCCGCAGTGACTTCCGCGCCCGCGCCCGGCCCCTGGATCAACAACGGCTGGCGCTGATAGCGATCGCTGTGGATCGCTACCCGGTTGTCGGTGCCCGCGCCCTGTGCCAGGGGATGATCGGCCGGCAGCTCGCGCAGGCCTACCTGCGCACCATTGCCGTCAACCCGGCCGACAAACCGCAGCACGCGTCCGTTGTCGCGTGCCTGTTGCCAGCGCGCCTGCAGCGGCGCATCCAGCTGTTCCAGCGCAGCCACCGCATCCTCCAGCGGCAACGCTGCCAGTGTTTCCGGCACCAGCGAATCCACCTGCACCTGCGAAGCATCCAGCGCCAGCCCGCTGCTGCGGGCCAGGATCAGCAGCTTGCGGCGCACATCCTCGCCGGACAGGTCCAGGCGTGGGTCGGGTTCGGTGTAGCCAGCCGCCAGCGCTTCGCGCACCGCCGCCGAGAACGGCGCTTGGCCGTCATAGCGATGGAACAGCCAGGCCAGCGAACCGGACAGCACGCCCTCGATGGCGTGGATGTGGTCGCCACCGGCTACCAGCGCGCGCAGGCTGCTCAGCAACGGCAGGCCCGCGCCCACCGTGGCGCTGTCGCCGTAGCGCGCACCGCTGTCGGCACAGCTCTCTGCAATGGCCTGTGCGCGTGCCAGCTGCGCGCCACGACCCAGCTTGTTGGCAGTCACCACGTGCACACCGCGCGCCAGCCACTGCACGTGACGCGCGGCGACGTCTTCGCTGGCGGTGGCGTCGACCACCACGTCACCCCGTTCCAGCTCTTCGGCACTGGCCCACGGCGGCGAACTCTGGCCATCACGCGGCGCACGCCGCGCCAGTTCCAGCGGCAGCGCCAGATCACGATCGATCGCCAGCGCGGTGCGCGAATTGGCCAGCCACTGCACGCTGGGCAGCTCAAGCCCGCGCGCCTGCAATGCCTGGTAGCGCTGCACGAAGGCCGAGCCAACCGTGCCCGTGCCGAGCAGCGCCAGGCGTCCCGCGCCCAGCGCAGGAATGTCAGCGGCGAGTGCGCTCATGCATCCACCACCTGTTTGCGGCGCGCAGCCGCATCGATCACCGCTTCGGCGCGCTGCAGCGCTGCGCCGAGATCCGCCAGCAGGTCACGCTCGGCCTCGATGCCGACCGACAGGCGCAGCAGGCCTTCGCTGATGCCGGCGGCCGCGCGCGCTTCGGCGGTCATCGCCGCATGGGTCATGGTGGCCGGATGCGCGATCAGGCTTTCGACGCCACCCAGCGATTCGGCCAGGGTGAAACAGCGCAGGCCATCGACGAACGCACGCACCGCCGCATGCGGATCATCGCCGGCGCAGTGCGCCAGTTCGAACGACAGCATCGCGCCGAAGCCACTCTGCTGGCGTGCGGCGATGGCATGACCCGTATGATCTGCCAGGCCCGGGTAATAGACCGCGCCGACCGCCGGATGCTGATCCAGCAGGGCCACGATCGAGGCGGTGTTCTCCTGGTGCACGCGCAGGCGTGCATCCAGCGTGCGCAGGCCACGCAGGGTCAGGAACGCATCGAACGGCGAACCGGTCAGGCCCAGTGCATTGCCCCACCACACCAGCTGCTCGTGCAGTGCCGGATCACGCGCGATCACCGCACCGCCGACCACATCGCTGTGGCCATTGATGTACTTGGTGGTCGAATGCAGCACCAGGTCCGCGCCGAACGACAGCGGTTGTTGCAGCGCCGGCGACAGGAAGGTGTTGTCGACCACCACCAGCGCACCAGCCTTGTGTGCCGCCTCGATGACGAAGCGCAGGTCGGTGATGCGCAGCAGCGGGTTGGACGGCGTTTCCACCAGCACCAGCTTCGGCTGGGTGGCCAATGCCTGCGCCAGCGCGCGCGGATCGGTCAGATCGGCGGTGACCAGCTCAAAGTGGCCCTTCTTCGCCAGCGCATTGAACAGGCGCCAGCTGCCGCCGTAGGCATCGTGCGGCACCACCAGGGTGTCGCCAGGCTGCAGCAGCGCGTTCAGCACCAGGTTGATCGCGCCCATGCCGGTGGCGGTAATGACGCCGCCGGCGCCGCCCTCCAGTTCCGCCAGCGCCTCGCCCAGAAGGTCACGGGTCGGGTTGCCACTGCGCGTGTAGTCGTACTGGCGCTTGTTGCCGAAGCCTTCAAAGCTGAAGTTCGACGACAGCACGATCGGCGGCGTGACCGCTCCATGCGCGGTGTCACGATCGATGCCGGCGCGGACGGCGGCGGTGGTGCGACTACAGGACGGCTCGTTGGCGTGCAGGCTCATGCGGACTCTCCAGAAGTGCGGAAGGCGGTGGCGAGGATCGCGTCGATGCGATCGGTTTCTTTGAGGAAGGCGTCGTGGCCGTAGGGCGAGCGCAGCACGCGCAGGCTGCCGCGCGGGCCCAGCCCTTCGACCAGACCGACCAGGTCGGCCAGCGGCACCAGGCGGTCGCCCTCCACGGCCACCACCACGGTCGGTGGCAGGATCGCGGTCGGATCAACGCGGTGCAGGTCGATCGATTCGGACAGGCGCAGGTAGGCGGTCACCGGCGTGCGCGCGACGTACTGCGCGCCGGCCGCATCGAGATAGTCTTCGGCAGCCACACGCACGCGGCCATTGATGACTTCCGGCGCGGCATCGAAGCGCTCGCCGAATTCTTCCGGCGTACGGTAGCTGAGCATTGCGAACTGCCGCGCCAGGGCAAGGCCATGGTCTTCACCGCACTGCAGCTGGCCGAGCGCGACGGCGCGGCGCTGCAGCGCACGCCAGGCGGCGGCATACGGATGCGGGCGATGTGCACCGCTGGCCAGCACCAGCTGGCGCACGCGCGCGCGGTGACGGATCGCGAACTGCTGGCCGACCAGCGCGCCATAGGAATAGCCAACGAACGCCTTCAGCGCGCGGATGCCGAGATGGTCCAGCAGCAGCGCCAGTGCATCGGCCTGGTCGGCGGTATCGATCGGCACATCCAGTGCACCGTCGGCACCGATGAAATCGAAGGCCAGTACACGCAGCTGCTGTGGATCCAGCGCGCGCCCGCTGCCGACCAGGTCTTCGGCCCAGCCCTTCTCTGCGAACTGCGCGTTGGATGCCACGTGGCGATGGGCAGAGATACCGCCGGCCAGTACCACCACCGGCGCATTGGACGGGCCGACCCACTCATAGCGCAGACGCACCGGGCTGGGGCCGGCGTGACGCATCGACAGCACCGCAGCGAACTCACCGCGCTCGGCATGCACGCGGTCTTCGACCGGCACGCTGACGGGGACAAAGGGTTCGGGGCGAATGGCGGTACTGGCGGCGAAGCTCATGGCGGGATCCGGTTGGGGAATCGGCCATCGAGCCTTCGCGGGGCCCGCGTTCGAGATGCACGTGCGGTGCATGGTTCGAACCATCTTTCGGTGGACGCCACGGTCCCCGCAGGATTTGGCACCTACGCGGACGCTTTCGCATCCGCGGGCTGCCCCGGCTTCAAAGGGCCTGTCCCTCTGCCGGTCTCGATGGTGGAGCTACGATGCCAGCCTCTTCCCGGACTGTCAATCCCTTCATACGGATAAAGCGATGAATGTTTTCAGCCCAGCTGTGCGAAGGCGGTCGCGGTCGTCCCGTTCAGGATCGGCTACAGTCCCGGCGGCCCCTACCCGCTGGAACCGCTGATGCCGCGCCTGCCCCTGACCTGCCTGTTGTTGTCCCTGCTGGCAAGCGCGACGGCAAGCGCCGGCGACTGGCGCCAGGGTTGGGGACTGGTGCCCAAGCCCGCCCCGGCCGCTCCGCCCCCCCGTGGCGAGACCGCCCAGAGCGCCGCGCCGATGGCCCAGCTGCGCCTGCAGCCGATCGGCCAGCAGTGGCAAGCCCGGATCGACAACGCCCTGGCCGGGCCACTACAGGTCGAGCTGCGCGCCGCGCCCGGACACCCTGTCGAGGGCCTGCCGGTACAGTCGCTTATCCAGGGCGACAGCAGCCTGGTGGTCGGCCACCTGCCCGCGCCGGTCAACGGTCGCACACTGGACCTGCGCCTGCAGTCGGTGCCGGGAAACCCGGCCGCACAGGCCGAGGACGTGGCCTATCGCCTGCCGTTCGATGGCACCCGCCTGCGCGTGGACCAGGCACCACAGGGCCGTTTCAGCCATGATGACGAGGAGAACCGCGACGCGGTCGACTTCGCACTGCCGGAGGGCACGCTGGTGCTGGCCGCGCGCGAGGGCACGGTGATGCAGATCCAGGACGGCTTCCATGGCAACGGCCTGGATCGTGAACGCGATGGTGCCCGCGCAAACTTCATCCGCGTGCTGCACAGCGACGGCAGCATGGCCCTGTACGGCCATCTGCAGGCCGGTGGTATGCGTGTGCGCCGTGGCCAGGCAGTGGGCATCGGACAGCCGATCGGCCTGTCCGGCAACAGTGGCTTCAGCAGCGCGCCGCACCTGCACTTCGTGGTGCAGGTCAACCGCGGCATGGGCCTGCGCTCGGTGCCGGCACGCATCTTCGCCGAGCAGGGCCAGCTGCAGTTCGCCCGCCAGGGCGAGGCAGAAGGCGGCACCGGGCGCTGACCGGTCCCGGCCGGTATAATCGGGCGCTTATCTCTTTGAAAAGCGCCCCGGGCGGGCGCCACTGCCATGTCCGAAGTCGCCAACGAAGCGTCGCGTCGCCGCACCTTCGCCATCATCTCCCACCCTGACGCAGGCAAGACCACGCTGACCGAAAAGCTGCTGCTGTTCGGCGGCGCGATCCAGATGGCCGGTTCGGTCAAGGGCCGCAAGGCCGCCCGCCACGCCACCTCCGACTGGATGGCGCTGGAAAAGGAACGCGGCATCTCCGTCACCTCCTCGGTGATGCAGTTCCCGTACGAGGGCAAGATCGTCAACCTGCTCGACACCCCCGGCCACGCCGACTTCGGCGAGGACACCTACCGCGTGCTGACCGCGGTGGACTCGGCGCTGATGGTGATCGACGTGGCCAAGGGCGTGGAAGAGCGCACCATCAAGCTGATGGAAGTGTGCCGCCTGCGCGACACCCCGATCATGACCTTCATCAACAAGCTCGACCGCGAGGGCAAGGACCCGATCGAGCTGCTGGATGAAGTAGAAACCGTACTCGGCATCCAGTGCGCACCGGTGACCTGGCCGATCGGCATGGGCCAGCGCCTGAAGGGCGTGGTCCACCTGCTGACCGGCGAAGTGCACCTGTACGAACCTGGCCGCAACTTCACCCGCCAGGACTCGACCATCTTCCCGTCCATCGATGCGCCCGGCCTGGCCGAGAAGATCGGTGCACAGATGCTGGCCGAGCTGCGCGACGAGCTTGACCTGGTGCAGGGCGCCAGCCATCCATTCGACCTCGACGCTTACCGTGCCGGCAAGCAGACCCCGGTGTTTTTCGGCTCGGGCGTGAACAACTTCGGCGTGCAGCCGCTGCTGGACTTCTTCGTCGAGCATGCACCACCGCCGCAGGCGCGCACCACCACCGGCCGGGTGATCGCCCCGGAAGAGAACAAGCTGACCGGCTTCGTGTTCAAGATCCAGGCCAACATGGACCCGCAGCACCGTGACCGCGTGGCGTTCATGCGCATCTGCTCGGGCCGTTTCAGCGCCGGCATGAAGACCTTCCACGTGCGCACCGGCAAGGACATGAAGCTGGCCAACGCGCTGACCTTCATGGCCAGCGACCGCGAGATCGCCGCCGAGGCGTGGCCCGGCGATGTGATCGGCATCCACAACCACGGCACCATCTCGATCGGCGATACCTTCACCGAAGGCGAAGCGGTCACCTTCACCGGCATCCCCAACTTCGCCCCGGAACTGTTCCGCCGCGCCCGCCTGCGTGATCCGCTGAAGCTCAAGCAGCTGCAGAAGGGCCTGGCCCAGCTGTCCGAGGAAGGCGCGACCCAGTTCTTCCGGCCGCTGACCAGCAACGACCTCATCCTCGGCGCCGTCGGCGTGCTGCAGTTCGACGTGGCCGCCTACCGCCTGAAGGACGAATATGGCGTGGAAGCCACCTTCGAGCAGGTCAGCGTCAGCACCGCACGCTGGGTCCACTGCGGCAACGAGAAGAAGCTGGAAGAGTTCCGCGAGAAGAACGCGCTGAATCTGGCGCTGGATGCAGCCGGCCATCTGGTCTACCTGGCACCGACCCGGGTCAACCTGCAGCTGGCCCAGGAACGCTCGCCCGACGTGCGTTTCTCGGCCACTCGCGAAGCGGCGCATACCGTTTCGGTAGGCTGAGCCGTGGGGTCGGATCCCTTTCCGCAAGGAAAGGGCTCTGACCCCAGCAGTCGCGGGCGATTCATCCCCCGCAACGCTGGGATTCACCCACCATACGGTGACGGGCGTGCACGCACCGGCCATCGCGGCGATGATAGGGGCACGCGGGTCCCCCTCCCCGTGACCGATGCCCATGCCCATGTCCACGACGTCCATTGCTTCGATCCGTGAAGAAATCGCCAGCGCCTTGACCCACGGGTTGGGCGCGGTATTCGCCCTGGCCGCCAGTGCGGTGTTGATCACCCTGGCCGCGATCTACGGTGACGGCTGGCAGCTGGCCAGTGCGATCGTGTTCGGTATCGCCCTGTTGCTGCTGTATACCGCCTCCACGCTGTACCACGCCATCCAGCATCCGGTCGCCAAGGGCCGCCTGAAGGTCTTCGACCATTGCGCGATCTACGTGTTGATCGCCGGCACCTATACGCCATTCACCCTGATCGGCCTGCGCGGCCCCTGGGGCTGGGGCCTGTTCACCGCGATCTGGGCGCTGGCGCTGGGCGGCGTGGTGTTCAAGCTGTTCTACACCGGCCGCTTCAAGGTGCTCTCAACCGTGATCTACATCGCCATGGGCTGGTTGGTAGTGGTGGCGATCAAGCCGATGTGGGCCTCCATCGATGGCGGCACCCTGGCCTGGCTGTTCGGTGGCGGCCTGTCGTACACGCTGGGCACGTATTTCTATCACCGTGAATCGATCCCCTATTCGCATGCGATCTGGCACCTGTTCGTGATCGGCGGCAGCGTCTGCCACTTCGTCGCAGTCACCATGCAGGTGCTGTAAGCGCGCACGCGCGCGGCTTGTGCACACCACGCACATGGACGCTTCGCGCCCCCTCCACGATCAGGGGGCAACCATGGCAGCGTGAATGCTGCCCCCTCCCCTGCCGCGCCACGCGCATCCCGCTGGCGTTTTCGCCGCCCAGGCCCGCGCGGCCAGCGCGGGTTGGCCGTGCTGGTCTTCCTGCTGGCCGCGATCCTGCTGCTGATCGCGCTGTGGGACTGGAACTGGTTCAAGGGCCCGGTCGAGCGCGCCGTGCAGGCGCGCACCGGCCGTGTGCTGCACATCGGCCACCTGGATGTCGACCTCGGCCGCACCAGCACGGTCCGCGCCGATGCGATCACCTTCGCCAATGCAAGCTGGTCGAAGCAGCCGGAGATGGCCACGGCCGACCGCATCGAGATCGATGTGCGGGTGTGGCCCCTGCTGCGCGGCAGCGTGCAACTGCCCGAGGTGCGCCTGACCCGGCCGGACGTGCTGCTGGAAACTGCGCCGCGCAAGGATGAACCAGGCAACTGGGATTTCCTCGGGGACCGCTCCGGCGGGACCAGCCCGCAGCTCAAGCGCCTGCGCATCGATGACGGGCGCCTGCAGTTCCTCGACGCTCTGGGCCGCACCGACATCCGTGTGGATGTGCGCAGCGGCCAGCCGAAGCAGGCCGACGCCGCACCACCGCTGCTGGTACAGGGCAAGGGTCGCTGGCGGGGCAACCCGTTCACCCTGCGTGGCGGTACCGAGTCGCCACTGCAGCTGACCGACAGCGATCATCCGTTCCGCATCCACCTCGATGGCCGCGCCGGCGCCACCCATGCGGTGGCCACCGGTACGCTGACCAATCCCTTCCAGCTGCGCATGTTCGACCTGCAGTTCGCGCTCAGCGGCCAGGATCTTGCCGATCTCTATCCGCTGCTGGGTATCGCCATCCCACCGTCGCCCCCCTATGCCCTGGACGGCCGTCTCAAGCGCGACCACAACGTCTGGCGCTATGAGCAGTTCACCGGCAAGGTCGGCGACAGCGACCTCGGCGGCAACCTGCAGTTCGAGGTGGGCGGCGCACGGCCGCGGCTGACCGCCACACTGGAATCCAAGCGCCTGGACTTCGACGACCTGGCCGGATTCGTCGGTGCGCCACCGAAGACCGGCGACGGCGAAACCGCGAACGCGCAGCAGAAGGCCGAGGCCGCACGCGTTGCGGCCAGCGCGCGGGTGCTGCCGGATACCCCGTACAACCTGGGCAAGCTGCGCGCAATGGATGCCGACGTGCGCTGGAAGGCCCACCGCATCAATGCGCCGTCACTGCCGCTGGATGACATGGATGCGCACCTGTTGCTGGATGATGGCGTGCTGCGGCTGGACCCGCTGAACTTCGGCGTGGCCGGCGGCGATATCCGCAGCACCATCCGCATGGACGCACGCCAGCCGCAGATCGCCACCGCACTGAAAGCCAGCGTGCGCGGTGTACAGCTGGGCCAACTGTTCCCGGATGCCAAGCTGGCCGAGCAGGCCAAGGGCGGCATCGGCGGTAATGTGGACCTGAGCGGCCACGGCAACTCGATCGCCGCAATGCTCGGCAGCAGCAGTGGCAAGGTCGGCCTGGCGATGGGTCGCGGCCATGTCGGCAACCTGGTGATGGAACTGGCCGGCCTGGACATCACCGAATCGTTGAAATTCCTGGTGACCGGCGACAAGCAGATCCCCCTGCGCTGCGCCTTCGCCGACTTCGGCGTGCGCGACGGCCTGATGACCAGCGAGGCGCTGGCGGTGGACACCACCGATACGATCCTCATCGGCGAAGGCACAGTCAGCCTGCGCGACGAGAGCCTGGACCTGCTCCTGAAGCCGCGCCCGAAGGACAAGAGCATCCTGGTACTCCGCTCGCCGCTGCACATCTCCGGCACGTTCAAGGACCCGTCATTCCGCCCGGACTTCAAGGCGTTGGGCATCCGGGGAGCCGTGGCCCTGGCACTGGGCAGCATCGCCCCACCGGCGGCGTTGCTGGCGACCATCGAACTGGGGCCAGGGAAGGATGCCGACTGCGGGGGGCAGTATGCGAAGTAGAAGCGTTGTTCGCGGCGCCTCGTTTTTCCGCGCGTAGAGCCGGAGCAAGGCGACAGGCAGGACACGCCGTAAATACGTCCCTGTAGGCTCGGTCGGCGCATCCATGCGCCTCACGGTCCTGCCTGCCGCCTTGCTCCGGCTCCGGACAGTTTCCAGCGCGCGGAACGAGAGCGGAAATTCAAAGTCAAAAGAAAAAAGCAAAGTCAAAAGCTGTTGCCAACCAAGGTTGGCAGCTACCAAAGGCGAGCCACCGCGCATGTATGCACCGCGCTCGCAGGAACGTGTCCAGGGGCGGAGGGCATGGCCGTGCAGGACCGTTGGCGCCATGGATGGCGCCATCGAGCCCCCAGGGAGGGGTTTACGGCGTGTCCTGCACGGCCATGCCCTCCTCCTCCCCGACGTATCAGGAAGGCGCTGCTTTGGCTTTGGCTTTGGCTTTGGCTTTGAGCTTCGAAAAGCGGGCCGGCGGGCCGCAGGCCCGCCAGCGAACACCTCACCCCGCCACGATGTACTGCTGCAGTTGATCCAGCTCCCGCCGCTGCGCATCGATCACCGACTTCACCAGGTCGCCGATGGAGATCACTCCCAGCACCTGTGCGCCCTCCACCACCGGCAGGTGGCGGATGCGGTAGTCGGTCACCAGCTGCAGGCAGTGTTCCACCTGCTCGCCCGGCGACACCGTCACCACCTGCGCCGTCATGATCTCCGCCACCGCCGTATCGCGCGACGAACGATCGCGCAGCACGATCTTGCGCGCGTAATCGCGCTCGGACAGGATGCCGACCAGCCGCGGCCCGTCCATCACCAGCACCGCACCAATGCCCTTTTCCGCCATCAACCGGATCGCGTCGATCACCGCCGCATCCGGCGCGACCGCATGTACTTCAGGAGACTTGCCGTCCAACAGTTGCCGTACCGTGGTCATCCGCCTGCCCTCCAAGGGTGGGTTGCAGGGCCGAGTCTGCCACGGCGGATGCTAGCCACGCGTCAACCAGGTACAACGGCCGCTGCTTGGACTCCTCGTACAGCCGGCCCAGGTACTCACCGATCAAGCCAAGTGCGATCAGCTGCACGCCGCCCAGGAACAGGATCACCGCCATCATCGTCGGCCAGCCGGCAACCCGGTCGCCGTACAGGGCCGCCTTGGCGATCACCCAGACGCCGAACACGAAGGCCACCGCCGCCGTCGCCAGGCCCATGTAGGTCGCCGCGCGCAGCGGGACGGTCGAGAACCCGGTGATGCCCTCCAGGGCGAAATTCCACAGCCGCCACAGACTGAACTTGCTGGATCCGGCCACGCGCGCATGGCGGTGATAGGGCACCGCGATCCGCTTGAATCCGACCCAGCTGAAAAGGCCCTTCATGAAGCGGTGGCGCTCACGCATTTCGCGCAGTGCACTCAACGCGCGCGCCGAGAGCAGGCGGAAATCGCCGGTATCGGCGGGGATCGGTGTGCGCGACAGGCGCCCGATCACCCGGTAGAACATCGCGGCAGTAGCGCGCTTGACCCATGCCTCGCCATCGCGGGCCATGCGCGTGCCGTAGACGTTGTCATGGCCTTCGCGCCAACGCGCGACAAACTCCGGCACCAGTTCCGGCGGGTCCTGGCCATCGGCGTCAAGGATCATCGCCGCGCCGTCGCGCACCAGATCCAGGCCGGCGGTCAGCGCTGCTTCCTTGCCGAAGTTACGCGACAGCTTCAGGGCGGAGACCCGTACATCGGACTGGGCCAGGCCGGCAATCACCTCCCAAGTGCCGTCATGGCTGCCATCGTCCACATAGAGGATGTGGCCCTCGATGTCGGGCATGCCGTCGAGCACGGCGCACAACCGCGGATGCAGCAGCGGCAGTGCCAGGGCCTCGTTGTAGGCAGCGATGACGAAAGTAAGCCGTTCGCGGGTCATGCCCGGATTGTACGTCGCCGGCAGGCGCACGGCCTGCCGACCGGGCCGCCTGGGCCTCACTCCTCCGACAGGTACGCCGCCCCACCCAGCTGCCGCGCCTGGCGCTGGATCCACGCCGCGCGCCGCTGCACATACGGCCCCGGCGCCGCTGCGTTGTAGCGCCGCGGTGCCGGCAGCACCGCCGCCAACCGCGCACTCTCGGCCGGGCTCAGCCGCGCCGCATCCTTGCCCCAGAATTTCTTCGCCGCCGCCTGCGCGCCGTACACGCCATCACCGAACTCGGCGATGTTGGCGTACATCTCCAGGATCCGCTCCTTCGGCCACAGCGCCTCGATCAGCACCGTGTACCAGACCTCCAGGCCCTTGCGGATCCAGCTGCGGCCCTGCCAGAGGAACAGGTTCTTGGCCACCTGCTGGCTGATCGTGCTGCCCCCCCGCAGGCGTCCGCCCTTGGCATTGTGGTCGCGGGCCTTCTCGATGGCCTGCAGATCGAAGCCACTGTGCTCGGGGAAGCGCTGGTCCTCGGCCGCCACCAGCGAAATCGGCAGGCTCGGCGCCATCTGCTCCATATCCCGCCATTGGTAGTGCAGGCGATAGGACCAGTCACCCTCGCCCAGCGCCTCGCCATAGCGCCACAGCATGACCGTGGACAGCGGCGGGTCGATGAAGCGCAGCACCAGCACCTGCAGGCAGCTGAAGGCGGCCAGCAGCACCGGCAGCCACAGCAGGCGCTTCCAGTGCCAGCGACGACGGCGTGGCGGAGCCGCAACCGCCTCTACCTTGTGCTGCTCTCCCGCTGCCCCCATTACTGGTGCATCCTTCTTCTGTCTGGTTGTCGGCACATTATCCGGCAACCGCCCCTGTTTACGCGCGATGTGAGCCGATGACCGCCAACCCCGATTCCCTGATCCGCTTCCTGCTCCCCGACGCTGGTGTCCGCGGCGTCCATGTGCGCCTGCAGGCGACCTGGCAGGAGATCCTGTCCCATGCCCAGTACCCGGATACTGCCGCTGAGCTGCTCGGTGAAGCCTGCGTGGCCTCGGCACTGTTCACCGGCCACACCAAGATCGATGGCCGCCTGTCGATCCAGCTGCGCAGCAGCACTGCACTGCGCACCCTGTTCGCCGAATGCACCGCGGCCGGCACCCTGCGCGGCATTGCCCAGCTCAGTGAAGGCGCCGATGCACCGCGCGACCTGTCCAATCTCGGCGACGATGCCCTGCTCGCCATCACCATCGAGAACCCGGGGCTGGACCCGCGCGAGCCGCAGCGCTATCAGAGCCTGGTCGGGCTGACCGCGCCGGAACTGGACGAGGCCTTCGAGGACTACTTCCGCCAATCCGAGCAGCTGCCAACCCGCCTGCTGCTGGTCGCCGACCGCGACGGCGCCGCCGGCCTGCTGCTGCAGAAGCTGCCCGGCGACGAGGTCGACGAGGATGGCTGGGCACGCGCCAGCGCGCTGTTCGAGACCCTGGGCAAGGCCGAACTGCTGGGCACCCCGGCCGAGCAGCTGCTGCACCGGCTGTTCCACGAGGAGCAGCCGGCGCTGCTGGGCGAAAAGCCGCTGTCCTTCGCCTGTTCCTGCTCCCGTGATCGGGTGGCCTCGATGCTGCAGTCGCTGGGCGAGGACGAGGCCCGTGCTGCCGCCGAAGCCAGTGGCGCGGTCGAGGTCCGTTGCGAATTCTGCGGGCGGGAGTATCACTTTCCGTTGACGGAGTTCGGCATACTGTTCCACGGTGCCGAGGGGACTGTGCCGGCGCCTGAACGGCTTCAGTAAACGGCTTGTCTTGCATCTGGGGGGATCAAGGCTTGTTAAGAATTCATAAACACCCTAGGATCAAGTTCCCGTATCCGCGGGAACTTCCGTTGTCCGTCCCTGTCTGAACTGGTCCGATGCGTACCTTCCTGCGTCTACCGCTGGCCCTGCTGATCGCCCTTGGCGCGATCGCGGGCGTGCACGCGCAGAGCAAGGACACCCGCACCGTGCTGCCGGTGTGGAACAAGGGCAGCGGCAAGGTCGAGGCCCTGCTGTATCTGGAACCGACCGGCGAACAGGCGGCCGGCGCGCGCTGGCACTTCGGCCGCAACTCGCTGGATGCAGCCTTCGGGCTGTCGTCCGGCGACTCGCTGGGCCTGCTCTGCAACAGCAGCGGGACCAGCATGAGCGGACTGGCCAGCCATTGCATGCTGGCCAGCCTCGGCGATGACGATGACCTCAACAGCCGCCGCTTCACCGGCACCGCTGCGCTGAACCGTGGCAACAGCCGCCTGGGCATCACCGCCGGTACCGGCCGTGAAACCCTGCCGGCCTGGTTGTCCGGGCCGAACAAGACACCTTCGTTGCGTGCCGAGCAGAACGACCTGACCGTATTCGCGCAGAAGAACATCGGCCGCGAAGGTTTCGTCTCCATCGCCGGCACCTACGCCAAGGCGCGGCTGGTGCCACTGGCCGATGCCTCACCGGCCATCGTCGATCGCTGGGACAGCAAAAGCCTGAGCATCGGTGCCGGCTATGGCAACTTCACCGGCAGCATCATCGGCCGCGTCATTGACGTACCCGGCAAGCCAGGCAAGTGGGAAGGCCTGGGTATCGGCCTGACCTGGCGCACCCCGTGGTCCGGCCAGCTCACCGTCGGCGCCGAGAATGTGATCAGCCGCGGCAAGAACCCGTTCTCGCCCCGCAACGAGAGCAACGACGACGGCACCGTGCCGTACGTGCGCTACGAGCAGGACCTGTAAGTCCCCTGCCTGATCGCAGCGTCAACGCTGCGATGCTCTTCTCTTCTACCTCCCTGGTGACACAACGTCACCTGCCTGCGGCTGCGTGCATGGCGACGTGCACTGGGCCGTTCCGCCCGGTGCCGGCCGGCGAACCCACCCCATGAAAAAGGCCACGCCCCTTTCGGGGCGTGGCCATGTCACACGTACGGATTACGCTGCAATCAGAAGCGCTGCGTGTACTTCATGTACAGGAAGCGACCGATGTCGAAGCCACCGTAGTAGGAGACGTTGGCGTTCGGCTGGCTGTACATGGTCGGGCCCACGCGGCCGAACACGTTGTTGGCACCCACCGCCACGGTCGCGTTCCACGGCGCGCTCCAGCGCAGCTGGACGTCGTTGAACACCGTTGCGCCACGCTGGTTGGTCGCGCTGCCCACGGCCACGCCCTGGTTGTTCGGCGAGGCGTAGTTCGGCAGGTTGCACTCTTCCGGGAACGTCACAGCACTCAGGCACGACTCCTTCATGCCCGAGAAGTAACGGACGGTCCAGCTGGCGCCGAAGTCACCCATTTCCCAACCCAGGTTCAGGTTCGAACGCACGCGGAACGCGCCGCCCGCCCAGCCCACGCCGGTGCGGGGGTTCGGGTGGGTGACCGGGTTCTTGGTGGTGACCAGGTCATCACGCGAGGTGTAGGTGCTGGTCCACTGCGCGCTGAAGTTACCGAAGCGATCGGTCGGCAGGCGGTAGCTGACGTCCAGATCGAAGCCTTCCACCTCGCGGTAGCCGGCGTTGATGCCGGTGCGGTTGAGGTTGTTGACGATGCCGGTCACCGGGTCGCGCGTGAAGGCCGAGCAGCGCGACGCGATGTCGTTGAGGTAGCAATCGTTGAGGATCAGGTTGGCCGTGTCGGCGATGATGGTGTTCTCGACACGGATTTCCCACCAGTCCAGCGACATGTTGAAGTTCTGGATGAAGCCCGGGCTCCACACCACGCCCAGCGTCTTGGACGTCGAGGTTTCCGGAGTCAGCTGGTCGTTCGAACCCGAAACGAAGGCCAACGGCGTCTGCGACGATGCAGCGGTGGTCGGGGTGAAGCCCTGCTGCTGCTGGCGGAAGGTCGCGGCATTGACACCAGCCGGCAGTGCGGCGGCGCAACGGGCACGCACCGCAGCATTGGTACGCGAAGCGCCATAGACCGAATCGCACGGATCGGTGTAGAAGTCGAACGACTGCGAACCACCGCTGTACAGGTCGGCGATGGTCGGGGCACGGAAGCCCTCGGCCCAGGTACCGCGGATCAGCACTGAATCGACCGGCTTCCACTTGAAGCCGAACTTGCTGTTCAGCGTGGTGCCGAAGGTGTCGTAGTCCGAATGACGGGTGGCCGCGTTGAGGCTCAGCTCGCGGGCGCCCGGCAGATCGGCCAGGATCGGTATGTTGAACTCGGCATAGACTTCGTCAACCTTGTAGCCACCACCGGTCGGGAAGTTGGCCAGGCCGGAAGTGTTGCCCGACTGCACCAGCGCATCCGGGCTGAAGCTGCCCGTTTCCTTGCGGTGTTCGATACCGACGGCGAAGCCCAGATCGCCCGCAGGCAGGGTGAACAGGCTGCCGGCCAGGTTGGCGGTCACGACCTTGGTGGTGGTCTCGGCGGTGGAGTGAGCCGCCGGGAACAGCAGCTTCTGCAGCGCATCATTGCCGGTCAATGCGCCATTGGCACCGTTGCTCGGAATGCCGGCACGCAGGAACGGGTTGTACGGCACGCACTGGTTCAGCGGAATCGGACTGGCGGCGGTACCGCACTGCGCCACGCCGCTGCTGTTGATGAAGGACGGGCCCACCGCCGCACGCAGCGCGGTCAGGTTGAGGTCACCGGTGCTGGTCTGGACCAGCTTGTTGTTGTTGTACAGGTAGCCGACATCCCAGTCGAACAGACGGTCAGCAAACTCGAAGCTGCCTTCCAGGCCACCACTGAAGCGGAACGTGGTCAGTTCGGCGCGGGTGTTGCGCGGCACTTCCAGGGTACGACGCCACCAGTTGGCGATGTCGGCGCCCAGCGGATTGAACACACTGCTGGCCGAAATCGGCGAGCCGAAGGCCAGTGCGCCGTACGGATAGCCGGCGATCTGACGGTTCGAATCGCGGTAGCTGTACAGCATGTTGGTGCGCAGGCGCACGTTGTCGGTCAGGTCGTAGATGCCATCGACGAACACTGCACGACGTTCCTGCGGGGTACGCAGGTCGGTCTGCAGGTTGGTGTTGGTCTTGTCCTGGGTGGAGAAGCTGTTGACGTTCTGCGCGATGTAGTCGGCCTTGTTGCTCGCGTTGCCGCCCTCACGCAGGATCACGCGCACTTCGCGGTTGGGATTGCCCGCACTGGCAGCCGGATAGGTGACGCCCGGCAGGCCATCGGCCGGACGGCTGACGAAACCGCCGAATTCACCGACGGTGGTCCAGCCGAAGTCCGGGTGGTTGGCGCTGCGCGGGAAGGCACCGTACGGACGATCCGCCGCCCGCACCTTGTCTTCCTTGGCGTACTCGGCACCGATGGTCAGCGAACCGCGCTCACCCTTCACGCCCATGGTGAAGTCCATGGTGCGGGTGGCACCGTCGCCCTCACTGTACTGGCCGTAGTAGACGCTGCCGGTGGCGCCTTCGAAGTTGGTACGGGTGATGATGTTGATGACGCCGGCGATGGCATCGGAACCGTAGATCGACGAAGCGCCATCCTTCAGCACTTCAATGCGCTCGATGGCCGACACCGGCACGGTCGAGATGTCCTGCAGGCCACCGGTGGTGATGCCCAGGCGCTTGCCGTTGAGCAGCACCAGGGTACGGGTGGCACCGAGATCACGCAGGCTGATGTAGGTACCGCCCACGGCTTCGCCCGAGGACAGCGGCTGGGCACGGCTGATCGGCGGCGAACCGACGGCGCTGATGTTCTGCAGGATGTCGGCGACCGACGAGAAGCCCTGCTTCTCGATATCCGCGCGGTTGAGGGTCAGGACGGGCTGGGCGGTTTCGACGTCGACGGTACGGATGCGCGAACCGGTGACTTCGATGCGGTCCAGATTGGTCGCTTGCTGGGCGAGGGCCGTGCCGGTGCCGGCCACGGATGCGGCGCTGGCCGCCAACGCAACGCACACAGCATCGCGCAGCTTGTTGCTGTTCAACTTCATGGGCTCTCTCTCCATGGATCTTGGGTTGTGTGCTGAGTCCAGCCGGCGTGCCAGAAAAGGAGGCACAAAAACGACTGGTGACCCGATAGTAGCCACACTTGATCTGGAATTAAAGAGTCGTTAAGAAAACGCCCAAATCGCGTGAAATCGGTCTCACTGCGACATACGTTGGCGCATTGAGGCCGTCCTGCTTGACGCTTCCAGCCTCAGCAGGACGCCCCCTTCCCCATTCAGCTGGGGATGAGCGTGTCGATCAGATGCTCGACGTAAGCCTCGAAATCTTCGCGGGCCTGCTTGGGTTGCTGCAGCTGCAGCGACAGCTGCAGGAAGCCGACATAGGCCGCGTAGGCCAGGCGCGCGCGATGGCGTGCATCGGTCGAGCTGAGCCCGGCCTGGCGGAACGAGGCGATCAGGTAATCCAGGCGGCGCTGCGAGACGCGGTCGATCACCGGACGCACCATCGGGTGGTCCAGCGCCTTCAGCAGTTCGCTGTAGATGATGTGCGGCTGCACCTCATGGGCGACCATCTGGAACAGCTGGCGCAGGCGCACCCGGGGATCGGGCACGTCTTCGAGACTGCCGAACACCTGTTCCTGTTCGAACAGCTCCCAACGCTCCAGCGCGGCCTGCAGCAACGCATCACGCGAGGGGAAATGCCAGTAGAAACTGCCCTTGGTCACGCCCAGGCGCCGCGCCAACGGTTCCACCGCGACGGCACCCACGCCTTGTTCAGCAATCAGATCGAGGGCCGCCTGGGCCCAGTCTTCGGCACTCAGGCGGCTGTTGCGGCCGGCGCGCGGTTCGCCGGCGGAAGCGTCAGGTTGATTCATGGGCTGATTTAACCATACGCCGGGGTTCGTTGCAGTACGCGAATGCGGCCGAATCCGTCGCAGAGCAGTCCGGATGGCCTTCCGCATCGCACCATACGATGCAGTATTGACTTCCTTCCGAAGCAATCCATACTAGCAAGTATGGTTACGTCCCCGACTCCCGCTGCGTTCCATGACCTGCGCCTGGAAGCGGCCCATGGCACCCGTCTGGCCGCCACCGCCAGTGACCACGGCCGTCGAGGCCGTGTGCTGTTCGCACATGGCTTCGGCCAGACCCGGCATGCCTGGAATGCGACCGCCGGCGCACTGTCTGCAGCTGGCCTGCAGACCCTGGCCTACGATGCCCGCGGCCATGGCGATTCGGACTGGAATGCCGCCGACCTGCCCTATCACGGCGAACAGTTCGCCGATGACCTGATCGTGCTGGCCGGCGAGCAACCGCGCCCGCCGGTGCTGGTTGCAGCATCGATGGGCGGCCTGTTCGGCCTGCTCGCCGAATCGCGCTGGCCGGGCCTGTTCTCGGCGATGGTGCTGGTCGACATCACCCCGCGCTGGGATACCGCCGGGGTCGAACGCATCCTGGCCTTCATGACCGCTCACCCCGATGGCTTCGCGTCGCTGGCCCAGGCCGCCGACGTGATCTCGGCCTACATGCCGCACCGCCCGCGCAAATCCGAACAGTCGCTGCGCGCCCTGCTGCGCGAGGACGACCACGGCCGCTGGCGCTGGCACTGGGACCCGCGCCTGGTGGCCGAACTGGCCCGCGACAGCGAGCAGCACCAGGACGCGCTGGCTGAAGCCGCGCGCCAGGTGAAGTGCCCGTTGCTGCTGGTCAGCGGCGGTCGCAGCGATCTGGTCACGCCACAGACCGTGGCCGAATTCCTGGCGTTGGCGCCGCACGCGCGCCATGTACAGCTGCCGCAGGCCACGCATATGGTTGCCGGCGACGACAACAACGCCTTTACCGCTACTGTGTTGGACTATCTGGACGTGTTGCCCGCAGCGGATGCTGCGGCTTCGTCCGCCACAAACGAGCACGTCACCGGAGCACGCTCATGAGCATCGTTCTTCCCTTCCTCGCCCTGCTGCTGGCAGGCGCGTTCGTCGCCTACCACCGCATGCGGCTGGTTACCTGGACGCTGATCAGCGTGGCCCTGCTGGTCGCCTGCTGGTTCGTGCCCTACGTCAACCAGACCGCCACGATCGTTGCCGCCGCCGTGCTGGCGGTGATCGCCGTGCCGCTGCTGCTGCCGTTCATCCGCAAGCCGCTGCTGACCGGCCCGATGATGAAGGTGTTCCGCAAGGTGCTGCCGCCGCTGTCGCAGACCGAGCGCATCGCGCTGGAAACCGGCTCGGTCGGTTTCGAAGGCGAGCTGTTCACCGGTGACCCGGACTGGAACATCCTGCTGAACTACCCCAAGCCGCAGCTGACCGCGGAAGAGCAGGCCTTCCTCGATGGCCCGGTCGAAGAGCTGTGCAAGATGGTCAACGACTGGGAAATCACCCACGTCCATGCCGACCTGCCGCCGGAACTGTGGGCCTTCATCAAGAAGAACAAGTTCTTCGGCATGATCATTCCGAAGGAATACGGCGGCCTCGGCTTCTCCGCGCTGGCCCACCACAAGGTGATCCAGAAGCTGGCCTCGGTGTCCTCGGTGGTCAGCTCCACCGTCGGCGTGCCGAACTCGCTGGGCCCGGGCGAACTGCTGGTGCATTACGGCACCCAGGAGCAGAAGGACCAGTACCTGCCGCGCCTGGCCGATGGCCGCGAAGTGCCCTGCTTCGGCCTGACCGGCCCGTTCGCCGGCTCCGACGCCACCTCCATTCCGGACTACGGCATCGTCTGCAAGGGCGAGTGGAACGGCGAGCAGGTGCTCGGCGTCAAGCTGACCTTCGACAAGCGTTACATCACCCTGGCCCCGGTCGCGTCGCTGATCGGCCTGGCCTTCCGCATGTACGACCCGGATGGCCTGATCGGTGAAACCCGCGACATCGGCATCACCCTGGGCCTGTTGCCGCGTGATACCGCCGGCGTTGAAATCGGTCGCCGCCACTTCCCGCTGAACTCGACCTTCCAGAACGGCCCGATCCGCGGCAAGGACGTGTTCATTCCGCTGACCCAGCTGATCGGTGGCGCTGCCATGGCCGGCAAGGGCTGGAACATGCTCAACGAGTGCCTGGCCGTGGGTCGCTCGATCACCCTGCCGTCCACCGCCAGTGGCGGTGCCAAGGCCGGTGCCGCCGTGACCGGCGCCTATGCGCGCATCCGCAAGCAGTTCGGCCTGTCGGTCGGCCGCTTCGAGGGCGTGGAAGAAGCACTGGCCCGCATTGGCGGCAAGGCGTACAAGATCAGTGCGCTGTCGCAGGCCACCGCAGCTGCGGTGGACCGCGGCGACGTGCCGTCGGTGCCGTCCGCCATTGCCAAGTACCACTGCACCAACATGAGCCGTGAAGTGATCTCGGACATGATGGACGTGATCGGCGGCAAGGGCATCATCCTCGGCCCGCGCAACTTCGCCGGGCGCAGCTGGCAGGCCGCGCCGATCGCGATCACCGTGGAAGGCGCCAACATCATGACCCGCAGCCTGCTGATCTTCGGCCAGGGTGCGATCCTCTGCCACCCGTGGGTGCTGAAGGAAATGAAGGCCGCGCAGGATCCGGACACCCGTGCCGGCCTGCAGGACTTCGACCGCAGCCTGTTCGGCCACATCCGCTTCGGCATCTCCAATGCCGTGCGTTCGTTCTGGTTCGGCCTGACCGGCGCGCGCTTCGGCGCTGCCCCGGGCGATGCCTACACCCGCCGCTACTTCCGCAAGCTGGACCGCTACTCGGCCAACCTGGCGCTGATGGCTGACATCTCGATGATGACCCTCGGCGGCAAGCTGAAGTTCAAGGAGTCGCTGTCCGGCCGCCTGGGCGACGTGCTGAGCCATGTCTACATGACCAGCGCCATGCTCAAGCGCTACCACGACGAAGGCGCACCGCAGGCCGACCAGCCGCTGCTGGCCTGGGCCTTCCATGACAGCGTGCACAAGATCGAGGAATCGCTGTCGGCGGCCCTGCGCAACTTCCCGATCCGACCGATCGGCTGGCTGATGTGGGCACTGATCTTCCCGCTGGGCCGTCGCGCCGAGGCACCGGGCGATCGCCTGAGCCGCCGCGTGGCCGCCCTGCTGATGGCTCCGAACGAAGCGCGTGACCGTCTGGCCAGCGGCGTGTTCCTGACCCCCTGCGAGAACAACCCGGGTGGCCGCATCAACAGCTACCTGAGCAAGGCGATCATGGCCGAGCCGGTGGAGCGCAAGTTCCTGAAGGCGCTGAAGAGCAAGGGCATCGAAGCGCTGGACTTCAACAGCCAGCTGGACGAAGCCGTGGCCGAGGGCGTGATCACCCAGGACGAGCGCAGCCTGCTGGAAGAACTGCGCACGCTGACCCTGGACACCATCACCGTGGACGATTTCGACACCCACGAACTGCGCGCGGCCAGCTACTACGACCGCCAGCACAAGGACCCGCACTCGCAGGCAGCCTGATCGCCCGCGACATGTGTTGCCTTCGACGGCGGGCTTCGGCCCGCCGTTGTTTCATCTGCCGACCGGAATTCCAACCATGTCCACGCCCCTGCTGTCCCTCTACCAGCGTCTTCAGCGCTGGCCTGCCGGCAACTGGCTGTTCTCCCGCGCGGTGTGCTTCAAGGCACCCTACTTCGCCAGCATTGCGCCACGCATAACCCGTCTGGAGCACGGCCGCTGCGAAGGCACGCTGGCCGACCGCCGCAAGGTGCGCAACCACATCGGCACGGTGCACGCGATCGCGATGTGCAACCTGGCCGAGCTGACCGCCGGGTTGATGGTCGATGCCTCGCTGCCGAAGGGCATGCGCTGGATCCCGAAGGGCATGCAGGTGCAGTACCTGGCGAAGGCGCGTGGCACGCTGCGGGCGCTGGCGTTGCCGGCGCAGCCGATTGTCGTCGCGGCCGAGGGCTATGCGCTGCCGGTGACGGTGAGCGTGCGCGACCGTGCGGGCACCGAGGTGTTCAGCGCAGTCATCGACATGTGGATGTCGCCGGCGAAGTAGTGTTCCCGCGAACGGCGCAGCCCCTCGTGGGTGGGCAGTTGGTCGCGGAAAGCCTAGGTTTGGCTGGGGGCGGTGGGTTCGTGGGGGACGCCGTGAACCCGTCCCTGGGAGCTTGGCCGCGGCATCCATGCCGCGGACACCCCCGCGAACCCACCGCCCCCAGCCTCTGACAGATCTCTGCGGCGTCCACCCACGGAAGAGAAAAAGAAGAGCAAAAGAAAAAGCGGCCCACCGGCCGCTTTTTTCATGAGCGCAGAACCCACGAGCGCAGCGACCCGCTGTTGCTCTTGATCTTCTTTTTCTTCTCCGTGGGCTGGCCTCGCACGGAAACTGTCAGGGGTGGGGCGGGTGGGCCGTGCAGGGGCGTTGGCGCCATGGATGGCGCCATCGAGCTTACATGGGTGAAGGCGCTTTGCTTGCGAAGCACTGCTTCGCAAGCGCCTGAACGCACAGCCGCCAGCGGCTGGGCCGGGCCCCGGAGGGGGACTTGCAGCGTCCCCTGCACGGCCCACCCGCCCCACCAATCACATGAACAGCTCTACGCGACCACCCCACGAGGGGCTGCGCCGTTGGCTGGAAACTACGCCAGCGCGCGAAACACCAACGCCAGGATCGCCGGCACCGCCTGGATCATGAAAATGCGCCGGCTCACGCTGTACGCGCCATAGCACCCCGCCACCACCACGCAGGCCAGCGAGAACGTCACCAGCACCGGCTGATCGATCACCAGCCCCACCACGATGCCCGCCGCCAGGAAGCCGTTGTAGAGGCCCTGGTTGGCCGCCAGCACACGCGTGGCTTGCGCCTTCTCCGGCGTGTTGCGGAACGTCTTCAGGCCCAGCGGACGGGTCCACAGGAACATCTCCAGCACCAGAAAATAGGCGTGCAGCAATGCGACCAGCAGGGTCAGGGCGAGTGCGATCCAGTACATGGGCGGTTCCTTGGATAGATGGATGGGGTGATGGGGTCGTATCCCTCTCCGTGGGAGAGGGATACGACCCCGCGCGCCTCAGCGGTCGCGCGGCAGCTTCTTTTCTTCGCGCAGCACGCCGAATGCGGCGGCGGTCATGCACGCGGCAACCAACACGCCACCGATGAACACCACATGGGAACCCAGCAGCGACAGCCCTTTGTGCACCCAGGTGAAGCTCAGGTCCGCTCCGCGGTAGACCACAGTGTCGATGGCCGCGCCGGCCTTGTAGCGCCACTGGCGGTCCACACGGGTGTAGATGGTCTCGCGGGCAGGCTTGGCCAGCGCGAATTCGCTGGCACGGGTCATCACCTGCACCACTGCCACCATCAGCGGCATCGGCGAGGCGGCCAGTACCGAGAAACCGATCAGGATCGCAAAGCCCGGGATCAGCAGCGCCGGGGCGATACCGTGACGTGACAGCAGCCAGCGGGTCAGGCCGAGCTGCATCAACAGGGCCAGTGCGTTCACCGCCAGGTCGATGCGCGAGAAAAACGCCGTGCTCGCTGCCGGGTCACTGAAGGCCGCGCGCACGATGCTGGCCTGCTGGTTGTACAACAACGTGCCCACGCCCACGCCGAACACCACCATCACCGCCAGCCAGCGCAGCAGCGGCTCGCGCACGATCAGCTTCAGGCCATCGAGCACGCTGCCGCCCATCGGCTTCTCGCCCGACACCAGCTGCTGTTCGCGTTCGCGCAGCACCGCCCAGTGCCGCAGCCGCCAGATGCAGAACAGGCACACAAGCAGGAACCCGGCCGAAACCAGCATCAGGTTGGCAATGCCCACACGCTGCACCAGCACGCTGGTGATGAGCGGGCCGAGGAAGGCGCCAACGGTACCGGCCGCACCGATGTAGCCGTAGTACGCACGCGCCTGCGCATTGGAGAACACATCGGCCATGAAGCTCCAGAACACCGCCACCGCAAACAGGTTGAACACCATCACCCAGAGGAAGAAGGCCATGCCGCGCCCTGGCACGCCGGTATCGAACAGTGCGTAGAAGCCCAGCAGGGTGACGATGAAGAAGCCATACACCGCCGGCAGGAACACCCGTCGCGGGAAGCGGCTGACCAGCCAGCCGTAAACCGGCTGCAGCACCAGCATGATCACGAACACGCAGGAGAACAGGAACTGCAGGACGAAGTCCTTCAGCGCAATGCCATGACCGGCGAACCAGGCGATCAGCATCGGCGGGAACACGGTTTCCAGATCGGCCGAGGCGGCCATCGCCTCGCGCACCGGGCGCAGCACGTAGTAGCCGCTGAGCAGGCAGAAAAAATACAGGAACGACCACCACAGGGCCGGCGACTCACGCAGCCCGGTGAACAGCCCTCGCAGCGGGCCGGAACCGGCCGCGCTCACGCGGCTCCCCTCGCCTGCGAAAGGCGGTTGGACAGCGGCATGGCAGGCTCCGGCGGCGGTGAAGCGCGTACGTTAGCCAATGCACTGCAACATCGCCAGCACGGGGCACGCCGAAGGCTGCAACGCAGTGTCACGGACCGGTCCGGGCGACACGTTCCGATACATGCTTTCGAGGTGTCAAAATTCCAACTTTTTCAACGAGATGCGCATTCATCTTCGCTTTGTTTGTGCACAAGGGAAAAGCGGCGCTAGAATCGCCATCAGCAGTCGCGCACGGGTCCAACCGATGAAAAAGAACAGCCTGCGTCGTCCGATCCGTTCGGCGGCCACCGGTTTGCTGGGCATGTTGATGCCCGTTGCCTTGTCCACCACCGCGCAGACCCCGCCGCCATTGCCGCCGATGCCGACCAACATCGAGTCCGCTGGCGGCGCTGCTGTCGCCCACACCCAGCCGGCGGCCTACCGTACCGGCCTGGTGCCGCAGGTGCAGCTGCCAGCGGCCGGCTTCAACGTCGCCAACATCGAATCGATGGCGCAACAGCTGACCTATGGCGAGCGCGTGCCGGGCATGGCCGTGGCGATCGTGCAGGGTGGCCGTGTGCTCAGCGCACGCGGCTATGGCGTCACCGACGTCAACAACCCGCTGCCGGTTGATGCCCACACCGTGTTCCGCCTGGCGTCGCTGTCCAAGGCCTTCGCCGGCACCATGGCCGGCCTGCTGGTCAACGACGGCACCCTGCGCTGGGACAGCAAGGTCACCGACTATGTGCCGGGCTTCCGCCTCAACTCGCCGGAAGCGACCGACCGCCTGACCGTGGCCGACGTGCTCAGCCACCGTGTCGGCCTGCCCTACAACGCCTACGACCGCGACATCGAAGGCAACGCTGAGTACTACTCGCTGACCCAGAAGCTGGCCAACACCGGCCTGAAGTGCCTGCCGGGCGACTGCTACGCCTACCAGAACGTGGCCTTCAGCCTGATCGGCGACGTGGTCTATGCCGCCTCGGGCAGCTTCTACGAGCAGTCGGTCGAGCGCCGCATCTTCAAGCCGCTGGGCATGAACGATGCCAGCCTCGGCCTGGCCGGCATCCAGGCCAGCTCGCGCTGGGCGCGCCCGCACGTGCGCAGCCGCAACGGCTGGGTGTCACTGACACCGAAGCCGACCTATTACCGCGTCGCCCCGGCTGCCGGCGTCAACGCCAGCGCCAGCGACATGGCGCAGTGGCTGCTGGCCCACACCGGCCACCGTCCGGACGTGCTACCGGCGCCGCTGCTGGCGACCCTGCATTCCAGCCTGATCAACACCCCGGGCGAGATGCGTTCGGGCTGGCGCCGCGAGCGGCTGCACTCGGCCGGTTACGCGCTGGGCTGGCGCACCTTCGACTACGCCGGCCACGACGTGGTGTTCCATGCCGGTGCCGTGCAGGGCTATCGCGGCCTGGTCGCGCTGGTGCCGGAACGCGATCTCGGCATCGCCATCATGTGGAACGGCGAAAGCGGCCTGCCCAGCGGCCTGTTGCCGACCGTGCTCGATTCCGCGCTCGGCCTGCCGACGCAGCGCTGGCTGGACGTGGACACCGACTTCGGCAGCGACAACCTGATGGCCGAAGGCGCGAGCCCTGCGCAGCAGGACAAGCGCAAGGGCAAGGGCGCTTCCAGCAACCGTGCCGTGGCCTCGCCGCGCTGATCTGGCGGACTCGACGGTGAGTACGAAGGGCGGCCTGCGGGTCGCCCTTTTTGTTGGCTCGACTCTACAGATGCGAAGGGCAGTCAAGCATGGCTCGACTCTACAAACGCCGGGCTAATGCGCGAAGTAGTGCATGCCGCCGTCCACCGGAATCACCGCGCCGGTGATGTACCCGGCCAGCGGCGAGGCCAGAAAGGCCACCAGCGGCGCCACCTCCTCCGGATCACCAAAACGCCCGATCGGAATGTTGCGTTCGATGAACTCACGCCGGCTTTCCTCGGTGGGATGCAGGCGGTCCCGGATCTGCGCGCTGTTGATCCGTCCCGGCGCGATTGCATTGACCGTGATGCCCTGTGTGGCCAGCGCCGACGACAGCCCTTTGCTCCACAGATGCAACGCGGCCTTCGCCGCCGTGGCAGCGTTCACCGCGCGCGGCTCCATCGAACCACTGAGGTTGATCACCCGCCCCCAGCCCTGCGCCTGCATCGCCGGCAGCAGTGCCTGGGTCAGGCGGCGTGCTGCAGAGAAGTTCAAGGCCATGGCTTCCTCCCAGACCTCGTCGCCCGCATCCACCGTGGTCGGCCGCCCTCCTCCAGCCGCGTTGACCAGGATGTCCACGCGCTGCAGCGCCGCCAGCGAGGCATCGGCGATGCGGCGCACATCATCGGCATCGGTGACATCACCGAGCACGATGACCGGCGCGGGCGCGCCACCGCTTTCGATTTCCGCCGCCAGCGCCTGCAGCGGCTCCGCGCGCCGTGCACTGATCACAACACGCACACCCTGCGCCGCCAGCAACCTGGCGACACCGGCACCGATGCCACTGCCTGCACCGGTGACCAGCGCGGTGCGTCCTTCGAGGTTCAAGTCCATGGTGTTCTCCTGTGAGCATGGCCGGCACATCCGGCCCGTGCAGCGCATGCTCTTTGATCACCACTGATTGATAAACTCCGCGCAGGTTTCAGCATTCAACACCCGGGGTGTCAGATGAACCTGCTGGAGAGCATGCAGGTCTACGTGCTGATCGTGGACAGGGGCAGCCTCAGTGCTGCAGCAACGGCGATGGATATCTCCGCGACGATGGCCGGCAAGCACCTGCGTGCGCTGGAAGCACGCCTGGGCATGCAGCTGCTGAGCCGCACCACCCGGCGCCAGCACATGACCCCCTTCGGCGAGAACTACTACGCGCGCTGCAAGGAGATCCTGCGCCTGGTGGACGAGACCGATGCGCAAGCCCAGCATCAGCAGCTGGCACCCGCAGGAACGCTGCGCATCAGCGCCCCGGTAATCTTCGGTACCCATGCACTGGTACCGGCGCTGGCCGAGTACATGGCCCGCTACCCGGACGTCCGTGTCGAGGCGACGCTGACCGACCGCGTGGTCGACCTGACCGAGGAAGGCTTCGAAGCAGCGCTGCGCATCGGCACGCTGGCCGGCAGCAGCGAGCTGGTGGCACGCGCACTCACCCCGTATCGCCTGATGATGTGCGCCTCGCCGGCCTACCTCGCACGCCACGGCACCCCGGATACCTTGCCGGCGCTCGCCTCGCATCAATGCCTGTCCTTCGAACCCAGCGCGCTCGCGCAGTGGCTGCAGGCCGGCGCTGGCGAGCTCGACCGAACGCCCGATGGCCGGCTGCAGATCAACAACGGCGAAGCACTGCGTTCGGCCGCACTGCATGGGCTGGGCATCGTGCTGCAATCGACCCTGCTGCTGGCTGCGGATGTCGACGCCGGGCGCCTGGTGCAGCTGTTCCCCGAGCACGGTCAGGCCGGTCGGCCGATGCACGTGGTCTACGCCCACGACCGCTACCGCTCAACCCGCCTGCGCAGCTTCCTCGACTTCCTGGTGGAGCGTTTTCCGCCCTTGCCGACCGCGTTCGCAACCGACATCCGAGCATAAAAAAACCCCCTCCCTGCTGGGCAACAGGGAAGGGGTTTCAGGATGCGGCTATCGGGAAGTACTTAGATCAGCGGCGCCGGGGTTGCCGGCAGAGCGACCGGAGCAGCCTTCTTCTTGCGGGCGGCCGGCTTGCGCTTGGCAACCTTCTTCGCTGCCTTCTTCGGGGCAGCCTTCTTGGTGGCCTTCTTCGCGGTCTTCTTCACTGCCTTCTTGGCGGTCTTCTTTACCGCCTTCTTTGCAGTCTTCTTTACGGCCTTCTTGGCAGTCTTCTTTACTGCCTTCTTGGCGACCTTCTTGGCCGGCTTGCGGGCAGTGACCTTCTTGGCAGTCTTCTTGGTGGCCTTCTTGGCTACCTTCTTGACGGCCTTCTTCGCGGTCTTCTTGACGGCCTTCTTGGCAGTGGACTTCTTGGCTACCTTCTTTGCCGCCTTCTTCACTGCCTTCTTCGCAGTGGTCTTCTTGGCGACCTTCTTCGCAGCCTTCTTCACTGCCTTCTTGGCGGTCGCCTTCTTCGCGACCTTCTTCACTGCCTTCTTGGCAGCGGCCTTCTTAGCGACCTTCTTCACCGCTTTCTTGGCGGCGGGCTTCTTCTTCGCAGCTTTCTTGGTTGCCATGGGATGGCTCCTCGTCAGTGATAGGGAGTTGAAACGCCCAGGTGGATCAAACCCGCGGATGCTGCGTGCGGGGACCGCCGGCGCGTCAGGCGCGCCGTTACGGATGCGGCAATGCCCGCCTCGATCGGCGGAGCGGGCATCGGAACGGGAGGTACCTTGCATTTCTCCGGGGGAAGCGGGGCCATGTCCACCGTCATCAGGGTCGCGGTGGTCTTGAAGGGGCTGCTTCGCATCGGACGATTGATTCTGCGCACTCGGTTGGGCAGGCAAGGTCTGCTGAGGCGAAACCTAATCACGGTTTTTTTTACTGTCAACAACCCCCGCGAAAAATTTTCACATCCGCACCGTCCGCGGTGGCGCCTGCACGGTCGCTGCGGCCCGCCTGCAGCGACCGCCAAAGTGCCGCGCACGCACGTTGCCTGCGACTACGCAAACGCAATCGTTGAACAAAAAACACTTGAAATAAGCACTCTGCGCTGAAGCATGCATGTTCGTCGTCACCGCACACATGCATCGTCAGTGACCATCGCCGCTGCCGCCAACGCCAGCACAACGGCGCCGCAACAGGGGATCAAAAGTTTTCACATCCGGGCGCGCCAACGCGGGGTGGAAACGCGGAATTGCGCAAAACTGCGCATGCCCTTCCATGCCGTTCGTCCGCCCTCTGATGCCGTGCAGAGGGCATGCAGCGAACCCGTCGTCATGAGCCAGGCACGGTCGCCAAAACAGAAACGGCCACCCGAAGGTGGCCGTGTCCGAACCCGGAAGCGACGACTCAGTGGTCTTCGTCTTCCAGTGCTTCGGCGTACGCGTCCGGATCCAGCAGCTCGTTGAGTTCTTCGGCGTTGGACAGTTCGACCACGTACATCCAGCCGTCGCCGTAAGCATCTTCGTTGATGGTTTCCGGCTTGTCCGACAGCGCCGAGTTGACCTCGACGATGGTGCCGCTGACCGGGCTGTAGACGTCGGAGGCGGCCTTCACCGACTCGACGACTGCGATCTGCTCGTTGGCCTTGGCGGTCGCGCCGACTTCGGGCAGCTCGACGTAGACCAGGTCACCCAGCAGGCCCTGGGCGTGGTCGGAAATACCGACGGTCACGCGGCCATTGCCTTCGACACGGGCCCACTCATGGGACTTGAGGAACTTGAGGTCGCCGGGGATCTCGCTCATGGGACTGCTCCAGAGATATGCAGGGGTGGAAAAAACGGGGCTAGTGTAACCAACCGGCCGCCACTGCTGTCAGTGACGACCGGCATGTTTGGATCAGGCGTCGCCAAGCACGCCGGGCTGGGCCTGGCCTTCGCGCACGAACGGGAACTTGACCACGCGCACCGGCACCTGCCGGCCGCGGATGTCGACAGTGACCTGGCCCAGTTCGCCGGCCGGAACACGGGCGAAGGCGATGCCCTTGGCCAGAGTCGGAGAGAAGGTGCCGGACAGGATCTCGCCCTGGCCACCGGCGGTGGTCACCGCCTGGCCATGACGCAGCACACCCTTCTCGTCCATCACCAGGCCGATCATCTGGCGTGCGTTGCCAGCGGCCTTCTGTGCTTCCAGCACGTCGCGGCCAATGAAGTCGCGGCCCTCGTCCAGCGACACGGTCCAGGCCAGCGCCGCTTCGTACGGGCTGATTGCTTCGTCCATGTCCTGGCCATACAGGTTCATGCCGGCTTCCAGGCGCAGGGTGTCGCGTGCGCCGAGGCCGGCCGGCTTCACGCCCGCCGCCAGCAGGCGATTCCAGAACGCGACCACGGCGTCCTGCGGCAGCAGGATCTCGAAACCATCTTCACCGGTGTAGCCGGTGCGGGCGACGAACAGCTCGATGCCATCGTCGGACTGCGCCTGCAGCGCGGCGAAGCGGCCCAGCTTGGTCAGCGCTGCACGGTCGGCTTCGCGGGCCAGGCCGATGACGATGTCGCGCGCCTGCGGGCCCTGCACGGCGAGGATGGCCAGGTCCGGGCGCTGCTCGACGGTGACGCCGAACGGCGCAGCCTGCTCGCGCAGCCAGGCCAGGTCCTTCTCGCGGGTGGAGGCATTGACCACCATGCGGAAGAAATCGTCGCCCAGGTAGTAGACGATCAGGTCGTCGATGACGCCGCCGCGCGGATTCAGCATGCACGAGTACAGGGCCTTGCCGGTCACCTTCAGCTTGTCCACGGAGTTGGCCAGCAGGCGGCGCAGGAACGGCTTGACCTGGTCACCGCGCAGGTCGACCACGGTCATGTGGCTGACGTCGAACACACCGGACTCGCGACGCACCAGGTGGTGTTCGTCCAGCTGCGAGCCGTAGTGGATGGGCATGTCCCAACCCCCGAAATCGACCATCTTGGCGCCAAGGGCGCGGTGGGTATCGTTGAGCAGCGTCTTCTGGGTCATGACCGGGTCCGGCAGCAGAGGAAACAAGAATCCCCATTATCCCAGATCGGTCGCCCGCAGGTGTGCCGCAGCGCAGCGCCGGAGCTGTAGAGCCGAGCCCATGCTCGGCTGCTCTTCGTGTGGAAGCCGAGCGTGGGCTCGGCTCTACAGGGGGCGGCCTGCGGCCTCGACCACCAGCACCGTGCCCTGCACGCTGAGCACCTTCACCCACGCGCCTGCAGGCAGTTCCGGACCAGTCACCTGCCAGGACGCGTCGTCGATGCTGACCCGCCCATGGCCATCAACGATCCCCTGCTGCAGTGCCACCACCCGGCCGATCAGTTGTTCCGTGCGGCGGTTGAGCAGCGGCGCATCGCTGGGCCGGGCGCGGGGCCGCCCCCAGCGCCGGTAGCATTGGATCGAGACAACGCTCAACAGCACGAAGGCAACCACCTGCCACAGCAGCGGGATATCGCCGAACACCGCCACCAGCACGAACACCGCCGCCGCGCCGATGCCGATCCACAGCATGAACGCCCCCGGTGCCAGCGCCTCGGCCGCGAACAGCAGCAGTGCCAGGGCGCCCCAGCCTACGACTTCCCAGCGCATGTCAGCCTCCGATCGGTGGTGGCCGCTTGCTGGCGGCCTTGCTGTCCTGGTCGGCCAGCGCCTGCTTGGCCAGCTCAGCCACGCCGGCAATCGAACCGATCACCCCGCTGGCCTCCATCGGCATCAGCACCAGCTTCTGGTTCGGCGAACTGGCCAGTTCCTTGAAGGCTTCCACATACTTCTGGGCGACGAAGTAATTGATCGCCTGCACGTCACCCTCGGCAATCGCCACCGACACCACCCTGGTCGCCATGGCCTCGGCCTCGGCCAGGCGCTCGCGGGCCTCGGCATCGCGGAACGCCGCTTCACGGCGGCCTTCGGCCTCCAGCACCGTGGCCTGCTTCTCGCCTTCGGCGCGCAGGATCTCCGACTGCCGTGAACCCTCTGCCTCAAGGATCTGCGCGCGCTTCTCGCGCTCGGCCTTCATCTGCCGCGCCATCGCATCCAGCAGGTCGCGCGGCGGCTGGATGTCGCGGATCTCGATGCGGTTGACCTTCACGCCCCACGGGTTGGTGGCATGGTCGACCACGCTCAGCAGCTGCGCATTGATCACTTCGCGCTGGCTCAGTGATTCATCCAGGTCCATCGAACCGATCACGGTCCGGATGTTGGTCTGTACCAGGGCGATCATCGCCACTTCCAGATTGGCCACTTCATAGGCGGCCTTGGCCGCATCGAGTACCTGGAAGAACACCACGCCATCCACGCGTACGGCGGCGTTGTCCTTGGTGATCACTTCCTGGCTGGGCACATCCAGCACCTGCTCCATCATGTTCACCTTGCGGCCCACCCCATAGACGATCGGGATCAGGAAGTGCAGGCCGGGCGTCATGGTGTGCGTGTAGCGCCCGAAGCGCTCGACGGTCCATTCATACCCCTGCGGCACCATCCGCACCGCCTTGAACAGGATCACCACGGCCACGAAGGCCAGTACCACGGTGAAGAACATGGTCGGGAACATCGCGCTTTCCTTATCTATGACGTCCAGGCCCCAGCATAGCGCGTGGGGGCGGCGGGCACAGCGAAGCTACCAGGGCACCCGCCCGCGCAGGATGTCGACGAACATCACCCAGTCGCCCATGAATGAGTACAGCGGATGCCGGAAAGTGGCCGGGCGGTTCTTCTCGAAGAAGAAATGACCGAACCAGGCGAACCCGTAACCGCAGAACAGAGCGCCGATCAGGAGCAGCGGCTGGCCGCGCAGGATCGCGGCAGCGACCAGCAGCAGCACCCCGCAACTGCCGATGAAATGCAGCCGGCGCGACACCGGGTGGCGGTGCTCGTCCAGATAGAACGGATAGAACTCACGGAAGCTGGCGAAACGGGACATGCGCATGCTCCGGGGGCCGTGGTCACCGTCATCATGCTCCTTTCTGGGAGGGAAAGCGGCTTGGACGGCGTGGCCGATTCTGACAAGGCAGTGCATGATCCGGTGGCGCTGCCTTTGTAGAGTCGAGCCATGCTCGACTGGCCCTCTCAGTTGCAGTCGAGCATGGCTCGACTCTACATAGGATCAGAAGCAGTCGAGCATGGCTCGACTCTACACCGAAGGCGCGCGCGGGCCGAACATGATCACCGCCATGCCGGCTAGGCACAGGGCTGCACCGAGCAGGTCCCAGCGGCTGGGGCGGATGCCATCGACCAGCCACAGCCAGAACAGCGCGGTGCCGATATAGACGCCACCGTAAGCGGCATAGACGCGGCCACTGGCGGTTGGATGCAGGGTCAGCAGCCACGCGAACAGGGCCAGACTGGCTGCCGCCGGCAGCAGCAACCAGATGCTACCACCCTTGCGCAGCCACAACCACGGCAGGTAGCAGCCAACGATTTCGGCCAGCGCGGTCAGCAGGAACAGCGCAAGTGTCTTCACGCCTTCTCCGCCGCCTTGGCGTGCTGCCACAGCGCTTCCTGCGCATCCAGGTCCAGCGCGGACAGCGCTTCCCCCTGCACTTCGGCCTGTGCTTCCATCGCGCGGAAGCGGCGTTCGAACTTGTGGTTGGCGCCACGCAACGCAGCACCCAGGTCGATGTCGGCGTGGCGGGCCAGGTTGGCGCAGACGAACAGCAGGTCGCCCAGTTCTTCCTGCAGGCGCGCCTTGTTGCCGGCAATGTCGCCGCGCTCGAACTCTTCGCGCAGTTCCTGCAGTTCCTCAGCTGCCTTGTCCAGCACCGGCAGCGGGCCCGGCCAGTCGAAACCGACCTTGGCCGCGCGCGACTGCAGCTTCACTGCCCGCTGCCATTCCGGCAGGCCACGCGAGATGCCGGCCAGCGCGGAAGTGTCCTGCTCTCCTTTGGCGACTCGCTCGGCGCGCTTGATCGCATCCCAGTTGCGCGTCACCCCGTCGGCGTCATCGACGCTGACATCTGCGAACACGTGCGGGTGGCGGCGCTGCATCTTGTCGCTGATCGCGCGCGCGACCTCGGCGAAGGCGAAGGCGCCCTGCTCCTCGGCCATGCGCGCATGGAACACCACCTGCAGCAGCAGGTCGCCCAGCTCATCGCAGAGATCATCGAGGTCGCCCCGATCGATGGCATCGGCCACCTCGTAGGCTTCCTCGATGGTGTACGGGGCAATGGTCGCGAAGTTCTGCTCCAGGTCCCAGGGGCAGCCACCCTGCGGATCGCGCAGGCGCGCCATGATCGACAGCAGGCGTTCCAGTTCGTTGCTGGCGGCACTGCCGGTGGTGGGGGTGTCGTGCGCGCTCATGCGGTCTCCAGGGTCAATCGGACAACCAGTCGCGCCAGGGCAGGCTGGTGTCACCAAGGGCAATGAAATCACCGTTCAACAGGGTCTCGCGGCGGTTGTAGCGGAACGGCTTGCCGGTCGCCGCCGACAGCACCGCGCCACCGGCTGCGTGCAGCACGCACTGGCCGGCGGCGGTGTCCCATTCGGAGGTCGGGCCCAGCCGGGGATAGACATCCAGCCCGCCTTCGGCGATCCGGCAGAACTTCAGCGATGAGCCCTGCGCGATGGTTTCGATGCGGCCCATCCGCGCCAGCAGCGCTTCGGTTTCCGGCGAGCGGTGCGAGCGGCTGGCGGCGACCCGCAGTGGTGCGGTGGCCGGCGTACGGGTACGCAGCACGGTGTCGTGCAGGCCCTGGCGACGGTATGCCAGCTCACCGCGCATGGCATGCCAGACGATGCCGGTGACCGGCGCCAGCACCACGCCGAAGGCCGGTGCGCCCTGGTAGATCAATGCAATGTTGACGCTGAACTCGCCGTTGCGCTTGATGAACTCGCGGGTGCCGTCCAGCGGGTCGACCAGCCAGTAGGCGCCCCAATGACGGCGTTGCTCCCACGTGACCTGGGCCGACTCCTCGGACAGGATCGGCAGATCCGGGGTCAGCTGCTGCAGGCCCTGCTCGATGACCTGATTGGCGGCCAGGTCGGCGGCGGTGACCGGGCTGTTGTCGTCCTTGAGCTGCACGTCGAAGCCATCGGCATACACCTGCATGATGGCCTGTCCGGCTTCCTGGGCGATGGCGATGGCGGTCTCGCGCAGGTCCGTGGTCAATTTGATCATCGCGTTCCCTGCAGCCACTGCCGGGCGATGAACAGCGCCGCCAGCGAGCGTCCCTCGGAGAAGTCCTCGCGCAGCATCAGCTGGTCCAGCTCGGCCAGCTTCCACGGCACCACTTCCAGTTCTTCCGGCTCATCGCCGGCCAGCTTTTCCGGGTACAGGTCGCGCGCCACCACCAGCCACGACTGATGGCTCATGTAAGTTGGGGCCAGGGTCATTGTGCGCAGCACGTCGACCCGGCGTGCACCGTAGCCGGCCTCTTCCTTCAGCTCGCGGTCGGCCGCCTGTTCGGGGGTCTCGCCACCGTCGATCCGGCCCTTGACCAGGCCCAGCTCGTAGCGGTGCATGCCAGCAGCGTATTCACGTACCAGCAGCACGGTCTCGTCATCGAGCATCGGCACCACCACCACCGCGCCGTGGCCCCGGCTGACCAGGCGCTCGAAGCGGCGGCGTTCACCATTGGAGAACTCCAGGTCCAGGTGCTGGCGCTGGAAGGGACCGTTCTCTTCATCGGTGATCCGATGGATGATCGGCAAGCGACGGCCGCCACGGTCATCGTTCATGCGGAATCTCCGCGGCGGCCGGCGCCTGCGCCGGGGCCGATAGAATGTGCAGGCAGCAACATGTTCATGAGCCCGAAATGCTAGCAGACCCAACCCCCTCCCCGCTGGTCGAGCACTGGCGGCAACGCGACCTGAAGGTGCTGTGGCACCCGTGCACGCAGATGCGCGAGCATCCACATACCCTGCCACTGGTCCCGATCGCACGCGGCCAGGGTGCCTGGCTGTTCGACCACGACGGCAACCGCTACCTGGACGCGGTCAGCAGCTGGTGGACCAACCTGTTCGGCCATGCCGAGCCGCGCATCGGCGGCGCCATCGCCGCCCAGGCCGGGCAGCTGGAACAGGTGATGCTGGCCGGCTTCGGCCACGAGCCGGCGATCACCCTGGCTGAACGCCTGCTGGCGCTGGCACCACGCCAGCCCGGCCGCGAACCGCTGGCCAAGGTGTTCTATGCCGACAACGGTTCAGCCGGCGTGGAAGTGGCGCTGAAGATGGCGTTCCAGTATTTCCAGAACCGCGGAGAGCCGCGCCGCACGCGCTTCATCGCTCTCGAGAACGGCTACCACGGCGAGACCCTGGGCGCGCTGGCACTGGGCGACATCCCGCTGTACCGCCGCGTCTATGCGCCACTGCTGGCCGAAGGGCTGTTCGCGCCCTCGCCCGACGCTTACCTGGCCGAGCCCGGCCAGAGCGCCGCCGATCGCGCGCGCCAGGCCGCCGATGGCCTGGCGACGCTGTTCGACCAGCACCCGGGCGAGATCTGCGCGGTGATCCTGGAACCGCGCCTGCAGTGCGCCGGCGGCATGCGGATGCACGACCCGGTGTACCTGCAGCGCGTGCGCGAACTGTGCGATGCGCACGGTGCATTCATGATCGCCGACGAGATCGCCGCAGGCTTTGGGCGCACCGGCACCCTGTTCGCCTGCGAGCAGGCCGGGGTGATGCCGGACCTGATGTGCCTGTCCAAGGGCCTGACCGGCGGTTTCCTGCCACTGGCCGCCGTGCTCGCCACGCAGGCGCTGTACGACGCGTTCCTCGACGACTCGCGCGAGCGGGCGTTCCTGCATTCGCACAGTTACACCGGCAACCCGCTGGCCTGTGCGGCCGCGTTGGCGACGCTGGACATCTTCCGCGACGACGATGTGATTGCCCGCAACCGCGGCATCGCCTCGGTGATGGGCACGCTGGCGGCACCGTTCAGCGACCATCCGCACGTGGCCGACGTGCGCCAGGCCGGCATGGTGGTGGCCTTCGAGCTGTCGCGCGATGGCAACAAGCGCACACCGTTCGACCCGGCCATGCGGCTGGGCCTGCACGCCTACAAGGCCGCGCTCAAACGCGGCGTGGTACTGCGCCCGCTGGGCGATGTGCTGTATTGGATGCCACCGTACTGCGTGGACGATGAACAACTGGAGCTGCTGGCACATACCACGCTGGCGGCGATTGACGAGGCGATTGCATGCGCGTGACCCGCTGCCCCATCGACCTGGCGCTGCACAGCGGCCAGACCGTGACCCTGCCGGAAGAGACCGCCAACCACCTGGTACGGGTGATGCGCCTGCGCGAGGGCGATACCTGTGTGCTGTTCAACGGCGACGGCCATGACTACAGCGCCACGCTGACCGTGGCCGGCAAGCGCGAAGTGCAGGTGCGCATCGACGCCGTGCAGGCCATCGACACCGAATCGCCGCTGGCGATCACCCTGCTGCAGGGCATCGCCCGCGGCGAGAAGATGGACCTGATCCTGCAGAAGGCCACCGAACTGGGCGTGGCGGCGATCATTCCGGTCAACGCCGAGCGCACCGAGGTGAAGCTCGATGCAGCACGCGCGGAGAAGCGCGTGGCGCACTGGAACAACGTGGTGACCTCAGCCTGTGGCCAGTCCGGGCGCGCGCGCATTCCGCAGGTGGGCCCGCCGCTGTCGCTTGCGCAGGCGGCAGCGGCGCTGCCGGTGGATACGCTGCGGTTGACCCTGGATCCGCAGGGTGCGCACCGGCTGTCGACGCTGGACGCCGCGCCTGGCGGGGGCATCGTGATTGCAATCGGTCCGGAAGGGGGGTGGTCGCCACGCGACCGTGATCAACTGGCGGCCGCGGGCTTCCAGGGCCTGCAGCTGGGGCCGCGCATCCTGCGTACCGAGACCGCCGGGCTGGCCGCGATCGCGGCGCTGCAGGCGCGGTTGGGCGATCTCGGGTAAGGCGACGGATCGCGCGACCGCTGCGCTCGCCGGGCATGGCCCGGCGCTACCGGGAATCCGGAACGCCTGAGGTAGCGCCGGGCCACGCCCGGCGGATTTTCAGGCGGCCAGCGAATCCAGCGCCGCTTCCAACGCGTCCAGGTTCGGCAGCAGTGCGCTCTGCTCGCCCAGCAACACACGCATGTGCACGATGTCCGGCAGGGTTTCCTCCGAGGCGTCGGCCAGCAGGCCATCGCGCGGCACCGAAATCAGCTGCGGGAAGTTCTGCGTCAGCAGGGCGTAGTACGGGCGTTGCGCGTTGCCGCTGAGGGCCTTCAGCACCACCACCTTGTTGTGGCCGCCCACGGCTTCTTCGCCCAGTCCCGAAAGACGTGCGAACGACACCAGCGGCACCTGCCAGCCGTGCCAACCGATCTCGCCGACCAGCCAGCGCGGCGCATCGGAGACCGGCTGCACCGGCACACGCGACATCATTTCAGCCACGGTGGCATTGGGCAGCAATACGCGCGCGTTGCCTGCCTGGATCAGGACGCCGCGGATCTCGTCATTGCTGGCGTAGCTCATGGTGCCTCTCCGTTGTCGTCATCCACGCCCCAGCGTGCGGCAATCGCCTGCGCCAGTTCCTGCGGTTCGCCCGCGACCATACCGGCGGCAACCACAGCGGTGGCTGCGGCGGGGTCATAGCAGCCCTCGCCCACCTGCCCGGCCACCCAGGCGCCGGCGGCAGCCAGGTCCAACGCCGGGCCGACGTGGACCAGGTCGGCGCCGCTGAGCAGCACCAGTGCCGTGTGTTCCGCCGGCAGCGCGGCAATCGAGATGCCCTGTGCGTCGCTGATGAAATGCAGGCCATCACCGGCCGCCTGCACGCCGATGTCATCGGCCAGCACGTGCACTTCACCGGGCGTGGCGCGCTGACCGGCTTCAGCCAGCTGCACCGGCAACGGCGACACCCGTGCCATCTGCTTGACCAGGTTGCCGTAACGACCACCATCCAGGCGCATGTGCACCAGCACCGGCACGGCCAGCGACGCCGGCAGTGCGCCGAGCAGGCGCCGCAGCGCATCCGGGCCACCGATGCCGGCCAGCACCAGCAGCGATCCGGCGCGCGCGCCAACCGGCGCGGCAGCGTCCAGATCGACCAGGCTCAGGTGATCGGTATCGAACGAGGGCGGTGCCGCTTCGACCGCAGCGATGTTGGCAGCAGCGGCCGGTGCATCCGCCACGTCATCGACCAGCGACCACGCCGTGTGGTCGAAGGAGACCAGCGGTGCGGCAGTGGCGGGCTCGGCCATCGCTGGCGGCAACGACGGCGCCTGCAGCGATTCGGGGACGATCGGCTGCAGCGCGGCCAGTGCCTGCTCCAGCGCGATCGGCTCGTGCAGGTGCGCGGGGGGCGAGTACAGGCTGTCGGCCGGGACGTCGTCGGCCCAGCTCAGCGCCTGTTCCAGGTGCGGCTGCAGTGCTTCTTCGCGTGGCGCGGGCGGCGGTGCCGGATGGCCCGGTTCCAGCTGCAGGCTGGGTTCTTCCTCGGCACCGGGCGGCAGCACCTGCTGGTGGCCGTGCAGCTTGGCGGCCAGATGGCGGCCCCAGCGCTGCACTTCCCAACCATCACGGCGTGCGGCCAGTTCGGCCTCGTCGAACACCAGGGTCAGGCCAGGTGCGGACAGCACAGTGTCCAGCCGTTCCAGCGCGTCCTCGATGGCCGCCTCCAGGGCGATCACCACGAACTGCGGTCGCGCCTGCTGCAGGACCTGCGGCTCCAGGCTGTTGGGGTCTTCTTCCAGCACCAGCTGCACATCGGCGTGCGACAACGCCTCACGCAGGCGCTCGCGCGCGGCGCCGGGGCGGGCCAACAGGGCAACGGCCGGGGCCGGATGGGCTTCACTCACGGACACGGGCGATCCCCAGCAGGTCGTACACGTTACGCATCAGGTCCAGTTCCTGGTACGGCTTGCCCAGGTAACGCTGGACACCGATCTCGAAGGCGCGCTGGCGGTGCTTGTCGCCGCTGCGCGAGGTGATCATCACGATCGGCACGTCCCTGTAGCGCGGGTCGGCACGCATCGCGGTGGCCAGCTCGTAGCCATCCATGCGCGGCATCTCGATATCCAGCAGCATCAGGTCGGGTACGCGCTCTTCCAGCCGCTCCAGCGCTTCCACGCCATCGCGGGCGACGCTGACCTCGAAGTTGTGGCGCTCGAGGATGCGGCCGGTGACCTTGCGCATGGTCAGCGAGTCGTCGACCACCATCACCAGCGGCACCTGGCGCTCCTGCCGTGGTGCATTGGCCAGTACCGGCAGCGTCGGATTGGCGAGGAAGCGGCGCACCAGCGGCGCCACGTCCAGGATCACCACCACGCGGCCATCGCCGGTGATGGTGGCACCGTAGATACCCGGCACCGAGGCGATCTGCAGGCCGACCGGCTTGACCACGATTTCGCGGTTGCCCAGTACCTGGTCGATCGCCACGGCGGCGCGCAGGTCGCCGGCGCGGACCAGCAGCAGCGGCACCTGGTCCTGGCCATCGGCACGCGCCGGGGCCTGTCCGACCAGGCTGCCGAGGTCGTACAGCGGGTAGTCTTCGCCGCTGTAGCGGTAGCTGCTGTCGGCGGCTTCAAAACGCTCGCGCGACAGGCGGCCGATACCACTGACCGAGGCGACCGGCACCGCGAAGGTGGTTTCGCCGATCTGCACGAACACCGCCTGGGTGACCGCCAGTGTCTGCGGCAGGCGCAGCGTGAAGCGCACGCCCTGGCCACGCACCGACTGGATGTCGACCGAGCCGCCCAGCTGGCGCACTTCGTTGCGCACCACGTCCATGCCCACGCCGCGGCCGGCCAACTGGCTGACCTGATCGGCAGTGGTGAAACCGGAGGCGAAGATCAGGTTGTCCAACTCCTGCTCGCTCGGCTGCGCATCGGCAGCCAGCAGGCCACGGTCGAGAGCGCGGCGGCGGATCGCTTCGCGATCCAGGCCAGCGCCGTCGTCGGCCACGTCCAGCACGATTTCCGAGCCTTCGCGGTGCAGGCGGATGGCAATCTCGCCCTCCTCCGGCTTGCCGGCGGCACGGCGCTGCTCCGGCGCTTCCAGGCCATGGGCCACGGAATTGCGCAGCATGTGTTCCAGCGGCGCGACCATGCGGTCGAGCACGTTGCGATCGAGTTCGCCGTGGGTACCTTCCAGGGTCAGATGGACCTGCTTGCCGGTATCCATGCCGGCCTGGCGGACCACGCGGCGCAGGCGCGGCACCAGGCCATCGAACGGCACCATGCGCGCGCGCATCAGACCGTCCTGAAGTTCCGAGCTGACGCGCGACTGCTGCTGCAGCAGCGAATCGTACTGGCGTGACAGATCATCGAGCACGCCCTGCAGGCCGCCAAGGTCAGCCGCCGATTCGTTCAGCGCACGGCTGAGCTGCTGCAGGGTGGAGAAGCGATCCAGCTCCAGCGGGTCGAACTTCTGATCGGCCTGGTCCTGCTCGCGCTGGTAGCGGGCGACGATCTGCGCCTCGGTTTCCAGATCGAGGCGGCGCAGCTGATCGCGCAGTCGCGCGTTGGTACGTTCCAGCTCACCCATGGCGCCACGGAAGGCACCCAGCTGCTGCTCCAGCCGCGAGCGGTAGATCGCCACTTCACCGGCATGGTTGACCAGGCGGTCGAGCAGATCCGCGCGCACGCGTACCTGTTCCTGCTGCGGGCGCGCCAGCGCGTCTTCATCGACCACGCCTTCGGCCGGCAACGGCGCCGACAGCGGCGCATCGGCCAGTGCGGTGACCGGAGCTGCGATCGTTGCCGATGCGGCTTCGACCATGCTGGCGGCATTGGCCGCAGCGGCAGCCGCGGCGATATCGGTCGTGGTGCGGACCTCGAAGGCCTCGACCAGATCCTGTGCCGGTTCCACCACACGGTGGGCACCGGTGCGGGTCAGCAGCTGGTGCAGGCGGTCGAAACCACGCTCCAGCAGCTGCACGTCGCGGCGTTCGATCTCGGTGCGGCCGGCGGCGACAGCTTCCAGCAGCGATTCGATGCTGTGGCCAAGATCGCCGATGGCATTGATGCCGGCCATGCGTGCACCACCCTTGAGGGTGTGCAGGTCGCGCTGCAGGCCGGACAGCGCCTCGCGATCCTGTGGCGCATCGCGCAGTTCGCTGATCAGGCCATCGCAGTGGTCGAGCAGGTCCTTGCCTTCCTCGACGAAGATGTCGACCAGCTCGCGGTCGTACACGCTGAAGTCGAGTGTGTCTGCACTGTCTTCGGTTTCTTCTTCGGCTGCTGCGGCCGGCATCGCGTCGATGGCCAGGGAGCTGGCTTCGGCTTCGGCGACTTCGGCATGCACCGTCCCTTGACCTGGTGCGTCTTCGAGTTCGAAGAAGCGCACCGGCTCATCAGTGGCCTGCGGTGCTTCCGCAGCGATCTCCTCATTCACCGTCGCCGGGGACGGCTGATCGGCGCTCTCTCCTTCACCGACCGCCGCCTCCCCGCCGACGTCCGCATCCTCGGCAAAGGCTTCCGCCTCGCCCGGCGCGAGTTCGCTGGCCTGCAGGCCGAGTACGGGCCAATGCCCGTCGTCGGCCAGGGTCTGCTCTTCGTCGATCACGTGCAGGCCGGCCTCGAGCGCGGCTGCCAGCGTGACCGGTTCTGCAAAACCCGGCGCAGCCATTTCATCCTGCAGGCTCGACAGCTCGCTGTCGAGTGGCAGTGCAGCAGGTGTGTCGAGGAAGCTGTCTTCAACGACATCGGCGTCATCGGACAACGTCGCATTCAGGTTGATTGCGTCAGCTTCGCCGAACGTCGCTGCCTCATCAGCATCACGGTCATCCACCGGCAATGCGCTGGCATCCAGGTACGGCGACAGATCATCGGCCACGGTGAGATCGGCGGCGTCGGCCAGCGACGATGCGGGCTCCGCGTCCTCCGTGGCAGGGATTGCCGCGATCGCGTCCACCTGGACCGATTCAAGTGCGTCCGGGGCGATCACGGCGGGCTCGCCTTCGCCCGGCACCGACGGCCATCCCGCATCGAAGTAGCGCGAAAGATCATCGCTGGCGGTCAGCTCGGCAACGTCCAGCCCGCTGCCGGCGGTTGCGAGGGCCTCTGCCACGTCCACCTCGGCCGGAATCGGTTCCAGCTCCTGCTCGGACGGGGCTTCGAGAGCTGCCGGCACTTCGGCATCGTCCTCTGCGTCCAGCGCCAGGTCTTCGTCTTCGTCTTCCAGCCCGACCATCGGCCAGCGCGCTTCCGGCAGTTCGCCGGCGAGCGCCTGCAAACGCTGCACCAGCGCGTCCTGCGGTGCGATGCGTGGCTGTTCGGCCTGCAGCGCGTCCATGGTCGCAGTGATCGCCTGCGCGGTCGCATCCAGTGCGGCCAGGCCTTCTTCACCCGGCACCACGTCAGCGGCCAGTGCACGCTTGATGTAGGACTCGGCGCCCCCGGTGACGGCGGTGATCTCCGGCACTTCGGTCATCGCGAAGGCACCGTTCATGGTGTGCACCGCGCGCAGCAGTGCGTCGCTGACCGGCTGCGGTGCCTGCTGCGCCGAGCGCAGCCAGTCCTGCAGGGTCGCCTGGTGGACTTCCACCTCGGCCTCGAGGATCTCGCGCAGCACGCTGTCGATGTTGGCCGGCGTACCGGTCGCTTCAACCACCGTACCAGCGTCGCCCTGCACCGATGCCACCGCTTCGGCCTCAAGGATGCGGCTGATCTCGTCTTCGCCTTCGGCCGCAGACGGCGGCACTGCCGGTGCGGCAGCGACCGGCAACGGTACGTAGAACGTTTCCTCGCCGGCGCCAACGCGGTCGGCGATGGCCTGCATCGCCTGCAGGTCGACGCTGATGCGCTGGCCATCGCGCAGCGCGGCGTTCAGCTGCGGCAACGCGGCGTGGGCGTTGTCGACCATCGCCAGCACCGCCGGCGAGGCCGCGCGGCTGCCATCCAGCACGCGGTTGAGCATGCCTTCGATCTTCCACGCGAACTCACCCAGGGTGCGCGCACCGACCAGGCGGCCACTGCCCTTGAGGGTGTGGAAGATGCGCCGGATCGGCCGCAGCCGGTCCATGTTGTCCAACTGCATGCGCCATGCCGGCAGCAGCGTGCCGAGGTTGGCCAGTTCGTCGTCGAACTCTTCCAGGAACACCTCGCGGATGTCCTCGTCGATGTTCTCCGCGTCGTCATCGAAGCCGGCCTCGAAGCCGGCGTCGGCAGCGACCACGACCGGCGTTTCCGCAGCGGCGGGAGTGGCTGCCGCCTGCGGATTGAAATCGGCGGCCGCCGCGCTCAGTTCGGCGAAGAACTGCGCATCGGCTTCGCTGAAATCGATGGGCGCGATGGTGTCGATATCAATCACCGATACCGCCGGCGCCGGTGCATCGGAGGCCGGCGTCAGCACCTCGGCCATCGGCGCGAGCACGTCCTCCGGCACATCCGCCGGAACGGCGTCGACTTCGGCAACCACGGGGCTTTCGTCCACCAGCACGGGCGCGGCGGTATCGACGATCTCCAGCGACGGCAGCAGGCCGGCATCGTCGTCCAGCGACAAGGTCTCCATCGCGTGCAGCGACAGCACGTCGTCGGCGTTGTCCAGCGCATCGGCATCGAAGCGGAACACCACATCATCGTCCGGCAGTGCGCCAGCCTCATGCTCGGCTGCAACCGGATCGAACACCGGCGCGGCATCGAAGCCGGTGTCGATCGATACCGCAACATCGCCAGCGTCATCATCGGTCAGCGTGGTGGCATCCGCCAGGTCATGCGACGGCGCCCCGGACAGCGCCCACTGCGGCGCAGCGAACTGTCCGGCATCGGCCTGTTCGAAGCCGACCGGATCGAAGCTGGCGAAGGTCGGGCTGCGTTCGTCATCGGCGACCGCCAGCGGATCGGCGTCCGGATGGAACGGCGCCAGGTCCCACTGCGGAACCTCGGGTGCCGGTGCACTGGAGGCCGCGAACACCAGCGGCGCATCCTCCCCGTCATGAAGCGACAAGGGCGTCGCGCCGGCGCTGCCGGCATTGACCGCAGCAGTGACTGCCGCGGAGCCCAGCGCACCAAACATCAGGCTGTTGTCGGCAACCTCTGGCGGCGCCACCGGCGGTGGATCGAAGGTGAAGTCCGGCAGCGGCACCGGTACGGTGCCAGCGGCGGGTGCGGCGGGCTGCACCGCGATCTCGACAGGTTCCGGCTGCAGCGGCCCGGTCTCCACCGCGACCGGCTCGCGCTCGACCAGCAGCGATGCGAACACCACCGGCTCGGCTGCGGCAGGCGTCGCTGCATTGCGGTCCGGCAGCGGCCAATAGCGCAGCGCTTCCAGGCTGCTACGGGTGATCTCGAGAATGTCCTCGCGGCCGGGGCGACGGTCGCGCAGCGCCTCCAGGTAATACTCGAGGCTGGCCATGGCATCGGCCAGGGTATCCAGCTGGCGGCCACTGGGCACGCGCTGGCGGCCGACCAGTTCGGCTTCGATGTATTGCTGCACGCCGCGCAGATAGTCGGCAGCAGTGCCCAGGTCGAGCATGCGCAGCGCGCCGGAGACATCGCCCAGCAGGCGCGGCACATCCTGCAGCTCGGCATGGTTCCAGCTGGTTTCAATGAAAGCGACGAAATGCTCGCGGGCCGCCGCGAAGTTGGCGATGGCTTCATGCGCCAGCACTTCCACGGTGCGCCGGTTCTCGACCGCGCTCGGATCGTCCTCGCCACTGCCACCGGCGCCCAGATGGGCCACCTGGTCGTCCAGCGAGGCATCCACGTACAGCAGTGCGCCGGCGATATCCAGCAGCAGGTTCTCATCGATCTGCTGGCGACCCTCGACCACGCCACGCAGCGCGTCGCGCTGCTGCACGACCACGCCGCGGGCCACGCCCAGGCCCATCATGCCCAGCGTATCTGCCACGGCGCCAAGTTCGTTGGCCTGGGTCTGCAGCTGCTCCGGTGCGCCGCCGGTGCGCAGGTGCAGGTCCAGCGCATCTTTGATGCGCAGCAGTTCTTCCTTCACCGCGCTGCCCACGGTATCCAGCAGCTCGCGGTTGCGCCCGCTCAGGCTGCCACGGGCATGGTCCAGCTCGGCCTCGGTGGCACTGACACTGTCCGGCGCGAACGCCAGCAGCACGGTGTCATGCACGCCTTCTTCGCCTCGCGCGGCACGGATCTCGTTGAGCAGCGGCATCAGCACGATCGGAATATCGCGATGACCGTTCTGCAGGCGCTCCAGGTAATCGGGCAGCAGCACGCTGCCGCGCATCAGGGTTGCACAGGCCTCATCGCGATCGGCCACACGGCCGGCACCGATGACGTTGGACAGCTGTTCCAGCTCCTCGGCCACCATCGCCGGGGCATACAGCTCGACCATGCGCAGGGTGCCCTGCACCTGGTGCAGGTAGCCGGCGCAGATGCGCATGCGGCTGGCATCGCTGGGATCTTCCGCGTAGTACTCGACCTCGTTGCGCACCTGGCGCAGGGTCTCGTCCAGCTCGGGCTTGACCCAGCCCAGCGCTGCGTGGCTCATCGCATCGCGCAGACTGCTCATGGACGCGCTCCGTTCGCCGCCGCGCGGTGGCCGCGCGAGTTCTGGCGTGGGAAATGGAAATGCTTCATCGACTGGTTCCTTGCTCGCCGCCCTGTCCGCGTCACGCCGGCAGCTTGAAGTCGGCGACCGAACGACGCAGGTCGGCCGCCAGCTGCGCGAGGTGGCCGATCGATTCGGCGGTCTGCCCGGCACCCTGCGAGGTCTGGCCGGTGATCTGCCGGATCACGCCCATGGTGCGGGTGATGTCCGAGGCCGCAGCGGACTGCTGCTGGGCAGCGATGGAGATGTTCTTGATGAGGTTGTTCAGGGCGTTGGACACGCGCTCGATTTCGGTCAGGGCGGTACCGGCGTCTTCGGCCAGGCGCGCACCGGACACCACTTCGGCAGTGGTCTGCTCCATCGAGGTGACCGCTTCGTTGGTATCGGCCTGGATCGCCTGCACCAGGTTTTCGATGCGTCGGGTCGCGCCCGAGGTGCGTTCTGCCAGGCGCTGCACTTCGTCGGCCACCACGGCAAAACCGCGGCCGGCCTCACCGGCCGAAGCTGCCTGCACCGCCGCGTTCAACGCCAGAATGTTGGTCTGTTCGGAAATGTCGTTGATCAGTTCAACGATCGAGCCGATTTCCTGCGACGATTCACCCAGGCGCTTGATGCGCTTGGAGGTTTCCTGGATCTGGTCGCGGATCTGGTCCATGCCCTGGATGGTCTCGCGGACCACGCCGGCACCCTCGGCGGCGATGACCACCGAACGCTGTGCCACGTCGGCCGATTCGGCCGAGTTGCGCGACACCTGCTCGATGCTCGCCGCGATTTCGCCGATGCGGTCCGAGGCCGAGGTGATCTGGTTGGCCTGGTGGCCTGCCGCCTCTGCCAGCTGCATGGCGGTAGCCTGGGTTTCCTGGGTGGACAGCGCGACCTTGGCCGAGGTGTCGTTGATGGTGGTTACCAGGTGGCGCAGCTCGTCAACCGCGTAATTGATTGCGTCGGCGATGGCGCCGGTCATGTCCTCGGTCACCGAGGCCTTCACGGTCAGGTCGCCCTCACCCAGCGAGGAAATTTCGTCCAGCAGCCGCATGATCGCCTGCTGGTTGCGGCTGTTGAACTCCACCTGGGTCTGGTAGCGCAGCTCCTGCTCGCGCGAGCGGCTGCGCACGTTGGTGGAGACGAAGCCGATGATCGCGATCAGCGACAGCGCACCGGACACCACACCAATCCAGAAATTCGGGAACAGGCGGGTATCGGACACCGAACCGAACGAGGAGAACGCTTCGAACAGCTTGCGGCTGTCGTCCAGCATGTGCGCCGAACCCTGGCCCAGCGCGGTGGCGGCGGACTGTGCGGCGAACAGCTGGCGCGAGCTGGCCAGGATCGCGTCGGCGTCCTGCTTCATCGCTTCCCACTTCTGCTGCGACTGCTCCAGCGCAGCGACGGCGGCGGCACCGCGCACGGCGGTGATGCCCAGTTCCTCGTTGCCATTGCGCAGGCCATCGAGCACCTGCGAGAACACGGTGATGTCACGTGCCAGCGCATCACCGGCAGTGGCCGCACCACTGCCACCGGCACGCATTTCGGTCACGCGACGGGCCATCGAACCGGCCACCACGACCTGTTGCAGCGCGCTGTACACCTGCGCCGACGGCGCGCCGGAGGCGGACATCGCACGCACCAGTTCATTCAGCTGGGCCTGCAGGCCCGGCACCGCGCCGCTGAAGTTGTTGGCGTTGCCAGCCAGGGCCAGCACCGCCGGCTCACTGGCGACCAGCTGGCCGGCCTGCTTGCCCAGCGGCGCCCAGGTTTCACCCAGCGTGGAGATCGCGCCGGACACGCCCGGCTCCTTGCCGTAGCGCCCCTGCAGGGTCGACACGTTCTGCTCGATCGCGTTGCGGGTGGCCTTGAAGGCGGTGAACGCCTGCGCGTTGCCACCCACCGCGTCACGGCCCTGGTTGGCCAGCTGCTGCGACAGCACCTGCAGGTCGGCGGCCTTGGAGCCGGCATCGGCCAGGCGGCTGCCCTGCCAGGTGGCGACGCCGGTGTTGACGCCGAACAGGATCATCGATGCCAGCAGCAGGAACAGCCAGAGGTTGCTGCCGCCCAGCCGCAGCTTGCCGGTCTTGGTGGCGCCCGAAGCAGTACTCATCGTTCAACCTCGTTCTTCAATGCAGGGGGCAATGCCCGGCCTCAGGCCGCGGCTTGCCGGAATTCAGGGGTGCGCGACAGCAGCGAGAGCGAGAACACGCCCCAGTCCTGGCCGTCGGCATGAAAGGCGCGGTCGACAAAATGGCCATAACGCCCATCGGCCAGTGCACCGGCCTCGATCTGCTGGGCCAGTTCGAAGCTGCGCTGGCCGAACAGTTCATCGATGGTCAGCGCGACGTCGCCGCCGGCCTGGCGCATGATCAGCACACGCTGGCCTTCCTGCTGCACGGTGCGCGTGCCTTCCAGGAAGTACTTCAGGTCGACCACCGGGAACAGGTTGCCGCGCAGGTTGCCCACGCCCAGCAGCCACGGTTGCGCGCACGGCACCGGCGTTACCGGCGGCATCGGTACGATTTCCACCACTTCGCGGAAATCGGACACCAGCCGGCGCTGGCCGACGCGATAGCCGACGCCACGCCACAGGTCCTGGGCGAACTGCCGTTCGGGCAGCTGCACCGCATGGGCCAGGCTGCGCCGTTCGTAGGCTTCAAGAATGTCGAAGGGCGAGCGCATCAGGCCACCAGTTCGTTGATCCGCGCGATCAGTTCATCCTCGCGCGGCGGCTTGACGATGTAATCGGCCGCGCCCTGGCGCAGGCCCCAGGCCTTGTCGGTTTCCATCGCCTTGGTGCTGACGATGATCACCGGGATATGCTTGATCGCCGCATCACGGGCCATCGCGCGGGTGGCCTGGAAGCCGCTCATGCCGGGTAGCACCACGTCCATCAGCACCAGCTGCGGCGATTGGTCGCGGACCAGCTGCAGGCCATCCTCGGCGTTGTCCGCTTCCAGCACCTCGTGGCCGGCACGGCGCAGCCACTGGGTGAACACCGCGCGGTCGGTCGGTGAATCCTCGATCAGAACGATACGAGCCATTGTGCCTTTCCCCCCTGGTCAGGCGTTGACGTATGTGCGGATGGCACCCAGCAGTTCTTCACGCGTGAAAGGCTTCGTCAGGTACTGCTCCGAGCCGACGATGCGTCCCCGCGCCTTGTCGAACAGGCCATCCTTGGACGAGAGCATGATGACCGGGGTCGCCTTGAACAGCTGGTTGCCCTTGATCAGCGCACAGGTCTGGTACCCGTCCAGGCGCGGCATCATGATGTCGACGAAGATGATCTGCGGTTGCTGGTCTGCGATCTTCGCAAGCGCTTCGAAGCCGTCGGTGGCGGTGACCACCTCGCAGCCTTCGCGCTTGAGCAGCGTTTCCGCAGTCCTGCGGATGGTCTTCGAATCATCGATGACCATCACCCGGAGTCCTGCGAGTTCCCCGCCCGCAGTCGTGTTTTCAGTCATTGCCTATCCCCAAGCGCACGGCCCGATCTCTGGCGGGGGCCGCTACGAAAGCGTATCTATATCGCACTTTCCGCGCCCGCTTCAAGGCCGCCCCATGGCGCGGGGCATGGCGCCCTCCTGAACGTGACGGGTTTCGCAATGACTGCGCGGGCGCCGGGCGGACGCAGCGTTGCAGTACGGCGGGGAGGCGCGCGACCGGCGTTGCCGCTACCATCAACGCCTTGCCAGACAGGTGCGCCCATGCCGTTGAACGTCATCGTGGTGATGGATCCCATCGCCCACATCAAGATCGCCAAGGACACCACCTTCGCCATGCTGCTGGAAGCCCAGCGCCGCGGCCATGCCCTGCACTACGTGCGACCGGGCGGGCTGGCCCTGGAAGGCGGCGTGGCGGTGGCCCAGACCGCGCCGCTGCAGGTGCGCGACGACCCGGCTGGCTGGTATGAGCTGGGCGCGTTCAGCCGCACCGAATTCGGTCCCGGCCAGATCGTACTGATGCGCAAGGACCCGCCGGTCGACGCCGAGTACATCTACGACACCCAGGTGCTGGACGTGGCTGCGGCGGCCGGTGCCTGCGTGGTCAACAACCCGCAGGGGCTGCGCGACTACAACGAGAAGCTGGCCGCCCTGCTGTTCCCGCAGTGCTGCCCGCCGACCCTGGTCAGCCGCGACGCCAAGGCGCTGAAGGCCTTCGCGCTGGAACACGGCCAGGCCGTGCTGAAGCCGCTGGATGGCATGGGCGGCCGCTCGATCTTCCGCAGCGGCCAGGGCGATCCGAACCTGAATGTGATCCTGGAAACGCTGACCGACGGCGGCCACAGGATGGCGCTGGCACAGAAATTCATCCCGGACATCACCGCCGGCGACAAGCGCATCCTGCTGGTCGATGGTGAGCCGGTCGATTACTGCCTGGCGCGCATCCCGCAGGGCGATGAATTCCGCGGCAACCTCGCCGCCGGCGGTCGCGGCGAAGGCCGCCCGCTGAGCGAGCGCGACCGCTGGATCGCCGCCCAGGTCGGGCCGGAGATGAAGCGTCGTGGCATGCGTTTCGTCGGCCTGGACGTGATCGGTGATTACCTGACCGAGGTCAACGTGACCAGCCCAACCTGCGTGCGCGAACTCGACGCACAGTACGGCCTGAACATCGCCGGCACCCTGTTCGACGCGCTCGAGGCCGGCCTGCGCTGATGCCCCCCGCACCTGCCGTCCTGCCCCCGCCGCCGCGCGAAGCGCAACGGCTGGGGGCGACCATCGCGCTGTCGGTCCTGGTCCACGCCCTGCTGATCCTGGGCGTGGGCTTTGCCGTGAAGGGCGATGCGCCGCTGGTGCCGACGCTGGAGGTGATCTTCAGCCAGACCCGCACCGCACTGACGCCCAAACAGGCCGATTTCCTTGCCGCGGCCAGCCAGGAGGGCGGCGGCGAGCACGACCGCGCACAGCGCCCTCGCGACAACCAGACCGGCATCGTGCCGCAGGCCCAATCCGGGCTGAGCCCGGTGCCGCAACAGCAGCAATCGGCCGCGCCCGTGCCACCGCCGCAGGCGCGGGTGGTCAGCAGCCGCAATGGCGAGGACACAGTGGTGCAGGCGCAATCGCGCCCCACTCCGCTGGAGCCGACGCCGGACGCACCGATGACCGCGCGTGAACAGCGTGATGCGGAAATGGCGCGCCTGGCAGCGGAAGTGCACCTGCGTTCTGCGCAGTACGCCAAGCGCCCGAACCGAAAATTCGTCTCCGCCAGTACGCACGAATATGCCTATGCCAATTACCTTCGCGCGTGGGTCGACCGCGCCGAGCAGGTGGGCAACCTGAACTACCCGGACGAGGCGCGGCAGCGCCGTCTCGGCGGCCAGGTAGTGATCAGCGTGGGCGTGCGCCGCGATGGCAGCGTGGAAAGCAGCCGCATCCTGCGCTCGAGCGGGACGCCGTTGCTGGACGAAGCTGCGCTGCGGGTGGTGCAGTTGGCACAGCCGTTCCCGCCGCTGCCGAAGACCGAAGACGAGATCGATATCCTGCAGGTCACGCGTACGTGGGTGTTCCTGCCGGGCGGCGCCCTGCGCGACGATCGGTAGGGGTTTGTTGCCCGGGCCTGCGGCCCGGGACCCGCAGAGGCAACGGCCACAGCCGAAGCAACAGCAGAAGCGGCGGCAGAGATGCCGCCCCACCTCTGACAGATCGCGGCGCATTTTTGCTATTGGTAGGTGTCGACCTTGGTCGACACACATCCACGCCACGCGTGGATGCGAGCGAAGCGACCCGCTTTTGACTTTGATTTTCTTTTTTGATTTTCCGTGGCGGACGCACACGGAAACTGTCAGAGGCGGGGCGGGGTGGGTTCGCGGGGGTGTCCGCGGCATGGATGCCGCGGCCAAGCCCCCAGGGACGGGTTCACGGCGTCCCCCGCGAGCCCACCCCGCCCGGCCCAGCGCGGCTTCTGCTCTTGCCTTCAGCAACCACCCCCGCCACGAGGGGCTCAGCCGTTGGCCTTCGCCTTCGCCTCGCGCGCGGCCTGCTGCTCGACCAGGGTCAATGCCACGTTGTCGCGCAGGTACGCCGGTTCCACCTTCTCCGGCGCAATGGCTTCGCCACGTGCGAAGGCCGGCACCGCCAGCGTCAGCAGGTCCGACGCGCGCGGCAGTGCAGTGGCATCGAATCCGCGCAGGCCAGCACCGAGCTGCGCCACCAGTGCGCCCTCGGCCGCACCGAAACCGGTGCCGACGCCGTAGGCAGCCAGCCCTTCCGGCAACGCCACCACAGCAGGTGCGCACACGCGTTCGGCATCGCGTGCCACCGGCAGGCCGTCCACGCGCTCAAAGCGTGCGACGTACAACTCACCCATGCGCGCGTCGATTGCCGAAAGTATCTGGTCTTCTTCGGCCGGCGCGCGCAGCGCCAGTACCTGCAGCGTCGAGACCGGCAGCAGCGGGCGGTCCAGCGCCAGCGCGATACCCTGCGCAATGGCGATCGCCAGACGCACGCCGGTGAACGCACCGGGGCCACGGCTGAGCGCGATGCCATCGAGCTGGCGGCGGCTGACGCCGGCTTCGGCCAGCAGCGCCTCGGCCCATGGCAGGCTCAGTTCGGCATGCCGGCGCGGGGCGATCTCGAAACGTTCCAGCACCTGCCCATCCACATGCAGGGCAACGGAACAGGCTTCGGTGGCGGTTTCAAAGGCGAGCAGTTTCATCGGATCAGGTCAGAACAGGGGGAACGTGGCGCCGGGTGCCGGTTGCGGGCCCGCCGCAACAGCGGACGGAGCAGCAGCATCGGCCACGGGTGCCCATTGTGGCGTAAAGAAGGCCTGCACATCGGCCAGGCTGCGGGTACGCCGGAACGGCGGCAGCGAATCGAGGAAGACCCGGCCATAGCCCCGGTTGAGCAGGCGCGGGTCGCACAGCACCAGTACGCCACGATCGCTCTCACTGCGGATCAGGCGGCCGACGCCCTGCTTCAGCGCGATCACGGCCTGAGGCAACTGCTCGTCGCGGAACGGGTTGCCCCCCTGGCTGCGGATCGCCTCCAACCGCGCCTCGTACACCGGGTCGTCCGGTGCCGCGAACGGCAGCTTGTCGATCATCACCACGCTCAGCGCTTCGCCGACCACGTCCACACCCTCGCGGAAGCTGGCCGAGCCGAGCAGCACGCCGTTGCCGGATTCGCGGAAGCGCTGCAGCAGCGTCGCGCGTGGCGCCTCGCCCTGCACGAACAACGGCCATGGCCCGTCGCGCAATGCCTCGGCCGCCTCACGCAGGGCGCGATGCGAAGCAAACAGCAGGAATGCCCTGCCCTGCGACGCCTGCAACACTGGCCGCAGGCTCTGGATCAGTGCGGTACCGAAACCGCGCGCGGCGGGATCGGGCAGGCCCTCGGGCATGTAGCACAGCGCCTGCTCAGGCCAGTTGAACGGACTCGGCTGCACCAGCGTGTGCGGATCGTCCAGGCCCAGGCGGGTGGCGATGTGATCGAAACCACCGCCCACGGTCAGCGTTGCCGAAGTGAAGATCCACGCGGCACGGCTGCGCTCGCGATGCTCACGCAACGGACCGGACACATCCATCGGCGTGCGCTGGCAACGGAAACCACGCGGCGTAAGCTCGTACCAGAGCACATCGGCCGCACTGTTCGCTTCCGACGGATCGGTGTCGAAATCGAGAGTGGGTTCGTCATCGCCCAGCCAGCGGCTGAGCCGCGAGACCGCCTCGCGCGCCCGCGCATGGCAGGCATCCAGGCCGGCCGCCGCTTCGCGCAGCGGCTGCAGTGCCTGCGCCAGCATCACCAGGCCCGCCATCACCGTATCGAAGCCGTCACGTACCTGCGGCATCGCCAACGCACGCCACTGCGTGCCACGCGACGGCAGCCCTTCCATCGCCGATCGCAACGCCAGCAGCGCCTGCTGCAGCTGATCGACCGGCTCCTGCAGGGCCGACTGTGCGCCACCCACGCCACGTGCTTCGGCCAGGCAGTCGCGTCCCAGCTCCTGCCACGGGCGCATGCCGAAGCCTTCGCCAAAAAACTGCGCGGCCAATTCGGGCAGCTGATGCGCCTCGTCGATGACGAAGGCCTGTGCACCGGGCAACAGCTCACCGAAGCCGTCCTGCTTCAGCGCCAGATCGGCCAGCAGCAGGTGATGGTTGACCACCACCACATCGGCGGCCTGCGCGCGTTGCCGCGCGCGCACCACGAAGCAGTCATCCCAGAACGGGCAATCGGTGCCCAGGCAGTTGTCGACGGTGGAAGTGACCATCGGCAGCAATGGGGAGTCGTCGGCCAACCCGTCGAGCTCGGCGATGTCACCGAACTCCGAGCGACCGGACCAGGCCAGGATCCGCTGGAACTGCGCTGCCTGTTCGGGGCTGGAAAAACGCGGCTCTCCACGCGCCTGTTGCAGGCGGTAGCGGCACAGGTAATTCGCACGCCCCTTCAGCAGCGCACTGCGCAGGCCGACCCCGAGCGCCTGGCGCACGCGCGGCAGATCGCGATGGTAGAGCTGGTCCTGCAGCGCACGGGTGCCGGTGGAGATGATGGTACGCAGCCCGGACAGCAGCACCGGCACCAGATAGGCGAAGGTCTTGCCGGTGCCGGTACCGGCTTCGGCCAGCAACAGATCACGCTGCTGCAACGCGTCGGCGATCGCTTCGGTCAGGCGCAGCTGTGCGGGACGCGGGACGAAGGCATCCAGGTGCGAGGCGAGCGCGCCGCCGTCGCTGAGGGCTTCGCGGCTGGCATGGACAAGGTCGGACATCAGAGGGAAAGGATACCCGGCCGGGCGCTGCCCGGCACCCGTTTCAAGCCAGAGCACCAGCAACAGCAACAGCGGTGTTCATGGCTCTGGGTTGTACTGGGGACTGGCGGGGGACTGTGGGTTTGCGGGGACGCCGTAAACCCGTCCCTGGGGGCTTGGCCGCGGCATCCATGCCGCGGCCAAGCCGCAAACCCACAGTCCCCCGCCTTCGACAGTTTCCCGGTGACGGAGGGACGCACTTCGTAGAGTCGAGCTTGCTCAACTGGTGGTTCAGAAGCGATGGGAGTAACGGGGAAAGAAGAAGAGAAATGGCAGCGAGCACGCGCAGCGCGCGACCCGCTTTTGATTTTCTTTTTCTCTTCCGTGGCTGGCAGCACACGGAAACTATCAGAGGTCGGGCGGGGTGGGTTCGCGGGGGTGTCCGCGGCATGGATGCCGCGGCCAAGCCCCCAAGGACGGGTTCACGGCGTCCCCCGCGAACCCACCCCGCCCGGCCCAGCGCGGCTTTTGCTTCTGGCTTCAGCGATCAACCCACAGCCACGAGGGGCTGCGCCGTTGGCCGGAAACTCAGTACCGCTTGATCCCCGGCACAGTGCAGCCTTCAATCTGCGCATGCGCGGACACCGCGTTCTCCTTCTCGCCGCGCGCCAGACGCGACTGCTCGATCGTCGCCCAGTGCCGGCGGCACAGCGGCCCGGTCTTCGAGCCCAGATCAACGGCCTTGCGTGCGAACGTCTCCGCCTGTGCCCATTGGCCCTGCAACAGCGCCAGCTCGGCACGCTCCTGCAACACCGCCGGGTCACCGGCCACGATCTCCAGCGCATGGTCCAGGCTGCTGGATGCGCCAGCCAGGTCGTTGGCCTGGCGCTGGGCCTGCGCGGCCAGGCGCAGGTCTTCCACCTGCGAATCACGCAGCGGCTGCACCGACAGTTCCTTGTCGTCCGGGCCTGCTGCGGCGTCGACTGCGGCCAAGCGCTGCGCCGGCGTCGTGGTATCCACCGGCTTGACCACCGGCGGCGGGCTGCTCACGCAGGCGGCCAAGGCCAGGCTGAGGCCGGTCAGGGCCAGGGGCTGCAGCAGGGATCGCATGTTCATCGGCATCATCGGCTCGGAGGAGGTGTGGCTGCGGCGGGCGCCGCGGCAGGTTCAGCGGGCGGCTCGGGCTTGCGGTCCAGGCCGAACCAGCTGCGCCAGCCTCCGCCCTCACCTTCGTCCCCACCCTGCCCATCCGGCGACACCGCCGGCGCACACGGCGCATAGGCCGGTGCATAACCCACTACGAACGGGAAGCGACGCGCGCCCGGGCAACCATCGTCGGTAGTGTTCATGCCGGTGGCGGCCACCGACTGCCAGTCCAGGCCCTTGTTGCTGACCCGCAGCGGGGCACTCGGCAGGCGCTGGAAGATGCCCGACCACACCCGCATCGCACCGGTGGCACCGTACAGGCCGGCCTGCTCGTTCTGGTCGTTGCCCATCCAGATCACCGCCAGGTGGTCACCGGTGTACCCGGCGTACCAACTGTCGCGACCATCGTTGGTGGTACCGGTCTTGCCCGCCGGCTGCAGGCGGCCGAGGCCATCGGCGTTCAGGCGCTGCGCGGTGCCGCTGGCGACCACCTGCTGCAGGCCGACGCTGATCAGATTGGCGGCGATCGAGTCACCTTCCTGCGCCGGCGCCGGGGTCTTGTCGTAGCGCTTGAGCAGCTTGCCCTGCGGATCGAGCACGCCACGCACCGCGTGCAACGGTTGGATCTCGCCACCCGAAGCCAGGAACTGGTACAGCTGCGCCATCGCGTAGGGGCTCTGGTCGGTCGAACCGAGGATCACCGCCGGATTCGCCTCTGCCTTGATGCCGGCCAGCACGTGGATCAGCTGGGTCACGCGCTCGGGACCGACCTGCATGCCAACGCGCACCGTGGCCTGGTTGTACGAATGGGCCAGCGCATCGATCAGGCGCACCGTGCCATGGCTGCGGTTGTCCGCATTGCCGGGGTTCCAGTTGCGGCCACGGCCGAGCTGCACGGTCACCGGTGAATCGTCGACCCAGCTGGCCAGCGAGTAGCGGTCCGGCTGTGCCAGCGCCAGCAGGTACACGAACGGCTTGAGCAGCGAGCCGACCGGGCGCTGTGCCTCGATGGCGCGGTTGAAGCCGACTTCGGAGACCTCGCGGCTGCCGATCACCGCCAGCACGTCGCCGTTGTGCACATCGGTCAGCACCATGCCGGCCTGCAGCTCGGGCCGGCGCTTGCTCTCCAGCGACTTGATGGTGCGGGTGACCGCACCTTCGGCATAGGCCTGGGCGGACGGCGACATGCCGCTCATCACGCTCAGGCCCGCGCCCTGCAGTGCCGATTCCGGATAGTCATGGCCAAGCTGGCGACGGACCAGATCGACGTAGGCCGGGAAGCGGTTGGCAGCGACCAGGCCCGGGGTCTTGGGCACGCCGAGCGGCGCCTTGAGGGCGCGCTGGTACTCGGCATCGTCGATCAGGGTTGCCTCGTGCAGCTTGCCCAGCACGAAGTTGCGGCGATCCAGCGCGCGTTCCGGGTTGCGACGCGGATCGTAGAAGGAGGGGCCCTTGACCAGGCCGATCAGCAACGCGATCTGCTCGGTTTCCAGCGACGACAGGTCGCGGCCGAACCAGAATTCGGCACCGGAGGACATGCCGTGGATGGCCTGGCTGCCGCGCTGGCCCAGGTACACCTGGTTGAGGTAGGCCTCGAAGATGGTGCGCTTGTCGTAGCGCGCTTCCATGATCAGCGCGTACAGCACTTCATTGAACTTGCGGGTGACCGTCTGTTCCTTGCCGATGCCGAGCAGGCCGCTGCGGGCCAGCTGCTGGGTCAGGGTGGAAGCACCCTGGCGGCTCTGGCCGCCGGAGCGGATGGTCACCCACACCGCGCGCGCGATGCCCGACAGGTCGATGCCGTGATGGCGGTTGAAGTCCTTGTCCTCCACCGCCTGCAGGCCGGTCACCAGCAGGTCAGGTGCCTCATCCATGCGGATCAGGCGGCGCTCTTCCTGTTTCTGCCCGTACAGGGTGGCGATACGCGCCGGATCCAGCCGCGCGGCCTTCAGTGCCTTGCGACTGCCAGCGTCACGCAGCGAGGCGATGCCTCCATCGGCCAGCGACAGCTCGACACGACGCGCGGCGACCACGCCATCCACGTCGTTGTAGCCACGGCTGGAGATGACGAAACGGCCGCCGTTCACGGCGTAGGTCGCCGGCTCCTTGCCCTGCCCGTCATCGCGGTAGGCGGAGGCGGCCAGCTCGGTCTTCAGGGTGGACGCGTCCATCGCCTTGCCGGGCGTGAGCACCAGCGGGCGTGCATAGACCCGCGTCGGGATCTGCCAGCGCAGTTCGCCGAAGCGCTGGGTCACCTGCTGGTTCAGGTACAGCGTATAGGGAATCAGGAAACCCAATCCCAACGCGACCGCTGCCATGCTCCAGGTGATCAGGCGGCGCCGCCACAGGGGGCCGTTGTCCTGCTGGTCGTCGTCGTCGAAATCGTCGATGTCGTCGGAATCGTAGCGTCGGGGCACGGGAATGCTGGAAGGTAGGGTCTGGCGAGTCTAACGCAGGCACTGCGGTGGCTGGCAGGCGGTGGCCCGCGGTTTCACTGCAGTTCAAGCAGCACGAGGCTTCCGCCAACCGGCTCCGGCCCCCGCCAACGCCGCCCATACACCCTTCCAGCCGGCTCCGGCCAGGCAGACGTTGGCCAGCCTGGCGATCAAGCGCGGCGCGTCATGGCCGATCCAGCGCAGGCTGACATCTGCCCGCCGATACAACTGCAGCCGTGACCAGGCCATGCGCCAGGCCAGCGCGTGAAGGCCCTGGTAGTGTTCGGGTGCCACCACCACACCGCGCTGCCGCAGCAGGTCCGCCAGGGCGAGCAGGCGCCCGGCCGTACGCAGGCGGGCCTGCGCGTCGAACAGATCAAGATGACGCAGGCGCTGCAGGAAACCGCGCCGGCTTGCGCCGATCTGGTTGTTGCCGTGCTGCCGGTAATCGATGGTTGGCTCGGCCAGCATGTCCAGCCCTCCACGCAACGACGCATTGACTGCCAGCCACTCGTCATGGCTCCAACCGGGCGGCACCGGCAACGCGCTGGTCAGCAGGGTGCGACGCACTGCACAGGTGGCCCCGGTGATGAAATTGCGCAACAGGATCGCGTCGATAGCCTGGCCCGAGCGCTCCAGTTCCACTTCGGCTGGATGTACCACCAACACCTCCAGCAGTTGCTGGCCCAGCGGCGCTCCCTCTGCGTCCACCAGCCGTGCATCGCTGTGCAGCAGCAACAAGCCCGGATCGGCGCTGAAGCGCTGGGCATAGGTGCGGACCCGCCCCGCATGCCAGACATCATCCTGGTCGCACAGGAACAGGATGTCGGCCTGGCAGCGTTGCAGCGCATCGGAGAAATTGCGTACATAGCCAAGATTGCGCGTGTGCTGGACGATCTCGACCCGGACCCCCAGAGCCTGCGCACGCGGCACGAAAGCCTGAAGCAGCTCCAGTGTCTGGTCGCTGGAGCCGTCATCACCAATCACGACTTCGTGCACCCGCGGGTCCTGGCTGAGGATGCTGTCCAGCTGCGCCTGCAGGTAGCGAGCCCCGTTGTAGGTGCACAGCGCGACACCAATGCGCTCGGCAGGGGCCGATCGGGATGGCGCGTCGGGCATCGAACGTACTCGCGGAAAACCAAGGCCGGGGGATGGTAGCAGAGCCCTCCAGCAGATGGATTCAGGCCCCGGCTAACTGTTGCCGGGATGCGCCGCGATCCGCTGCAGGGCCTGGGTGGCACTCATCGGTTGCCACGTGCCTGCATCGGGCTGGAACGGCCGCGGATGTACGCCCAGCAGCGCCTGCAGTGGTCCGTTGTCCGCAATCAGGTCCTGCTGCAGACGCGACACCGGACCGCGCGCGCGCGGCAGCACCGCCGCCAGCCCGCGCAGTGCACCCGCCGGCAACGGCAGCGCCAACGTCGGCTGCACCAGACTGGCATGTACGCGGCGGAACATCGCATGGTATGGCAGGCGCTCACCGCCCCCGATCTCCAGCACCCGCGCCGACGCCGCGCCGGTGGTGATGGCGGCCAGTACGGCACGCGCAATATCGTCGGCGTGTACCGGCTGGCGCAGGCCATCCGCCAGCGGAATCGGGAACACGCGCAGGCGCAGGGCACGCTGCACGATCGGGGTGATGCTGCGATCGATGCCCGCGCCATAGATCAGCGTCGGTCGCAGGATCGTCCACTCCATGCCCAGCCGTTCAGCCTGCTCGATCAGGCCACGCTCGCCCCGCTGCAGCATCGCCACCACACCCTGTTCGTCGGCCTGGGCCGAGCCCTGCTTGCTCAGCACGCTCATCGAACTGGTCGCGATGACCCGTCGAGCCGGTGCCGAGGCCTGCCGCGACAGCCAGTGCGCCAATCCTTCCAACGGACCGAAGCTTGCGATGGCCTGCCAGGACGGAGTTGGCACGCTGTCCAGCGCGGCAGCCAGATCACCGCACAGCCAATGCACGCCGTCCTGCGCAGGTTGTGGCTGCCGGCTCACCGCCTGGACCTGGCCATGCGCCTGCAGCAGGCGCGGCAACAGGAACCGGCCGATCTGGCTGGTCGCTCCGGAAACAAGGACGGTCATCGGACATCCGTGAGGCGTGGTTGGCGGGGCCGCTACTATAACGGCCACGGCAGCAACACCGGGCTCAGGGTGAAGACGTTGCGATGTCGCGCAGGCGTTGCTGCAGTTGAAGATACTCTGCGCTGGAAGCACCGACACCGAGTTCTGCCGCGTGCTGCAATGCACGTTCGGCAAATGCGATATCACCATTGCCCAAGCGTTCGCTGCCGATCGCCAACCAACGTTGCGCCAGACGCTGACGCGCAGCAGGCAGCCCCGCTGCAGTCGGCGACAGCGTCTGCCAGGCCTGCAGGCAAGCCCCTGCAGCCTGTACCCGGTTCTGTCGCAGATTGTCGTCGAAGCAACGACGGCTGGCCGGCAGCAGGCGCGCGGCAGCCGCTTTCACCCGGGCATCGCGCGGTGCCAGTGATTGCGCCTCACGCAACGCATCAAACGCACTGTGGCCCGGCGGACTGATCCACTGACCGGCGCGCTCGGCGCGTTCGATCCTGCGCAGATGATCGCGCAGTTGCCGTTCACGCTGCGCATTGCTGACGCTTGGCAGCTGCAATGCCTGCTGTGCCTGTTGCGCACGCTGCAGGCGCTGCGCCAGTTGCTGCTGCGCAGCGGGCGACGCCCCCAGTTCCTGCGCCAACGCCGCGTCACGCTGTGCGGCCTCGAACTGGAAGTCGTCGGCCTGTTTCTGGCTGCGTGCCAGCACCGCCTGCAACGACTGCTCGCGGCCGCGCTGGGCGTTGGGATCGTCGGGGGCTACGGCCAGCACGGCCAGGAACCCGTTTCCTGCAACGTCCAACTGCTGCCGCTGCAAAGCGCGCTGTGCCTGCCGTAAGCGCTGGTCCACCGCCTGTGCCAACGCTTCCTGGCTCGCCGGCAGATCGGCATGGCCTGCATCGAACTGGCGTGCGCGCTGCACAATGCCAGCGGCCGCGGCCAGCTCACCGCGCCCGGCCAGTGTGCGCGCATGCTGCAACAGGTCGCTCAGTGCATCCTCGCGCCCTTCCAGCGCCGGCAGATTGTCCGGCTGCAATGACAGGATGCGTTGGAACAGTGGCAGCGCACTGCTGTCGCCATCATCCAGGCGGCCGGCGGCAAAGGCATTGCGGGCCTGTGCCAGCAGCGCGCCGATACCGGCTCCGGCGCTGCGACGTGCCTGCAGCTGGCGCGCCACGGCATCGCCTTCAGCCTGTGGCACCTGCAGCTCACGGGCCAACGCCAGCGCCTGCGCGCTTCCGTTCAGGTCATTGACCTGCAGCTTGTCCCGGGCCTGCTGCAGCGCTGCGGCGCCTGTACGGGCCAAGCCCTGGCGCGCCTGCGGGCGGTCGCCATCCAGTGCCAGCACGGCCTGGTAGCGTTCGCGCGCACCACTGCCATCGTCCGCACTCAATCGACCCGCCGCCAATGCGCGATCACCTTCAGCCAGCAGCTGCTCGATCTGCGGCTCGTCCCAGAACCAGTCTGCCAGCGGCTTGCGCAGCAACACCAGCAGCACGAACACCGCAAGCGCGGCGACCAGCGCCCAGCGCCAGACCCGGCGTGCATGGCGCGCCTGCAGCCACCACCAACGGCCTTCGCGGCGGACGCGGTCCAGCGCAGGATGATCAGCGCCATGCGGGCGATGCGGGGGCTCGCGTTCCATGCGTGCAGGGTAGCCGGGGCAGCGTGAAGCCTAGCCGAGGCGACGCGCCTCGCTCACGCCCGGCAGCGCGTCCAGCTTGCCCAGCAGGTTGGACAGCTGGCCGTAATCGCTGACCTTCAGCCGCAGCCGCAGATGGGCACGGCCACTGTTGCGCACGTTGTCGCTGTGAATGTCGAGCACGTAGGCGTCTTCCTGGGCGATCAGATTGGTGATGTCCTTCAGCAACCAGCGGCGATCGACCGCATCGACCACCACGTCCACTTCGTAGCCGCCGCCGGCCTGCCCCCATTCCACCGGCAGGATGCGCTGCGGGCTGGTGGCGGCCAGCCGGGCCAGCGCGACACAGTCTGCACGATGCACGGTGACACCGCGGCTACGGGTCAGGTAGCCGACAATCGGTTCGCCGGCCACCGGCTGGCAGCAACGTGCCAGCTGCACCAGCAGGTTGCCCACGCCCTGCACGGTGAACTTGGATTTACCCAGGTTCTCGCGGCGCGCGGTCGGCCGCGGCAGCGTCGGCGCGGGTGCCGGCTGGTTGGCCGCACGCTCCGCTTCCAGCAGCGCACGGCTGACCTGGTTCGGGCCGGTGTCGCCCAGCGCCACCTGGATGTACAGGTCATCGACGCTGTCGGCATGGAATTTCTTCGCCGCCACCGCCAGGTCCGAATGCTGCAGGCCCAGCCGCTTCAATTCGCGCTCCAGCAGCTCGCGGCCGGCCTGCACGTTGCGCGCACGGTCCAGCTTGTGGAACCAGCTGCGCACCTTCTCGCGCGAACGGTTGCTGGCCAGGAAACCCAGGGCCGGCATCAGCCAGTCGCGACGCGGGTCGGCCTCCTTGCCGGTCAGGATCTCGACACGGTCGCCGCTGCGCAGGCGGTAGGTCAGCGGCACGATGCGGCCGTTGACCTTGGCGCCACGGCAACGGTGCCCCACCATCGTGTGCACCTGATAGGCGAAATCGAGCGGCGTGGCGCCCTGCGGCAGGTCCAGCACCTCGTCCTTCGGGCTCAGTGCATAGACACGGTCTTCGGTCAGCTCGGCATCAAGCGCGCCGGCCAGCTCGTTGCCCTGCCCCTCCTGCGCCTGCTCCAGCAGCTGGCGCATCCAGGTGATCTTGCGGTCGAAGGACTTTTCCGCGCCCTTGCCGCCTTCCTTGTACTTCCAGTGCGCGGCTACGCCCAATTCGGCCTGCGAGTGCATCTCGTGGGTACGGATCTGCACTTCGATGGTGCGGCCTTCCGGCCCGACCACGGCGGTATGCAGCGAACGGTAGTCGTTGGCCTTGGGCCGGGCGATGTAGTCATCGAATTCGCTGGGCACCGGCGCCCACAGTGCATGCACCACGCCCAGCGCGGCGTAGCAGGCGGCGACATCGTCGACCATGACGCGCACCGCACGGATGTCGTACAGCTGGTCGAACGCCAGCCGCTTCTTCTGCATCTTCCGCCAGATGCTGTAGATGTGCTTCGGGCGGCCACTGACCTCGGCCCTGATGCCCTGCGCGACCAGCTCGCGCGACAGCACCTTCTTGACGTTCTCGACGTAACGCTCGCGCGCGATGCGGGTTTCGTCCACCTCACGGGCGATGCGCCGGTAGGTCTCCGGCTCCAGGTGGCGGAACGCCAGATCTTCCAACTCCCATTTCAGCTGCCAGATGCCCAGGCGGTTGGCCAATGGCGCATGGATGTCGCGGGTCAGCTGCGCCAGCGCTCGGCGCTGTTCGTCGTCCAGCTTGTCGGCGGCACGCATCCGCGCCAGCTGCCGGGCCAGCAGGATCGGTACAACCCGCAGGTCGCGGATGATCGCCAGCAGCAGCCGACGCAGGCCTTCACTGTTGCGCCCTGCTTCACGGCCGGCATGCAGCGCCCACACCGGATCGGCGGCATCCTGGCCATCCAGCAGGCCGATCACGGCCGCCCTGTGGTTGCCCAGCGGCAGCTGCTCCAGGCTGGCGCGCAGGCCCGGCAGGTCGAACAGCAGGGCTGCGGCCACCGCGCCTTCGTCGGCAGAGAGCATCGCCAGTGCGTCGAGGGTGTCACCCAGCACCGACCAGCTGGCGCGCATCTGGTGGTCGCACTCGGGCGCTTCCCAATGCTCGCGCAGGGCCTGGCGCAGCGGAGCGGGCAGCACCGCTGCCGAGGGACGGTTCAACAAGGCATCCAGGCCGGGGACGGAAGCGCGGTTCACAGCATCGAGCAGGCAAGACAGAGGCCTCTACACTAGCGCCGGCGCCGTTCAGGGACAATCACTGCGGCCACCATCACCCGGCATGAAGACATGCCGCTACACTCGCGGGCAAACCCAGGAGAGTCCCGACATGTCCTCGATCGTCCCGCGTTTCCGCCTACGGCTGCTGGCCGGTGCCGCGCTGTTGCTGTCCCTGTCGGCGCCCGCGCTGGCCCAGCGCGTGGTGGAAGGCGACCTGCAGCAGCAGATGTCACCGGCCGAATTCAAGTCGGCTGGCCTGGACAAGCTCAGTGCCCAGGAATTGGCCGCGCTCAACCGCTGGCTGCAGGGCAAAGTCGAAGCGGCCACCACCCAGGCGGTGGCCGCGGTACGCGAGGAAGCCCGTGAACAGGGCCGCCAGGAAGTGATCGTGAAGAACCGCGGCTTCTTCGATTTCGGCAGCAGCGAACCGATTACCGGTGCCCTGCAGGGTGAGTTCCGGGGCTTCGGCAAGGGGCGCGTCTACGTGCTGGACAATGGCCAGGAATGGGAACAGACCGACACCACCAGCGTGGTCGGCGTGCGCAAGCAGTCGCCCAAGGTCAGCATCAAACCCGGTGTGATGGGCGTGTGGTACATGAAGGTGGAAGGCGTGAACAGCCAGCCGAAGGTGCGCCGCTCCAAGTAACGGTGTGAGGGAAGCCGCCGGGCATGGCCCGGCGCTACCGCATCACAGCTGGCGCAGCGCGGTCACCCGCTGCGCCAGTTTCTTTGCAGAGATGCCGGTGCGTGCACCCAGCTCCTGCGCGAACAGCGACACCCGCAGCTCTTCCAGATCCCAGCGCAGCGCCTGCCATTGCGGCCGCTCGCGCAGGCCCTGCTGCTCACCCGCCTGCAGCGCCTCCAGGAACGGATGCAGTTCCAGCATGCGCGCCTGGTCACGCGGCGGGTCGCGCTTGGCGCGCTCGGTGCGCAGGATCATCGCCTTCAGGTAGCGAGGGTACTGCGCCAGCGCGTCGGCCGGCGTATCGCGCAGGAAGCCGGGGTGGATCAGCCCGACCAGCTGCGCCTCCATGTCATCCAGATTGCCGCGTGCCCAACCCATCAGCGGTGCTTCCAGCAGCGGCTTCAGTTCCGCTACCAGGGCCAGGATGGCCTCGGCCAGCTTCAGCCGCTGCATGGCTTCGCCGAACAACGCCTTGGCCGCATGCTCGCGACGTTGCTCGAATGCCTGCGCATCGCGGATCCCGCCCAGGCCATCGGCCAACACCGCGTTCAATGCGGCGTCGACCAGATCCCCCCGCAGGCGCTCCTGCGTTTCGATCGAGGCGTACAGCAGGCCGGTCTTGGCCGCTACCGGCAACTGCTTGCGCGCCTGCTTGATCTTCTCGCCGAGACCGATCTCCAGCAGTCGGCGCACGCCAAGCGGATGTGCTTCTTCGGCCTGCTGGCGGTCTGCGAAGATGCGCAGGGCCACGCTGTCGCCCTCGTCCAGCAGCGCCGGGTAGGCAGGAACACCCGCCTCGCCTGGTACCTGCAGCGGAATCGGCGTGGCCGGGAACGTGCGCAGCCCATCGGCGGCCATCTCGCGCCCCGCGCGTGCGGCGAAGGCATCACCGGCGCGGCCACCGAACGTCGCACGCAACGCCTCCAGATCGCGCGACGTTGCCAGTACCTTGCCGTTCTCGTCGCGCAGGCGAAGGTTCATGTGCAGGTGCGCTTCGATCGAATCCGGCTCGAAGTCGGTGGCTGCCACCTTGGCGCCGGTCGCGCGTGACAGGAAGCGCGCCAGCTCGCCGGTGATGGCGTCGGCACTGGGCTGCGGGAATGCCTCGAAGAATGCACGCGCGAAGTCCGGCGCGGGCACATAGTTGCGGCGCATCGCCTTGGGCAGGCTGCGGATCAACGCGGCCGCCTTGTCGGCAACGAAGCCTGGTGCCAGCCAGCCCAGCTGCACGGCATCCAGCGCGTTGAGCAGGTGCAGCGGCACCTCCAGGGTTACCCCGTCATCGTCGGCGCCTGGCTCGAAGCGGTAGTGCAGCGGCAAGCGCGCCTGGCCCAGCGCCAGGTACTTCGGGTAGCGCTCCTGCTCGCTGCCTTCGCCCGGCAACAGATCAACCAGCGACCAGTGCAGGGGCTTGCGCTGTTCCGGTGCCAGCCCCTTCCACCAGGTATCCAGTCCCGCGGCAGAATGGATCTGCGGCGGCACCCGGTCCAGGTACCAGCGCGCCTGCCAGTCCTCGTCGGCGACGATACCGGCGCGGCGCAGCTTGGCTTCTTCCTCGCGGGCGATCTCCAGCACCTTCTGGTTGTCAGCCACGAAGCTGGCGCGTGTAGTGATCTCGCCGGTCACCAACGCCTGGCGCACGAAGATGTCATGCGCTTCGCCGGGGTTGATGCGGCCGTAGTGCACTGGCTTTTTCGGCGCCAGCACCAGCCCGAACAGACTGATCTGCTCGGAGGCCAGCACCTGGCCCTGCGCGCGTGACCAGTGTGGATCGAAATGTTTGCGCAGCAGTAGGTGCGGCAGTTCGGCGATCACCCAGTCCGGCTCGATCGCCGCCAGGGTCATGCCCCATACCTTCTGCGTATCCAACAGGTTGGCCGCCAGCAGCCACGGCGGTTGCCGCTTGGACAGCGTCGAGCCGGGGAACGGCAGGAAGCGACGCTGGCGCGGCGCCTGGAAATCGCCCTTGTCGGTGCGGTGACCGATCTGCGTCGGCAGGCCGGCCACCAGCGCCCGATGCAGGGTCTGGTAGGCGGTAGCACGCACGCGCTCGCTGAAACCGCCGCCAACCGGCGCCTGTTCCTTCTGCGCGCGCACGGCCACCGGTGCCGACGCCGCCTCGGCCTTGCCTTCGCGGGCCAGGCGCGCGGCACGGTGCAGCTGGCCACGGGTGGCCTTCACTGCCGCCGCATCGTCGCGCGCAGCGGCCGGCGCACTGCTGCCCGCCAGCAACGGCGCCATCGAGGCCTCGTTGGCTTCTTCCTTCCAGCCCAGTTCCTCGCACAGCAGACGCAGTTGCCGATGCAGCTCGCGCCACTCGCGCATGCGCAGGAAGCCGAGGAAATGACGGCCACACCAGTCGCGCAACTTGGATTGGGTCAGGTCTTCGTGGGCCTGCCTGTAGGCATCCCACAGGCGCAGCACACCTACAAACTCGGAGCGCCCATCGGCAAACTGCGCGTGCGCGCTGTCAGCCGCGCCGCGCGCTTCGGGCGGGCGTTCGCGCGGGTCCTGGATGCCCAGGAACGAGGCGATCACCAGCATCGGCCGCAGGCAGCCGGCGGCCTGCGCGGCCACCAGCATGCGTGCCAACTTCACGTCCACCGGCAGGCGCGACATCTGCTTGCCGATCGCGGTCAGGTGACGCTCGCTGTCGATCGCGCCCAGTTCGGTCAGATGCTGCCAGCCATCGGCCACGGCACGTTCGTCGGGGGCCTCCAGGAACGGGAAGTCCTCGATGCGGCCCAGGCCAAGCTGCAGCATGCGCAGGATCACCCCGGCCAGGCTGGAGCGCCGGATTTCCGGATCGGTGAATTCCGACCGTGCCTGGAAGTCGGCTTCGGCGTACAGGCGGTAGCAGATACCCTCGGCCACACGGCCGCAGCGGCCCTTGCGCTGATTGGCGCTGGCCTGCGAGATCGGCTCGATGTGCAGGCGGTCGAGCTTGTTGCGCGGACTGTAGCGCTTGACGCGGGCAAAGCCCGGATCGACCACGTAGCGGATGCGTGGCACCGTCAGCGAGGTTTCCGCCACATTCGTGGCCAGCACGATGCGGCGGTTCGGGCCGGGGTTGAACACCCGGTCCTGGTCCTGGTTGGACAGGCGCGCGTACAGCGGCAGCACCTCGGTATTGCGGTACTTGCGCCGTTCCAGCGACTGGTGCGCATCGCGGATCTCGCGCTCGCCCGGCAGGAAGATCAGCACGTCGCCGCGCGAATCCAGACGGGTGATCTCGTCGATGGCCGACACGATGGCGTCGTTGACGGTGCGCTCGCCCTCCTGCTCGCCCTCGCCTTCCAGCGCGCGGTAGCGCACCTCCACCGGATAGGTGCGGCCTTCGACGCTGATCACCGGCGCATTGTCGAAATGCTGGGCGAAGCGTTCCGTGTCGATGGTGGCCGAGGTGACGATCAGCTTCAGGTCCGGGCGCTTGCGCAGCAGCTGCTTCAGGTAGCCCAGCAGGAAATCGATGTTGAGGCTGCGTTCGTGCGCCTCGTCGACGATGATCGTGTCGTAGTTCGACAACCAGCGGTCACTGGCGATTTCCGCCAGCAGGATGCCGTCGGTCATGAACTTGATGCGGGTGTCTTCGCCGACCTTGTCGTTGAAGCGCACCTGGTAACCGACCAGCTGCCCCAGCTCGCTCTGCAGCTCCTGCGCCACGCGGCTGGCCACCGCACGTGCGGCGATCCGTCGCGGCTGGGTGCAGCCGATCATGCCGGCCTGGCCACGGCCGGCGGCCAGGCACAGCTTGGGCAGCTGGGTGGTCTTGCCCGAACCGGTCTCGCCAGCGATCACCACCACCTGATGGTCGCGGATCAGCTGGGTGATCGTCTCGGCTTCACGCGCAATCGGCAGCTGCGGGTCCAGAGTAATGGACGGCTGCTGTTGCGCCCGCGCCTGCCGGCGCTGCACCGATACCTGCAAGGCCTGCTCGAAGGTGGCGGCCAACGCCGCATCCTGTGGCTTGGCCTGGCAACGCGAGAGCATTCCCAGCAATCGTCCACGGTCGCGGCTCATGGCACCGTCGATGGCGGCACGCTGTTGGCGCTGGCGGGACTGCGGCATTTTGTCGATAGCGTTCATCAATCGGTTCGTTCAAAACTTTGAAAGCGACCAGTCATCACGACCGGTTTATTGTGAAGGCCAACGATTCCACAAGGAGGAACCCCATGGCGAAGACCAAGAGCACGACCAAGCCCAAGACCGGCAAGCAGAAGCTTGCAGCGGCGGCACCGTCGGCACCGAACATCGATATCGGGATCACCCAGGGCGACCGCAAGAAGATTGCCGACGGTCTGTCGCGCTTCCAGGCCGATGCGTTCACGCTCTACCTGAAGACGCACAACTTCCACTGGAATGTGACCGGGTCGATGTTCAACTCGCTGCACACCATGTTCGAGACGCAGTACACCGAGCAGTGGGCGGCACTGGACGATGTGGCCGAGCGCATCCGCGCACTGGGCTTCAATGCCCCGGGCTCCTACCGGGAATTCGCTGCGCTGACCTCGATCGCCGAGGAGCCGGGCCTGACCGACAGTGCGGACTGGCGTGAAATGGTACGCCAGTTGGTGGTCGCCAACGAAGCGGTCTGCCGTACGGCACGTGAAGTGCTGGAGGTGGCGGCCAAGGGTGACGACGCCCCGACCGAGGATCTGATGACCCAGCGCCTGCAGACCCACGAGAAGTACGCCTGGATGCTGCGCTCGCTGCTGCAGTAAGGATTGAGGGGGGTCGGCAGGGCTTGCAGCCCTGCACCCGCCGAATCAACGTCAACATCAACGTCAAAAGCTGGTTTCCTGTGGGTAGGCGGGGTGGGTCCGGTGGCAGGGGACGCCGTAAACCCGTCCATGGGGGCTTGGTCGCGGCATCCATGCCGCTCACACCCCCTCAACCGGACCCACCCCGCCTTCGACAGTTTTCCGCGATCTGCTGACAAAGCTTGGGGTCAGATCCGTTTTCCGCAGGAAAACGGATCTGACCCCATTCTGTTTGTCGATATCTGACAGATTTCATCCACGCATGGCGTGGATGGCCCCACCGTCACCGGGAAACTGTCGAAGGCGGGGCGGTGTCGGAGTGCGGGGTGTCCGCGGCATGGATGCCGCGGCCAAGCCCCCAAGGACGGGTTTACGGCGTCCCCGCACTCCGACACCGCCCCGCCAAACTACGGATCACTTCAGAGCCGGCTGTCGCTTTTGACGTTGCTCTGGCTTGAAGGCTTCTGCAGGTGCAGGGCGCAGCCCTGCCGAACCCCCGCCGGGGTAAACTAGCCGGATGGCTTCCCGTCCCGCGCACGACCTGCTCCAACGCGTCTTTGGTTACGACGATTTCCGTGGTCCCCAGCAGGACATCGTGGAGCATGTGGCTGCCGGTCACGATGCCCTGGTGCTGATGCCTACCGGCGGCGGCAAGTCGCTGTGCTACCAGGTCCCGGCCCTGCTGCGTGACGGATGTGGCATCGTCATCTCGCCGTTGATCGCCTTGATGCAGGATCAGGTCGAAGCCCTGCGCCAGCTCGGCGTGCGTGCCGAGTACCTGAATTCCACCCTGGATGCCGAGACCGCCGGCCGCGTCGAGCGCGAACTGCTCGCCGGCGAGCTGGACATGCTCTATGTCGCTCCCGAGCGCCTGCTGACCGGTCGCTTCCTGTCGCTGCTGTCGCGCAGCCGCATCGCCCTGTTCGCCATCGACGAAGCGCACTGCGTGTCGCAGTGGGGCCACGACTTCCGCCCGGAATACCGCCAGCTGACCGTGCTGCACGAGCGCTGGCCGGAGATTCCGCGGATCGCGCTGACCGCGACTGCCGATCCGCCAACCCAGCGCGAGATCGCCGAGCGGCTGGACCTGCAGGAAGCACGCCACTTCGTCAGCTCCTTCGACCGCCCCAACATCCGCTACACCGTGGTGCAGAAGGACAACGCCCGCAAGCAGCTGACCGACTTCCTGCGTGGCCACCGTGGCGAGGCGGGCATCGTCTACTGCATGTCGCGGCGCAAAGTCGAAGAGACCGCCGAATTCCTCAACGGCCAGGGCTTCAACGCCCTGCCCTACCATGCCGGCCTGCCGTCGGAGGTGCGCGCCAACAACCAGCGCCGCTTCCTGCGCGAGGACGGCATCGTGATGTGCGCCACCATCGCCTTCGGCATGGGCATCGACAAGCCGGACGTGCGTTTCGTCGCACATACCGACCTGCCCAAGTCGATGGAAGGCTACTACCAGGAAACCGGCCGCGCCGGCCGCGATGGCGAGGCCGCCGAGGCCTGGCTGTGCTACGGCCTGGGCGATGTGGTGCTGCTCAAGCAGATGATCGAGCAGTCCGAAGCCGGCGAAGAGCGCAAGCAGCTGGAGCGGTCCAAACTGGACCACCTGCTGGGCTACTGCGAGTCGATGCAGTGCCGCCGCCAGGTGCTGCTGGCCGGCTTCGGCGAAACCTATCCCCAGCCCTGCGGCAACTGCGACAACTGCCTGACGCCGCCGGCCTCGTGGGACGCAACCATTCCGGCGCAGAAGGCGCTGAGCTGCGTCTACCGCAGTGGCCAGCGTTTCGGCGTCGGCCACCTGATCGATGTCCTGCGCGGCAGCGAGAACGAGAAGGTGAAGCAGCAGGGCCACGACAAGCTCAGCACCTATGCGATCGGCCGTGACCTGGATGCACGCACCTGGCGCAGCGTGTTCCGCCAACTGGTCGCCGCCAGCCTGCTGGAAGTGGACAGCGAGGGCCACGGTGGCCTGCGCCTGACCGATGCCAGCCGCGACGTGCTGACCGGCCGCCGCCAGATCAGCATGCGCCGCGATCCGGCCAGCAGTACCAGCGGCCGCGAGCGCAGCGCACAGCGCACCGGGCTGTCGGTGCTGCCGCAGGATCTGGCCCTGTTCAACGCCCTGCGCGGCCTGCGCGCCGAGCTGGCGCGCGAGCAGAACGTGCCGGCCTTCGTGATCTTCCACGACAGCACCCTGCGCAACATCGCCGAACAGCGCCCGACCAGCCTGGATGAACTGGCCAGGGTCGGCGGCATCGGTGGCACCAAACTGAGCCGCTATGGCCCGCGCTTGGTGGAGATCGTGCGCGAGGAAGGTTGACCGCCACGCGTTGCTGCTCGGTAGCGCCGGGCCATGCGCGGCGAGCGCGAAGCGCGGCTGATCCACGGGCCGCCGGGCATGGCCCGGCGCTACCCCTGCGCTGGTGCCCTTGTAGAGCCGAGCCCACGCTCGGCTGCTTCTGCGGGGACGACAGCCGAGGATGGGCTCGGCTCTACATTGGTGCAGCTCCAACCTTGAACCGGCCATTCAGCCGGAAGTGCATCCGCAGCCAGTTGCAGCTAGATTAGCGTCATGTCCCTGGCCTCGACCCTGCTCCGTGTCGTGCTCATGCTCAGCCTGTTGCTCAACGGGCTGAACGCGGCCATGGCCAGCGGTCACGAGGAAATGGGCCGGATAGCGCATGCCATGGCCATTGCCGCCGACGGCGGTGACCCTGACTGCCACCATCACGCGGGCATGCAGGCCGACGAGGCCCCGCAGGCCAAGGCCCCCGCCCACGACGCTCATTGCCAGATCAAGGACTGCGTGCGCAGCTGTGCCCAGCACCCGCTGCTGGTAGTGCTGCCGTTGCCGGTCATGGCCGGCCCGGCATTGTCGCTGGCCCCGCAGCCGATGCCGGCCAATGGCCGCCCGGCGCCGCCGCTGCCGCCGATCTCGCGTCCTCCCATCGGCTGATTCCACACGCATCGTGCGCCCTGCGCACCGCAGCCGGCCGCCTGCCGGCGTCTTTACGTGTCTGGAGTCACCACCATGAATACCCGCATTCCCCCCGGCCCGGGCGCTGTGCCCATGCCGTCGCGCCGCCTGTTCGTACAGGGCCTCGCCGCAGGTGGCGTGGTTGCCGGCATCGCCGCTGTCGGCGTGCCGCAGCGCGCGCTTGCTGCTGCCAGTGCCGCCCCCCGCCTGGCCGGCGCCCCTGCCGTGCTCAGCGATACCCGCGTTGAACTGGCCATCGGCGAATCCCTGGCCAACTTCACCGGCCGCACCCGCCCGGCGATCACCGTCAACGGCTCGCTGCCGGCGCCGATCCTGCGCTGGCGCGAAGGCCAGACCGTGGACCTGTTCGTGCGCAATACGCTGGAACGCCATCCGACCTCGATCCACTGGCACGGCATCCTGCTGCCGGCCAACATGGACGGCGTGCCCGGCCTGAGCTTCAACGGCATCGGCCCCGGTGAGACCTACCACTACCACTTCGAGCTGAAGCAGTCGGGCACCTACTGGTACCACAGCCACTCGATGTTCCAGGAGCAGGCCGGCCTGTACGGCGCGCTGATCATCGATCCGGCCGAACCGGCGCCGTACCACCACGACCGCGAGCACGTGATCATGCTGTCCGACTGGACCGACATGGACCCGGGCGCGCTGTTCCGCCGCATGAAGAAGCTGGCGGCCTACGACAACTACTACATGCGCACGCTGCCGGACTTCCTGCGTGACGCGAAGCGCGACGGCTGGTCGGCGGCGCTGTCCGACCGTGGCATGTGGGGGCGGATGCGGATGACCCCGACCGACCTGTCCGACGTCAACGCCAACACCTACACCTACCTGATGAACGGCACCGCCCCTGCCGGCAACTGGACCGGGTTGTTCCGCAGCGGCGAGAAGGTGCTGCTGCGCTTCATCAATGGTGGGTCGATGACCTACTTCGACGTGCGCATCCCCGGCCTGAAGATGACCGTGGTCGCCGCCGACGGCCAGTACATCCACCCGGTCAGCATCGACGAATTCCGCATCGCGCCGGCCGAGACCTACGACGTCATCGTCGAACCGAGCGGCCAGGATGCGTACACCATCTTCTGCCAGGACATGGGACGCACCGGCTACGCCGCCGGCACGCTGGCGGTGCGCCATGGCCTGCAGGCCCCCATTCCCGAACGCGACCCGCGCGTACTGCTGACCATGGCCGACATGGGCCATGGCATGGGCGGTGGCGGTCACGACATGGCCGCAATGAAGGGCATGGAAGGTGGCTGCGGCGCCAGCATGGGCCACGGCGCGCATGGCGGCGGCGACTCCGCCAGCAAGGCACCGAAGCACCCGGCCAGCGAACGCAACAACCCACTGGTGGACATGCAGAGTTCGGCCACCGAACCGAAGCTGGACGACCCCGGCATCGGCCTGCGCGACAACGGCCGCCAGGTGCTGACCTACGGCGCGATGCGCAGCCTGTTCGAGGATCCGGATGGCCGCGAACCGAGCCGCGAGATCGAACTGCATCTGACCGGCCACATGGAGAAGTTCTCCTGGTCGTTCGATGGCATTCCCTTCGCCAGTGCCGAACCACTTCGACTGAACTACGGCGAGCGCATGCGCATCGTGCTGGTCAACGACACCATGATGCAGCACCCGATCCACCTGCATGGTGTGTGGAGTGATCTGGAAAACGCGCAGGGCGAGTTCCAGCTGCGCAAGCACACCATCGACATGCCACCGGGCACCCGCCGCAGCTACCGTGTGCGCGCCGATGCACTCGGCCGCTGGGCCTACCACTGCCATCTGCTGTACCACATGGAAGCGGGCATGATGCGCGAAGTGAGGATCGAAGAATGAGCCGCTCACTCCTTTCTCCCAGCCTGCTGGCCCTGGGCCTGGCGGCGGCGCTGCCGGTGTTCGCGCAGTCGCATGCCGGCCATGACATGGCCGCGATGAACGCGCCCGCGAAAACCGCGAAGTCGCCGTTCGAACCGGTCGATCATTCGAAGATGGATCATTCAAAGATGGATGCCGGTGCGATGGATCATGCCGGCATGGACCATTCCAAGATGGACCATGGCGCGATGCAGCCCACGTCGACGGACCAGGCCACGATGGACCATTCCAAGATGGACCACGCGGCCATGGGCCACGGTGCGCCCGCCCCCACCGAACCGCGCGAACCAATTCCGGTGCCGACCGATGCCGACCGTGCCGCCGCATTCCCGCCGATCGCCCATGGTGCGATGGAGCACGCACCGGAGATCAACAGCCTGCTGCTGATCGACCGTCTTGAACACTGGGATGGCAAGAGCAGCAACGGCCAGGCCTGGGAGGCCACCGGTTGGATCGGCGGCAACATCAACCGCCTGTGGCTGCGCACCGATGGCGAGCGTAGTCGTGGCCGCACCGAATCATCGTCGCTGGAAGCGCTGTATGGCCGCAGCGTGTCGCCCTGGTGGGACGTGCTGGTCGGCGTACGCCAGGATTTCCGCCCCGCCGATTCACGCACCTGGGCGGCGATCGGCATCCAGGGTCTGGCGCCGTACAAGTTCGAGAGCTCAGCCACGCTGTACATGGGCTCCGGTGGCCAGGTACTGGCCAAGGCCGAGGTCGAGTACGACGTGCTGCTGACCAACCGCCTGATCCTGCAGCCGCTGCTGGAAGCCACCGTCGCGGCCAAGGACGAGAAGGAGTACGGCATCGGCCGTGGCCTGAACAAGGTCGAAGCCGGGCTGCGCCTGCGCTATGAGTTCAGCCGCCGCTTCGCGCCCTACATCGGCATCAGCCACGAACGCACGTTTGGCGACACCGCCGACTACGCCGGTGACCACGCGCGCGACACGCGCTGGGTGGCCGGCGTGCGCATGTGGTTCTGAGCAGCGTTACGTGAGCAGTGGCCAGCCCCGGCAGCCGCCGGGGCCGGCTACACTGCGCCACGTTCCAATGCAGGCACCGCCATGTCGTTGCAGATCCGCCGCGCCACCCTTGCCGACGCCGACGCGCTGTCGGCAATCGCCATCGCCACCTACACCGAGACCTGGGGCGATTCGTATCCGCCGCAGGACCTGCACGATTTCCTGCAGGATCACTACAGCGGCGAACCGCAGCGCATCGAACTGTCCGACCCACGCAGTGCCATCTGGCTGCTGATGGACGATGATGCCGTGGTCGGCTATCTGGCCGCCGGTGCCAACACCCTGCCGCATGCGGATGCGCGCGAGGGCGACATTGAGCTGAAGCGGTTCTACATCCTGGCCGCACACCAGAACGGCGGCCATGGCGCGCGCATGATGGACCCGTTCATGGCCTGGCTGGACCAGCCACACCGCCGCACCCTGTGGGTGGGCGTGTGGGAGGAGAATTTCGGCGCGCAGCGCTTCTACTCGCGTTATGGCTGCAGCAAGGTTGGCGAGTACGACTTCATCGTCGGCGACAGCCGCGACCGTGAATTCATCCTGCGCCGCCCGTGATCACGCGCCTTTTGTGGAGTCGAGCGTAGCTCGACTCCACAAGTTAGAAATCGAACAGCTCGGAGAGGAAGCTCTCCTTCTTCTTTTTCTTGTAACCGTGGCCGTGCTGTTGGCCGCGATTGTCCTCGTAGCGCTGGCCCAAGTGGCGGGTATCACGGTGCATCACCGGCGGCGGAGAGGATGCCGGATGCTGCTGCACAGGCGCGGGCGGCGGCACGGCCGCACCGGCACCGGCGCGCTCGATGATCTTGTCCAGTTCACCACGATCCAGCCACACGCCTCGGCAGCCGGGGCAGTAGTCGATCTCGATGCCATGGCGCTCGGCCATCTGCAGGGTCTGGGTCTTGCACACGGGGCACAGCATCGGCATTGCTCCTGTCGGTCTGACCTCGACTGTACCTGCGCGGTGATGACTGTGCGGCAACGCATGACCGATGGCACAGGGACTTCCGACGCGTGCCGGTATTGCCGAAGGGCCCGACACTGCAGGCTTGTTCCGCAGGGAGTGCGTACATGACAATTCTGTCCCGCTTGCCCTCCGCCACACGCCTGTTGCTGGTCCTGCTGGGCGTTGGCCTGGGCCTGAACCTGCGCGATATCGCCGCAGCCGCGGGCACTCCGATTCCTGCCCTGCCCATGCCCTACGGCGGCAGCCTGCTGGACAACGCACTGGCAATCCTGGTTGCGCTGCTGCTGGCTACGCTGCTGCGCCCCCGCAGCATGGGCCTGCTGACCAGCCTCGGACTGCGTGGAAACGGCTGGGGCGGTCCGCTGTGGGTGCTGCTGGCCAGCCTCCCCTGCTGGCTGGGACTGGCGCTGCTCGGTACTCCGAACACGGCGCTGACCGCGCTGGATGCCACGATGCTGACCGTGCTGTTCCCGCTGGCCGAGGAAGTACTGTTCCGCGGCCTCGGCTTCGTGCTGCTGGTGAAGCTCGTGCGCGGCCCGTGGCCGCTGCTCGCGCTGCCGCAGGCGCTGCTGTTCGGCATGGTGCACTGGCTGGGCTTCGGTGGGTTCGACGGTGGCGGCATCGCGCTGTTCATCGGTGCGGTCATCGCATTCGGCGGCTTCATCTTCGCCTGGCTCGACCGCCTCGACGGTGACACCCTGTGGTGCGGCCTGGTGCTGCACGTTTCGATGAACCTGGCCTGGAACGTGTTCAGTCTGGATGACGCTGTTGCGCTGGGCTGGCAGGCCACCAGCCTGCGCATCGGCACGACCCTGCTGGCGGTTGCGGTACTGGCCTGGCACGTGCGCCGCCAGCGCCGCAACCGGGTGTAACGCCCACTTAGCTTGCCGTGCACGCCGGGATCACCCCCGGCTTGCGCATACTTGCGCGCCTTCCGCTCCCCCTGTTGTCCGGAGTTGCCGCGTCATGTTGCTGTCCAAGCGTTTTGTGGAACCGCGCGTCCTGCTGATCGAGGACGCCGAGGAAACCCAGGAACTCAGTCGTCTCGCCCTGGAAAGCCAGGCCTGCCAGGTCACCGCTGTCAGCAGCGCCGAGGCCGCACTGGGCCTGCTCAACGCCGGCGAACCGTTCGACCTGCTGTTCACCGACGTCTGCCTGGGCGGCATCAGCGGCATCGAAACCGCCAACCGCGTGCGCGAGCACCTGCCGCAGCTGCCGATCCTGGTCACCTCCGGCATGGACCAGCACCGCGTGCTGCCGCAGCTGCGCGCCGGCATCCACTTCCTGCCCAAGCCGTACAGCATGAGCGAACTGCTCGATGCCATCCGCCTGTGTTTCCGCCATGCGGCGGATGCCACGTTGATGCCGCCGCCGCAGGCCAGCGCGGCCTGAGGCAATCATCCACGCATGGCGTGGATGCGACCGGCCATCAACCGCCGGTGTACGGCCCATCGCCCGGCATCACCTCCAGCAGTGCACGAGTGATCACCCGCGGGTAGACCGTGAGATGGTCCTCGCCGTCAATCACCACGTTGTCCACCTGCAGCATGCGGCCACTGCGCTGCAACTGGGTGGTGAAGTCCGCGGTCTGCCGCAGCATGTCGTTGCCGGTTGAATAGCGCGGCCCTGGCTTGTCCGTCTCGTAGCTTCCTACCGACAGCAGCACGCGCGTAGGCTGCGAGGGAATCACGGCGGCATCCTGCATGCGCGGCAGCAGAAGCTGGTCGAACCACAACGAAGGACTGGACAGGATGTAGGTACTGAACAGGTCCGGCTGGGTGGTCAGCACGTAGGTACCGAACAGCGCGCCATAGGAATGACCGGCGAACACGCGCCGGGCCGGATCGGTGCGGTAGCGCGCATCGATCATCGGCAGCACCTGTGCGGCCAGGAAATCGCGGTAGTGTGCGGCGCCGCCGTAGGTGACGTCATCGCTGTAATAGCCCTCGGCGGTACGCGCCGGATTGCTGGGCGTGTAGTCGCGCGAGCGACTCTGCTTCGAGGTCAGGCCTTCCTGTGGTGGCAGCCCAACCAGGATGAAATTCTCGATGTTGACGCCCTGCTGCCCCACCAGATTGCGCACGCTGCGCACCAGCGGGAAGCTGTACAGCGCATCGGTCACGTACAGCACCGGGTAGTGCTTCTCAGGGTGCGCGGCATAGTCGGCCGGCAGCGCCACCCATATCGGGTAATCGCGGCCCACAGGATCGTGCACGCGCAATGCTTCGGTATCCGGCAGCACCACGCCCGGCGCAGCGGTGGCCGCGCTTTCCTTCGCTTCATTCTGCGCTGCCGGTGGCGCCACCGACATCGCGCAGCCACTCACGACCAGGCAGGCCGCCACACTCCATCCACGCACACGCTGCATCTACACGCTCCCGTTGCGGGCGGCGCACCCAGGTGGCGCCGCTACCGCATCCTCACACGTCGTGCGATGCAGTGCCACGCCGGGTCAGGGCGAGGCCGGCGGCGGCACCGGGAACAGCGTGCGTAGCGCCTGCAGGGCGGCCGGGTGATAGATCGTGGCGTGGGTTTCCTCCGGCAGCGGCAGGTACTTCACCAGCGGCGATGGCGAGGCCTGCTGCAGCAACGCGGCCAGTCGCGCAGTGGATGCGGCCAGTTCCGGCTGCCCGCTGCTGGCCAGGAACACCTGCGGCTGCGCGCGCGTCACCGCCGGCAGCTGTTTGGCCACCCCGGCCAGCATCGCGCCATGGTTCCACCACAGGCTCGGGTCCAGCGCGATGTAGCTGTTGAACAGTGTCGGTTCCTGCAACAGCGTCTCGACCACGAACAGGCCGGCCAGCGATTCACCGATCAGCGCGCGCTCGTCGGTGGTCGGGTAGCGCTGGCGCACCTGCGGCATCAATTCATCGCGCAGGAAACGGCGGTAGGCCGCCGATCCACCGATGCGCGGCGCGATCTTCTGGTCCTGCGGGTCGTTGCTGGGGCCGGTCATGTCGCGACGGCGTTCGGTGTTTTCGATGCCCACCAGCAGGAACGGTCGCATGCTGCCGTTGCCGCTCAGCACCTGCACCAGCCCGGCCACATGCAGGAAGTCCTCGGCGATGCCGCCATCGGCCATGTACAGCACCGGCAACGGCACCTTCGGGTCCAGACCCCAGGGTTGTGGGCGGTAAACATTGATGCGGCGGGTTTCGCCCAGCGCCTTCGACTCGATGGTGAAGGTCTCGCCGATGACCAGTGGCGAGGCGGCAGCGGGCGACGCGGATTCGGCGGCCATCAGCGGCGCGGCGGAGACGACGGACAACAACAGCGACAGCACGATCAGACGCATGGGGCGGTCCATTCTGGGAAAGCGCTGAGCATAGACCGCCGGAGACATTGTCGTTCGCGGCACTTTGCCGATCTACCGGAACTGGAGCACCATGGAGTCGGTGATGGTCATGCAACGCGCACCTTGGCTCACGGACTGGTCACCGCCACGCTCATGTCCACAAGGAGGTTCCCATGTTGAGTGTATTGATCGCCACCACCCTTGCTGCCGGCTCACCGCAGGCCAGCAACATTCCCCCAGCATCCGCCGCGTATGCGGACTGCCTGCTCGCCCACCTCCAACCGGGATTGTCCGACCACGCGATCCCGCTGCTGCAGCAGGCCTGCGTCGCGAAGTATCCGGAGAGCTACGTCGCATATTCAGAACTGGAACGCCGGATCAGCGCGCAGCGCCGGGCCGATTTCGAGGCGGCTCAAGCGGAGGCGGCGCGTTCCGCGAATGCGGCAGCGACGGCCGCACAGGAAGCTGCCGACGCGGCGGCCGCGAAAGCCAAGGGAATCCGGACGAAGTAGAGGGCCTTGACCAGGCAACAAAAAAGGCACTGCATTGCGGTGCCTTTCTGAATGACCTGGGTCATTGGCTGCAATGGTGGGCCGTGAAGGATTCGAACCTTCGACCAAAAGATTAAAAGTCACGCGCCTTATCCCTAACATTTCAACAACTTAAGCGGCTTTCAGTTACGGAGATACGCACTCCTGTTAGCCAGTTTTACGATCAGATCAAACCGATTTTACGGAGCATGCAAGGCTTCCACAGGGGCGATCCCGACGAGGCCAAGGGGTGCAGAAGCCGAACCAAGGGCATTGTTCTAAAGAATCCCAAATCCCGCACGTCGCGCTTCAGAACCACTAGGCGCGAGTACCTAAGCAAAACGGCCGCCCTACTAGGGCGGCCGTTTCTTGTCACATTTGGTTGGCTATCTAATCTGCAGATCTCTAAATGAAACCGAGCGTCTGCAAGCCGGAGGGAGTTACCTGATAGGTGTCCGGGTGAACCCAGCCGAAGTGCATCAACAGACGCAGCTCGGTCTCGCTAACCCTTTCACCCTCCAGGTAGGCCATCAGCCTTTCCAAGAAAGGAGATACCATCGGAGCTTCCTTTGCACCTCCCCAACCCAATTGTTGGGGTCGTCGAGTGCAGGAAGATTTCTATCAAATAGTGAGGGCGAAGTCAAGACGCAAACTTGGACCGTAAGTTTGGCGATGAAATTGCCTGATTGGCAGCCGGCTTAGAAGGCTGGCGCACTGTGCATTGCAGTCAACAACTTAGATTGAGTCCAATTCAGGAGGCCTGCGGACTGGCCCCTAGTCCCGCAATGGGCAGACACCGTGAATTCGGGAACCTTTTCCGCTCACCAACCACGTAGCTCGCGGAGTCCTGCCCTCACCCACCCCTTGCGTGCGTCCCTCGGACGGGGCTTCGTCTCTGCCGGCGGCTTGCGCGGCTCCAGCGCTTCCTTGATCCGCTCGACCTCTTTCGCGCCGACCTCGGCTAGGCGCCGGGCCTGTTGCTGCTGCTCGCGGGTGACCGCATTGTCCAGACGGATGATTTCCGAAGGCGCAACACCTACCGCCGCCGCAACCTGCCGGACGTATGCACCGGTATCGTTCTCCACCGGCGGCGCCCAGCGCCCGATGATCTCCTTCACCGTGCGCAGGCCGTGCTTGCGCTGGTAGGTGAGCAGGGTCTTCGCGAGGGCGCGGAACCCCGCCTGCGGGGTCAGGAACACGCAGAAGCGCTGCTCGCGGGCGATAGCCGCAGCGGACCGGTCCTCACCCTGCCACGGCGTGCTGATGCGGTCGATGTTGCCAGGATTGTTGTTGCGTACGCCGCGCGGCGTGCTGGTAGTGCCCATGCGATCCCCCGTTGTCGCTGTGGAAGAACCGGCACCGCTCACGCCACCCGGGCGAATGTGAGCGGTGCCGGCCTGTTCGGTTACGCGCCTGCTGCGGCGGAGCCCGGCGTCAGCCGGACGAAGACGGTCAGTGCGCCGGCCTCGGCCGGGTAGACGGCGAAGCCGATGTCTGCCACCTGGTCGGCACCGGCTGCACCAGCGATCGCGTGCCGGGTTTCGGTGTCCCAGTTGACAGCGGTGCCGGCAGTGAACACGGCGGCCGGCAGCTTGGGCAGCTCGAACACGCCCTCGACATGCGTAGCGATGATCTCGCCAGCCTTGCCATCGGTAACAGCGACTGCGACCAGCTTGCCTTGTACGACCAGCTCACCACTCTTGATGTCAGCTGCCAGGGTCACGTCGAGCACGCGACCGTCCTGATGTGCGTTCTTCATAAAAACTCTCCGGATGCGTGAAGGGTTCAGGAGACCGCCGCTATCGCGGTGATCTCCATGGCGGGCGATCAGCCCTGAGCGGGTGCTGGGTTACCGGGGTTCTTGTAGATGCCGCGGTAGTCGGCAATGGCCGGTGCCGCATCCAGGCGCACCTTCCACGCCACGCCGTCGACGGTGAAGCCCTGGTGCTGCTCCAGGTACGGCGTCTGGTTGCCGTCGAGATAGCCGCATGGTTCGTGCGACCGCTGGCGATCAGCATCCTTCTGAAGAGAGATATCTCAGATGTCTGACGCCCAATCTCTTCACCACCGCGGAGGGACAGTTCGCATGTCATTTCCAACTCTCTGGATCGACATGGAGGAGGTTCTTCAGTTCCTCCTTGGCGACCTCAAAGCAACGAGCCGCGCCACGCACTTGAATCGTGACCTCCTTAAGCATCGCTTCATCGTTCTCTCTCGAACTCTTGCGTTCAAAGTGCTTCGCCACCTCTTTCGCGGTCGAGACGTACCCGAGGCCCTGCCCAAGCGCGTCACAGATTCGAGCGGAAAACACTGCAAGCCGACCAACATCCTCATTGCACCGAGGCTGACCCGGCCCGCCCGCCAGTCGTACAAGCAGATCTTTGCCGCCAGCAACGCTGTAGACATCATCAAGTGCGCCAGGAGCCCCGAGCTCCTCAAAGAGCTTCTTGTAATGCTGGGCGGATTGAACCACCTCGGGAAAGATAAGACGCCCGAGCAGCTGAGCTTCGCGAACCTTGTGCTGTTCGTCGCTCAGCTTGACCGCCGCCGCCAACTTGACGGACGTTCTTGTTGCCTCCGTGGTCGCTACTGCCAAGCGATAGGTCACGTACCCCAAAACCCCAGTCACCAAAGCTGCTCCTCCGGCGGCGACAGCAGCCCATGCCTCCCACCAGACAACACAGCCATCAACACCAAGATTCATGCAGGGGCTAATGCCACTCCAAAGGCTCATCTCGTTCTCCTTTCAATGGTCAGGTCTAGCGGGAAGCTGAAAACAGGGACGTTCCAGCGCGAGAGAATTTACTGGGCCAAGCTCCTCACCAGCAACCCTGCGCTCGATCACGAAAGGGCAACTGGCGCCCAGCTTCCGGACGCAAGCGAAGACGGGAGGCACTGATGGCCAAACTACTTCCGGTGCTGATCGCCTGCGAGTACAGCGACACCGTGGCGTCGGCCTTCCGCGCCTACGGCTTCGAGACGTACTCCTGCGACCTGCGGCCTACCGAAGGCGACCCACGCTGGCACATCCAGGGCGACGTGCGAAACCACCTGCAGGCTGACCGCTGGCTGGCGATGGTGGCCCACCCCTACTGCACCTACAACACACTGGCCGGCATCCGCTGGATGTACCACCCAGACGACACCCTGCTGCCGCAGCCTGATCGCCGCAGGCACCCGAAGTATCCGAACCGGATGCGCGACTTCCCGGAAGGCGCACTGCTGTTCGCCAACTTGATGGCCGCGCCCGTGGAGTTCATAGCCGCTGAAAACTCAAAGCCGCACGGCTTGGCCATGAGCGTGCTTGGCCGACCCACGCAGACGGTGCAGCCATACGACTTCGGGAGCCCCTTCACCAAGGGCGCCACGCTCTGGCTCAAAAACCTCCCAGCGCTGGTGGCTACCCACACAATGGCGCAGGTGATCGAGCAGCACGGGGAGATCGTAGCGCGCTGCCATCTCATGCGGCCGGGTCCAGATCGTGAGAAAGAGCGCTCGCGATCAGACCCCGCGATCGCTGCGGCGATGGCCGGGCAATGGGGCGAGCATATCCTTTCAACCATGGCATCCAGGCGTCCCTTTGTAGCTTTGCAAGTGGAGCCCACTGGACGGTCGCAGTCACGATCATGCTTGACCAGAGGAGGCGCCGCTTGATCGGAGACGTTCTCCAATTTCAGGATCTCCAAGAACTGTGCAGGCCCGGCGAGCGCCCGCGGCTCGCGACCGTAGAGGCGTGGGCGCGCACTTGTGGCATCCGCTACAAGTACGACGGTAAGGGCGGCATCTGGACCACCGCAGCAGCAATGAACGCCGCTCTCGGCCTGCAGCTGGCATCAAACGAAGCATATGGGACTGACGTAATCTGATGGCACCCCGACCGCGAAAGCACAACCCGTCCATACCCCCGCATATCGACCAAGCGAAGATCCCCAAGGGCGTTTACTGGGATGCGACTGGTCGTGGCCGCTGGTACATCTTCGAAACCGCAACGGGTATTGACGGCCCCCGGAAAGCTCGCCGAACGGTCGCAGGCCCGCAAGCCAAGCTTTCCGAGCTACACGCACTCATGGAAGCCGGAGAAGGAACCGGAACAGTTGAATGGGTCTGCACTCAGTACCACGACAGTGCCAAGTTCAAGGGGCTTGCGCCTGGCACACGCGCGGACTACGAGTCGGCGCGCAATGTCCTCCTGACCTACCCCACGAACCTGGGCATGCCGTTCGGCAAGCTCCAAGTCAACAAGCTGCGGAACCACAATTTCCAACGCCTTGTTGATCGGATCGAATCGGCAGGAACACCCACTAAGGCAAACAAGGTGCTGCGCTACTCGCGGCTCGTGTTCCGCTGGGCATTGAATCGGGGCATAGTGAACCACAACCCTGCCCAGGGACTTGAGCAGGCGAAGGAGCGTAAGCGTCAACGCCTTCCTACCGATGAAGCCTATGCCAAGTTGATAGCGTTCGCGCGCGAACGCTCCATGCGGCCGGCTAGGACAGAGGGTTCAGTACCGCCATACCTATGGATGATCATGGAGCTGGGCTACCTTTGCAGACTGCGCGGCATTGAGACGCTCACGCTCACCGAAGCGCAAGGCACGCCTGAAGGCCTGCATACCAATCGCCGGAAGCGCAGTCGTGACAACCTGGTGGTCTGGACACCACGGCTACGAGCAGCTTGGGATGCAGCGACCGTGCGCCGTGAGACCATCATTGACCGCCATAGCCTGCCGGTGCAGATGCGGGCCGACCAGCGCTACCTCTTTCTGGCAGAACACGGCGAGCCGCTGCATAAGACCAGCCTAGACAGCACTTGGCAGCGTTTCATTCAACTCGCTATCGCTACAGGGATCATCCTGCCTGAGGAACGCTTCAGCTTGCACGACCTCAAGCGGAAGGGCGGCACAGACACTGCCGGTAACCGCGCAGAACGTCAGGACGCACTAGGCGTCACCGACGCGATGATGAAGGTCTATGACAAGAGCGTGCCGCGGGTGAAGCCTTCCCGGACCGATTAAACACAAACGAAGGGTCGGCTAAAAATACCAAGCCAGCGCTGATGAGATCATACCCGCGCGCGCAACGCCTGAAGACGAGGCGCAAGGTCGACTGCCAGACGTTCCAATCCTTCGGCGTTACCGAGATACGGCAAAAATCTATGGTGACGAAGATCGAACGGAACGTCATCTGCGTTTTGAGTGATCAGCACAACCTCACGCCCAAACGCGTGCGCGATACCTGCTTCGTAGAAAACGTTCGCATTCTTACCAGTGCAATCGCATATCACGATCGCGGCTTGGTCGATCAGGTTCACCACATCCTGAATAACAGTCGCGTGGTCCCAGATGTTGTCAGCCCTTCTGCATTCAAGCCCAAGTGCCTGAGCCACCTCCCGAATCTTACGATACGTGGGTTCCAGAGCCGCTGTGAATGGCATCATGACCGAAACCAGGTTGGGATCAACGGCTTCTGGTGACGCCACGTCAAATGCTGTGGGCAGCCTGCGGGATTGCCTCTGGTTTCGCACAATGAACTTGTACAGGTCGAAATCCTTGACCGCCCAGTGAGACCTCGTAAATACATTGAGGCCTATTTGCGCCCCAGAACGCCTCAAGGTCTCCCCAGCTATAGGAGGAATCGTTGCGTCGAAGCTGTACTCGATATGGATTTCTCTTCCGACCAGCCTTGCAGAGTGAATGTTTCCAACTCGAGCCGGCGGAAGGACGCCACCGTATGTCTCCTGAGCGAACAGCGCAGGGATGCTTTTTAGCTTATCGAGATCAGGATTACCGTTAGCGTCCGTGAAGGCGACTTCTACTGCATCCTCGGTATGTTCAAAAAGACGTGACAAGGAAATCTGCGAGCCACCGGCCGGCCATTCAGCCGTTGAGAAGAGAACGCTATACATTGAAATCCCCACTACATCAGATTAAAGAATTTTCAATACTTTGAACCAACTGAAGCCTGGGCTACTGGCGACGGAGAGACTTCAACACAATGGTCCAGTTCTACAGCCTTAGATCAGCTAACTTCCGCCTCCACGAAGTTCGGAAAGTACCGATACGTCATCCTATACCGCTCCACGTCCTTCATCGGCAGCCCAAGCGCACAAAGATTATCGTTCGCACATGCATCGATTCTGCGCATCTCAGAAAACGTGAGCGATGGCGGATCGATAAAGTATGAGTCATCACCCGTTCGCGTAAACGGCAGTTGCTCAAAGGAAGCTGCCTTGAACTTCTCATCATCTTTCTTACTAAGAAGAACGCCACCGACCGTTAGCATCCGCGCGCCATCCGAGTAACGGAAATTAAAGATCTGAAGATATGAGAAGGAGGCATCCTCTTGAACTTCCGTGTTGCGATTTCGAATTCCGTCCTCAATAGCAGCGTGTATTACAGCCCGAAAGATGTCGCCGACTCTTCCTCCGTGGATGTCCGCCGCGGTCAACCCAGGAGGCAGGTGCTCCTCTCCCAACAAGCTCCTAGTAACATCGAGCATGTCGTTCAGACCTTCCTCTTCATCGATCAGAGCTTGGAGAGACTTCGCGTCCGCGTTCGCCGTTACCACGATGACAGATCCCGAAGGTGCCTTCTTCGCGACATACTTGATGTCTGTCAAGCAGGATTTATCTAGCAGACCATCATAATCAAGCCAGACCACAAGGGGGCCTTTGATCGCCATCCGCTGCAGAACAACATTGGAATGACCAAATTGCATCTCAATCTGAGAAAATGGAACATTGAGAAGAAATCTGTTTTTGCTATGCTCAGCAGTAGTATTCTCGATACTTATCATGCGCTCAAAACCTAACGAGCGATGAAAGAGACTGAAGTCCGCGAAATAAAGAGAACCCATCCCTACGTAGGTGTAGCCACTCACCTCATGAAAGTGGTTTAGCCTCCTAAACGCCTCTGCCAACATCTTCCGTTCGATGCTCTTGCCAGGCCGGACGCGGTAGTCAATTTTCTTGTAACTGCCGGCCATTAGTCCCGCTCCCTCTCCAAGAAGTAATCAAAGGCGGCCTCACCCGCCCTCTTAGCACTAGGCACCTGAAAGAAGTCGCGAGCGAATTCAATATCTTCGATGCTCCTATCAAACTGTACTCTCAGTGTCTTTGGTGAGTAAACGATAGGTTTAGTGGGATATTTGAAGAGCGTAGATTTCTGCAATTTCGATATCTCCACCGGCTTGGCGCGATCAATGACTTTCTGAAGGAAGTTGTCTTCGGAGTCTTTTTCACCGGCAAGAGCATTCAAGAAATTAATTACTTGACGTAGCGCAGCGGTCATCTCCTGACGAGCCGACTGATACACTCGCGAATCGGTATCCACGCCGCTCTTGGAAGTATTCCAAGGCAGGGAACTCGCGTCGTCGCTCTCAAAAACAGCATAGCCCCGGAAGCGCGCAAACTGCTGATGCGCTTTGGGAGTCGAAAACTCTTCTTCTACCGTAGACCAGCCCGTCGTCGGCGACTTGTCTCCAGTAACGATCTGTCGGCCATTGCATATGATTGACCAGCCAGCATCCTCTATGTTTGAGGAGCTTATGCCGGCGTAGAGGGAAAGACGCACCGGCGAAGATTGACCTCGCGACTGATCAGCAGGATAAATATACTCAGTGCGGAAGGGCACAAGCTCGTCGCTTTGCAAGAGAGTTGCCGCACGGTGACTCAATGAAAAGGCATTAACCTTTATGTCCAGACCAGCATCCATACTGCTCGCATGCGCGTCCTGAATCCCTTTGATCAATGACTTTAGGAATATCGAAGATTCAAACTCCGAAGAGATTACGGAGTGCAGCTCCTCAACCCTGATAACTGTCCCGCAGTCTGCGGGAGCATTGACCTGCCCCTCATGGACCTCGTCAAACGCTAGCTTCCAGACCTCATTTCCATCCTTATCCTTAAGTCGCTTCCATGCATCGACGTCGACAGTTAGCTTAAAAGAAGATTCGGAAGAAACAGACGACACCTCAAACTTCCGACCCATCTTGAAGAGTGCCCTCTTCATGCCGACGCCAAACTGTCCGATCGAGCCCTCCACATTAGGAGCGCCTGCCGCACGACCAAATCTAAATGCGTACTCGGCAGCAGTACTTACCGCCATACCGCCGCAATTGTCAGAAATTGAGAAGGATTCAGCCGAAAGATTGAGCTGGACAGCCAACCCTTTAAAATCCCCATCTTTCCTAACGGAGCGTGCACCATCTACTGAGTTATCGACCAAATCCTTTACTGCATCTAATAACGAGATATCTTTCGTGATGATGGAGATAAAAAAATCTTTGGTGGGAGACGCATCAATCTCTGCCATAGTCCGTATCCGTACGAAAGCTGGGACGACAGTTTGGATCTCGATGACTGTTTAGCGCAAGCCCTAGTCGCGGAGATGGGTCTTCAGACGCCCCAACAGAGCTTCGGCAACTCCAGGGCTGACACTGTTCCCGATCTGACGGAACGAGTGCCATTTCGTATCATCGAACTGAAACCAGTCTGGGAACCCCTGAAGCCGTGCAGCCTCCCTTGGCGTGATCACCCGCGGGACTGAGAAATGTATAGGCCGAACAGCTTGGAAGCTGCCCCGGTCTGAGTTCGTCCCAGCCCTCAGCGTCGGGCAGAAGCCGTTAGGATTGAGCCTAGGCGCACGAGAAATGGCATCCGTTGCTCCAGGCTTGACCGCCCGAAACCGGCGAACGACCTCAGATTCATGCACAGTACCCAGGTTTCCAGATATCCAGCCCTGTGCGATCCGCGCAAGGGCGTTAGCGTCCCCTACACCCTCCGGCACACGGGCCTTCAGCCGTTCCTTGAACTCACTATTTGTGATCCCCTCGCCGACCTTACGCCAGCCTTGCTCGACAGACTGCCAAGTCGGTCGAACTGCTGGCAGACCGGACAAAGCCTCACGGACGCTGACGGTGTACTGAAGCGGCGCAAAGAGCTCATCAGCGTCGATGTCCGTCAGCCGTTCGGGATCGTAGCCAACAAAGAACACACGCCTCCGAGACGTTGGCACTCCAAAATCGGAAGCCACGACGATTCGTGGTGGAAGCATCCGGTAGCGGCTTGGGACCTGAGCCAAGGCATCCTCAACCTGCTGCTTGTTTCTAGGACTAAGAATGCCGGGCACGTTCTCAGCTACAAAGAATGCTGGATCAGATTCTCGCACCAGCCTGAAAAAGTGACCGAACAGGCTATTGCGCGGATCATCGATCAGGCGCTTTCCGATAGTACTGAAGCCTTGGCATGGAGGTCCGCCGATAAGCCCGGAGATGGACGGCCGTTCGGCGGCATCTAACAGCTCTCGACCAGACAGCGTAGCCACATCTCTGTCAGAGTGAAACGTCGTCGGGAAGTTGAGAGCATGCGCCCTCAAGGCGATTCTGTCCCATTCAAAGGCGGCACCTATGTGGAAGCCAGCCCTAGCTGCGCCAAGACTCATCCCTCCAACGCCGGCAAACAGATCGACAATTACTGGTTTCATAGATGAATGCTACCTCGGGAGACTCTCGCTGTCGATCGAGGCACCAGTGAGCCTTTTTGTTACGTAGCGTTCAACGATTCACCACAAAGAGACCGCCAGCCTTACCGAAAGATCTGCATCAATTACGGAGGGAATTCTGGAGGTGATGAAAAAAGCGCCACCAGGGCGCTTTAAGTCATTGATCGCATTGGTGGGCCGTGAAGGATTCGAACCTTCGACCAAAAGATTAAAAGTCTGACGAAGAACCATTGCGGCACAAGGCTTTCACCCTGATTTCCGCTCCGCAACACCATCTGCAACGGCGCCCTGAAACCCTTGTGTGGATTGGCGCCGTTTCTCGTTGCGGAGCGCCCCAAAGCTCCTACCCAATCCAGCCGAAAGGCGGATCCTGGTCGGCCTTGGCCAGCCGGTTCCCCCGGACCTTCTCCTGCCATGCCAGGATCTTGGCCACATCCTCCCGCAGCCTGTCCTCGTGCCTGGTCACCCACAGCTCGGCCCCTGCCCGGCCCTGCTCGTAGCTGCTGCACCAGCGGAACGGCCCGCCGGGGCCATGCCGATGCCGGTCCAGCGAGGCGATCCAGATCCCGTCATTCACCCGCTGGGCCATAGCCACCACCCACACGCTGTGGCAGGCGATCACGGTCAACGAGTCATTCGGGAGGCTGGCAGACCTGGTCGTCCAGCGGAAATCGGCGGGGAGCTGCATGGCCGGAAGGATACGACCGGCCGTCGCAGATCCTGCGAACGGGCCGGCCACCTACCTGAACTGTTTGGGCAGAGTCGAGCCAGGCTCGACCCTCGACCCTCACCCCCGCTCGGGGAAGGGATCGTTCGGGACGTCGAAGTTTCCGCCGTACCTCGCGACGTAGCTGGTCACGCGAGTGGCGTAGATTGTGCCGCGGAAGAAGGAATTGATCTTCTGGTCTGCCCCAATTCCGAGCTGCGAAACGCCTACCGTCGGGAATGTACGCTCGTTCGACCCGGCCCCTACACCGTTCAGGTAGGCCGTAACAATGTTGTCCTTTCGCTCAATGCAGACGTGTACCTTCTGCCCGACAGGCACGATGTGCTGCGACACCCACACGCCGCCGTTGTAGAAGCCCAACTGACCCGAATCGCCGATGTAGAGTCCTGTTGACCCGGCGGCAAAGTTGATGACGAACCCCCATGCAGGGTTGTACCCGGCCACAGTAATGAAAGCCTCGATGGTGAAGTCGGTCATAGCCGACTGACCCGGGAATGGCCCATCCGACCAGACCGACTGGCCGTCAACTGCCAGCGTGATCCCCCCGCCGACCTGAACAACACCGCCTTGCGCGTTCCACGTATGGCCCTTTCCATCGTGGAAATCATCTCCAATGCCTTCGAAGTTCATGACGCTTACAACGTTGTCCCAGAACGGATCGACTTCGCCGAACAACACCCGGACTTTGCCTCTCCAGATTGCCGCTCGGCCCGCAGAGTCACTGACTTGCAGCGATACCGTGTACTCAGCTTCGTAGTTGATGCCAACTACAGCAACCGTATGGTTCCATTCGAATTCATCGACAAAGAGTGGTTTGTTCTCCCTGTATCGAATGCCATTGCTGGCAATGTTGACAGTGGTGGCACCGACCGGGGCCTGTCCTTCGACGGTGGAGTCGTACACAGCTCCCTTGCTCGCCGACATGACCCTATTGCCTTCCTGGGCTGATACGACTCCACCATCGGCGTTCCGATACTCAAGCAAAACTGACGCGCCAGCGTTCCCCTCTGCAGACGCGCCCTGGCGAACCTTGCATTTAGCGAGCGTCCTTTGCCCTGGATACACCGCATATCTAGCCGTGTTTGAAAGCACCGATTCACCACGATTGCTCGCGTACTCTCCCGACCACGCCCCCACGATCGGGCCAAGCGTAGTTACTGCCCATCCAGCCCCCCCCTCCCACGCGGCAGGACCACCCTCAAACCCGGGGTTTGTGATTGGTGCTGCCTGCGACTGAAAAGCAGGCCAAGTAAGAACAACCTCGGCAGTGGCCTGGTCCACATACAGCTGATGGCCTGGGGGAAGGGTGTCGCCATCAATCTGCCTTACGCGGCAAGCCCCAACGCCATTCTTGATCTGCAGGCGGCTTTCGTATGGCTCCGATGGGCGCGCGGTATCAAAGGAACCCACGACAAGCAGCGCCAGGTTCTGTCGCCGCTGGTCAATGTCCGGGCGATCGTAGATCCGCGCACTCATCAGGACGCCCTCTGCCCGACCAAGTACACACGGATGCCTCGCGCGCCGGCCGTACCAATCTGATCCACATCGAAGGTGATTTCGTCTCCCTTTGCCAGTACCTCTCCACCGGCCACCAGCACCGGCGGCGTGGCCGCAGTGGTGGTGCTGCGCTCGTTGTTGTCGAAGGTCAGCTTCGTGGACAGGATGCTGGTCCCGTTCCGGTTGACGTCGACAGTCAGGGGCGTGCCTGATGCCTGCGCGGTGGACAGGGTGGCGTAGATGCCCCCGTTGGCCACCGTGTCCAGCAGCAGGCCGTAGGGCAGGACAATGCTGTCCTTTCCGTTGCCCGTGGCAATGTCAGTGGCCAGCAGCACCGTGCGGTCGATCAGCTCGAAGCACTGCAGGTCCGGCACCGACGCGACCCGCAGCATGTCGCCGGCAGCCACCCAGGCGTCGCCATCCGGGGCGATGTTCGTCGCGCTGATGATGGTCCGCTGCGCCCGGGTCTTGGCCTCGAAACTGGCCGGCACGTTAAGCTGCCCGCCTCCCCCCTCGATAGCCAATGTTACCTGCCCCGCGCCCACCTGCATCACCGAGAAGAACTGACCTTCCTTCCAGTCGGCGCTACCCCCGGTGTTGGCTCGGATGGTCAGGGTGATCGGGCCAGCCGAGTTGGCCAGGATCAGCGTGTTGTGCATGTCCCCGCCCAGAGTGACGTTGCCGGTGACGCTGATGATTCGGGGTGCGACGGTGTAGATCGGCTGCTGACCGATCCAAGGCCGCGCGTAGCCGCGCAGGGTGGTGAAGCCGCGGACGCCGTCCCCGAGGGGCTGCAGGAACCTGATGGCGGGCGGTGCGCCGCTGACGCTTGGAACGATCAGGAATTCGCCCACGCCGTTGGCGTCGACCGGGCGGGATACCTTGTAGTTGCCCGAGTTGGCGGCCAGCTCCACCGCCGTGTCGTAGAACAGGGGATCCAGCACATCGGCGCCGCTCAGCGGGAAGTCGGTAACCTCGCCGTCGCCCTCAAACGTCCAGAACTTCGGCGCGATGCCGACGGACCCGCCTCCATTCTGGATCTGTTCGATCAGCACCAGCACGGTGCGGAAGTTCACGGCATCGGCGTCGCCCTTGGCATCCCCCACCCTGATGATGCGGCTCCCCTTGGCATCCCAGACGAACTCGCCGCTTTCCGGGTCTTGGACAAGCTGCATCCCGCTGTCGAGCAGCTGCTGCAGCTGCATCACCCGGTAGTCGAATGCGTCCTCATGGATTTCGGGCAGGAACGCGCCCTGATTGGTGATGTCGGCCGGCTGGTCCAGTGGCACCGTGCGCAGAATCAGGATGTCCAGGTTCAATACAGGCGCTGCGTTGAACGTGACGGTGCTGGCGTTCGCCCGAAGCCCGGTCACGGTGTACTGCGACGGCGGCACCAGGTTGTAGACCGGGTGCGTGCCGGTGAACACCTGGATGTGGCTGGACAGGAACGCCCTCGGCCCGTTGAAAGCGGTGGCGACGCCGTTCCCCACGTAGGTCTTGCGGCGGTCATTGGCGGAGATAGTCATGGGTGCATCGGCTCCAGAAAGAAGAAGCCCCGCATCTGCGGGGCTGGGCGTGGTCGATTACTGCTCGTCCTTGGGTCGGCGGTACATGAGGTATGCGGCCGCCTCCGCCGGGTTGTCCGGGGTGTACTGGCCGGTGCCGACGTCGTAGAGGTATTCGCCGGTGGTCAGCATCTGATTGCTGGGGATGCCGGTCAGCGGGCCGGCAGCACGCACGCCTGTCTTGATCAGCTTTTCCGCGTCGGGCTCGTCATCGTCGGCGATCCAGTCCCGGCCCTCCTTCCATGCCGTCTGCCCGAACTTCGCCAGCGCCACACCGGCGTCCACGATCGGGTTCGGACGCCCCATGCTTGGCTTGCCCTCGATCGCCGCATCGATGCCGCCAGCTACGTCACGCAGAAGCGGGATGGTCTGGAACGGGAACAGAATCGTTTTGCGCGCGAGCCAGGCGCTCCAGTCGTCCCAGCCCTTCTCGTCGTCGTCGCCACCGTCCGGGCCACGCATCATCAGCAGCTCGAACACCGCATTGGAAAGCACACCGGCAGACAACCAGGTGCCAAGCGCACGGGCCGGAGACTGCACACGCCCCAGGTACAGGCCGCGCAGACCTGATTCCTGCAGGCGGTTGTTCATGATGATCATCGGACCGATGAACATGCGCACCCACTTGTAGCGCGGGTCGCGCTCGGCCGCACTGAGGTCCTTCGGGGCACCAGCCTGCTGGGTCGTACGGATAGCCTTATCTGACAGGCGCACAGCCTCGTCGATTCCGACGCCCTGCGCCTGAGCCTGCTGATAGCGACCAAGCCAAATGGCACGCTCGGCCAGCGGCACCGTCCAGCGATGCACCTCCATGGCCATCTTCATCGCCGCCGCGCGAATGCCGCGCTTCCCCGACAGTTTGCCTAGCACCACCTGATAGGACGAATCCAGCGAGTTGGCGCGTTCTTCCATGAAGGGCGACAGCGAGTGAATCATCTCGGTCATGCGGGCAGGGTTTCGGTAGTAGGCCGCGAAGCCAGTTGCCATGTACTTCGGATCTACACGTGCAGCCGCCTGGATCGGCGCCACGACGGTATTGGCGAACACCAGCGGCAGCCGGAAGCCCAGCGCGGCCACCGCCGTATTGGTCAGAACCGCGTCGCCGATCTTCTCGGCCATGCTGGATCCCGGCTCGGACACCGACGCGCCGCGCACCGCATTCTTCACGCTCCCATGCAGTGCGTGATACGCCCCCTCCGACAGCCGCTGCTGGATCAGGTTCTTCAGCTCCTGGTCCTCCAGCACCCGCAGAGCCTGCTTCACGTAGCCGCGGTGCGAAACGTCGGTGATCACGTCATTGAGGTGACGTGACAGCACGCGGTGGTAGTCCAGCAGCATCGGCGCCGCGTATTCGGTGCGCTCCTTGGTGTGGCCCTTGCTGGTCATTGCGCGGCTGAAGGTTCCGCCCATGATCTGTTCCTCCGCCGCCCGCGCCTGCTTGACGCCACCGGCACCCGCCCGGGGGTCGTACACCGCCGGGTAGTACCCGCCGCGCAGGCTGACCATCGAGCCATCGGCCGCGGTGAAGATCAGCGGCATCGGCTCGACCTGTTCGGGAGCAACGCCCGACAACCGGCGCTGCTGCTCCACGATGTCCGGCCACAGGCTGTTCACCGCATCCCAGATGCCCTGCACCATCTGCGCGTCGGCCGGCGTGAGATGGCCGAGCATTTCCGCGATGTTCTGCGGGGTGAACTGGACCACTTCGGCGTTCTTGCCGATGAACCCGCCGCGCATCAGCTTGTTGCGGTTGCCCGCATTGCCCAGGTTCAAGGCCACCGCCACGATCGTGTTCTTCGACAGCGACCTTCCCAGGCTCGGCACGTACACCAGGCGGTTGAGGTCCGCCCGCTGCGCCGGCGTCAGGGCCTTCATCGTCTGCTCCAGCATGCCGCCGACGCGGTTGCGCAGCTCAATCCGCTGCTGCTGCGCCGCCTCGGCCTGGTTCCAGAGGAAGTCGTGCCACGGCCCGATCTCGCCACCATCCAACCACTCGACGACCGTCTCCGGACGCAGCACCCAGTCCATCAAGCCGGTGTAGGTCGCACCTACCTTCTGCATCGCGGTCAGGTCCGCATCGGAAAGCGGCAGCGGCTTGCCCTCGGCGATCGCTCCACGGATTGCGCCGGCCAGCTCTGCCTGCGCGCTCTCCCAGTCGCGCTGGTCCTTGTTGCTCAGCAGCTTGTTCTTCAGCTTGGCCAGCCGCGCGATGTTGGTCACTGCGTCGTGCAGCTCGCGGAACTCGGTAATCGGCAGGTCGGCGTAGTTGGTCACGCTCTCGGCCTCGACCCTGGCCAGCAGCGCATCGCTCACTGCGGTGAGGTCATCGTCAGCCTGGCGCGCCTCCACCCATTGCCGCAGGCTCTGGCGGCGCGCAACGGCTCTGCCGGACACGTCGCGGAACTCGTAGGTGTCGGCGATGGTGTCCATGGCCTCCAGGTAGTCGGCGCCGGCCTTGCCCAGCCGCTCGCGAGCCTGCGGGGTCATCTGGCGCCGGATATAGCCGACCTTCGACTCGACCTCCTGCTGCACAGCGCGGGCTTCGGCGAACAGCACAGCGTTCAGGGCCTGCTGCCGCTTCGCTTGCAGGGCATCGGCAAACTTCCCCTTGGCCGCCGCCTGCGCCGCGGCGCGAGCAGCCTTTCGCTCAGCAACCAGGTATTCGTTTGGCCGGATCTGGCGCGCGGACTTCTCGGCCAGCACCGCCTGCGCAACGGCCTTCAGCTCGCGTCGGTTCGGCCGGGGCTCCTTGGCCAAGTCAGCCAGCACACCCAGTTCGCGCTCCAGCAGCTGGATCTTCCGGCTGCCGTGGACAGCATCCAGTGCGCGCTGCGGCAGCGTGCCGTCGGTCATCGGCTCGCCGTGCCGGGCCTGCATGCGCGCGTCAGCCTCCGCGCTCACGCCTGCCAGGGTCTGCCGTACCGTCCACAGGCCCTGCACCAGCTCATCGGCGGAACTGAAGCCCAGCAGGGTGGCCACCTCTTCGGGATGAGTGCCGCCCTTGCGGGCGTAGACCCGGCCCATCTTGTCCAGCAGACCGTCACCGTAGGTCGCTGCCAGTACAGCGCGGTCCAGCTTCAGGCCCTGCAGCTGCTCCGGTACCGGCTCGCCGCCGGCTTCCTTTCGGCCGGTCAGCACGCGGTAGGCACGCACGATCGGCGTGGCCTCGACCTCCGCCTCGACTTCGCCGCGGATGGTGGCCAGCTCGTCCTTCCACCAGCTCTCCCGCGCGCGCGCATCGGCTTCCTGCAGCTGCGCCATCAGGTCGGCCTCGGCCTGCTCGCGCGCCGCAGCAACCTGCGCCTGGTAGTCGGCGAACTGGCGCTCGGTCATGCCCAGCGCCTGCGCTTCAGCCAGGTCGCGCACGATCGGCTCGAAGCCAACCCGGGCCTGTGCCGCCTCGATCTCTTCCTGGCTGGCCAGCATGCGGTCGAACACGCCGCGCACGTCGTCAGTCAGCTCCACGTCAAGATTCCGCAGGCTGCGGTAGACGCCGAGAATCCATTGCTTGAACTGGCTGAACACCGATTGCAGCTCCGGCGTGGGCGCCTTGCCTTCGCCCAGGTACGCCTCGAAGCCGCGGGCGAACTGTTCGTGCTGGTCGACACCGATCTGGTCCGCCGACTCGACCCCGAACCACTTCAACAGCGCATCGAGGTCGGAGCGCAGCTGGGGGGCGGCATCTTCGGCCGTGGCCACGTCCCGGTACACCTCCAGGAAGAAGTGCCCGGATTCGTGCAGGAAGGTGGACAAGTCGGCGCCCTTGAACAGGCTGATCTGCATCGCCCGGTCAGGGCCGATCTGGATCTGACCACGCGACGCGGCTCCCCCCTGGAACAGGATGTCCCCGGCCAGCACCTCGCGCGCAGCAGTATCCGGCAGCGCCACGCTCCAGGTTTGGCGCTGTCCCTCGATCGGGTCGTCCTGCACGATCTCGCCGCCGGTGCGCTCGGATTCCGTCCGCGCCTGATCCAGCGTCAGGAAGTCACGGGCCTGGCCCTGGTCGTCGGCCAGCAGCCACTGCCCGGCCCGCTGCACGTAGGAACTGCCTTCGCGCTCGATGGTCTGCTGGCCGCGGCCGTCAGTGGCCACCTGCGGACGTCCGAGCAGGCTGCGCAGAGCATCCATTCCCCGCTGCATCAGCGTGCGCGGCTGTGCCTCGGCGCCCTCTGCCGGCGCTTCAGCAGCATCGATGCCGGCCGCGTAGCGCTCGTACAGCGCCACCGGATCCTGTCCGGTGACCTCGCCCAGCCGGCCGAACATGGCGCCCCACAGCTGCGCCTGGCTTTCCGCCTGAGCGGGGGTGTACCGCTCGGTGCCGACCAGCTGCGCCATGACCGACTGCTGCACCTGCGCGCGGGCATTGGCCGCAGTCGCGTCCGGTGCAGGTGCATCCAGCGGCACACCCAGCTCGCGGGCCATTGCGTCGATGTCGAGCGCTTCCAGCTCCGCCGGTGACAGGCCGTCGGCCGTGGTACGGGCATTGCGCAGGATCTCGTCGCGGTTCGGCAGCCGCGGCACCGCAGCCATCCACTCCGCCATCGGAATCACGACCTGGCCAGTGGCCAGCTGCTCGGCCAGCGCCGACTCGCCGCCGACCATGTCCTGCAGCACCTGCGGTGCGGACTGGAACAGCGTCTGCGCCTGCTCCGCGTCCAGGTACACCCGTGCGTCCTCGCCGGCCACCTGTGCAGTCAGCGCCTTCATGTCCTCCGGCGAGCGCTCGCCCAGCTTCAGCTCTCCCGCAAGCTCGGTGGCGGCGCGCAGGCGGTCGTTGCTCTGGCCCGACTGCATCACCTGGTCCAGGCGCTCGTTGATCCAGCGCACCTGCCCGGACGCGCGCGCGGCGCGGTAGTTGGCGTGCACTTCGACCGCACCGGTGGGAACCTCGGCCAGGCCTTCCATGATGATGTCGCCCCACTTCAGGCGTTCCTCGGTCAGCAGCTGCGCAGTGGCTTCGCCTGCGGCGCCGCCACCCAGCTGCAGGCCGGCCTCAGCACCGGTGCGCAGGACCGCCGAGGACGCGCTGCGGCGGGCGTTGTTGATGAAGTGGCCGGCTACACCGGCAGTCAAGGCATCGAAGATGCCGATGGCCACGCCCCGCTTGGCCGCCTTGTCGCGCGCGGCGGCCATCTTCTGCGGGTCGCGCAGGAACTGGCCAACCGCGTAGGCGTCGGTCGGGTCGACCTTTGCGTCCTGCATGGCGTCGGCGATGCTGGCGCCGAACTCTGTCAGGCCTGAACCGGTACCGGCCGAGGCAGCGGTCACCACACGGCTACCGCCACCGGTGGCCGCGGTCAGTGCCAGGCCCGGGGCGCCCATGCCGATCGACTGACCCAAGGTGACGGCAATGGCTCCCAGCGTGTCGGTGCCGCCGCCGGCCAGCTCCCGCACAGCACCGCCGAAACTGCCGGTCTTGTTCGCGCGGTCGAACGCCTGGAACCCTCGGTCGGTGCTGGCGCTGGTCACGTCTGCGGCCTGTGCACGGCGCTCCTGGTCGGCACGCAGTGCGGCTTCCTCCGCCGAACGGTCAGTGGTCAGCCGGCCGGTCGACGGGTCCATCACCGCTGGGCCATCGGGCAGCAAGGACAGCGCATTCGCCTTGCCTCGCTGCCACCCGCTGACGATGCCGCCGATGACCTGCTCCAGGATGTTCGGCTCGGCGGTGGCACGGGCCTCACCGGTCACCAGCGAATTGGCATAGGTGGCCAGCTTCGGGGCTTCATCGCTTGCCAGCGCCATCCGGCGCGGATCGCTCAGGAAGTCGCCCACGTGCGGCGATGCCCGGCCGGCGTCGTCGATCTCCTGCCGCCGGGCGTCCTGCTCGTAGTCTCCAAGGTTAGCCGCCACCACGCCGAAGGGCTGGCCAAGCTGATCCGACAGCTGGTTCGCGCGCGCGGCTTCTTCCGGCTTCTGACTGGTGCCGGTGTAGGTGCTGCGCAGCGTCACCTGCCGGTTGCTCTCGATCTCGTCCGACAGTTCGTCGAAGCCTTCCAGCACTTTGTCGATCACTTCTTGGCTCCTTGGCTCTTGCGGGCGAGGTACTGCGTAACCCAGGCATCGGTCGGCGGCCGGCCGTACTTGTCGGCGTATGCACCCCGGACTGCGTCTCGGTCGGCCTGGCTGACCTGCAGGTCGAACTGTGCGGCGCTGCTATAGAGGCCCACCTTCACCTTCGGGTTGCTCTTGAACTTGCCGTCCTTCTCCTGGATCGCACCGAGCCGGCCGCCCTGCAGGTTCTGGGCGAACTGTTTGGCCGTCGCCGCCAGCAGAACGTCGGCCTGTTCAGGGGTCGGCTTCTTTCCGGTGGACTGCACGAACGCCGTCTGTGCGTTCTGGTAGGCGATGGCAAATTCCCCGCGAAGCGCGGCGCGGGACTCGTTGCTCTTCTTGGATCCTTCCCCAGCGGCATCGCCTTCAGTAGCAATGCCAAGCATCTGGTAGCCGCGATCTCGGCGGTCCGTCTCGTTCATCCAGTCGGCACGCTTCGATGGGTCGTTGGCCTTGGTCTGGTCCTCGGCCAGCGACTTCAGCGTCTTGCCGCTGAGCTTGTCGGCGTACTGGCCCAGCGGCAGCTTGGCGAACTCGTTGGGACGCAGGGCCTGCATGCGCTGAATGCTCTCCAGCGTCGCCGGGTCGTCCTGCACCGTCGCGCCTTCGGCGACGATCTTGCGATAGCGATTTACCGACTCATACAGCGTGGGGTCCTGGCCCATCAGCGCCAGCTCGGCCGGTGCCAGCACCTGCGACAGCGGCACGCTCGCGCCGGCGGCAGCCACCTTGTCGTAGATCGACATCGCCGCAGCCTTCTTCGCCTGCTCCAGCCTGTCTTTGCGCTGCGCGTAGATGTCGCGCAGGTAGCCCTCTGCAGCAGCGCGTTGATCCGGCGGCATCGTGCGAGGAATGGCAGCTATGGCATCGGCCAGCGTCGAGGGTGCTGCAGTCGCAGCGGCAGCGACCGGCGCTCCCGACGTTGCGCCCTCCCCCGCGGCGGATGCCCAGCGCGCAGAGCGGCCCATGACCTGGCGCACGTACAGCGCCGTCTTCGGGTTCTGCGCCGAGCGGCCGCGATTCACCACCGCATCGGCGCCGCCCTCCCCGGCGAAGTGCGCGGCAATCGCGAAGGCCCGGCCGCCCTTGGCCAGCCGTTCCTTGTACTCGCGGGCTGCGCGCCGGGCAGACGCCGCGGCGTCCTTGCGGTCGATGCCGCCGGCGCTGGTGGCGCGGTACTGGAACAGACCCGTGGCCTGGTCGCCATCGTCCAGCACCTCGGGATTGACCACTCCGGGCCGGAACCCAGATTCTTGCTCGGCCAGGGCGTACAAGTCGGCGCGGCCTGCCGCGTCCAGGCCTTCGGCCTTTGCTGCGTCGTCGATCGCCTTGGCCACCCCGACCGACGGCACACCTCGGGCAGCAGGCGCAGGCAGCGGCTCGACAGCACCACGTCCATCGGCCAGAGACTGCGCCAGCTCGTAGGCCGCGCGGTCCTTCACCACCGGGTACAGCGTGCGCTCGACCTGTGCTCGGTCCTCCGGCGTCATCTGGTCCGCGTAGCGGTGGTAGTAGTCCTCCGCCGCGAACGGGTCACGGGTGGCCATCGCCGCGGCCGTCTGCTTGCGCACGGAAGAGACGATGCCGCGCTCGCTGGCCTTGATCGCCTCGGCACCCATGCCCTGCGTCTGGTAGGCGGCACTGGCGATGCCGACGGCCTCCTGCAACCGCACGTCAGCCAAGCCGAAGTCGCCGGACATGCCGGCGCTGACTGCGTCCTGGCCGATGTTGTCGATCGTGGCCTTGCGTTCGGTAGCCTCGTAGGCGCTGTACTCGCGATCGGCGTAGTTGTTGAGCCTGCCCTGCACAGAGTCGCGGAACGAGAACGACACCTGGTCGAACCGCTGCTGCTGCTCGGGCGACAGGCGGCTACGGATGGACGACACACGCTGGTCGAGATCGCCCAGCAGCGCATCGTGCGCCTGCAGTGCGTTCTTGCCCTGGTACTTGGCGATGCCGTCGGCGTTGGACGGGTTGAAGGTGCTGCCCTCCCAGTCCGACAGCTCGCGTCGTGCCTCCATGACGGCGGTCAGGTCGGCGCGCTGCTTCTGCTGCTGGAACAGATCGGCGGCCGCCTGGCCAACCGCACCAGCGGTTCGGGTCAGCGGCGACAGGTCGACCTGTGCGGTGTTGCGGACCTGTGGGCCAAGCTCGGCCTGCACCTGCGGCCCGCTGGTGCGTGGGATTAGGGTCGCCATGTCACAGCCCCCAGCCGCGCGAAATGCGCGCGTTGTTGCGCATGGTGATGCTGTTGGCCTGGGACGACAGGTTCCCAGAACCGGCCGCCCCCGCCCTGCCCATACCGCCGATCCCCATACTGGCTGCGCTGGCGAGCGAGCCCAGGATCGTACCGGTCGCCTGTGCGTTGCCGCTCCAGCGGGCCAGCTCGCCCTGCGTGCGCTGGTTCTGGGCCTGTGCGTTGAAGCCCCAGGCCTGCCGCGCAGCGTTCATGCGGATCGTCTGCTGATCGACCTCACCGAACATGGCGGTTTCGCCCAGGATCTCCGCCGGCGTACCGAGCGTGGGGTCGATGTTGTTGGCGGCGATCGCGGCGCGCTGTTGGCCAAGCGCAATGCGCGTGCGCCAGGACTGCTGCTCCATCTCGCGGGTGGCCAGGGCGTTGCTGGCGTCGGCGTCCTGCTGCGCCAGCATCGCGTTGTTCTCGGCGATCTGCGCGTTGGCCTTGCCCTGCTGGTTCTGCACGTTCGCCTGGTAGGCGCCGGTTACGAGCGTGGCGGCAATGAGTGCTACGGCTGGGTTGCAGATGACACTTTCTCCTTACTGCCCGGCGCAGGCCTTGGCCTGCCGCAGCTTGATGGTTCGATAGGACGGTGCGCCGTCGGTGCGCCAGTAGCGGTTGGAGCAGATGTGCGACACATGGCTCTGGGTCACGCCGAACAGCCGGCCAATCGCCGTGGGGCGCATGCCGGCCTTCCGCAGTTCCTTGATACGGGCCACCTGCTCGGGCGAGAGCTGCGCGAGGCGGCTGCGACGCACATTGACGGCCTGAGTCACGGCCTCCAGGTGCGCCGGGTTGCAGCAGGCACGGTTGCCGCACAGATGATCCAGCACCATTCCGTCCGGCACCTGGCCGTGCAGGCGCTGATAGACCAAGCGATGCATGCGCTGCGACCTATCGGCAGCGACACTTGCTCGGGAGTAGCCATCACGGTCGAGAGAGCAGTCGTCCCCGCTGCGCTTCAGCGGAATGTGGCACGGGCTGGTGTACCCGTGGTCGTGGTGGCGGAAGCTATGCACCGTCGGCGCTCCAGTAGAACGGAAGGAAAGGGGCGCTGTCCGGTCCGACCGGCACCGGCGCGAGGAAGTGGAAGCCCAGCCAATGCAGCCAGCGCTGCGCGGCCTCGTTGCGCTGATCAACGACGTTGAACAGCATCGAAGGGAACGCGTGCTGCATGCGGGCCAGCGCCGGGCGGGACAGGCGCAGCAGTTCCTTCTGGACCGACAGCGGGTCAAGGCCTGTCGAGCCAACCATCCAGGGCGTGCCGATGCCACCGAGGATCGAGTAAGGCGTGGCCCCGAACATGCACACCGGCACGCCTCGCACCATCGCCGTCCATGCCTCAGCGCTCCCGGCCAGGCCTCGATGCAGGGCCTCGGCCGGCGTGGTGCGGGCGCAGGCCCACAGCTCGACCACGTCCGCAGGCCGCGCAGCAGCTGCGATCACTTCGATGTGTCCAGCCTCGGCCGGTACCAGTTCTGCGGTGATCTTCATTCGGACGCCACCACCTGGGGCATCAGCGACAGGATCTCCATCGGCAGCGGGTCGTCGCTGACGATGTGGAAATGGCCGCTGTCCACGCCCCACCTGCAGGACATGTTCTTGCGCAGGACGCCGGTGTACGGGGCCGTGGGCTCGTCGTAGTTCTCGAAATCGCGCTGTGCGATCGGATCCAGCGTGTCCAGCGTGGTACCGACGTAGACGCCACGGGTGTTGCGCACCAGCAGCGCGACTTCGAAGGCGAGTTTCTTCATGGGGCGCAGCGGGTCGCCTCCGTTGGAGTTGACCTCCAGCGTCTCAATGTGGGCGGTGTACGGGAGGCCGATGTGCACCACACCTCCGGGACGCTGCAGCTGCACCTTGCCGTCGACCACCTGCAGGTCCTTCTGCACGTTGCCGTCGACCAAGGCCACCACGCCCTTGCCCTCCAGGTGGCCCATTCCGGCGATAGTCGAACGCTGGTAGATCCAGTCCTGCACAGCAACGCCGCGCAACGCCAGCGGCACCGAGCCGATCGACTCGACCGTCGCTACCGTGGGCGACACAAAGGCCATAACCCGCACGCGCACGTGTTCGTCGACGATCGCCAGCCGCAGGATGTTGCCCACGTCGCCTGCACCGCTGAAGATCGCGGCGCCGGTGGTGGCTGTGATCACTGCGCCCTCGTTCCACCCATCGGTGCTGGTCAGGGTCATGGGCGAGCCGTTCGGGCGCCGGCCGTCGTAGGTCAGCAGGCTGTCTGCATACTTCCAGTCGAGCGGATCGTCGTACCGGGTTGGGGCCATCTGCTCCACGTACTGGACCCATTCGCCGTTGATGAAGCGGCGCACCAGCAGGTAGACCTCGGTTTCGATCTCGCCTGGCAGGCAACAGACGTCCAGCACCTCGCCATCGGTTTCATGCGGGTGCCAGCCGGTGACCTCCTGCTCGGGCATATACGTGCAGCCGATCAGTACACCGTCCGTGCGCGGCATCCACAGGATCGGCCAGGGCGCAGTGCTGTATTCGATGCCACGGAACGTGTAGCCCTGCACCAGGTGGTCGGCCCAGATGCTGATCTCGTTGCCGCGGAAGCCGTCCTTCTCGAACTGATAGGCCAGATCGCGCACGCGCTGGCCCTGTGCCTGCAGGAACACCGCCGATTCGCCCAGCACTCGCGCCTGCAGGTCGCCAGTTCCATAGGCCGACTGCGGCTTGATCCCGATCGTGCTGGGCGTCACGACAGCGTCCTGGCCGCCGGTGACCTTCCACTCGCCGCCGGTCGTCAGCACCAGCAGGCTATCCAGCGGCACCAGGTCGCGGATCGCGTTCACCTGGCGCGCATTGATCGTGAACGACACCGCGTCGCTGTCGACGATGGGCGAGCTGCGCCCGAAGTTGGGATAGTCACCGATGTTCGATGCCCATACGGTCTGCGGATCGCCAGGGCTGCCGGCGAACCACAGGCGATCGCCGAAGAACTCGACCTCACCGGGGTAGCCATAGCGATAGGACCAGGCACCGACTGCCCAGACGTCGGTGCCACCGACAGCGCCGGCCGCGTACTGGGTCACCACGATGTTGTTGGTACCGGTCGGCGGCGCCTCATAGAAGTTGATCAGGTCCGCGCCGGGATCGATCGTCCAGCCCTGTGCCATTACTGCACCTCCTGCGCGACGTTGCCGCCGCGGCCGATGCCGCCACCACTGGTGCCACCAGTACCGCTGCCACCGGGGTAGTACGGATTCGATTGCACCGGCACGCCGTCGATCTTGACCTGGTAGTCCAGATAACTGCTGCTTGTGGCGCCTGGGATGGAGAACTGTTTCGTGGTGCCGTCGCCGTTGAAGGTCCACGGGCCGGCCACCGGCGGCGGCACGTTGCCCACGATACTGTCGGGGATCCGCTCGATCACCGTGGCGGTGACCTCAAAGGGGCTGGTGAACGCGGTGATCTTCATGATCCCGAACCCGCCGTGCACGTACTCCCATTCGACGCCGACGGCGTAGTCGTTGACGTTGTCGAACTTCACGTCCTGCGGGCCGTCGAAGGCGCGGCCGCTGTCGTGCACCGGACGAACGCTGCCGCAGACGTAGTACGGCGTTCCTTCCAGGCCGGTCACCACGGGGACGCTCACGCAGCGGTAGACCTTCTGGTCGCTCCGGCGGAGGGCGCCCAGCGGCACGTTCTTCTCCGCCGCCACCCAAGGCTTCACCGAGCGCAGTTCCTTTTCCTCGGCATACAGCAGCGAGCCGACCATCTCCGCAGTGAAGGTCGGGACGTTGGTCGTCACCGTCACCACGCCCTGGGTGCCAGATACGGCCAGCAGCGCGGCCTCGTCGTTGTTGAAGGGGCGGAACGGTCCACGCCGGTACTCGAAGTCGCGTAGCTCGAATTGGTCGACAGCCAGACGGCGCAGCTCCTTCTGCGGGATCCACGGGTGCACCAGGAACAGCACGTCGGCCGACTGCGTGTGCCGCACCTTGTAGATGTCCTCACCGGTGTACGGCGTGACCACCTCGACTATCTCCCCCGCCCCGTTGCGCAGTAGTGCACCGCCCACCCAGAACCGCATGTAGCCGTCGCCCAGCTCGATCGCGTACTTCACCGTTGTCGAGTAGATGAACGGGATAAAGCGGGTGGCACGGTTGTTGTGCTTCGCACCGCCGCGGTACAGGTAGCCCGGGCGCTTCTCGCCGCCGCCGGTGGGCTTGGTGATCACGTTGCGGCAGGTCTTCAGGCTGATGGCATAGCGCACCATGTCGACGCGCCCCTGGAGCCCGGGCGACAGCTCGCCGCCGGACATGCTCGGTTGCAGCAGACGTGCCATGGTCAGGCCCTCGCCATCTGGGCCATGGACGGCTGATGCCCGTCCTCGTCGGCCTCGTTGAAGTCGTGCGCCGCGGCCTGGCTGAGCGCGAGCTGGTACAGCTGCTTAAGGCCGGATTTGTTGGAGAACCCATTGGCACCGATGATCGTCGGCGCGCCTTCCTCGGCCAGCTTGCAGGCCAGCGCATCGACGAAGTGCGCCGGGTAGCGTTCCGGGTCTTCCACGCGCGCGACGTAGATCAGATAGGCATCGGCCCGATCGCACAGCAGCGACGTGCCGTCCGTGCCCATCGCCTGCTCGAACTGGATGCCGTGGCACTGGCGGAACTGCGGCGCACACCAGCGCGACAGGCGGCGACCAGCGCGCATGCCCTGATCGTCGGTGATGGCCAGCACGGTGATGCAATCTGACGGGCGCGAGTAGCGGATCTCCCAACCCGGCATCGGTGCCTCAGCGGCGACCGCCAGGCGCTGGGCCTTCATCGCCCACGGCCACAGCCGGTCGGCCAGCACCAGGTCGCGCATCGGATCCCACAGGCGCGAGAACACCCGCGCCTCCTTCGAGCGCTCGGTCAGCGAGGTAATCGTGATGTCCTGGGCCAGCTTGCCCAGGGCCAGGTTGCAGATTTGGACTTGGGAGGTCATGGCTCACCCAGAAAGAAGAAGGCCGCCCGAAGGCGGCCTTGTGTTGCAGGTAATGCGATCAGGACGCCGGGGTGGCCGGCTTGCCGTCTGCGTACACGCGCCAGATGCTCGGGTCGAGCGTCAGATACGCGTTGAAGGCGCCCGCAGTCAGCGGCCCGGTCGCCACCGTGTAGCGCACACCCAGGTACTGCTTGTAGTCGCCCGCCGGCAGCGGCACGACCGCCAGGACCGCACCGGCAGTCATGTCGGCCAGTGCCAGGGCGCCGGTGGCGTAGTGCACCCTCGGGTTGGTGGACAGAGCGGGGTTGTCGGCCGACTCCAGGGACGCGACGACGGTGGCAGCGCCTGCCGCTGCTGCAGCCTGGGTGGCGACGATCACCAGATAGGTAATCGCCGGAGCGCCCAAGTTTTCGGTGGCATTCGGCGCAAGGCCGGTGCCCTTCAGGTTCATCACGTTGGTCGAGATGGCGGTCGCGGTGACCGCCTGCGCCGAGGAGAACTCGGCGCGTGCGTCAATGTGGGACATGGATCTTGCTCCAGTTGTGTGGGTTTACTTTCAGCACCCGCCAAAGCGGGTTCGGTCAGTTACGCGACGGCGCCTTCATCCCAGGCGAGCGCGTCGCTGACGCGGATCGGGATGCCACGGAAGGTGTTCACCGGCTGACCGTTCAGTTCGGTCTGCTTCAGCGCTAGGATGCGGCGGTTGTTGGCCTGGATGTCCAGCCACTCGTAAATGTCGCGGTTGACGTAGATCACCGTGTTCAAGCTCTCCAGGCGCTCGATGCGGTGCGTCGCCTTGATCAGCTCGTTGATCAGCACCAGCTCGGTGTTCGGCTCGGGGTCGACCTTCAGATTGCTGACCTTGATGTTCGCCACGCGGGCGATGCAACGCGGGTCTTCAACTGCCAGGCCAGCCTGAAGCGCAAACCAGTCGCGGTAGGCCGGGTACTTGCCGCCGTTGCCATCGTCGACCAGTTCGTCGCCGTAGTCGGTGTGCTGGATGCCGGCCTTGGTGCCCTTGGCGTAGATGCCATACACCGAGTCATCGCCCCAGCCAACGACCCAGATCGAGGTCAGATTGCTGCCAGTGCCCGACAGCTTGATGATCTGGCGCGACAGGTCGCCGGTGGCGTCGGCGTAGCGCTCCTTCAGGCCCACGAATCCGGCCGACTGGATCTTGGAGCCGTTGAAGAACTGCGACTCGAAGCTCTGGCCGATCGCCTCAATGTGGCGGCCGTTCTTCTTCACGCGGAAGTCAGAGACGTTGGTCGACAGCTCAGCCAGTACCTTGTCGACCTGGCCCAGCGACGCGAACTCGGCGGTGGCTTCGGTGATGTCGGCGGCCTTGCCGGTCGACGGCTTCACGCCCGCGTTGAGCTTGCGCAGAACGGCCTCGGGCAGCTGCGTTTCCACGCCGATGCGATGGCCGTTCGTGGTGTTGGCTTCAACCCACGGGATGTCCTGGAAGACCGGCTTGCGCTTGGTCAGGATCTCCGCGATCGGCAGCGGCTTGCCGTCCTGGGTGTAGCGGGTGGAGATGTCGGTGATGTTCGGCACATCACGGGTCAGAGTTGCCATTGTTCAGTCCTCTGGATACGAAAAAGCCGCCAATCGGCGGCCGTGGGATGGGTTGTTGTGGTGGCTCAGTCGCGCTGGCGTGCTGCCGGGCGATCGGCGTACTGGTACATGCGGTCACCGGTGCTTTGCGTACCACTGGTCGTGGTGCCGCCCAGACCGTCCACCTTGCTGTCGCGAAGGAACCCGCCGAAGAAGGCGAACGCCTTGATCATGGTCGGATGGTTGCCCCAGCCCAGATCGTTGAATGCCTTGGTCAGCTCGGGATCGTTGATGGCCTTCACCGCAGTGGTGGCCAGGCCGACGGTTTCGTCGTACTTGGCGCCCAACTGCTGCTTGGCATCCGCGCCCCACTGTTCCAGCTGCTGCAGGCGCTGTGCCTCCACGGCTTGCTGCAGTGCCGCCGCGTCCTGCCCGGCCATCTGGGTATACAGGTCGACGGCCTCCTGGGCCTGTTCCTGCGTCCAACCCTTGGCCTTGAAGAACTCGGTGGCCTGTCCAAGGCGATCGCCTTCGAGGGTGAACCCCTCCGGCACCTTGAACGCCTCGTACTGCTCCGGTGCGGTTGCGGCGGTGTCACCGTCGGGCTTGCCGGCATTGCCGCCTTCGCCCTGGGTGTCCTTGCCGGTCGCGCCCTTCGCGTCACCCCCATCCCCCGTACCCTCGGTTGCCGGCTGGCCACTGCCGCCGGTGCCCTGCTGTTCCGTGGTGCTGGTGGTGGTCTTGCCTTCGCCTTCGCCAGAATTTTGGGTGCTGGTATCGGTGGCGTTGTCACTCATTGTCGTCTTCCTCAGGTTGCTGCAGCTGCGCCCGCAGCCGCTTCTCGTCAGTGTTGGCCTCGGCGCGCATCTGTGCCTCGCGCTCCGGGCAGCTATCGCGGATGAGGTGCAGCCACCACTGGCCAGCTTCCTGCCGGCCGATCCGCTGGGACTGTGTCATCGCATTGGGGTTGAACGCGCTGCCGTCCACGTTCATGTTTTGAAGGAACATCCAGACCGTCCGCCGAGCGGCCGGATCAGCCAAGACTGCGCGTACGTCCTCGCGGAGCCGGGCGTCCTGCAGGTCCGCGATGAGTTCGGCCGATCGGCGCTGCTCTTCCTCCCGCGGGTCCATGCCGGGGCGCTTCATGCGGCACCCTGCATGGCGTCGATCAGCGCCTGGGCCGCCGAGCCTTCCTCGGGCACCGTGTCGCTGGCGGTCTTCAGTGCTTGGGTCGCATCCTTCAAAGGCTGCGCGGCCGCCGCGAGCTGCTGCTGACGCTGCTGCTGGGCGCGATCGGCACGAATACTGGCCACCGCATCGTCGCTGCGGATGATCGAAGCCGGACCACCGACCGCAGTGGTGTACTCGTCGACTACCTGGTCCGCGTCCAGTTTGTCCATCACCGAGGGATCACCGGTTGCCTTGGCGACGCCAGCAACGAACTGCACCGTTCGCTCGATCGAGCCGACTGCTGCGGCCTTGGCCGCCTGCGCCAGGATGCTGGTGTACTCGATCTTCAGCGGCAGGTCCGCCAGCACTTGCGGGGGATCGGGAATGCGGCCGGCGCGTTCCAAAAGGCGAAACACGCGGACGATTACTGGGTCGAGAACTTCATCCGTGATCGACTCCAGCGTGGGCGCCAGCACGGCCGCCTTCTCTTCCTTGCGGGTGGCGATCTCGGTAGCCGTGCGGTCAGTCTTGTCGCCCAGCGCTTCGAGCATCAAGAACAGCTGATAGAAGAACGCCCGCTGGATGCGGGACTCGATGGTGGCGATCTCTTCGCGGATCTGCTGCAGTCCCCTGGCGTCAGGGGTGTAGACCGGCGCAACGGTGGCGTTGGTCGAGTCCTGCGGCAAGTAGACCATGCCGCCCTTCCGTAGGCGGGCGCCGCCGGTGCGCTTCAGCGATTCTGGCCCCCCGAGCGTGGGATCGGAGAGTTGCTCCATCAGGCGCAGCTTCTCGCCCTCCAGGTACTGCAGCTGCTTGATGTCGCCCAAGCAGTCGACCGCGGGGCTGGTCGAGTAGACGTCTTCCGCCACCGGATTCCAGCGAGCCACCACGAACGGCGCTTCGTAGTGCCCGCCGATGTCCAGAATCCCGTGATCAGCGGTGCCCACACCGTCGATCCAGACCACTTCACGGTAGGGCCGGAACTGCGGCGCCTGCAGCCCCAGCGGGCCGATACCCGGGCGCTCGTTGGGGTTCGGCTCGATCAGCGATTCCACGATGAACTCGCGGTCGCCATTGTTGGCCAGGCAGTCCCGAACGGTTCGCGGCAGCCGGTCGGCACCGTAGCGCTGCTCCAGTTGCCGGGCAGTCTTCGTGTACCGGCGCCACAGCGAGTCGACACGCTGCTGGTCGTCCAGCCCCACCGCATAGGTGCCTGCGGTCAGCGAGTAGAACCGGACCACCTCGCGCGGGTCTTCCAGAATCAGCATCGGCGCGGTGCCGAACAACCCGTCTTCCGTGTAGACGACCGGCATGGCCTTGTAGAAGTTGCTGCTGGCCAAGGCGTCGCGGATTCGCTGCGCGACGTCGTCCAGCCACACCCGGACGCCAAACTGCTCAGACAGCGACGGGTCCGGCGTCTTGACCAGGAACCATGGCTGCGCCTTCGGCGTCATGTGGGACATCATGCCGGCCGACATCGTGCGCAGGACCTCGGTCGCGGTGCTGTTGATCACCTTGGCCCGGTTGCGTTTCCTGGGCTTCGTGTCGGTCTCGCCGTAAAAGCGACCACGCGTTGGGTCCACGTACTCCGACACCTGACGCCAGTCGGTGTTCCAGTCCGTCTGGTTGTCCTTCATGGCCTTCTTGCGGCGCCGGCAGTGCGCGCGCAGCTCCATCATGTCCATCAGCCTCCCCCCAGCACGGTGTTGCGCGGAGCCGTTCCACCCAGCGCGGTTGTAGTCGGTGCCAGCGATCGATAGGCCACAGAGGACGCGCCGCTACTGGCGTAGGTGCGGCGCTCGTCTTCGGCTTCCTTGCGAGCGCGGCGCACACGGCCGGTCGGATCACCCACGGCGGTCTTGGTGATGCCGATCGGGTCGGCGTACTTGCCGGTCTTGTCGCCGAACAGCAGGCCACCCGGATCGATGATCTGGCGCGAGGTGCACATGGCGTCAGGCACCCAGCGCAGTCTTGACCGACGCGGTCGGCATCGCCGAGCTGGTGTCACCAGCCAGGATCGTCGACCTGGCGCCGAAGCGCTGGCGCTGCCGCTGGCGTTCGCGGTCACGCTCGTTCACTGCGGCATCGTCGATCGACTCGGGCGCTACTTCAGGCGCCGCGGCCACCGGCTTCACCTTCGGGGCGGAGTTGCACATGGGGATTCCTTCAGGACAACGGGTTGTAGGGCTCGCCGGCCTGCTGGTCGGCGTGGTCGCGATGTTCCATCGGCGACCCATCGGGGAAGCGCGGCCGGGGCATCACGGGGTATGCGAACGACAGCACCAGGGCGTCGGCCCGATTGGGGCTCGGCAGGCCGCGGCGCTTCATGTCCTTCTTCGATTCCATCTGCAGCTTGCCGTCGAGGCGCGGCACGGTTTCCGGTGCCTGCAGCTCGTCGCGCAGCTGCGGGTCTTCGGGGATGGCGCCGCCTTCCTTCAGCCAGTCGCGGCAGGCTCTCCACATCTCGGCGCGCTTGTTGAGGCAGCCTTGGTCGCCCGACTCGCCCGAGAACCACACCAGGCGCCAGTCGCGACCCATGGTTCGGCCTGCGGACACGATGCCGGTGCCGAACCCGCCATCGACGAACACAGCGTCGGCCTGATGCTCGTCCTCCAGCTGGGCCAGGATCGCCGCCACCGCCATGTCGTTGTCGTTCTTGGCCAGCGTGCGCAGCTGCCGATAGGCCAGGCCCTGCCGCAGGCCGATCACCAGCTCGTCGTCGCCTTCCCACGCCGGGTCCAGCGTGAGGATCTTCGGCGCCCAGCTGTACTGTTCCGGCCGCAGGTGTCGCCCGTAGGCTGCAGCCACGTCCGCCTCGGCGATGAACTGGCGGGCTGACATCGAGGGGAACAGGCCACGGATACGCACCTTCACCACGTCGCTGTCTTCGCCGTAATCGCGCACCATGCGCTCGGCCTCGACCAGGTTCACACCCTCAACGGTGCGGCTGTCGATCTGCTCGGTGTCCCAACTCGCCTTGAACCTGCGGAAGCACTCGCGGAAGCGGCCGGTGTTACGCGTGGTGTTGCCGAAGGCGGCCCAGATGATCTCGGTGCCCTGGTCGGTCAGAGCGCCCTCGGCCACTTCCCACACCTTGTCGGCGATGGCGGAAGCCTCGTCGAACACCAGCAGGATGCGCCGGCCTTCGTTGTGCAGACCCGCGAAGGCCTCGGTGTTGTTCTGCGACCACGGCACCGCATCGATGCGCCAGGTCTTGTCGTGGCCAGGGGCGTTGCTGATCAGCGCCGTGGCTGTCAGCGTGGCCCAGTCCTTGGTGAGGCTGATTTCGTGCCACTTCGACAGTTCCGCCCAGGTCTTGGTGCGCAGCTGGATGTCGGTATTGGCCGTGACCACGCCGCGGGTGTCCTCGAACGTGTCGAAGGCCCACTTGATCAGCATCGCCACCAGGGCGGACTTACCGATGCCGTGGCCCGAGCCAACGGCCTGGCGGATTACCTCGCCAGCGTCAGCGGCACCGGCCTGCAGCCTGTTACCGATCTTCTCCAGCCGCCGGCGCTGCCAAGCGCGCAGCTTCTTCCCTTCCAGCGGACCGCCCTTCACTCCCCAAGGGAAGTTGAACAGCACATAGCCCAGCGGGTCGTGCTGGAACGAGCCGATCGCCTCGACCAGCTCCTGCTCAGCCGTTGCGGTCGGCTGCGCGCTCACGGGCGGCCCTCAGCTTGTCGGCCAGGTTGTCCTGCACGCCGTGGTCCAGAGCGACGCGCTCGCCGTACTTCTTCGGCTGCAGCTTGCCGGCGTACCACTTCCGCGCGTCGATCATCAGCTTGGAGCGCTCAACCATGTCGCCGGTCTGCCGCTCCAGCACCTTGCCCTTGCCGTCCTTCTTCAGCCGCTCGCCCAGCACCGCCTTGTCGGCAATGTCCAGGATCTCCTCGGCCAGCGTGTCTGCCTGCAGCTCACGCGCACGCGCGTAGTGGTTGCGAAATGCCTCGTTCTCAGCCAGCCAACGAATAACTGTGGAACGGTTCGGCATCTTCGCCGTGGAACAGATCGTGCGCAGGCTCTTGCCGTCCACCAGCAGTTCGCAGATGGCGTCGGCCAGCTGCTGGCTGTACTTGCTCGGGCGTGCCACTTACCTACCCTCACCCTTCTGGGCATCAGCGCCCAGCTTTTCGATGGCACCCAGCTGCCCGTTGCACTGCTCCAGGCTGGCCACGTTGGCGTTGTAGGCCGACACCACGCTCTCGATGGTGCGCTGGGTTGCGCGCTTCACCGGGCAGCGAGCGGTCAGCGCCGCCGGCACAGCCACGGTGCGCTCGACGGTGACGTACACGGTCTGCGGGATGTCCGGCTTCTGGACCTTGCTGCAGCTGCCAAACCCGCACAGCGGCAGGGCCGCGGCCAAGATCACAGCAACGGAATGGCGTCGCATAGGGTCTGCTCCAACTGCTGCCGGCAACCCGGCTGGTTCTTGGCCGCCTGCAGGGTCTGCTCGGCCTGGGTGGCGCGGCGCTGGCTCTGGGCTGCGGCAGCCTCGGCCAGGCGTGCGGCCTCCTTGGCTGCTTGCTGCTGGCGGGTGGCCTCGTCGATCGCTCGCTGGGTCTGGCGGTTGACCTCCTGCAGCAGCTGGCCGCAGGCGTTGGCTGCGCGCAGGCTCTCGTCGGCATCGGCCTGGGCCTTGTCGCGCGCCTTCTCGGCGGCGGCGATCACGGCCTGGTCCTTCTTGGCCCGGTAGTCCGACCCGAGGCGTGCGCCCATGAGCAGCACGGCACCCACAGCGGAGACCCACAGGCCAGCGCGGATCAGGCCCACATAGGGGCGGATCGGATCAGGGATCAGCACGGCGGCTTCCTACGCGACAGCACGCGGACGATGACACCCATCACGCCCAGGGCGCGGATGCTCCACTTCGCCGGGCCAGGCAGCTCGTCCATCCAGCCCATAGCCGCAATGGCGTCGTAGATGTCCGGGAACATGGTGACCAGGCCGAACACCCACACCGAGGCGAGTTTCCAAGCCTTGCGCCAGTTGTCGATCAGCTGCAGCTTCACTTCAGCCCCCTGAGCTGCTTCAGCTCGCGGATGTCCTGCTTGTTCTGCTCAACCTGCACGGCCTGCTTGGCCAGCTCGAGCTTCAGCGCCGGCACGTCCGCCAGCTGGGTATTGATGGTCTGCAGCTGCTGCTGCACGGTGGTCATCTGCTGGTTCGTGACCTGCTGCTGGGTGAGCACGGCCTGCATCGAGCCGACCAACCAGATGCCGCCGGCGATCGTGAAGCTGGCGAAGGCGCCAACGATCCACTTTTCGACCGGCCCCAGGGAGATGCGAATGCGGCCGTCCTGGCTCGGCTGGGCTTCCATCGTCATGCGGCCTCACCCACGGCGCCGCCGGCCTTCCGGTAGATCTGTCGCAGCTTCTCCAGGCTCTGCTCATGCTGGCCGTAGCCGGCGCCTGGCAGGCTGGCCCATTCCTTGGAGCACAGCGCCACGGCGCGGTCGAACTGGCCAGCCTTCACCGCATCGAGCGCGCGGCGGCCGCGGATCAGTTCGATGCACGCCTTGTCTTGGCTCAGCGGACCGAAGTCCGGAAGCTCCAGCCGCGCCTGCAAGGTCGCCCAAGTCCGTTTCAGGAACTGGTACCGGCCTGCCGCGGTGGAGCTGAGCGTGGAATTCAGCCGCACCAGCTTCGCCGGATGCTTGCTGAGATCGGTAAACAGGCCGCCGCCTACCAGCACGTCGTACCCGTCCCGCTTCGTGGGCTGCCGGCCGTTGTCGGTGCCTTCGGACCAGGCCAGCATGTCCAGGAACGCTACGACGTTCTTGCCGCCAGCCTCCTCGGGGGTGATCTGTGCCATGGGTGGATCTCCGACGATAGGTGCCCGTCACCGCAGCCCGGCAAGGCTCGGCGAATTGGTCCGGTGAGGGTGGACGGGCATGGATGGTTGCGGGGGCCGGATTCGAACCGGCGAATCTCCGGGTTATGAGCCCGGCAGCCTGGACCTCTGGCCTACGCCCGCAGGAAGCGCAGTCCCGGAAACGCAGAAGCCCCGACGCAGGGCCGGGGCTTCAGGGACAATTCTTGACAGTTGCAGAATTAGGGCATCTGTCTGTGCAACTTGTCAATCCCCATTGCCGGTGGGGAAAGTCTTCCAAGCCTCACGAACCCCAAGCAGGACATCTTTGTACAGCTGCCCGAGCTGCTTTCCGTCCATCGGTACAGTGCTCTGGTTGATTGCCGCCACGACAATGTCACGGGCGATTTCTTCCTTTGTGCAAGACATATTCGGCACCATGGTTACGCGGCGATCCTGCCGCCCATCCAGTCTACCGCCCGCTGCAGCTCCCGGCGGTACTGCCAGACCGACAGCGTGCCGCCGTACTTCTCCGCCACCATGCGTGCCTTCACTGCCTGACTGGCCGACACCGTGTACTCGGTGTGCAGCACCAGGGCGCGCAGCGGGTGCTGCCGCATCAACGACGCCAGCGCCTGCTCGACCCACCGCAGTTCATCGGGGATACCAACATCGACGGCGATCTCGGGGTTGTCGTGCGGCTTGTCGGCATCGTTCGTCGACCGCACCGGGTCTACTGCCCATGCCGGCAGCATGCCCATGCCCTCCACGCCGCTGCGGTCGGCCATGAATCGCCGGCGGCTGGATCCGTCTCGGCCCACCAGGTCGCGCAGGGCCCTTTCCCGGGTGCCTGGCGCCATGTCGCGGGCCTTCTCCAGCACGTGCGTGCTGCGGTCAGCGTAGGTCAGCGCGAAGCGGTTGGCCTGAGCGTGGCCCCAGGCCCGGAGCTGCTGCACCAGGTAGTCGTCAGTCGCCATCGCGCATTCCCTTCAGCACGTTCTCGTCGAATCGGAACACCGGCAGAAGGCCGTCGGTGTCGCAGCCGCCCTGCCGGTCCGGCCGGCGCTGGCAATGCGCTGGGCTGCTGCCGCGCTCGCGCATGGTGCAGACGGCGCACACGCCATGCCGGCGCAGGTAGGCGTTGTATCGCTTCCGCGTGCGGGCCTCTGGCGTGGTCAAGCTGCGGCCTCCCCGAACAGGGACGGTGCAGCGGCCAGGTACTCGATGGCCACCTCCAGTCGCGCGCCCTTCTCGTCCGGCTCCATGCGTTCCAGCAGGGTCCGTCGGATCTGCTTGTCGTCCACCCAGGCGATACCGTTCAGAGCATCGGACAGCACCTTTTCGCAGTTGCCGAGGTCGATGCACTGCACCGTGTCGTCCCAGGTGTGCGGGTCCTTCCGTGCGCGCTTCGCCCAGTCCTGCGGCCGGTGCGGGAACAGCTTGATGTGCAGCACCACGCGGCCGGTCGAGGGAGCGCGGATGCCAGCCGCCTTGGCCAGGAGCCCGACCGCAGCCTTGTAGTTCTTCGCTTCCTCGGTCACGTAGGTGATCGCCAGCGGCTTCGGCTTCCTCGGGATAACGCGCACGGCCCAGTAACGGTTCGAGCTGATCGGATATGGGAGGGTGAGGTGGATCATCGTGCGGCCTCCTGCAGCTGCAGCCGGGAAAGGGTGACGTTCAGGGCGGCCAGCTCGTCCATCTTCATGACCAGCCACATGCGCTTTTGGCCGTGGATGCCGTTGAAGCTGCCCTGATGGCAGTCCTTGCACAGGGCCACAGTCGTGAAGTGCTGGCCCTGGTTGATGTGGTGGGCATCGCTGGGCCCAGGGCGACTGCACACGCTGCACGGCAGCAGCTTCACGGCGTCCACGTGCCGCTTCTCGGCCTGGGTGAAGGCCTTGGCGTTCTTCGTCCTCACGCGGCCACCCCGGACGGTAGAATCCGTGCCAACAACAGGGGGGAGTCATGAAACAGGGACGAACAGACCGGGATTGGGCGGTGGTGGCTGTAATGGCCTTTGCCGCAGGTGCTCTTTTGGCATGGGCTCTGTTGAGCAAACATCCGCCTCAGCCACGCCCACCGATCAGCATTGACTGGCCTGCATGGGTTCAGGCCGTTGGGAGCGTGGGTGCAATACTGGCGGCGATTGGAATAGCCGCTCACGAGCGAAGCGTAGCAAGAGCTGAAGAAGCCAAGAAAGACGACTTGGAAATGAAAAGTCGCCACACCCGCGCGAATCGGGCGTTGGAGCGATTTCAGAAGGTGATCGCTGAACAGCTCGATTTCGCCCGAACCCAGCAGACGGGAAATGTTCATCCCGAGATCCATCCACTTCCCCTGCCCGACGAGGTGAAGGACGTGGAGCGAGACTGTTACTTGATGGGTGAAGCCGGCGGGGATTTCCTGACCGTAACTAACTCCTTCCTGGAAGCGCAGTCTTTGATTAAGGGAGACATTCTTCTTAGAAAGCACGAATGCGCTTTCATTCAGCATCTGGAAAATGCACAGAACATGAGCAATCAGGCGCTTAAGAAGATTCGAGAGCCCCTCTGGGAAAAATAGATCGCAGTTCATCACGCCACCCTCCTGTTCCGCCCTGCCATTTCCCAGAACTCGGCGCGCACGTCGTCGAGCATCACCTGGGTGTAGTGGTTGCCGATGTACTCGGTCAGGCCGTCGAACAGCTCCTGGAACCGGGCCTGTTCCATCTCGTCGAATGACAGGCTTTCGGCGCGCTTGACCGGGATGGTGCGGATCTCCGGCAGCACACCGGCCAGCACCTTGCGGGCTCCCGCACCCAGCAGCGCCTCGCAGGCGTCCAGCACCGCAGCAATGACCGGCGTGGCGTCCATTTCCACCGTCTCGCAGCACACGCCGGCGTCCAGCTGCAGGCGCTTGATCGCATCGTGCGCGTCCAGCTGCTCCCAGCCTTCGACGTTGTCGACCATCAGATGCCCGATCTTGTGGATCAGGCGGTGCTGCCATTCCTCGCGCGGCTGCTTCAGCTCGCCGCGGATCTCCCGGCCCACGCGGAACTTGCGATCGCGCAGCAGACGCTGGTCGACGGCATTGGCCGGCAGCAGGGCGCCCACCAGCTCGCCGGTGTTGGGGTCGATCAGCTTGGCCACCACCAGATAGATAGGCCTGCGCGCACGCTTGGCGCGAATCTTCTTCGCTGCAGCGGTCAGGGTCATTCGTCGTCTCCTTGGCTGCGGCGGCGACTGCCGAGGCGCTGCGCCAACTGCCTCTGCGGCTTTGCCGGTTGCGGGGTCTGCTCGAACTCGAACGCAGGCCCATCCCAATCGACTGCGCGCTGGAATTGGTACTCGTTGCGTAGCGAAACGACGGTGCCGGTCTGGATGTTCCGGCCCTTGCCCACGATCACCTCGACCAATCCCGGCCGGTCGGTTGGGTTGTAGACGTCGGGGCGGTGGACGAACAGGATCACGTCGGCCACTTCTTCGATGCCGCCCGACCCACGGATGTCGGTCACCTTCGGGCGTTCGCCCTTCGCGCCCGCTCGATTGAGCTGCGCCAGCACCAGCACCGGGCACTTCAGGAACTTGGCCAGGCCTTTGATGTCTCGCAGCGCCTGCCCGCGCTCCAGCGCCTCGTCCTGCTTTCCCGGCAGCGACATTTCGTGCAGGTGATCGATCACGACCAGGCGAAGCGGCTTGCGTGCATGGGCACGTTTCGCGCGCGCGACGATCTGCGGCGCAGACAGCTGCGGGTCGTCGTCCAGGAAGATCGAGGCCCCCATCATGCTGCGGATCGCCTCGGTACTCCGCGACCAGTAGAGGTCGGCGTCTTCCGCAGTGGCGCCCTCGTCCTGACCGATGATCCACTGCAGCGGCACTTCTCCCAGCGCAGCCACGTCGCGTGCTGCCACGTCCGTGTCGACCATTTCCATGGAGAACACCGCAACCGGATCACCCCGCAAGCCGGTGAAGCGCGCCTGCTGGAACGCCAGCAGCGACTTACCGATGTTCGAACGCGCGGCCAGCACGATCACCTGGCCGTCCAGCAGTCCACCGATGGCCTTGTTCACGTCAGCCCATGGCGTCGGCATGCCGACACGACGGCCATGCTGGTGCCGCTCAGCCATCTGCGTGGCGAATCGGTTCATCACCTCGCGGTACGGCCGTAGGCCAGTCGCCCGAACGGGAGCGATCGCGCCCAACCGCGTGGCCAGGTGCGCGGCCAGTTGTTCCGCAGAATGGCCGCGGCGCCCTTGGGCCGCTGCGAGCGCCTTCTGACAGGTGTCGATGAACTGCCGCATGTGCGAGTGTTCGACGATCACCTCGGCGTAGGACACGACGTTCGACGCGGTGTAAGCGGTCGATGCCAGTTCCATCGCCATTGCCGCGAGTTGGTCGCCGTCGTCGTCGCCCTGTGCCAGCAACCACTCGCCTACGGTGACGCCGTCCGCAGGCTTGTTCGCGCCGGCCAGCTCCACGATGGCGGCATAGATGGCGCGATTGTCCGGGGAGTAGAAGTCGTCCACACCGAGCCAATCCTGGACGTTGGCCAGCTCAGCGTTGTGCAGCATCAAGCCCGCCAGCACCGCCGTTTCGGCGTCGAGGTTGAAGGGGCCGCGCATGGGCTCTTGTTCGCGGAGTGCGTTCATCGGCGCAGGTCCACGTAGTTGCCTTCGATGACTTTGGCGAAGTTCTTCGGGCTGACCAGCCATTCCAGCGTGCAGGTGAAGGCCCGGCCATCACGGCCAGTTCGTTCGCCCATCAGGAACGGCATGCCGCGCACCGACTCGAAGAAGCTGCGCCACCAGTCCAGGTTCTGCCGCGCCTTGTCGCCCTTCCAGCGGGCCGCCAGCTTTCGCTCGCGCTCGCCCTCCCACACACGAACCTCGGTCAGTTCCGGGAGGATGTCGTGGTACAGGTCGATGATCTTCAGGTGCGGGCATGGCGGCGTGCCGACCTTCTTCGGCACCTTGCCCAGCAGGTCCTCGCCCTCCCCTGCATCGCTGCCCTCTTCGCCATCGGCGTCAGCAGCGGCATCGCCGCCGGCTGTCGGCAAAGCCACGTCAGTGGCTTCATCTTCTTCCTGTTCCTGTTCCTGCTCCTGCTCCTGCTCCTGATTAGGCATAGTCTTCGGCAAAGCCTTCGGGGAAGCCTTACCGAAAGCCCTGTCGAATGCCTTTGCGAAAGCCTCTCCAAGCCCGTAAACAAAGGCTCTCAGCACTTCGAGTGCTTCCCATTTCAAGGCGCATTCGGGGATCAGATCGAACTCTGCGGCCCAGCTCAGCACCACGTTGGGCGACTCGGGCCGGTTGTGGTTGATAGCCTTCGGCACCCACACGACGCGGGCTTTGAAGTCGGCTTTAACCATGCCTTCGCGGAAGGCTTCCCCAAAGGCTTTATCGAAGTCTTCCACTTCCCAATCCAGTTCCTCGGCCATCGCCGCACGACCAGCACGGAACAGCCCGGGGATCGGCCCGGTGTGTGGGCCGGTGATCAGGAACAGCCACAGGCCTTGGCCGCAAGGCGGGATGGGCGTCAGGCGGCGGAACTTCTCGTCGCCCCACGTGCGCACCTCGACCTTGCGATAACGGCCCTTGGCTTGGCGAACGTCTGCCTCAGCCATGGCACCGGCCCTCCTGCATGCCCATGCGCTGCTCCATGGCACGCACCTGTTCCGGGGAACGGGCCAGAACCGACGCGCGCAGCTCGCTCCACAGGCGCCGCAGCGCCGAACGGTCGCCACAGGAGCGGGCGACCCTCATAGCAGCCGCCAGCTCGCGGATGCGACGCTCGCGCCGCTCGTCGGCCAAGTTGATCGAGTTGGCGTTCATGGCCACTTAGCTCCCAGGCTCTTGGCCAGCGGCTCCATCAGCGCGGCCAGCTTCGAGAACTGGGCCAGCGCCTCGGCGTGCTGTGCTTCGGGGGAGATCAGGTAGCGCTCGATCAGGTAGTGGATCGGCGTGACATCCTTCGTCTCGGCTATGTAGCGCTCCAGGTCGTCAATCGACAGGCCGCGCGGCTTGCCGCTGCTGTCGCAGCCGGCCAACTTCTCGCTCAGCTTCGACGGGGCCATGTCGAGCTGACCGGCAATCGCCGTCACACCCGCGCCGGCGTACACCTGGGCCGCGATGTGCTCACGCAACGACCTGTTGCGCGCGATGCCGTCGTCGTAGGTAATTGTTAGGCTTTTCATGCAGTTATCCCGTGGGTGGGAATGCCGGGGTCAACGTTTTCCCCTGCGTTCCCCTGACTGGTTCTGAAAATGGCCGCATCCCCAAATCGGAGTGCAGCCCTGTGGCGAAAACGAATCAGCTGGCCGGAGCCAACGTCCTGACGCTCATGCGAATGGGTGGGAAGTGGTTCGTGTTGAAGCGGGTCGGCGAGCGGGTCGACGTGCGGCCGGTTGGCCAGGTGGTGCGGCAGCGGCGGCGCCGGAAGGTGCACGGGGTGGTGATCCCCTTCCCTGCCCGGGCCGGCCTGTGACCGGCGGGATAGGCGCCCGTCTGCCGGTAGAGTTGGCGGTGCGACCCAACCCAACTACCACCGGAGACAGGCATGGACGACTTGGAGTACACGACGCGGCTGGGCGGATACATCGCCGCCCACCAGTTACTGATCGTGGACCTGTACAAAAAACTCGACCTCGGACCAGGGCACATAGACGCGCTCACCGATCGTTACCGGACGCTGGTGGCGGCGAAGGACGCCTTGGCTGGCCACACATCGGACATGCACTGGGCTGGATTCCAAGCCGCGATGGACGAGGTGCGGAAGGCCCTCGCCCAGAAACAGCCGGGATAGCCAGGCGCACGAACAGGTCGGCCACCACCACGGCAGCGAACAGCCGCAGGTTGTGGTTCGGCATGTCCATATCAGGCGGCGGCCTCGGCTTCCGGGGTCTGCCAGAGATCGGGCCGGAGGGAGTGGCGCTTCACCTCTCCCCCCGTCGCCTTCTCGATCTCCACGACCCGTTCGGCCGGGATCGTTGCGCCCTTCTCCCACTGGGAGACGAGGCCCTGCGTAGCCGGCGAGCCCGATGCGGTCAGCAGATCGGCGAACGCCGACTGCGACAGCCCCTTTTCTTTGCGGTAGGTGGCGATATCCATGGGCGGCATTATTAGCGCCCCTGATGTGAAAGATCAATAGCGCCCCTCATGGCTTCCTGAACCCGCTCCAATTAGCGTTCCTGATATGGAAAACAGCCGTAAATCGAAGCCCACACCGGCGGATGTCGCCGCCGCCGCGAAGCTCAAACTGGAGTGGCAGGCGCGCGCGCGTTCCCTTGGGTTGACCCAGGACCAAGTCGCTGACGAACTGGGCATCACACAGGGAGCCGTGAGCCAGTACCTCAACGGCAAGATCCCGATGAACTATCGGACGCTGGTGGTCTTCTGCCGCTTGCTGGGCATCAATGACACCGATGTGCGCCGCGACCTACCGGAGCAGCAGCTTCTCGGACCGCCTACCGATAGCGGCGACTGGGCAGACATCAAGGGCTACGCACAGGCGATAGGCCTTGGTGGCGGACCGGAGGCGCAGGAGTACGCCGAGACGCACCGGCTGAAGTTCAGGGCAGAGTCGCTGGCACGCAAACGGCTCCGGCCTGAAGCGTTGGCGGTGATGTACGGCCGCGGCGATAGCATGGAGCCGCGAATCCACAGCGGCGATGCGGTGCTGTTCGACATGACAGACACCAGACCCCGCGACGGCCACCTCTACGTAGTGATGGTCGATGGCGGCGGCATGGCCAAGGAATACCAGGTCAAGCGCTGTGAGGTGATCGACGATCTGGTGTTCTTCAAGGCCGACAATCCGCGCGGCGATCATAACTGGCGCAAGCCAAAGCGCATGGACAGCCCGCGCCATCCAATAGAGGTGATCGGACGGGTTCGCTGGATTGGAAGCTGGGAAAACTGAGCCGAGGTGGGTATGGACGTCACGATCAAGGTGATTCTTGGGATCCTGAGCATGCTCCCGGTGCTCACCACCATTCACTTTCTTCTGGCGAGCCATTTCGCGCCACGCTGGCTCTACCTGTTCACCGAATCCGCAGATGACCAGGATGGCAGCCGAGTGAGGGCTCGCGCCGCTTGGGTATACATGCTCGCCACCATGCTTGGATTCGGAGTTCTCATCTACGGCGGAACGTTGAACGTCCTCTGGTGGATGCCTGGCGACTGGATCTCTGTCGATGAGGACGGCTACGCCACTCACATTCGCCACATCATTGCTGCGGCTCTCGCGTTCTGGCTCGGGATCTACATCCCGACAATGATCATGCGATCGGTCGGAGCCAAGGCCAGCCATCGGTAGTCCAACCTTTACCTACCTTCTGGGTCTCGGTGAGAAATATAAGCGCCCCTATTGACATAGAAGATTAGCGCCCCTAATCTCACCCCGTCGGCCCACCCGGGCCATATGACGGGGTTCACCATGGCAGTCCGCACCGCAAACGACCTGGCCCGCGCCACTCAGCGCAGCCATGACGGCCTCGCACCGGCCGAACCGAACGACGATGCCTTCCAGTTCGCCTGCGACCACGTGGCGGCGGAGCTGGAGCGCGAGGGCGACGTTGCCCCGCTGGTCGAGAAGCTGAGCCAGGCTCGGCACGTGATGACCCACCTCCTTTCGCAGGAGGTCCCGGCCCACCTGTTGCCCTACTTCCGCGAGCTGGCTGACCTGGTCCGCGACATGTCCTGCCGCGTGGACGCCTCGATGAAGGATTTCGAGGCCGGGCACCTGGAGGACGCCGCATGACCGCCGCCGAACGCGATCAGCGCCACCACGTGGTGGCCACCGTCGTAGCGAATGCCCTGTCGTTCTGCCTGGGCGTGCTGGCCACCGTACTGCTGCAGGCGGTGCTGTCGTGAGCCGCGGCGTGGATGTTCTGGCCGTGCTGGACCGCCAGATGCGGGACCGGGCGGACCGCGCCGCACGCTACGGCAAGCAGGCCGACAAGGCGGCGGCCAAGCACGGCGGTAGGCAGATCACCGCGGACCGCATGGCCGAACACGCACGGATCCTGCTCGCCGAACTGCGCTCAATGCGCGCGCCGCTGATCGAATTGCGCTCCACCGCCCGCGCCTCCCTCGAAGCCCGCGACCTGGCCGACCAGATGGTCGCCGACGAACGGCTGACGCGCGCTCTGGCCGCGTGCCAACCCACCGACACCGATCACAACCGCGAGGACGTGGACGGCCTCTGCGTGGAGGAATCTGACAATGGCGTTTAACGTTGAGAAGGACTGGACCACCGAGGCCGGATTGCGCGCGGTGGTGATCATGACCGATCGCGGCCATCGCTGCGGCTACGTCGCGCTTCCCAAGGAACACCGACTCTACGGCATCGATTACAGCAGCTTCGATTTCGAGATCGAAGTGCATGGCGGCATCACCTTCACCGGCGGTGATGAGGAATATCCGGTCCAACACGACGGGATGTGGTGGGTTGGTTACGACTGTGCTCATGCCTGGGACCGTCCAAGCGACGAACACCTTGAACAGCAGCGCCTGAAGTACCCCGACAAGCCATACATGTGGGACGACCGCGCTGACGGCATCCACCGCGAACTGCCCTACTGCGAACGCGAGTGCGAGCAGCTGGCAACCCAGCTGGCCAACGCCCCGCAGCCACCGTCTTCCAAGGTTCTTGCGGCTCTTGAACACGCACGCGAGTGGATCGTTGAGGCGGGCGAACGTAAGCGCATTCCCAACGATGGAACCCTGGCGAGGATCGACGAAGCGATCGCCATCGCCAAGGCCATGGGGAGCGCCTGATGCGCTTTCTGACCGCTCTCGGCTGCCGCAGCTGGCGCGACTTCGCCGCCTGCCTCGCCTGCTACGCCATCACCGCCGCGCTCGCAGCCGCCATGTGCTGGCCGCTGGCCTGGTCCTGACTTCCCGCCGGCGTGGCCGGCTCCTACGAGAGGCACCACCGATGTTCCAACTCGATCAACACGATGCGGTGTTCTCGCATCTGAACCTGCGCAAGGAAAAGCACGGCGACGAAGACGCGGCCGCTGCGGACCTGAAGTTCACCCTGACCGCCCAGAACACCATCCTTGACACCATCGATCCCAACATCGTGCGGGCGTTCTGGAAGAAGGCCGAGAAGGGCCAGCAGCAGTCGCTGCCGATGGAAGGCAGCACGGACTTGGTGGCGCTGAACCTGCCGCTGCTGGGCGAGCAGGACATCACCGGCAAGTTCGAAGGCTACGAGCTGAACATCGGCTCCCTGATGGACCACATCGAGGCGGTGTTCTTCGCCGACGCCAAGGTGAAAAAGATCACTTGGAAGCCGCTCGAAGGCGGCAGCGTGGCCATGAGCTTCACCTGCTCGGTGCTGCTGGACGAAGACGAAGCGGCCGAGCTGCTGTCGGCTTGGATCCGCGGCGAAGTCCGCCTGACCCTCACGCCGCCCAGCGCGCCCGCGCAGCAACAGGACCTGACCGAGCAGGCCGCGTAACGCATTCCCCCGCCCGCCCCCTGCGGGTGCCTGCGCCGGCCAGGCCTTCCACAAAGCCGGCACCTATTCCCACCCGACAAAGGAACTGCCATGTCCGACGCCCTGATCCCGCTTGAATCCGTAAACGCTGTCGAGGTCTTCACCGGCGGCGGCCTGGACGACTTGCTGGCCCGCATCCGCACCGAAGCCGTGACCCTGGTGCCGAACGTCAAGACCGTGGCCGGCCGCAAGGAAATCGCCTCGGTCGCCTACAAGGTGTCGCGCTCGAAGACCGCCATCGATGATGCCGGCAAGGCGCTGGTGGCCGACCTGAAGAAGCAGACCGGCGACATCGACTCGGCCCGCAAGAAGGCCCGCGACACCCTGGACGCGCTGCGCGATGAAGTGCGCAAGCCGCTGACCGACTGGGAAGAAGAGCAGGCCCGCATCGAGCGCGAGCGCGCCGAGGCCGAGGAACGCGCCCGTGCTGAAGCCGAAGCGGCCCGCCTGGCTGAAATCGCCCGCCGGGAAGAAGAGATCCGCGCCCGCGAGGAAGCCGTGCGCGCCGCTGAGGAAGCCGAGCGCCAGCGCGCAGCCGCCGAGCAGGCCGAGCGCGACCGCGTCGAGCGTGAAGCCCGCCTGCAGGCCGAGGCCGCCGAGAACGCGAAGCGCGAGGCAGCCGCTGCAGTGGAACGCGCCGAACGCGAGGCCCGCGAAGCCACCGAGCGCGCGGCCCGTGAGGCAGCCGAAGCCGAGCAGCGCGCCAAGGACGCCGCAGCGCGCGCCGAACGCGAGAAGGCCGAAGCAGTTGCCGCTGCCGAGCGCCGCGCCCAGGAAGAGGCCGACCGCGCCGAGCGTCAGCGCCAGGCCCAGGCCGATGCGCAGCGCCGGGAGGACGAAGCCCGCGCCGCGGACGTCGAACACCGCCGCCAGATCAACCGCGCCGCCGTCGCAGCGATGGTCGGCCTGGGCGTGGATGAAGAAATCGCCGCCATCGTCATCACCGCCATCGTGCAGGGCAAGGTCCCGGCCGTGGCCATCCGCTACTGAGGCACCCAATGAGCAACCTCGTTCTCTCGCAAACCAAGAACCTCGCCACTGCCCTGAACATGGGCGCCGCCGACGCGCAGGAGCTTGTCGCCGTACTGAAGGCCACAGCCTTCAAGGGCCAGGTCTCCGACGCGCAGATGACCGCGCTGCTGGTGGTGGCGAACCAGTACGGACTGAACCCGTGGACAAAGGAAATCTACGCCTTCCCGGACAAGAACAACGGGATCGTGCCGGTCGTCGGCGTCGATGGATGGTCGCGCATCATCAACTCACACGCGCAGTTTGACGGCATGGACTTTGAGCAGGATGGCGAGAGCTGCACGTGTTCGATCTACCGCAAGGACCGCAGCCGCCCCGTCCGCGTCACCGAGTACATGGCCGAATGCCGCCGATCCAATGCCGGGCCGTGGCAGTCCCATCCGCGCCGCATGCTTCGCCACAAGGCGATGATCCAGTGCGCTCGGCTGGCATTCGGTTTCGTTGGCATCTACGAGCAGGACGAGGCCGAGCGGATCATTGAGGGCGAAGTGATTCGGGCCGAGCGTTCGCCCAACAGTTCGGCTCGGCATCTGCAGGCCGAGCAGCCGAACACTCCGGAGCGGCAGGCGCTGTACGCCAGCCTGCAGGAGTTCGCCGAGTGCGGCATGGAGGAATACCAGGGTGCATGGGGCCGCCTGTCGAAGGAACAGCGCCAGCTGATCGGAAGCGCCGGCCACGAAACCCTGAAGGGCATCGCCGAGCGAGCCAGCGCCACCGACGTGGAGGCTGGCGACCAGCAGCAGGCGGCCGATGAAGAGGTGCCGCTGTGATCGTCATCGGGTGCGACCAGGGCAGCGAGGCGTGGCACCGCGCTCGCGCCGGCATCATCACCGCCAGCATGTTCGCCACCGCGCGCTCGCGCGTGGGCGAACTGACCGAACAGCAGCGCACCTATGTGGACGCGGTGCTGTCCGGCCTGGCCGAGAAGACTGCAATGGAGCGCGCCGGCTACAAGGCCGTGCCGCGCTCGGCCATCATCGAGAAGGCCATCGCCGGCGAGCCCATCGGCGACTTCAGCGAGGCCTCGAAGAACTACGGGTTCCGGCTGGCCATCGAGCGCATCAGTGGCCAGCCGCTGGACGAAGGGTTCGAGACCTACGCCATGCGCCGTGGCCACGAAATGGAGCCATTCGCCCGCGCCGAGCATGAGGTGCAGTCCGGCCTGCTGGTGAAGCGCGCCGGGTTCGTCCTGAGCGACTGCGGCAACTACGGCTGCTCGGCCGACGGCTTTATCGGCGAGGACGGCGGCAGCGAGTACAAGGCGTTCATCAACCCGGAGAAGCTGCGCGCCTTCCACATCGACAACGATGCGAGCGAAGTGTTCGAGCAGGCCCAGGGCTGCATGTGGCTGACCGACCGCGAGTGGTGGCACATCGGGCTGTACTGCCCGGCCCTGGCCTCGGCGAACCGCCAGCTGTGGTGGCGCCGCTTCGACCGCGACGAGGCGTTCATCGCCAAGATGCGCGCCGACCTGGAGCAGTTCCGGCAGATGGTCGACGGATTCGAGCAGTCTCTGCGCGCTGGTGACCACCACCAGGAGGCAGCTTGATGGACGTGACGATCTACCCCAGCCACGCCAAATGCCTGCGCCGTGCCGGCCTTGCCCGCGCCCAGCTGTTCGCGCAGGTGATCGAGGGCAAGCGCTACACCACGCGGCAGGTGGCCGAGATTCTGGACGTTTCGCGCAGCACGGCCTACGACCGGATCAAGCGCGGTCCCTACCCGCTCACCTGGGCCAACCTGGTGAAGGCTCGCCTGCCATGAAGACCTGCACGAAGTGCGCGGCCCGGCTGCCGCTGCGGTTCTTCCCGCTGGTCAACGGCAAGGCCACCGCCGCGTGCGCGCCCTGCCGGAACACCGACCGTCGCCTGCACGACCCGCTGAAACCCCTGCGCGCTGATCCGCTGCAGGTCCGCCTCAACAACCTGACCAACCTGTGGCACGGGCCAGTGCGCCGCGTGCCGCTTCGGAGCCACGCATGACCGCATACGCAAACATCGCTGAAGCCGCCTCTGCCCGGACCAGGTTGTCCGCTGAGCTGGCGAAACATCTGGCCACGTCCAAGGCCACCGAAGCATCCTTGCGCGCTCAGATTGCGGCCGCCGATCAGGCCATCGCAATCTCTGCCGCTGGCATGGACCTCGAGCAGATCGCGGCAGCTGAAGCTGTGCTTGAGGTGAGGGGGCTGTATCGCCTCGGTGGCGAGGACCGCGCCAGCGTGCTGCGCGACGCGATCGCTGAAATCTCGACGGGCGACAAAGGAACTGCCTACCGCTCGCTGTGGCACAGCTACTTTGGCACGAAGGACTACGCGCATTGGCACGGCCAGCGCTGCGACTGCCAGTACGGCCTCGGCCCGGCCCATGGCTCCATCGTGTTCTCCGTCGGGCTGCAGCGAAGCATCCGAGCGCGCGAAATGGAAGTGCTGACCGATGCCGAGCGTATCTCCTGCGTGTACTACCTGACCAACATCGAAGCCATACAGGCGCGACGGGCGCAGGTGGCCGCATGACCCACCACCGCTACGACCGCCGCACGCCGAAGCGCACCGAGGGCTTCGCCTGGGGCCGGGCCATCGACAAGGTGATGGGCGGCCACGCCCTCACCTACCGCCTGTTCCGTCGCGACCTGCGCGGCGCGCTGCACATCAGCATGCGGCAGTTCTCCCTTACCGATCACCGCCGCTTCATCGCCATGGCGCTGCGCCAGATGCGCAAAGACCTGGCCGCGAAGGTCGAAGCCATCGGCTATGCCCTGATCGAGGCCGAACAGGCCTCCCAACTGCAGGAGGTTGCATGAATACCAACAAGACCCTGGCGGACGTGAAGCCCGGCGGGAGGGTGAGGCTGGGGGATCGGCTCCCGCCGCTGCCGTACCCGAATTACCCGGTTAGCAAGACCGGCTTGCAGAACAACGCCTACACAGCCTCGCAGATGTGGGACTACGCACGTGCCGCCCTCTCCGCCCAGCCCTCCCCGGGTGGTCAGGATGCGCTGGCTGATGCGTTGGTGCCGGTCGCTGACGAGTGGTATCGCCTGTGCGAGCGCCGGTTTGCAGTCGACCGGATCAGCATCAGCGGGCAGCTCGCGGAGGCAATCGTGGAAGCAGTCTGCGCCGCTCGCCAGCCGGTGGGGGAGCCGGTGGGCCGAGTGCGCACTAGGGTCGATGGCGGCTTCATTGCCGAGCTGTTCCCCGGCGCAGTGGATCGCGTGAGCAACTTGGCACCGCTCTACGCCGCCCCCGCGCAGGGCGTGGACCTGGGTCGATTCCGGCACGCTCTGCTGCGCGCTATCGGATGGTCACGGCGATCTGACGTTACCAGTCACCCTGAAGACTTCGTGGTGCTCCGCGAACTTCTGACCCTGATCGACAGCCAGGCGGTGGGCAAATGAGCCGCGCCCTTGTCGTCTACCGCACCATGCGCTGCTCGATCCCCGAGGGTGGCGAGGTGGTGCTGCATGTGCCCGAGCATATCGGCGTCGAGTCGCTGGACATGGCGGCCGAGTGCATCGCCCTCCAGATGCGCATCTTCAAGCGGCACGCCGAGATGGCCGACCCAGAGCCGCCGCTGGAGCCCGCCCATGGCTGACCAGCTGCTCACCACTGCACTGACCTGGTCGATTGCTGGTGCCGGGTTCCTGGCCGGCATCGCCACCCTGTGGGCGATCAGCCGCGCATGCCGCGCCGCGCGCGCAGGGCTGCGCTGGTGCTGGCGGAGGTGCGCAGCGTGAACTACTACAACGAGTGGGACCCCTATGCCGCGCAGTGGATCCGCAGCCTCATCGATGCCGGGCTGATCCCGCCCGGCCACGTCGACACCAGGAGCATCATTGATGTTCAACCATCAGACCTCGCCGGATACCGGCAATGCCACTTCTTCTGCGGCGTTGCCGGTTGGTCCCTTGCAGCTCGACTTGCTGGGTGGCCCGACGACCGCGAGCTGTGGACCGGCAGCGCCCCGTGCCAGCCGTTCTCCGTCGCGGGCAAAGGCAAAGCCCAGGATGACGATCGGCACCTGTGGCCCCACTTCCTTCGCCTCATCCGTGCCCGACGGCCCGCTGTCGTCATGGGAGAACAGGTTGCGGCGGCGGTTGGCAAGAACTGGCTCGACGGAGTGTCTGCTGACCTGGAAGGAATCGACTACGCCTGCCGGGCGGTCGTTGTCCCGGCTTGTGCCGTCGACGCGCCCCACCGGCGCGACCGTCTCTGGCTTGTGGCCAACACCGACTGCCTCGCTCGCCGACAAGGGCGTGAGATCGACGGAGGGTGCGATCAGGGAGGCAGCAAGGAACCACGGGCCCGACTTGGCTGCGGTGACGGCAGCAGCCCTGTGGCAGACCCCGGTAGCGGACGACTCGGTGAATCGGAAGGCTGGCAAGTTCAACAGCCGCGGGGAGCCGAAGCTCTCGGCGGAAGTGAAACTTGTGCAATGGCCGACGCCGACGGCAACGGACGCGAATCGCGGAATGGCACCGCCCAGGCCGCACGATACGGGCGTGCCGCTGAATCAGGCGGTGGCGCTGCAGAGTGGAGTCGCTCCAGATGGATCACTGGGCACGACGGGAAAGCCCGCCGGATCCCTCAATCCGGAATTCGTCTCTTGGCTCATGGGGTTTTCGGACGCATGGCTATTGTGCGCCCCGGATTCGAAGGCCGAACCGAGGACCCGGAAGCGATCCACTGGTACAGCCGCGCGGGTGCGCTCAAAGCGTTCGGCAACGCCATCGTCCCAGAAGTCGCCGCGGAAGTGATCGGCGCCTACATGGACTGCTACCCGGATCCAGACGAGCAGCTCCGCGCTGCGCTGGCCACGAACTGAAGGAGGACACCATGGCAGACAGCCCCTACCTGTCGCGGGACGATATCAAGGCCCTGTGCCGCACACCGAGGCGCAAGGGCCAGGCTGAGTTTCTGCGCAACAACGGGATCCGACACTATCTGGACGCCCACGGGTGGCCAGTGGTGCTGTGGTCCGCGATCGAGGGCAAGCCGGAGCCGAAGACGCCGCCGGCGACCGACTGGAAACCGAACAAGGCAGCAGCGTAATGGGAAGGAAGCCGAAAAAGCCGGGGGCAATCCCCCGGTTCCGCCCCCGGAAGCAGAAATCCGGCGTGGTGCACTACTACTACGACCACGGCGGCAAGCCACGCAAGGAAACTGCGCTGGGCAGCGATTACGGCCTGGCCATCCAGAAGTGGGCCGAGCTCGAGCGCGCAACGACGATCCCGACCGACGCGAAGCTTACGTTCCGGCAGGCCACCGAGCGCTACCGCATAGAGGTTATCCCGACCAAAGCAGAGGGCACGCGCAAGGCGAATCTGCGCGAGCTCGAGACGCTGCTGAAATTCTTCGATGACCCGCCGGGCCCGCTCGACGCCATCCGCCCGACGCACGTGTTCAATTACCTGCAGTGGCGCCGCGATGCACCGGTGAGCGCGAACCGCGAGAAATCGCTGCTGTCACACCTTTGGAACTGGTGCCGCAAGAAGGGCTATACCGACCTGCCGAACCCCTGCGCCGGCGTGAACCGCAACCGGGAAGACGGCCGCGACGTGTACGTGGAGGACGACGTGCTGCAGCGGGTCTACGACGCCGCAGACCAGGTGCTGAAAGATGCGATGGACCTTGCCTACCTGACCGGCCAGCGCCCGGCAGACGTGCGCGAGCTGGACCGGCGCAACATCAAGGACGGCGTGCTGGTGCTGCGCCAGGGCAAGACGAAGATGCAGATGCGCATCGCCATCACCGGCGAGCTGAAGGTGCTGATCGACCGCCTGCTGTCCAGGAAGCGCCCGGACGATGCACCGATCAGTACCCGGCTGCTGCTGGGCGAGGACTGGCTGCCGATCGGCAAGGACGCGCTGCGTTACCGCTTCGATAAGGCCCGGGAACGCGCCGGCATACCGAAGGACCAATTCCAGTTCCGCGACCTGCGGGCCAAGGCCGGCACCGACAAGGCCGATTCGGCCGGCGACATTCGCCAGGCACAGCAGCAGCTGGGCCACCAGTCGGTGACCACGACAGAGATCTATGTCCGGAAGCGCCGCGGTGCGCTGACCAGCCCGACGAAGTGAATTGCGGAGCGGTCGATATTTTGCGGAGCGCGGGGGAAGGGCTGAAACCCTTGGTGCATATGGTGGGCCGTGATGGATTCGAACCATCGACCAAAAGATTAAAAGTCTTCTGCTCTACCGACTGAGCTAACGGCCCATTGCACTGCCCCGGCCTCTCGGCGGGGTGGGCATTCTACCCTACTTTGCCGGGCCGGGTGAAACCCTGGTGCATGAGGTTGCCGGCCAGCGGCCGGCACTACCCGATCTGGTGAGCCCGCTTAAACCTTCTGGGCCTCCGTCGCATCCCATCTGTGATCCTTCCCCGGAGCCACGGATGCGCCTGCCCTTCTGCCTCATTGCCGCCCTGCTGCTGCCCTGTGCGGCACTGGCCGCCCCGCCCCAGGTCGTCACTGAAGATATCGGCCGCTTCTGGGCCACCTATGACGCGGTGCGCGCCGAGCCTGATGCCGAGCGCCAGGTGGCGCTGGTCCAGCAGCACTACATCGATCCGGGCAGCCCCGGTCTGCACGCGCTGATGCAGGTTCGCAACTACACCGCCCGCGAGTACGCCGAAGCGATGCGCTCCTGGCCGCGCTTCTGGAACTCGGTACGACCGCTTACCGCCAACGCGCAGCAGGCCAGCGCTACGCTGGAACGGGATCTTTCCGACTTCCGCGCGCTCTACCCGGCTTTGCACCCGGCCACCATCACCTATGCGGTAGGCGTGCTGCGCACCGGCGGCACCACGCTGGGCGACAAGGTGCTGATCGGTGCGGAGATGGCGCTGGGCGATGAGCGCGTGGACGTGAGCGAGCTGCCGGAGCCGATGCGCAGCCGCCTGCGGATCTTCTACAACAGCCGTCCGGGGGCGAACAACGCGCAGAACAACCTGCATGAGTACGTGCATACCCAGCAGCGCGAGACCACGGGTAGGCTGGCCCAGTACGCGGTGCGCGAGGGCGTGGCCGAGTATGTGGCGGAGCGCATCAGCGGACGCCGGCCGGCGTTGCCGCTGTACACCTACGGGCTCGCACACGAAGCGGAAATCCGCACGCGCTTCATTGCTGAGATGGATGGTGATGACCTGGACAACTGGCTGTACAACAGCGCCCGCAATCCGTTCGGGGTGAGTGATCTGGGTTACTACGCCGGCTACCGCATCGCGCAGGAGTACATGCGGCAGCAGGCCGATGAGAAGGCGGGCATCGCGCGGATGATCGAACTGGACTACGACGATCCGGAGGCAGTGCGTGCCTTCATCGAGGCGTCGGGGTGGTTGCGGGAGCGATAGCGCCGAGTCGTGCCCGGCGAGTCAGGCAGTGCGAACCAACGGTTCGCACCCACCAGAGTCAGGCCTTCCCGGTAGCGTCGGGCCGTGCCTAGCGGACAATGCCAACCAAGGTTTGTACCCACCAGAGTCAGACCTCCCCGGTAGCGCCGGGCCATGCCCGGCGGACAGTGCCAACCAAGGTTGGCACCCACCAGAGTCGGACCTCCTCGGCATCGCCGATCCATGCCCGGCGAAGAGCGTGCGAACCAACGGTTCGCACCCACCATGCCATGGGCCGTCAGGCGTACAGCGTCGGGTCGGCTACGCCGGCCTCGGTGAAGCCCTGCGCGCGCAGGCGGCATGCGTCGCAGTGGCCGCAGGCGGCGCCGTTGGCGTCGGCGTTGTAGCAGGACACGGTCAGGCCGAAGTCCACGCCCAGGCGCACGCCTTCGCTGACGATCTGGCCCTTGCTGAGGAACTGCAGCGGTGCATGTACCTTGATGCCCGCGCCCTCCACGCCCGACTTGGTAGCCAGGTTGGCCAGCGCCTGGAACGCGGCCACGAACTCGGGGCGGCAGTCCGGGTAACCGGAGTAGTCCACGGCGTTGACGCCGCAGAAGATGTCGTTGGCGCCGAGCACTTCGGCCCAGCCCAACGCCAGCGACAGCATGATGGTGTTGCGCGCCGGCACGTAGGTGACCGGAATACCAGCACCGCCGGCCTCGGGCACGTCGATATCGTCGGTCAGCGCCGAGCCACCAATGCTGCGCAGGTCCACGTCCACGGTCTTGTGCGCGATTACGCCCTGGGCCTTGGCCACACGGGCGGCGGCGTCCAGTTCAGAGGTGTGGCGCTGGCCGTAGCGAACGCTCAGGGCATGCACGGCAAAGCCCTGTTCCTGGGCCATGGCAATGACGGCGGCTGAATCCATGCCGCCGGAGAGAAGCACGACTGCCTTCTTCATGGGTCAATCTTCCGGTTTGGGGGAAAAGCCAGCACGCTGTCCCGCGCCGGAGCTACATCAGGGAACGCTGCGTGGGCTCATCGGCCCGGCTCGTCGTTCCACAGGATTTTATGCAACTGCATCTGGAAGCGCACCGGCAGCCGGTCTTCGACGATCCAGTCGGCCAGCTGGCGCGCGGTGATCTCGCCTTTGCTTGGCGAGAAGAACACGGTGCAGCGCTTCACCAGGTCGTGTTCGTCCAGCATGCCCTTGGCCCAGTCATAGTCCTCACGGCTGCAGATGACGAACTTGATCTGGTCGCGGGCGGTCAGCAGCGGTAGGTTTTCCAGGCGGTTACGCGCCGCCTCGGCCGAACCGGGCGTCTTGATGTCGACCACGCGCGACACGCGCGGGTCCACTGCGCTGACGTCCAGTGCGCCGGAGGTTTCCAGCGAGACGTCCATGCCGGCATCGCACAGCTTCTGCAGCAGCACCAGGCAGCGTTTCTGCGCCAGCGGCTCGCCGCCAGTAACGCAGACGTGGCGCACGCCTTGGGCCAGCACCTCGGCCACGATGTCGTCGATGTCCCACCATGTGCCGCCGTGGAAGGCATAGGCGGTGTCGCAGTACTGGCAGCGCAGCGGGCAGCCGGTCAGGCGCACGAACACGGTCGGCCAGCCGGCGGTATCGGCTTCGCCCTGCAGCGAGGTGAAGATCTCGGTGATCTTCAGGCGTGGCAGCGGCGACTGCACGATCTCGCTGGGTGTGGCGGCGGCGCTGGACGGGGTAACGGCGGTCATGGCGGGGACTTCTTGGTGGGGCACGTGGCGGGTGGGCTACCGTGGCCGGTAACGAAAGCAGCCGAGCATGGCTCGGCTCTACAACAGCGGCCGGTCGGGTATGGCCCAGCCGGAAATGCACGCCGCCGGGCATGGCCCGGCGCTACCGGATCCGGGCGGGTTTGCCGGTCCGGAAACGAAAGCAGCCGAGCATGGGCTCGGCTCTACAGGACACGTATTGTACGCCCGGTCAGCGGATCAGCGGATCTGCTTGCCGAGGCGGATCGACTGCAGGCGGTCCTGCGCGGTGCGCGCGGCGTCCGAGCCGGGGTACTGCGCCACGACGGTCTCCAGCGTCTGCTGGGCCTGGTCGACCTTGCCCTCGCCGTACTGCGAGAGGCCAACCTTGAGCAGGCCGCCAGCGGCCTTGTCGTGGGTCGGATAGCGCGAGAGCAGTTCACGGAACTGGGTCTCGGCCATCGGGAAATTGCGGGTGGCGTAGTAGCTCTCGCCCAGCCAGTACAGCGCGTTCGGCGCGTAGACGCCGTTCGGGTACAGCTGCAGGAAGCTCAGGAACAGCTGCGCCGAATCATCGTACTTGCCGGCCTTCAACGAATCGAAGGCGACGTTGTAGGTGGTGCGCTCGTCGCCGGTGGCGGCAAGGCTGCCGGCGTCACCATGGACGGAAGGCGGCCGCTCGGAAGTGGCCGCCGTCGCGGGTTTTGCCGGGGCCGGAGCGGCCTTCGGCGTGCTCGCCGGAAGGGGCGGCAGGGCCGGGGCGGCATTACCCCCTTCCAACCGGTTCAGGCGGCTGTCCAGATCCAGGTACTGGTCCTGGGCGGACTGCTTGAGCTGGGCGTTGTCGTGCTGCAACTGCTCGATCGAGGCCTGCAGGCTGGTGACCTGCTGCCGCAGCTGGTTGATCTGGTTCAACAGGTCCTGGTTGGCACTGTTGTTGTACATCTGCTGCTCGATCGCGCCGACACGGTCGGCCAGACTCTGTCGCTGTGCATGCGCCGGTGCGGCAGCCACGAGGGCTGCCGCAACGACCAGCATCAGTTTGATGCCAATGCGCATGGATTACTGCGCGGTGTAGACGATTTCGACGCGACGGTTCTGCGACCAGCAGGACTCGTTCGACTCGGTGCAGACCGGACGCTCTTCACCGTAGGACACGACGGTCAGCTGCGAAGCCGAACCACCGTTGGCCTGCAGGGCCGAGTTGACGCCGTTGCCACGACGCTCGCCCAGGGCCTGGTTGTACGCGCGCGAACCGCGCTCGTCGGTGTGGCCCTGCAGGGTGATGCGCGAGGACGGACGGTCACGCAGGTACTTGGCGTGGCAAGCCATGATGGCCTGGAATTCCGGCTTCACGTCTTCCTTGTCCAGGTCGAAGTAGACAACGCGCTGGCGCAGGCAGGCATCGGTGTCCAGGTCGCCCGGGCCGTACAGGCCGGAGGTGGACGGACCGGTCGGGGTGGTGGTCGAGGTGCCGGTATCGACCGGAGCCTGCGGCTCTTCCTTGACCTTCTTCGAGCAACCGGCCAGGACGGCCACAGACAGCAGGGAAACAAGCAGAACGCGGGTGGACTTGTTCATGGCGATACCTTTGTGGCTCCTAGGCCGATGAGGGGATCAAGACAGCGAAAATATTAACACTCTTTTAGCGCTGGGTACGGTATGGGGACCATGCCGGTTCGCGCACATCTCCGTCAGCCAGAACCAACCGCTGGCGCACGCGCGCATCGGCGGAAACGGCGTACAGGACACCACGGCCACCCTCGCGGGCGGCGTACAACACCATGCTTGCGTTGGGCGCAAAGCTCGGAGACTCATCCAGCGAACCGGGGGACAGCGTGCTCCAGCGGGGCGAACCCAGCGAGCTGTCCATCATCGCAATCTTGTAGCTGTTGCCGGAGCCCTGGGCGACGGCGATCTTCTTGCCATCGTAGGACACCGAAGGCTTGGCGTTGTAGTTGCCCTGGAAGGTCACGCGCTCGGCGCTGCCGCCGCCCGCACCCACCTTGTAGACCTGCGGACGGCCACCGCGGTCGGAAGTGAAGTACACCGCGCTGCCGTCCGGTGCCCAGGTCGGCTCGGTGTCGATGGCGAAGTGGTTGGTCAGCTGGGCCAGCTGCTTGCTGCCCAGGTCCATCACGTAGATTTCCGGGTTGCCCGAACGCGACAGGGTCAGGGCCAGCTTGCGGCCATCCGGCGAGAACGCCGGGGCGCTGTTGATGCCACGGAAGCTGGTGACCAGCTCACGCGCGCCGGTGCCGATGTTCTGGATGTAGATGGCCGAGTTGCCACGTTCGAAGCTGACATAGGCCAGCTTGCTGCCATCCGGGCTCCACGACGGCGACAGCAGCGGCTCGGCCGAACGCACGATGGTCTGCGGATTGAAGCCATCGGAGTCGGCCACCATCAGCGCGTAGCGCATGGCATCGCCCTTGCCGCTGGCGGTCACGTAGGCGATGCGGGTCCAGAAGGCGCCGCGCACACCGGTGATCTTCTCGTAGATGGCATCGGCCATCTGGTGGGCGACGTCACGCATGGCATTGCCACGGGCGGTCATCGCCAGGCCCAGCAGGCGCTCGCCCTTGGGCACGTCGAACAGCTCGTACTCGACGCGGTAGGCGCCGGCACCGGCGTCGAGCACGCGGCCGACCACGATGTAGTTCTGCTTCAGCGCGCGCCAGGTGGCGAACTGGATGTCGCCGCCGCGCACCGGCTTTTCGACGATCTGCGCTTCCGGCAGCGTGCGGAACTGGCCCGAACGCTCAAGGTCGGCACGGACCACGCCGGCGACGTCGGTCTGCGGTGCGGCCGAAGACCCCTGGTAGGGCATCGGCACGACGGTGATCGGCAGCGCGGAGGCATTGCCGCCGATGATGTCGATATCCAGCCCCTTCTGCTGCGCAACGGCAGCAAAGGGCAGCAACAGGGCCGCAAACACGGCAAGCCAGCGAGGCATCTTTTTCATGGAGCGCTCAATAGGGGGAAACCGGAACGAGGGATAGCAAAGCGGAAGTGAACCGCTTCGCAATCATGAACCAAGGGTACGTGAATTCCGGGTCAGTTCCAGCCCGTCCTCTCACGCACCGTTAACGTCGTGGCTAACATCGCACCCACCGGCCTCGTCGGCCCCGATCACGCCCCCCATCGAAAGGCGGCGTTCCCGGGCGACGTCCAGCCTGCCCGGCTGAAACCGGGCCCGCCAGAGGCAAGCGCGACATCCGTGGGCGCAGGTGGCCCGATGGCCACCCTGCCCTGCCCGCCTCAGCGATCCTGGGCGGTAAAGGTGAAGTTGAGCGTGCGCGCGAACACCGACTCGAAACCGCGGTACGGCAGCGGCTGGGCGTTGAGCACCGCGGCCTCGATCGAACGCTTGCCGGCCTCGTCGTACGGGCAGTTCGGGCTGACCTTGGCCTGCATCACCGTGCCACCCGGAATCTGGGTGATGGTGATGGTGCAGCGCTGGCCCAGTGGCACCGTGTCCGGACGTACCCACTGCGACAGCACCTTGGCCTGGATCGCGGCGGCGTACTTGGCCGAAAGGTCATCGCTGGTGCCACCACCACCGCCAGCCGGCTGTGCCGCACCGCTGGCGCCGGCGGCGGCGCTGCCGGCGGCATTGCGCGCAGCGGCGACCTGGCGCAGCTTCTGCTCGGCCAGCTTGGCTTCCTTCTCGGCCTGCTCACGGCGGGCGCGGATCTCGGCGATCTTCTTCTGCTTTTCGGCCTCGGCCTTGTCAGCGGCCACGCGCTCCTGCTCGGCCTGCTTCTTCTTCTCGTCCGCTTCCTGCTGCTTGGCCAGGCGCAGCTTCTGCTCCGCTTCTTCCTGGCGCTTGCGTTCGGTGAGGTCGATCTGCTCCTGGCGGCGCTTGGCTTCCTGTTCCTGCTTGGCCTTCTCCTGCGAGATGGCCAGCGCGCTCACGGCGTCCTGATCCTTGGTATCGGGCTGCGCGACACGCTCCTGCGCCTGTTGCTGCTGCGGCGTCGGCGCGTCCTGTGGGCGCGGCTCGGGAATCGGCTGCGGCGGCGGAATGGTGTCTTCCGGCACCGGGATCGGCTCGGCGACCGGCGGCGGCAGGTCTTCCAGCTTCTCCGACTGGCGCAGGGCCTGGCGCGCGGCAGCGGCCTCGGACGAGGACAGCGCCAGGCTGGCCTCGACCGACGGATCGCCGGCGGCAGCGTCGGTGTTGCGCTGGGGCGACCACAGCCAGGCGCCGATGAAGATCAGCGCGACCAGCAGGTGCACCAGCACGGCCAGGGCCAGGGGCAGGCCCCAGCCGGGTTCGCGCTGATGCGGGGGTGGCAGGGCGTCAGCGTGCATCGGTGGCCAGGCCTACCTTGTCTACCTTGGCGCGCTTGATCACATCCATCGCGGCAATGACCTTTTCATAGGCCACGGCACGGTCGGCGGCGACGATCACGCGCACGCCCTTGTCCTGGGCGGCGATGCCGGCCAGGCGGCCTTCCAGTTCCTCGGCCGACACGGCGGTCGGCTCTTTGGCGTCAGGCAGCTTCAGGCTGAGCTGGCCGTCCTGGCGCACCGAGACGATCACCGGGTCCTGCTTGCTTTCCAGCGCCTTGGCGTTGGAGTTGGGCAGGTCGACGTCGAAGCTCAGGGTGAGCAGCGGTGCGGTGACCATGAAGATGATCAGCAGCACCAGCATCACGTCGATGTAGGGAACGACGTTGATTTCCGATTTCAGCTTGCGGCGCTTGCGGCGACCGATGGCAGCGGACATGGCTTGGACTCCCGGGTCGGTCGCTTACTCGTCGCCAGCGCTCTGGCGCTGCAGGATGGAGCTGAACTCCTCGGCGAAGGTCTCGAACCGCACCGACATGCGCTCCACGCGAGTGGTGAAGCGGTTGTAGGCCCACACCGCCGGAATCGCCACGAACAGGCCGATGGCGGTGGCGAACAGCGCTTCGGAAATACCCGGGGCGACCGCGGCGATACCGGCCTGTGCACCGCTGCTGATCATGTCGTGCATGGTCACCATGATGCCGAACACGGTGCCGACCAGGCCCACGTAGGGGGCGGTCGAGCCGATGTTGGCCAGCAGTTCCAGGTTGCGCTCGAGCTGGTCGACTTCGCGGGTGTAGGTGGTGCGCATGGCACGCTGCGCGCCTTCCAGCTGCGCACGGCCGTCCAGCCGGCGCTTGTCGCGCAGGCGGCTGTATTCGCGGAAACCGGCTTCGAAGATCGCTTCCAGGCCGCCGACATTACGGCTGCGGTCGGTGGCCGAGCTGTACAGCTTGCCCAGGTCCGCACCGGACCAGAAGCGGTTCTCGAACTCGTCGGCTTCGCGCGTGGCCTGCTTGAAGATGCGGGCCTTGCGGAAAATGATCACCCAGCTGACGAACGAGCCGACCAGCAGCGCCAGCACGATGATCTTCACCGGCAGGCTGGCCTTGGCCATCAGTTCGAGGTAGTTGATGCCGCCGCCGGAGGTGGCCTGGGCAAGGGTCTGTGTCGCGGCGTTGCTGACGTCGGCCGGCAATGCCTCGGTGACCGTGGCCTGCAGGGCCAGGAGCGTTGCGATCATCCGTTGTTCCTCAATGTTCGGATTCGGGGTGGAGGTGGGGTTTCAGCACGGCAAGGACGGCTTCGTCCATGCCACGCGGGCGAAAACTGGCCGCTTCCAGTGCGGCGATGCGGACCTGGGCCGACAGCAGTAGTTCGCCGTCGCGCAGGATCTGCTGGTCGAAGGCCATGCTGGCCTTCTTCAGCTGGATCAGCGTGGCGCTCACCTGCAGGGTGTCATCCAGCCGTGCCGGCTTGATGAAATCCATCTGCATCGAACGCACCGCGAAGACCATCCCATGCTCGGCACGCATGCGCTCCTGGCCATAGCCCAGCGCACGCATCCATTCGGTCCGGGCCCGTTCCATGAAGGCCACGTAGCGGGCGTGGTAGACCACGCCACCTGCGTCGGTATCTTCCCAGTAAATGCGTGTCGGCCAACTGAATCGGGGCTCAACCGACATCGGGAACCTCAGCGAACAGGTCCTGCGGCGGGTTCTTGGGCTTCAGGCCCATGTGCCGGTAGGCCTTGTGGGTGGCCATGCGGCCACGCGCGGTGCGCACCAGGAAGCCCTGCTGGATCAGGTACGGCTCGACCACGTCTTCCAGCGTGCCGCGCTCTTCAGACAGCGCCGCAGCAAGCGATTCGATGCCGACCGGGCCGCCATCGAAGTAGTCGACCATGGTCTTGAGCAGGCGCCGATCGAGCTCGTCGAAGCCTTCCGGGTCGACCTTGAGCATCTTCATCGCAGCTTGTGCCACGGCCTCGTCGATGTGGCCGCCAGCCTTCACCTGCGCATAGTCGCGCACGCGGCGCAGCAGGCGGTTGGCGATACGCGGGGTGCCACGCGCGCGACGCGCGATCTCCCCTGCCCCATCGGCGGTGCAGTCGATGGCCAGGATCGCCGCCGAGCGGCGCACGATGCGGGTCAGCTCTTCAACGCTGTAGAACTCCAGGCGCTGGACGATGCCGAAGCGGTCGCGCAGCGGCGCGGTCAGCAGGCCGGCACGGGTGGTGGCACCGATCAGGGTGAACGGCGGCAGGTCGATCTTGATCGAGCGGGCGGCGGGGCCCTCGCCGATCATGATGTCGATCTGGAAATCTTCCATCGCCGGGTACAGCACTTCCTCGACCACCGGCGACAGGCGATGGATTTCATCGATGAACAGCACATCGTGCGGCTGCAGGTTGGTCAGCAGCGCGGCCAGGTCGCCGGCCTTTTCGATCACCGGGCCGGAGGTCACCCGCAGGGCCACGCCCAGTTCGTTGGCGATGACATGGCTGAGCGTGGTCTTGCCCAGGCCGGGCGGCCCGAAGATCAGCACGTGGTCCAGCGCGTCGCCACGCCCCTTGGCCGCCTGGATGTAGATCTCCATCTGCTCGCGCACCGGCACCTGGCCGAGGTAGTCGGCAAGGCGCTTGGGGCGGATGCTGGCGTCGGCGGCGTCATCCTCGCGGGTGGCGCCGGCGCCGATGATGCGGTCGTCGGTCATGCCGTGATTATGCGGTAAATGGGCGCATTCCGGGGCCGGAAGCACGGTAGTGCCGGCCGCTGGCCGGCAACCCCATGAACGCCGGCGGCATTACGGGATGCCGGCCAGCGGCCGGCACTACCAGACCTCAGATCTCCACCTGGGCGCCCAGTTCCACCAATCTGTTGCCCGGGATCCGGAAGAAGCCCGTCGCCGGGGCGGCGTTGCGATGCATCAGCGCGAACAGCTTGTCGCGCCAGATCGGCATGCCGCGGTTGGCGGTGGCGACGATGGTTTCGCGGCTGGCGAAGAAGGTGGTGTCCATCGGGTCGAAGTAGATGCCGCCGTGGTCGCACGAACGCATCAGCGCCAGCGGTACGTCCGGGGTCTCCATGAAGCCGAAGCGCACGTAGACCCGGTAGAACTCGTCGCCCACCGATTCAATCTTGAGGCGCTGCCCCTCCGGCGCATACGGTACCGGCAGGGTCACCACGTGCAGGAACACGTTGCGCTCGTGCAGCACCTTGTTGTGCTTGAGGTTGTGCATCAGCGCGTGTGGGGCCACGGTCGGGTCGGCGGTGAGGAACACCGCGGTGCCCGGCACGCGTACCGGCGGTGCCAGCATCAGGCCCGGCAGGAAGGTATCGATGCGGATACCGTCCTTGCGGATTTCATCGCGCAGCAGTTCGCGGCCACGACGCCAGGTACGCATCATGGTGAACAGGAAGATGCCCAGCACCACCGGGAACCAGGCGCCCTGCAGCAGCTTGGCGCCGTTGGCGATGACGAAGCCGAGGTCGATGACGAAGAACACCACGCACAGCGGCAGGATCCAGTTGCGGGCCTTGGGCCACAGCGAACGCGCGACCAGGGCCAGCAGCAGGGTATCGATCAGCATCGTGGCCGACACCGAGATGCCGTAGGCCACGGCCAGGTTGGACGAGCTGCGGAAGGCCAGCACCAGGCCGATCACCATCACTGCGATACCCCAGTTGATGCCCGGGATGTAGATCTGGCCGATGGTGTCGTGCGAGGTGTGCTTGATGCGCATGCGCGGGATGTAGCCCAGCTGCATGGCCTGGCGCGAGACCGAGAACGCGCCGGTGATGACCGACTGCGAGGCAATCACCGCTGCCATCGTGGCCAGGATGATCATCGGGTACAGCGCCCACGACGGCACCGCTTCGAAGAACGGATTCTTTACCGCCTCGGGGTGGTTGAGCACCAGCGCACCCTGCCCCAGGTAGTTCAGCACCAGGCACGGCAGCACGAAGAAGTACCAGGCGTGGCGGATCGGCTTGGCACCGAAGTGGCCCATGTCGGCGTACAGCGCCTCGCCACCGGTCACTGCCAGCACCACCGCGCCCAGGATGAAGATGCTGTGCCAGCCATGTTCCATGAAGAAACGGATTGCCCACCACGGGTTGAACGCCTTCAGCACTTCCGGCGCGTCGACGATGTTGTAGATGCCGATCGCCGCCAGCGAAATGAACCAGATCGAGGTGATCGGCCCGAACAGCTTGCCGATCTTCGCGGTACCGAAGCGCTGTACAGCGAACACGGCCAGCAGCACCACCACGGTGATCGGCACGATGAAGGCATGCAGCCCCGGCGCAGCGACCTCCAAGCCTTCGACCGCACCCAGCACCGATATCGCCGGCGTGATCACGCCATCGCCGAAGAACAGCGAGGCACCGAAAATACCAAGGATGCCGACAACATAGGCCGAACGCGACCCATTGCGCAGCGTGCGCTGGGTCAGCGCCATCAGCGCCATGATGCCGCCTTCGCCGTCATTGTCGGCGCGCATGATGATGGTCACGTACTTCAGGGTGACCACGATGTTCAGCGCCCAGAACGCCAGCGACAGCACGCCCAGCACGGTGTCATGGTCGCTGTTGAGCCCGTAGTGCGGCGAGAACGCCTCCTTCAGGGTGTACAGCGGGCTGGTGCCGATATCGCCGAAGACCACGCCGATCGCACCGATGATCAGCGCCAGGCCTCCGGCTGGAGGGGCGTGACCGTGGCCGCCGGGGGCGGCTGCGTGCGGGGTTTGACTGCTGGACATGGGACTCCTGGCGGGGCTCAGGCGGTTCGTTGGAGGAAAGGAAAGCGGGTCAGCGCAGCGCCGACTGCAGCGCCTTGCGGATCACGGTGGCCACTTCATCACCTTCATTGAAGGCTTCGCGGGCCATCCGCGCCGCTTCAGCCGGCTTGTAACCCAGCTGCTGCAGGGCCACGGTGGCATCGGAAAGCGGATCAGCCGGGGCCGGGCCACTGCCGGTCGGCAGCGCGCCACCGGCACCGAACTGGGCAGCGCGGTCGCGCAGCTCAAGCACCATGCGCTCGGCGGTCTTCTTGCCGATGCCGGGGATGCGGGTCAGCGCGGTGATGTCGCCAGCCTGGACCATGCGCGCGAACTCCTCGACGGTGACACCGGACAGCACGGCCAGCGCGATCTTCGCGCCGATGCCGCTGACCTTCTGCACGTCGCGGAACAGGCGCCGCTCGCCCTCGCGCAGGAAGCCGTACAGCGAGACGCTGTCTTCCTTCTGCGAGTAATGGGTGTACAGGGTGACCTCGCGGCCGAGTTCGGGCAGGTCGTAGAAGGTGCTCATCGGCGCCTCCAGCTCGTAGCCCACTCCGTTCACGTCCACCACCAGCCACGGCGGCGCCTTGTAGGCGACGATGCCGCGCAGTCGACCGATCATTGCGTGCAGCTCCTCATTTGCGGCCCCACGCCTGGCGGGCACTGAGCCCCAGGCGGTTGGCCGTTGCCCTTACGTGGGCATGGGTGATGGCCACCGCCAACGCGTCGGCCGCGTCGGCCTGCAGCTTGGTTTTCAGGTTGAGCATGAGCCCGACCATGTGTTGAACCTGTTGCTTTTCGGCGCCGCCGCGCCCGACCACCGCCAGCTTGATCTCGCTGGCGGCATATTCGTGCACCGGCAGGTCGCGCAGCACCACGGCCGAAATCGCCGCGCCACGGGCCTGGCCCAGCTTCAGCGCCGAATCGGGGTTGCGTGCCATGAACACGCGTTCGATGGCCACTTCCTGCGGTTCGTACTCACGGCAGAGGTCGGCCAGGCCCAGCACCAGCAGCTTCATCCGCTGCGGGAAGTCATCAGCGCCCAGCAGCACCAGCGGTTGGTGATGCACATGGCTCACCCGGCCGGTGGCATCGACATCGATGATGCCGACCCCGGTCCGCTGCGAACCCGGGTCGATGCCAAGAATGCGGGTCATGCGGCACACACGCGGCTGCCGAAGGCCCGGGACGGACGCTGGCAGCGGCAATGGCAGGAAACGGCTGGGGTCATCATGGTGCGCATTGTCCGCTCACCGGCCGCCAAAGGCGACCGGTGATGCGTCCGTTCAGGCGTACGCGTCCGCGCCGAGATCGGCGTTGGAGTACACATCCTGCACGTCGTCGAGGTCTTCCAGCATGTCCAGCAGCTTCTTGACCTGCAGGACGGTGTCGCCTTCGACCTTGATGTCGTTGTCGGCACGGAAGGTCAGTTCCGCATGATCCGGCGTGCGTCCGGCCGCTTCCATCGCTTCCTTGACCGCGTGGTAGCTGTCGGCGGCGGTGAGCACGTCGATCGCGCCATCTTCGGGATAGACCACGATGTCGTCCGCGCCGGCCTCGATGGCCGCTTCGGAAATGGCGTCCTCATCGGCACCTGCGGCGAAATGCAGCACGCCCACGCGCTTGAACATGAAGCTCACCGAGCCTTCGGTGCCCATGTTGCCGCCGCACTTGCTGAACGCATGGCGGACATCGGCCACGGTGCGCACGCGGTTGTCGGTCAGGCAGTCGACGATGACCGCCACGCCACCCGGGGCATAGCCCTCGTAGCGGATTTCCTCGTACTCGACACCTTCCAGCTCGCCGGTGGCCTTCTTGATGGCGCGCTCGATCACGTCCTTGGACATGTTCGCGGTCAGGCCCTTGTCCATCGCCACGCGCAGGCGCGGGTTGTTGTTGGGGTCGCCTCCACCGCCGCGCGCGGCAACGCCGATCTCACGGATGATCTTGGTGAAAATCTTGCCGCGCTTCGCGTCAGACGCGTTTTTGCGGTTTTCGATGGAGGGGCCTCTACCCATGGGTCTTTCCGTACGTGCGTTGATGGATAAGGCCGCGGATTCTACCTGATCGGGCCCCGTGACCGTGTCGAGGCCGGCCAGATGCCGCTACGCTCGCCGGGCATGGCCCGGCGCTACCATTGCCCTGCACGCCATCCCGGTAGCGCCGGGCCATGCCCGGCGAAGAGCGTGCGAACCAACGGTTCGCCCCCACTAATGGAGGACGTTCGCGCCCACCGACTTAGGCCGCGGCGGCGTCGCGACCGTGCTGGAACTGGCCGTGACGGAGGAAATGCGCGGTCTGCCGGGCTGCATCCGGCGACACCACCAAGCCGCTGTGGCTGGTACGCACCACGCAGTGGTCAGCCAGCCCCGGCAGCCGGGTCTCGGCCAGCGCCACGGTACCGTCGGAGGCATCGTCAATGGCGCCGAGCAGGCTACCCAGCCCGTGCGGGACCGAACCAGCGATCAGGCCGACCTCGGCTTTGCCCTGCCAGTCCGGCAGGCCGTCCAGCAGCAGATCGCTGCTGCGGCCCAGGGCCAGGCCCCAGCCATGTTCGGACAGCGAACGCGCCGTACCACTGCCGCGCAGCGGTGACCCCAGGCAGACCACGCGTTGCACCGGCAGCTGCGGATTGCGACGCAATGCCTCCAGCGCCAGCAGTCCGCCCAGGCTATGGCCGACCAGCGACAGCGGGCCGGCATCGGCCAGCCGCTCCAGCAGCTGCGGCACGGCCACGTCCGGGCCGCCGAACACCGAGGAGTAACCAAACGCATGCACCTGGAAGCCACGCGCGCGCAGGCGCCAGGCCAGCGGCCCGACCCAGGCGCGGGCGTTCCAGATGCCATGCAGCAGTAATACGGGGGGAGTCATGCAAACAGCCTGGCAGTCAGCGGGGCAGGAACGTACGGTGATTGGACACGCGCGCGCAGCAAGCGGCGGTGAACGTCAGGCCTCGCGCGGTGCGCGGCGCAGGATGAATTCAAGATCGTTCGTGTCGCCGACCGGGAACAGGTACTCGCCGACCTTCTCGAAACCATAACGGGCGTAGAAGCGCTGCGCACCGAAGTTTTCCGACCACACGCCCAGCCACAGCGTGCGCGGGCCCGGCTGTTCCAGCCAGGCCAATGCGGTTTCCAGCAGCCGGCTGCCCCAGCCGCAGCTCTGCTGCGTCTTGATCAGGTACAGCCGCTTGAGTTCGCCGTCACCAGGCTTCACCTCGGGATGCGGCAGGCCACAGGGGCCGGCGGCGGCATGGCCGACCGCCTCCCCATCCAGTTCCAGCAGCCACACCGCGTAATCGGGGTGGGCCAGGATCGTGCGCTGGCGCTCGACCGTATAGGACTCATCCAGGAACGCCTGCAGGTCCTGCGGCGGATAAAGATGTCCGAAGGTTTCGGTGAACGTGCGGGCGGCCAGCGCCGACAGGGTCGGCGCGTCGTCCACAGTAGCGCGGCGGATCGAATACATGGGTCGAGTTGACGTCAGGACAACGGTTCGGGTCAAGCCCGTTCCGCCGCTGCCTTCTCGTCTTCTTCCTCTTCCTCTTCGTATTCCTCGTCGTCCTCTTCTTCCTCGCCGTCTTCCTCTTCTTCGCCTTCCTCGTCCTCGTCGTACTCTTCCTCTTCGTCGTCCTCGTAATCCTCGACGCCGAAGTCTTCACCATCCCAACGGCCTTCGCCGTCGGCGACGAAGGTCAGGGCCATCGCCGCCGGGTTGGTACCGACACGGACCAGCCAACCACCGAACACGCGTGCACGCTCGGTGACCAGGGTGGCCTCGGAGCCTTCATTGCCCAGCTTTTCCCACTCCAGCGAAAACGCAAACTCGGTCATTGCCTGGATCTCCTGATCAGTTGGTCTTGGGGCGAACCTGGATGTGTACTTCGGCCAGCTGCACGTCGACGATCGGCGACGGCGCGTCGGTCATCAGATCCTGTGCACCAGTGGTCTTCGGGAACGGGATGACGTCGCGGATCGACTCGGTGCCGGCCATCAGCGCGGCGATGCGGTCGATACCGAAGGCGATGCCACCGTGCGGCGGCGCGCCGTAGTTCAGCGCGTCGAGCAGGAAGCCGAACTTGGCGCGGGCCTCTTCGGCGCCGATGCCCAGCAGTTCAAACACCGCGCTCTGCATGTCCGGACGGTGGATACGGATCGAGCCGCCGCCGATTTCATTGCCGTTGAGCACCATGTCGTAGCCGCGCGAAACGGCGGTACGGGCATTGGCACGCAGGTCGGCGATGTCGTCCACCGCCGGTGCGGTGAAGGGGTGATGCAGGGCGACGTAACGCTGCGCTTCGTCGTCCCACTCGAACATCGGGAAGTCGGTGACCCACAACGGGGCCCAGCCGTCGGCGACCAGGCCGAAGTCCTTGCCGGCCTTCAGGCGCAGCGCGCCCATGAAGTCGGAGACCTTGTTGTAGCCACCAGCACCGAAGAACACGATGTCGCCATTGCCGGCACCGACGTGCGCGACCAGGGCGGCGAAGGATTCCTCGCTGAAGAACTTCTGGATCGGCGAGCTGACTTCGCCGTTGTCGGCGATCTTGATGTAGGCCAGGCCCTTGGCGCCGTACTTGGCAGCATGCGCTGCATACTCGTCGATCTGCTTGCGGCTCAGCGACGCACCGCCCGGAATACGCAGCGCGGCGACGCGGCCGTCGGCATCGTTGGCCGGGCCGGTGAACACCGGGAATTCACTGTTCTTGACCAGCTCGGCCACGTCCACCAGCTCCAGCGCGATGCGCAGGTCCGGCTTGTCCGAACCGTAGCGACGCATCGCCTCGGCCCAGGTCATGCGCGGGAAGCTGGCATCCAGTTCGACGTTGACCACTTCCTTGAAGATGCCGCGGATCATGTCCTCGACGAAATCCTGCACGTCACGCTCGCGGACGAAGGCGAACTCCATGTCCAGCTGGGTGAACTCCAGCTGGCGGTCGGCACGCAGGGCTTCGTCGCGGAAGCAGCGCGCGATCTGGTAGTAGCGGTCGAAGCCGGCCACCATCAGGATCTGCTTGAACAGCTGCGGGCTCTGCGGCAGGGCGTAGAACTCGCCCGGGTGCATGCGCGCCGGCACCAGGAAGTCACGCGCGCCTTCCGGGGTGGCCTTGGTCAGGATCGGGGTCTCGATGTCCTGGAAGCCCTTCTCATCCAGGTGGCGGCGCAGGGCCTGCACCAGCTTGATGCGGGTGCGCTGCATGCGCTGCATTTGCGGACGGCGCAGGTCCAGGTAACGGTACTTCAGGCGGGTTTCCTCGCCCGGGTTCTCGTGGGCGTGGAACGGCAGCGGCGCGGCCTTGTTCAGCACGGTGATGGCAGTGGCGATCACTTCCACCTTGCCGGTACGCATCTTGTCGTTGACCGCGTGGCGGGCGCGCACCACGCCTTCCACCTGCAGCACGTCCTCATAGCCCAGCGACGCGGCCACGGCGAACACTTCGGCGTTGTCGACCTCCACCGTCACCTGCACGATGCCTTCATGATCTCGAAGATCGATGAAGCAGACGCCGCCCTGGTTACGGGCCACGTCGGTCCAGCCGGCGAGGGTGACAGTCTGGCCAATCAGGGTCTCATCGACCAGGCCGCAGAAGTGGGTACGCATGGGGGGAAGCTCCGCTGGAGAACGCCGGCGCCCGATGGGGGCCGGAAAGCCTCGTATTCTGCGGCCGAGGCCCCGGCCGGGGCAAATCCTGCCAGTCACATCGGCTTGATCGCCCCCCTCCCTATAGTCGGGCACCTGCCACCGTATGGGATGCCGCCATGAAACCGCTGTCCCTGGCCAGCCTGGCCGTGACCCTCACCCTGGGTGCACTGGGCACCCTCGCCCTGCCCGCCCCGCCAGCCGCTGCGCAGAACGGTGTCATCCGCTGCGAAAGCCAGAGCAACCGCGAACGGGTCTGCAACACCGGCTGGCGCGGAGCGCAGCTGGTCCGCCAGCTGTCCGGCAGCCCCTGCGAGGAGGGACGCAGCTGGGGCAGCCGCAATGGCAGCATCTGGGTCACCAACGGCTGCCGCGCCGAGTTCGTCGAGGCTCGCGGCGGCTGGGGCGGTGGCAACGGGGGTGGCTGGGGCGGCAACAACGGCCGACCAGGCGAAACGATCCGCTGCGAAAGCCAGAACAACCGCGAGCGCAGCTGCCAGGTCGGCTGGCGCAATGCCCGCCTCGTCCGCCAACTGTCCGGCAGCCCCTGTGATGAAGGCCGCACCTGGGGCGTGCGCAATGGCGCGATCTGGGTCAGCGGCGGCTGCCGCGCCGAGTTCGCCGAGGCCCGCGGCTGGGGCGGCGGTGGCGGCGGCGGCTGGGGTGGCGGCGGTGATCGCAACTACTCCATCACCTGCAGCAGCAACAACAACCGCTCGCAGACCTGCGACTGGGATGAGCGCCAGGGTCGGCCGGTGCTGCAGCAGCAACTGTCCGGCAGCGCCTGCCAGGAAGGCCGCAGCTGGGGTTACTCGCGTGGCCAGGTGTGGGTAAGCAACGGTTGCCGGGCGAGATTCGGCACGCGTTGAGTGCAGGGTCGGATCCCTGGCCGACGGCCAGGGCGCTGACCCTTGGTTTCAGCGTCGGGGTCGGAGCCCTCCGCAGGAGGGATCCGACCCTGGGTCACGGCGCGGGTGCCTTCTCGTCGCCCCACGGCGCTGGCGGCAGGTCCACCGGCTTGCTCAGATCGAACTGCACGCGGAAGCGACGGCCGTCGGGCCGGGTCAGCTCGTAGACGAAGGTCTGATCGGGATCGATCTCCATCGCCCAGGTGTTGTGGGTCGACGCCAGCATGTCGGCACGGCGGAACATCGCCACCGAATCCGTATCGGCCGGGAACTGCTGGCGCTCGGCGGTCCCCGGCGGCGTGCTGTCGCCGCCATACAGCGTGATCGCATCGGGGCTGCCGTCTGCATGACGATGATCGTGCTTCAGCCGCAGGCCGCTCGCGGTACGGGTCAGCACCCAGGTGCGCGAGTGGTCATCGCCGACATGGAACGGGATACGCAGCTCATGCGCCGGGTCGGCACAACCGCGAACGTGCATGACCAGGCGCTGGCCGGCGAACGGGTCCTTGCCGGTGGGTGCCGGGGTGTCCTCCACCACCTTGCCGGCGTAGGCCTGGCCGCAATGTGCGGCCACGGCGGCCATGAAAGCGTCGGCCGGTGCGGTCGCCAGATCATGGGCGACCGTATCGGAGCGCTGCGTACACGCAGCGAGGCTGAGCAGGAGGGCGGAGGCGGTGACGGCGGCGGGCAGTTTCATACCCCAACCCTAACGGCCATGGCCGGTGGGCGCAAACCGCGCACGCTCTCCGATCAACGTTCAGCCGTCTGCGCCACCGGCAACGTTTCGGTGGCGGCCACCGGTGCCGCCTCGCCCTCGCCCGCCGGCTCCTGTTCAACCGGATCGACATCGAATGGCGTGCGGAACACCAGCGACGGCAGCAGCGTGGTCAGTGCCGCATACAGCAGCAGCGCACCGAACAGTACCGCCGGAATCTGGAAGCGCTCGCGCATGATCGCCGCCAGCACCAGGGTGAAGATCAGCGTCGGGGCCAATGCCAGCGAGACCCGCAGGCTGCTGCGGAAGCTCTCGCCGAACATCACCCGGCGCTGCAGCCAGACCACGCCGATGCGCAGCGGCAGCACCACCAGAGTGATCACGATGCCCAGCCCCAGCGCCTCGAAGCTGAGTGCTTCGCTGGGCACCTTGGTGCCGGCGTTGAAGAAGTAGAACGGCACGAAGAACGAGGCGAACAGGCGCAGCGCGTGCAGGTTCTCGTGCGAAGCCAGCAGTGGCATGCGCTGGTGCAGCAGGCGGGCGACCAGACCGGCGATGAACGCACCCACCAGGTAATACACGCCCAGCAGGTAGGTGATGTAGGCGGCGACCATGCCGACCATCACCAGCAGCGAGAACTCCGAGCCCGGCGCGTGCGGTGCCACCCAGCGCCCCAACGCAATGAACAGCAGCGGCAGGCCGATCATCATCGCCAGCAGGGCCAGGCTGGACAGCGCCATATGCCCCGGATCGCCGGCCTGCAGCACGATGAACAACGCGGCCAGCGCCAGCAGTTCACCGGCAATGGCCTTGCTGGTGACCCAGAACCGCTCGTCCTCGCTCAGGCCAAGCCGCGACAGCGAATCCATGATGAAACCAGTGGAGGGGGTCAGCAGCGCCAGCGCCAGCAGGCCGGCGGCCTGCCACGGCAGCCCCGCGTAGCGCCAGGCCAGCCAGCCGACCCCGAACAGGGTCGCACTGCGGATCACAAGGTGCGCCAGCAGCGGCCACATGCCCCGGCGCAGCGCCTGCAGGTCCACTTCCAGGCCGGCAAACAGGAACAACGAGGAAATGCCCAGCGTGGCCAGCAGGCCGATCACTGCGTCGTGTGCCTGGTCGCCCAGCCAGAGCATGCCGATGATGCCGAACAGCAGACAGGTCAGCGGCGCCGGCAGGCTGAAACGCTGCAGCGCGCGCGGGATCACCAGCAACGCGAAGATCAGCAGCAGGTAGATCAGCTCATGGCTCATGGGGGACATCCATGTGGTTCGAAGGCGCGCAGGATGCGCGCGCCCGACCGATCCGGCAAGTCACTTTTGAATGACCCCGGTTACCTCAACCGATCAGGTGATCGGCGATGCGGCCCACCTGCGCCAGCACCGTGGCACGCTGTTCGTTGCTGATCGCACCCGCCTGCAGATAGGCGGTCAGTACCCACGGTGCGCCGCCGGCCACTGGCCACAGCACGGCGATATCGTTGCGCGCGTCTTCGCCATTGCTGCCGGTCTTGTCGCCGACCCGCCAACGCTTGCCCAGGCCCGCGCGCAGGCAGGCATCGCCGGTTTCGTTGTCGATCAGCCAGTCGGCCAACTGCTGCCGCGAGGCCGGTTGCAGCACTTCGCCCAGCACCACCCGTTGCAGGGTCGCGGCCATCGCTGCGGGCGTGGTGGTATCGCGCGGGTCATCCTTGGCAAAGCTGTTCAGCTCAGGCTCGAGCCGATCGCTGCGGCTGAGCGCATCGCCACTGGCGCGCAGGAAGGCGGTCACCGCGGGCGGGCCACCGACCACGCCGAACAGCAGATTGGCGGCGGTGTTGTCGCTGGTGATGATCGTGGCACGGCACAGATCGCGCACGGTCATGTCCTTGCCGGCGTGGCGACGTGTGACCGGCGCATGCGAGAGAAGATCGGCATCGCGAACCGGCACGCGCGTGTCGAGCAACGCGGGTCTGCGCTCGGCCTGGCTGAGCACGGTGGCGGCCAGCACGCTCTTGAACGTGCTGCACATCGGGAAACGCTCGTCCTGGCGATGACCGATGCGGCGGCCGCTGGCGGTATCGAGCAGGGTTACGCCAAGGCGGCCCGCACAGGCTTTTTCCAGCGCCGCGAAGTCGGTGGCGGCGGTGATCGCAGCTTCGGCGGGCACGTTGGCGGTGGCCTTGCCCGTCGCACGTGCCAGCAACGGAAGGGCAAGCGAGGAAGCCACGGCGGCACCACTGAACTGCAGGAATCGGCGACGGGCGAGCATGCGGGGTTCTCCTGGGGGACCGTTCGATTATTGAAGCCTCGCACGCAGGCGACCAGCGCGAAAAATCAGCGGGAGGCATTAGATAGATTAATGTCTGTCGCAATCAACCCCTTAATTCTCCTGAACTGGGCGCGAGGCAGGTAGGATCAGTCATCACCCTGGCTCACGACTCCCCCGATGCTGCACCCGACCCTGCCGCTGAACGCCCTGCGTGCCTTCGAGGCGGCCGCACGCCACCAGAACTTCACCCGCGCCGCGCTGGAGCTGTGTGTCAGCCAGGCCGCACTCAGCCACCAGATCCGCGGCCTGGAAGACCGCCTCGGTATCCGTCTGTTCCATCGCCTGCCGCGCGGCGTGGCGCTCACCGAGGAGGGCGCGGCACTGTATCCGGTACTCAACGAATCATTCGAGCGCATCTCGGCCAGCATCGCGCGCTACACCGGCGGTCCGGCGCGCGAGGTGCTGACCCTGGGCGTGGTCGGTACCTTCGCCACCGGCTGGCTGCTGCCACGGTTGGCCGCATTCGAGGCCGCGCATCCGGATATCGAGCTGCGACTGCAGACCCACAACAACCGGATCGATCTGGCCGGCGAGGGCCTGGACCTGGCGATCCGTTTCGGCGACGGCGACTGGCAGGGCCAGGCCTGCACGGCGATCCTCGATGCGCCGTTCGCACCGCTGTGCGCGCCGGCATTGGCGCGACGGCTGAAACAGCCACGCGACCTGGGCACGCTGCCGCTGCTGCGCTCCTACCGCAGCGACGAATGGCCGCGTTGGCTGCAGGCGGCAGGAGTGAGTGGCGTGGAAGCCCGTGGGCCGGTGTTCGATTCGTCGTTGACCGTTGCCATGGCCGCGGTCGGCGGTGCCGGCGTGGCGCTGCTGCCGCTGCGCATGTTCGAGCAGGAACTGGCTGAAGGCCGGTTGCTGCAGCCATTCAGCACCACGCTGGAACTGGGCCGCTATTGGCTGACCCGGCTGCGCTCGCGTGCCGAGCGCGAGCCAGCGAAGCGGTTCCGCGAGTGGTTGCAGGCGCAGGGCGCGTAGGTAGTGCCGGCCGCTGGCCGGCAACCCCTTGATCGTTGTGGGCGCATCGCGCTGCCGGCCAGCGGCCGGCACTACCGATCAGGACTCCAGCAGTTCCATCCACGCTGCCTCAGCTTTTTCCAGCTGCGCGGCGGTGGTTTCGCGGTCGCGGCCGATCACCGCCATGCGGGTGGCATCGGCGTAGTTGGCCGGGTCGGCCAGCTGCCGGTCCAGCTCGGCCAGGGCGCCTTCCAGCTCGGCCACCTTGGATTCGGCCGCAGCCAGCTTGTGCGGATTCACCGGCTTCTTCTGCACCACCCGCGCCACCGGCGCGGTCTTGACCACCACCGGCTCTTCCACCTGTTCCATGCGCGCCTTGGTGCCCTGCGCCTGCGGACGGGTCCGCAGCCAGGCGGCGTAGGCGTCGAGGTCGCCGTCGAACGGTTCGACCACGCCATCGGCCACGCGCCAGAAGGTGTCACAGACCAGGCCGATCAGATGGCGGTCATGCGACACCATCACGATCGCGCCGTCGAAATCGGCCAGTGCCTCAGCCAGTGCTTCGCGCATTTCCAGGTCAAGGTGGTTGGTCGGTTCGTCCAGCAGCAGCACGTTCGGCTGCTGCCAGGCGATCAGCGCCAGCGCCAGGCGCGCGCGCTCGCCGCCGGAGAAGCCATCGACCGGCTCGAACGCGCGGTCGCCCGGGAAGTTCCACTTGCCGAGGAAATCGCGGAACGACTGGTTCGGTGCGTCCGGGGCGATCTCGCGGAAATGCTCCATCGGCGACTGGCCTTCGTGCAGCGACTCCACCGTGTGCTGGGCGAAGTAGCCGATCTTCAGGTCCGGGTGCGCCATGCGCTCGCCGACGATCGGTGCCAGTTCACCCACCAGGGTCTTCACCAGGGTGGTCTTACCGGCACCGTTGGGGCCGAGCAGGCCGATACGCTGTCCCGCTTCCAGGCCGAAGCCGACGTTGTGCAGGATCACCGCGTCCTTGCCGTAGCCGGCCTCGACGTGGTTCAGGCGGATCAGCGAGAACGGCAGCTTGGCCGGCGGTGCAAACTCGATGCGGAACTCGCGCTCGGCGCGCACCGCTTCGGTGCCGGCCAGCTTCGCCAGGCGCTTCATGCGGCTCTGCGCCTGTGCCGCCTTGCTGGCCTGCGCCTTGAAGCGGTCGATGAAACTCTGCAGGTGGGCGCGCTCGGCCTGTTCCTTCTCGTGCGCGATCTGCTGCTGGCGCAGCTGTTCGGCGCGCTGGCGCTCGAAATCGGTGTAGCCGCCCGGGTAGAGCTTGGCGCCGCCACCGTGCAGGTGCAGGGTGTGGGTGGCCACGTTGTCGAGGAACTCGCGGTCATGCGAGATCAGCAGCAGCGTGCCCGGATACTTCAGCAGCCACTGCTCCAGCCAGTACACCGCGTCCAGATCCAGGTGGTTGGTCGGTTCGTCCAGCAGCAGCAGGTCGCTGGGCATCATCAGCGCGCGGGCCAGATTCAGGCGCACGCGCCAGCCGCCGGAGAACGAGGACACCGCGCGGTGGTGGGTCTCTGCCGGGAAACCGAGGCCGTGCAGCAGCTTGCCGGCGCGCGCTTCGGCGTCGTAGGCATTGAGCTCGGCCATCTTCGTGTGCGCCTCGGCCACCGCTTCCCAGTCTTCGCGGGCGGTGGCCTCGGCCTCGGCGGCCAGCACGGCGGCCACTTCGGTATCACCGCCCAGCACGAAGCTCAGCGCCGGGTCCGGCAGCGACGGGGTTTCCTGGGCAACGCTGGCGATGCGCACCTTGCCGGGCAGGTCGACGTCGCCCTTGTCCGCCTCCAGCTCACCCTTCACTGCCGCGAACAGGCTGGACTTGCCGGCACCGTTGCGGCCGACCACACCCACCCGGTAACCGGCATGCAGGGTCAGGTCGACATTGGACAACAGCAGCCGCTCGCCGCGGCGCAAGGCGAAATTACGAAGGGAGATCATCGGGGGAGGGGTCCATATAACCGAATGGAATGTGCTGGTGAGCACTGTTCCTGCGACGCAATTCTAACGTTAACGAATACTTGACGGGCCCCGGGATGCGCAGCGGCCGACGTTCCTCTCTCCCACGTTCTCGCCGCGCGCCTCCCGGGTCCCCTCCCCCGTCAGTGCCGATCCGGGCTAAATGGTTGCTGCTGCAACGTTTTTTCTGATGACCGGCATTTGACAGGCGCTGAATATCCCGTTAATTCCTGTATTGCGCACCGCAACAACCGCCGTCCGCCTCACCCCCGTGATGTCGATTCCGGTGCCGTCCCCGCCAACCGGAGCCCCATCCCGATGACCCGCAAGACCAGCCTGATCGCCGCCGCCGTCGCTGTCGCACTCGGTGGTTCTCCGTTCGTTGCCGCTGCCCAGCAGGCCGGCACCGCAGCCAATACCCTGGACACGGTGATCGTCACCGGTACCCGCGTAGCCGACCGCACGGTGGCCGAGTCGCAGTCGCCGATCGACATCATCACCCCCGAAGCCCTGCAGTCCACCGGCACCAGCGAGCTGGCCACCGCGCTGTCGCGCGCCCTGCCCTCGCTGAACTTCCCGCGCCCAGCCCTCACCGATGGCACCAGCGGCGTGCGCCCGGCGCAGCTGCGCGGCCTGTCGCCGGACCAGGTGCTGGTGCTGGTCGACGGCAAGCGCCGCCACACCTCGGCGATGATCAACGTCAACGGCAGCATCGGCCGTGGCTCGTCGGCCGTGGACATCAATGCGATCCCGATCGCCGCCATCGAGCGCGTGGAAGTGCTGCGTGACGGTGCGTCGGCGCAGTACGGCTCGGACGCCATCGCCGGCGTCATCAACATCGTGCTCAAGGGCAGCGGCAGTGGCGGCAGCCTGGCCGTGGACTACGGCCAGTACTCCGCTGGTGACGGCAACAAGTACCAGCTCTCCGGCGATACCGGCGTCGAGTTCGGCAACGGCCGTGGCCGCGTGCACGTGGCCGGCCAGATCAGCCAGCAGGACGAGAGCAACCGCGCCGGCCCGTATCGCGGCAGCACCCCGAACACCGGCAACTACCCGAGCATCGGCCAGAAGACTTTCATCGTCGGCGACCCGCGCGTGGATGCCACCGCCGCCTCGGTCAACGCCAGCTTCGATTTCAGCGACCACGTGACCGGCTATGCCAGCGCGCTGCTCAGCAACCGCGACATCACCTCGTTCGCGTTCTACCGCTCGCGCAACCATCTGAATCAGACCGCGCTGCTGGCGCAGACCTATCCGGACGGCTTCGTGCCGGAGATCAACCAGTACTCCAAGGACCGCTCGCTGGTGGCCGGGGTCAAGGGCAACACCGACAGCGGCTGGACCTGGGACCTGAGCCTGAACCACGGCGAGAACACCCTCGACTTCCACACCCGCAACAGCATCAACTACAGCCTGGGTGCGACCAGCCCGCGCTCGTTCTACGACGGCACGCTGAAGTACCAGCAGGACATCTTCAACGCCGATCTGACCAAGTCGCTGGACTGGGGCCTGGCCTACCCGGTCACGCTGTCCTTCGGCGGTGAGTACCGCAAGGAAAAGTGGGACCAGAAGCCGGGCGAACTGAACTCTTACACCGGCAGCGGCGCACAGGGCTTCGGTGGCTTCACCCCAACCAATGAAGTGCATGCCGACCGCCACAACTACGCGGTCTATGCGGGCCTGGAAGCGGACCTGACCGAGAAGTTCTCGGCCGGCATCACCGGCCGCTACGAGGACTACTCGGACTTCGGCGACCGCTTCTCCGGCAAGCTGTCGGCACGCTACGCGTTCACCGACAAGGTCGCGCTGCGTGCCACCGCCTCCAGCGGCTTCCGTGCACCGTCGCTGGCGCAGCAGGGCTACCAGGCGGTGACCAGCCAGTTCACCAACGGCGTGTTCGTCGAGCGCGGCACCTTCCCCACCACCAGCCAGGCCGCGCAGGCGCTGGGCGCTTCGCCGCTGAAGGCCGAGACCTCCACCTCCTACAGCCTGGGCCTGGTGCTGCAGCCGGTCGACCGCCTGTACATCACCGTCGACGCCTACCAGATCGACATCGATGACCGCATCGCATTGTCGTCCAGCATCACCACCAACGCAGCCACCAGCGCACTGCTGGGCACCCTGGGCCTGCCGCAGGTGACCGCGTTCTCGTACTTCACCAATGGCCTGGATACGCGTACCCGTGGCGTCGACTTCGTCTCCAGCTACACGGTGCCGTTCAGCGCCAGCAGCCTGGAACTGACCGCCGCCTACAGCTACAACGACACCGAAGTGCGCCGCGTTGGTGGCACCCCGGCGGTGTTCGGCACGCTGGGCCTGAACCAGTCGCTGATCGGCCGCGATGAAATCGGCCGCATCGAGGACAGCTACCCGCGCGACAAGGCGATCCTGAGCGGCACCTGGCGTTCGGATCACTGGGAGCTGGGCCTGGCGGCGACCCGCTACGGCAAGTTCACCGTGCGCAACTCGGCCACCGCGCTGCGCGACCAGACCTACGGCGACGCCTGGGTGGTGGATGCCTCGGCCAGCTACAAGCCGAGCAGCAACTGGACCCTGACCGTGGGCGCCGACAACCTGCTGGACAAGTACCCGGACCGCACCGAAGACCTGCAGAACTCCACCTTCGGCATGCTGCCGTACAGCAACTACTCGCCGTTCGGCTTCAACGGCGCGTACGTGTACGGACGGGTCAAGTACACCTGGTAAGTGCTGGCGGGCGCCTCTCTGGTAGTGCCGGCCGCTGGCCGGCAACTCCCTGGTGGGGTCAGATCCCTTTTCCTGCGGGAGAGGGATCTGACCCCATTCGCATTTAAGGTTTGCCGTATCTGGCGTCATCGGTGAAAATCGGGATACCCCCGTTTTTCTGCGAGAGCCGATGCACCATGACACCGACCTGATCAACATCGTTGCCGTTGGCCTGGGGCTCGCCTTCATCTTTGGCGCGCTGGCCAACAAGCTGCGTTTGTCTCCGCTGGTCGGTTACCTGGTTGCTGGCATCTGTGTAGGTCCGTTCACCCCCGGCTTCGTCGCCGACCAGGCGCTGGCCAACCAGCTGGCCGAGCTGGGCGTGATGCTGCTGATGTTCGGCGTCGGCCTGCACTTCTCACTGAAGGACCTGATGGCGGTCAAGGCCATCGCCATTCCCGGTGCGATCGGCCAGATCCTGGTCGCCACCCTGCTCGGCTGGGGCCTGGCAGCCTTGATGGGTTGGCCGGTCATCCACGGCATCGTGTTCGGTTTCGCGCTGGCCACCGCCAGTACCGTGGTGCTGCTGCGGGCGATGGAAGAGCGGCGCCTGCTGGAAACCCAGCGCGGCAAGATCGCGGTCGGCTGGCTGATCGTCGAAGACCTGGCCTGCGTGCTGGCACTGGTGATGATGCCGGTGATGGCCGGCGTGTTCGGCCCCGATGCCGCCAACGAAACCCATACCTTCGGCAGCGTGCTGGCCAGCATCGGCTGGACCTTCGTGCAGCTGGGCCTCTTCGTTGCGGTGATGCTGGTGGTCGGCCGCCGGGTCATTCCGTGGATCCTCGAACGCATTGCAGGTACCGGTTCGCGCGAGCTGTTCACCCTGTCGGTGCTGGCAATCGCGCTGGGCGTGGCATTCGGCTCGGCGATGCTGTTCGGCGTGTCCTTCGCGCTGGGCGCGTTCTTCGCCGGCATGCTGCTCAACGAATCCGAACTCAGCCACAAGGCGGCCAACGATTCACTGCCGCTGCGCGATGCGTTCGCAGTGCTGTTCTTCGTCTCGGTGGGCATGCTGTTCAACCCCAGCATCCTGATCGAGCACCCGTGGCAGGTGCTGGCCACCGCCGCGATCATCATGTTCGGCAAGTCCGCCGCCGCGTTCTTCATCGTGCGTGCGTTCGGCCATCCCACCGGTACCGCACTGACCATCTCGGCCAGCCTGGCGCAGATCGGTGAGTTCGCCTTCATCATCGCCGGCCTCGGCGTGACCCTGAAGATCCTGCCGCCCACCGGTCAGGCCCTGGTGCTGGCCGGCGCGCTGATCTCGATCATGCTCAACCCGCTGGTGTTCGGCCTGCTCGACCGTTGGCTGCTGAAGCACCAGGAAACCACGCCGGCCGCAGTGGAAACCGAATTGCCACCCGGGCCGTCGCTGGACCTGCACGACCACGCCATCGTCATCGGCTACGGTCGTGTTGGCAGTGCGCTGGCGCAGGTGCTGCGCGACCGCGGCGTGCCGGTAATGATCATCGACGACAACAAGGAGCATGTTGCCGAAGCGCATGCGGCCGGCCTGCCCGGCATCCGCGGCAGTGCCGCCTCGGACAAGGTGCTGGCCGAAGCCCATCCCGAGCGCGCCAAGATCGCCGTGCTGGCAATCCCGCAACCGCTGGAAGCCGGCGAAACCCTGGCCAAACTGCGTGCGCTGAACCCGAATCTGACCCTGCTGGCGCGAGCACACAGCGATGCAGAGGTGAAGCACCTGCTGGAGCATGGTGCCGATGGCACGGTGATGGCCGAGCGAGAGCTGGCCTATTCGCTGGCAGAGATGGTGATGGCCACGCCGCCGTATCGCAACCTGGGCCAGCACAGCATTCCTGTGGTGTGAGAGTTCTGCGGCAGGGCTGCGCCCTGCAGCCGCCGAAACAACGGCAACGGCAAAAGCTGGCATTCCGTGGGATGGCGCGGTGGGTCCGGTTGCAGGGGACGCCGTGAATCCCCAGGCCGGCCCAGCCGCTGGCGGCTGTGCGTTCGGGCGCTTGCGAAGCAGTGCTTCGCAAGCAAAGCTCCCTCACCCATGGAGGCTCGGTCGCGCCATCCATGGCGCTCACGCCCCTGCAACCGGACCCACCCCGCCTTCGACAATTTCCTACTGCTGTTGGTAGGTGTCGACCTTGGTCGACACGGCGGCGCATGCGGTTAGATCCGTTTTCCACAGGAGAACGGACCTGACCCCGGAAACAAAAAAATCCCCGGTCGACCCGCATCGACCGGGGATCTGGATCGCCACGTTGCCATTGCCTTGGAGAGGCAGCTCCACCGTAGCGCATTGGGTGACCGGTGGTGATCGCCTGTGGCGATGAGGACCAAGCGCGTGGCTATCAGGCGCCGGCCAGGGCCTGCTCCAGGTCGGCACGCAGGTCGCCGATGTGCTCGATGCCGATCGACAGCCGCACGGTGTCTTCGCTGACACCGGCCCTGGCCAGCTCGGCGGCGTCCAGCTGGCGATGGGTGGTCGAGGCCGGATGGGTGGCCAGTGACTTCGCATCGCCCAGGTTGACCAGGCGGGTGAACAGCTTCAGCGCATCGAGGAAACGTGCACCCGCCTCACGGCCGCCCGGCAAGCCAAAGGTCAGTACGCCCGAGCCGTGCCCGCCCAGGTAGCGTTGCGCGGCGGCATGCTCGGGGTCGTCGGCCAGCCCGGCATAGCGCACCCAGGCGACCTTTGCGTGCGCCTGCAGGAACTGTGCGACCGCCAGCGCGTTGGCGTTGATGCGCTCCATGCGCAGGGCCAGGGTTTCGATGCCCTGCAGGATCAGGAACGCATTGAACGGCGACAGCGCCGCGCCGGTATTGCGCAGCGGCACCACCCGCGCGCGGCCGATGTAGGCCGCAGGCCCCAGCGCTTCGGTATAGACCACGCCGTGATAACTGGGGTCGGGCTGGTTGAGCCGTGCGAAGCGCTGGGGTTGTGCAGCCCAGTCGAAGCGGCCGGAATCGACGATCGCGCCGCCGAGGCTGTTGCCGTGGCCGCCGAGATACTTGGTCAGCGAGTGCACCACGATGTCGGCGCCATGCTCGAACGGGCGCAGCAGGAACGGCGTGGCCACCGTGTTGTCGACGATCAGCGGCACGCCGGCGGCATGCGCGACCTCGGCAATCGCCGCGATGTCGGTGACGTTGCCACGCGGGTTGCCGATCGACTCGACGAAGACCGCCTTGGTGCGTTCATCGATCAACGCGGCGAACGCGGATGGATCGGCCGGATCGGCGAAGCGGGTCTGGATGCCGTACTGCGGCAACGTATGCGCCAGCAGATTGAGGCTGCCTCCATACAGCGCGCTGGAGGCGACGATGTTGTCGCCGGCTTCGGCGATGGTCTGGATGGCGTAGGTGATCGCAGCCTGCCCAGAGGCCAGCGCCAGCGCACCGATGCCGCCTTCCAGCGCCGCCACGCGCTGCTCCAGCACATCGGTGGTGGGATTCATGATGCGCGTGTAGATGTTGCCTGCCACCTTCAGGTCGAACAGGTCGGCGCCGTGCTGGGTGTCATCGAAGGCATAGGCCACCGTCTGGTAGATCGGCACCGCCACCGCGCGGGTGGTCGGGTCGGGACGATAGCCGCCATGCACGGCCAGGGTTTCCAGTTGCCACTGCGGGTCGCTCATTGCGCCAGGCTCCATCCGGGGAAACGGCCACGATAGGCCAGCCGGCAGCGACCGCTGAGAGCCACTGGCGATGACGCCCGTACCGGTGGTTATCAGGTTGGCCGCGATTCAGGCAGCCGTCATGGGCCGTTGCTAGGCTTCGCCGCCGGGCGCTCCTGCCCGGGCACGGAGGCCCAAGCGCATGCAGTCATCCCCCTGGACACCCGCCGCCAGCGGCTCGCCGACCCCGGTGCTGCTGGTGGAGGACGACCGCCGCCTGGCCGAACTGGTCAGCGACTACCTGCACGAACATGGCTTCGCCGTGCAGCACGTCGCCCGCGGCGACCTGGCCGGCACCGCCTGCCGCCAGCACGCACCGGAGCTAGTGGTGCTGGACCTGATGCTGCCGGGCCTCGGCGGCATAGACGTATGCCGGCAGATCCGCAGCTTCTCCGACGTGCCGATCCTGATGCTGACCGCCTGCGAAGACGACATCGAGCAGGTGCTCGGCCTGGAGTCCGGCGCCGACGACTACGTGCACAAACCGGTCGAACCGCGCCTGCTGCTGGCCCGCCTGCGCGCCCTGCTGCGCCGCCGCCACGGCAGCGGCAGCACCGGCTCACCCTGCCGGCTGATGCACGGAGGGCTGCTGATCGACCGCATGCAGCGCGACGTCCAACTGCATGGCCACGCGGTGGAGCTGGGTACCACCGAATTCGAGATTCTGTGGCTGCTGGCCAGCCAACCCGGACAGATCCTCTCGCGCGACCAGATCCTGCAGGCGGTGCGTGGCATCGGCTTCGATGGCCTGGACCGCAGCGTCGACGTCAGCATCGGCAAGCTGCGCCGCAAGCTGGGCGACGACGCGCGCGAACCTCGACGGATCAAGACCGTGTGGGGCCGGGGCTACCAGTTCAATCCCTCGGCCTGGTCGGCGTGAAGCGCCTGTTCCTGTGGCTGTGGTTCGTCACCGGTGCCTGTTTCCTGGTTTCGGTGTACTTCCTCAATCACATCCTGGATGGCATCTACACGCCCGTGCAGGACCGCGTGTTCGTGCAGCAGGTGCGCGGGCAGGTGTACGCCCTGCGCAGTGGCCTGGCCGGCCTGGATGCAGAACAGCAGCGTGAGCGCCTGCAGCAGTGGCAGCCGCACTACGGCATCGCCCTGACCCTGCTCGACAAGCCTCCCTCGCTCGACCCGCAGGAACAGGTGGCGGTGCGGGCCGATGGCTTCATCGTGCGCGACCTCTACCAGCAGCTACTGCTGCCCATCGACGGCGTTGACGGCCGCTGGCTGCACCTGCGCCTGCCCGGTGCGGTGTCGATGACAACGTACATGACCATCGCTGCCTACCTCGGCATCCTGCTGCTGGTCGGCGCCAGCCTGTATGCCTGGGTACGCCTGCTCTGGCGCGACCTGGAGGCACTGCGCATGCATGCCGATCGCATCGGTGCCGGCGACCTGCAGGCGCGCGCGCAGGTGTCGCCACGCTCGCAGATCCGGGTCATTGTCGATCATTCCAACCGCATGGCCGCGCGCGTGGCTGAGCTTGTGCAGCGCCAGCGTGACCTCACGCATGCCATCTCGCATGAACTGCGCACGCCGATCGCACGCGTGGCCTTCGGCCTGGACCTGATGCGGGACAGCGACGATCCGGCACGACGCGCGCGCTTGGCGCAGGGGCTTCACGGTGACCTGGCCGAGCTCAACGGACTGGTCAGCGAACTGCTGGCCTACGAGCGCCTGGAACATCCCAACGAAGCCGAGCCCCTGCAGCGCATCGAAGCCAATGACTGGTTGCAGGCCTGCCTGGCCGATGCGCGCCGCGATGCCGAACGCGCCGGCCTGGTACTGCGCGTGCAACCCAGCGCACTGCCGCGGGTGGATGCCGAACCACGCCTGCTGCAGCTGGCGCTGAGCAACCTGGTCGGCAATGCGTTGCGCCATGCACGCTCGCAGGTGGAGGTTTCGCTGGTAGGCGTCGGCGGCCGTGCCTGCCTGCGCGTGGATGACGACGGCCAAGGCATCGCCGAAGCCGACCGCGAGAAGGTGACGCGCCCGTTCACCCGCCTGGACGACAGCCGCAGCCGCGATACCGGTGGCTTCGGACTGGGCCTGGCCATCGTCAGCCGCATCGCCGCACGCCATGGCGGGGAACTGCACATCAGCCGCGCCACGCTGGGCGGCGCACGCTTCGAAATGCACTGGCCGCTGGCTGCCAGCTGAACGCCCACGGGCGCAATTACAGTTGATTACAACTCCCGCACAACTGCGGAGGGATCGGTCGCCGGCATATCGCCACGCTGGCGACCCTGCAGCACTCGCCGGATGCGCGCGCTGCTTTCCTCCCATTGTCGAGAGATTCCATGTCCCAGCTTCGCCGTACTCCGTCCCTGCTCTGCCTGGCCCTGCTGCCGCTGTTTGCCGCACCGATCGCCCACGCCAAGGATGACCACTGGACCTTCGAAGTCGCCGCCGGTGCCGGCGCGACCCCGCGCTACAGCGGTAGCAAGGAGTACCAGGCGTCGCCCATGCTGTCCTTCGATGCCAAGTCGCCCGGTGGCTGGTTTCTGGGCACCAGCGGTGTCGGCTGGGGTACGGCCATCGGCGAACACACCCACCTGCGCGCCTACATCGGTGCCAGCGGCAGCCGCCGCGACAAGGACTCCCCCCTCGGCGGTTCGGACTTCCTGCGCGGCATGGGTGATATCCGTACCCGTCCCCTGGTCGGCCTCTCGGCTGGCTATACGCTGGGAGAAGCCGTGCTGAGCGGCAGCTGGCAGTTCACCCGCAAGGATGAAGACAAGGGCGACAACGGCCTGGCCACCCAGCAGATGCAGCTGAGCCTGTCGATGCCGCTGTTCGATTTCGCCGGCGGCGTGGTCAGTGGCAGTGTCGCCACCGAATACGGCAATCGCGGCTACATGCAGACCTGGTACGGCGTGAGTCCGGAACAGGCGGCGCGTACCGGATTTGCCCAGCACAAGCCGAAAGCCGGCCTGGTCAGTGCCGGGCTTGGCCTGAAGTGGAGCCACCGCGTGGGTCGCAACGGCAACTGGTACATCTCGGCGGAAGGCACGCGCCTGCTCGGCGATGCAGCCGACAGCCCGATCGTGCAGAAGCCGAACCAGTTCGGTTTGATGAGCGGGTACACGCACCGCTTCTGAGGCGACGCCGGGCATGGCCCGGCGTTCCTGGCAGGACACGGGGCGCTGCGGTAATGCAGCGCCCCATGTGGATCACGCCTTGGCGAACACCAGGTGGCCGCCGTCGTTGCCGACTTCGATGGTATCGCCGTTGACGAAAGCGCCGGAAAGGATCTTCTGCGCCAGCGGATTCTCCAGCTGCGCCTGGATCGCACGCTTCAACGGGCGCGCACCATACACCGGATCGAAGCCGACGTTGCCGAGCAGGTCGAACGCCGCATCGGACACCACCAGCTTCAGCCCGCGCTCGGCCAGCCGCTTCTCCAGGCCGCGCATCTGGATGCGCGCGATCTGCTTGATCTGCTGCTTGTCCAACGGGTGGAACACCACGATGTCGTCCAGGCGGTTGATGAACTCCGGACGGAAGTGCGCCTGCACCACGCCCATCACCGCCGCCTTCATCTGCGTGTAGGCCTCCGGGCTGTCATCGCTGCTCATGTCCTGGATCTGATGCGAGCCCAGGTTGGAGGTCATCACGATGACGGTGTTGCGGAAGTCCACGGTGCGGCCCTGGCCATCGGTCAGGCGGCCATCGTCCAGCACCTGCAGCAGGATGTTGAACACATCCGGATGGGCCTTCTCCACTTCGTCCAGCAGGATCAGCGAGTACGGACGGCGACGCACGGCCTCGGTCAGGTAGCCGCCCTCTTCGTAACCGACGTAGCCCGGGGGCGCACCGATCAGGCGAGCGACGCTGTGCTTCTCCATGAACTCGCTCATGTCGATGCGGATCATCGCGTCGGCACTGTCGAACAGGAACTCGGCAAGCGACTTGCACAGCTCGGTCTTGCCGACACCGGTCGGGCCGAGGAACAGGAACGAACCGGCCGGACGATTCGGATCGGACAGGCCCGCACGCGAGCGGCGCACGGCGTCGGAGACGACCTTGATCGCTTCCTCCTGGCCGACCACGCGGTTGTGCAGCACCTCTTCCATGCGCAGCAGCTTGTCACGCTCACCTTCGAGCATCTTGTTGACCGGAATGCCAGTCCAGCGCGAGACGACCTCGGCGATCTCCTCGTCGGTGACCCGATCCTGCACCAGCTTGAAATCCTTGTGTTCTGCTTCCTGCGCGGCGGCCAACTGCTTTTCCAGCTGCGGCAGCAGGCCGTACTGGATCTCGCTCATCTTGGCGAAATCCTGGCGACGCTGCGCGGATTCCAACTCCAGCTTGGCCTGCTCGACCTGCTCCTTGATTTTGGTCGTGCCCTGCAGCGCGGCCTTCTCCGACTTCCAGATTTCATTGAGGTCGGAGAACTCGCGCTCCAATCCATCAATGTCGTTCTCCAGATCGGCCAGGCGCTGCCGCGAGGCCTCGTCCTTTTCCTTCTTCAGCATCTCGCGCTGGATCTTCAGCTGGATCACCCGGCGTTCCAGGCGGTCCAGTTCCTCCGGCTTGGAGTCGATCTCCATGCGCAGGCGCGAGGCCGCCTCGTCCATCAGGTCGATGGCCTTGTCCGGCAGCTGGCGGTCGGTGATGTAGCGGTTGGACAGGGTCGCCGCCGCCACGATGGCCGGGTCGGTGATCTCCACGCCGTGGTGCACCGCGTACTTTTCCTTCAGCCCGCGCAGGATCGCGATGGTGTCTTCCACCGAAGGCTCACCCACGAACACCTTCTGGAAGCGGCGCTCCAGCGCGGCGTCCTTTTCGATGTACTTGCGGTACTCATCCAGCGTGGTCGCGCCCACGCAGTGCAGCTCGCCACGGGCCAGCGCCGGCTTGAGCATGTTGCCGGCATCCATCGCGCCGTCGGCCTTGCCGGCGCCGACCATGGTGTGCAGCTCGTCGATGAACAGGATGATCTGGCCTTCGCTCTTGGCCAGGTCATTCAGCACGCCCTTCAGGCGCTCCTCGAACTCACCGCGGAACTTGGCACCGGCAATCAACGCGCCCATGTCCAGCGACAGCACGCGCTTGCCGCGCAGGCCTTCGGGCACTTCGTCGTTGATGATGCGCTGGGCCAGGCCTTCGACGATCGCGGTCTTGCCCACGCCCGGCTCGCCGATCAGCACCGGGTTGTTCTTGGTCCGGCGCTGCAGCACCTGGATGGTGCGACGGATCTCTTCATCGCGGCCAATCACCGGATCGAGCTTGCCGCTCTCGGCACGCGCGGTCAGGTCGATGGTGTACTTTTCCAGCGCCTGCCGCTGTTCCTCGGCATTTTCCGACTGCACGTTCTCGCCGCCGCGCAGCTTGTCGATGGCGGCCTGCAAGCGGGTCTTGTCGGCACCGGCGGCGCGCAGCGCCATGCCCAGCGTGCCGCTGTCGTCCAGCGCCGCCAGCACGAACCACTCGCTGGCAATGAAGGCATCGCCATTCTGCTGGGCCAGCTTGTCAGTGTGATTGAGCAGGCGTCCGAGGTCGTTGCCCATCGAAACGTTGCCAGCCTGACCGGACACCTTCGGCAGCGCATCCAGTGCCTCGGTCAGGCGCTCGCGCAGCACCGGCACGTTCACCCCGGCCTGGGCCAGCAACGGGCGCGTGCTGCCGCCCTGCTGGTCCAGCAGTGCGCTGAACAGGTGAACCGGTTCGATGATGCTGTTGTCGCGGCCCACGGCCAGCGACTGTGCGTCTGCCAGCGCCTGCTGGAAACGCGAGGTGAGCTTGTCCATCCGCATTGCGAATCCTCATCGGTCATCAGGGCCGGCCCGCGCCGGCGATGCTGGAAAGATGCGGTTGCCCCACCCGGTTTCAAGGGTGGCTGCGACTGCACCCCGAGGCCAGTCAGCCTTCGGCCAGCATGCCGGAGCGGGTGTGGTCGGCGCGTTGATCCCGATCAGTTTCGCCCGCTGGATGGGCTCAGCGGGTGATCGCAGTACGGATCGCCCGCAGCTGCTGCTTGATGGCCCTTGCCTGCGCCACATCCATGCGCAGCAGGGCCTTCTGCCCGATCGAGCGCGACTGCAGGGTGGCGTCGACGAAGCGGTAGCGGCCACGCTCGTCGCGTTCCACCAACGGCGGCTGGGCCAGCTCCGGGGTGTCCAGCAAGTGGTCGATCACCGCCACCAGACGGTCGTTGAAATAGCCGTCGGGCCGGCCAAGATCGACGTAGGCCTGCTGGATCAGCGGATAGAAGCGCTTGTAGGCCGTGGCCGTTGCCGCCGGGTCGAGCGCGGTAAATGCCTGCACGTAGGGCGCATAGCGCGTCGCGTTGCTGGCGGCGATGCGTTCGCCGCCCTCACCCGCCTCGATCTGCAGGTTGCCCGGCAGCGGCCGCGCGGCCAGTGCGGTCGGCGGCACGCTCGGCTTGTCCAGGTTGTCGACCTGGGTGACCAGGCGCTGGATCAGATGATCGCGCAACAGCAGGGTCAGCGGGCCCTCGCCCTGGAACAGCTGGCTCAGCGCGCCCCAGGCAGCGGCATCGCTGTCGGCCAGTTTCGGCAGTGCTGGATCAGCGGCCGCCTCTGTCTCCAGCGGGTGCCTGATCGGTGGAGGTGCCGGGACCGGTTGCTCGGCCGTCATTGGCTGTGGAGGTGCAGCGCTGCTGGCGGGAGTGGATTGCACCGGCACCGAAACGCCGTCCGCCAGGCTCTTCAGCTGATCGCGGAACAACCACCCGCCCGCACCGCCGATCACCACCACGCCCAGCACCCAGGGCCATACCGCCTTTCCACTCTGCATGATGCAGCACCTCGTTTTCACACGCATGGAAAAGGTGTGACCCCCCGTGTCGGCGAGGGTTCCCCCCTTCGTTCGGCTGCGGTTTGGGTTGGGCAGGACCTGCAGCCATGCTCACGCCTGCTTTGCACGCCGCGCGCGAGGCTGTTGCTCTTGTCGTGTGGAGACGTTGCCATGCAATACGCGCTGTATTACTGGACCGGCATCCAGGGCCGCGGTGAATTCGTGCGGCTGGCGCTGGAAGATGCCGGCGCCGACTACATCGACATGGCGCGGGTACACGGCGATGCAGTGATGCAACCTTTCCTTGATGGGAAAAGCGAGGGGACGCAGCCATTCGCACCGCCATTCCTGAAGGCCGGCCGCCAGGTCATCGCACAGGTCGCGGCGATCCTGGATTTCCTTGGCCCGACATTGGACCTGGTGCCACAGGCGGCCTCGCGGCGGATGCAGGCGCTGCAGTTGCAGCTGACCATCGCCGATCTGGTGGCCGAGGTGCATGACACCCACCATCCGATCGCCGTATCGAAGTACTACGAAGACCAGAAGAGCGAAGCCAAGGCACGCGCCGCCTCTCTGCGCAGCGAACGGCTGCCGAAGTTTCTCGGGTACTTCGAGCAGGTGCTGGCCGCCAATGGCGGCCGCCATACGCTACGCGAGCATTCCTACGTGGATCTGTCGCTGTTTCAGCTGCTAAGCGGGCTGGATTACATGTTCCCACGCCGCATGCAGGCACTGGAACCGACCCTGCCCCTGCTGCGTGCGCTGCAGGAGCGGGTAGCCAAGCGCCCCAACATCGCCGCCTACCTGGCCTCGGAACGACGGTTGCCGTTCAACACCAACGGCATCTTCCGCCACTACCCGGAGCTGGATGGACAGGGGTAGCGCCGGGCCATGCCCGGCGACCTCGCAGCCGAACGCCGGGCATGGCCCGGCGCTACCGATCACTGGGCCTTGTCACTCAGCGGCTTCACCGCCTGCTTCTGCAGCGACAGCAGGCCCAGCAGCACTGCCAGAGCCACGTAGGCACCTGCGAACTGCCAGCTGATGATGCGTGCCAGCCCTTCCAGCTCCCAAGGCAGGTAGATGCCACCACGCGGGTCCACCGAGTGGATCAGGCCGAACAGGGTCAGCACCGCGGCCACCAGCAGGAAACCGCAGGCCCGGCGCAGGCGGCCATCGACCATTGCCGCCACCGCCGAGATCCACAGCATCGAGGTGATGATGAAGCCATTGCCGAGGGTGAAGATCACCGCCAGTTCCGGCAGGCCGTGGCCGTCGAGCTTGGTCAGCAGCTGCGGCAGCTGGTCCGGCGCGATCCAGCCCGGCGCCTTGATCGCCAGCAGATAGGCCACCGACGGCAGGAAACCGAACACCATCGCACCGGTGTGGTGGCGCGGCGTGGCCTGGAACGCCTGGGTGGTGATGTCGATGGCCACGTACACGATGATCGGTGCCAGCACCGCCAGCGGCAGCCACTGCACCAGCCCGGAGATGATGCCGAGCATGCCGCCGATGCCGACGAACAGGCCGGTCAGCAGCGTGTAGCCGCTGCGAGCGCCCATGTGCTTGTAGGCCGGCTGGCCGATGTACGGCGTGGTCTGCGCGACGCCGCCACAGACACCGGCCACCAGCGTGGCCACCGCCTCCACCAGCAGGATGTCGCGGGTGCGATAATCATCGCCGGCTGCGCGTGCGCTTTCGGACACGTTGATGCCACCGACCACCATCAGCAGGCCGAACGGCAGCAGCAGCGGCAGGTAGGTCATCGCGGTAGGCAGGCCCTCGAGGAAGCCCAGCGTCGGCAGCGGCAGCACCACCTGCGGCGGCACCCACTCCGGCACGTGGAAGCCCGGTGCGCCCAGCCCGGCCAGGCCAAGGCCGTAATACAGCACGGTGCCGAACACGAAGGCCAACAGCACGCCCGGGCCACGCACCGGCAGCTTGCCCTTGGCGATCAGCACGTACAGCAGCAGGCCCAGCGTGGTGAAGCCGACCAGCGGCGAGCGCAGCGTTTCCAGCAACGGCAGCAGGCCCATCAGCACCAGCGCGATGCCGGCGATGGAGCCCAGCAGCGCGGCCCGCGGCAGCGCGCGGGTGACCGCTTCGCCGAAGAACGACAGCACGAACTTGAGCACGCCCATGATGACCAGCGCGGCCATGCCCAGCTGCCAGGTCGCGATACCCGCAGCATGCGGGTCCATGCCCTGCTGCTTGAAGGCGATGAAGGCCGGACCGAGCACCAGCAACGCCATGCCGATGCTGGTCGGTGCATCCAGGCCGAGCGGCATGGCGGTGACATCATCGCGGCCGGTACGCGCGGCCAGCCGGCGTGCCATCAGGGTGTACAGCAGGTTGCCGACCAGCACGCCGAAGGCGGTGCCGGGGAACATGCGGCCGAACACTACGTCGGCGGGGAACTGGAAGATCCCGACCAGGGCCATGGCGATGAAGCCGAGGATGGAGAGGTTGTCGACGACCAGGCCGAAGAAGCCGTTGAAGTCGCCGGCGACGAACCAGCGACGCGGTGCGGCGGAAGCGGGAGCGGACATGGAAGGGGCGGTGGGGGTGGGGACCGCCGATGGTAGGCCCAGCGGGGCCGGTGCGCCAATTCCGTCGTGGAATGATGGGTTCCAGCCAACGGCGGAGCCCCTCGTGGCTGGGGGTTGGTCGCGGACAGCGGGTTTATCGGAATGGGCCGTGCGGGGTGGGCTGCGCAGGACACGCCGCACAGCCCCTGACAGTTTCCTGCGCGTGCCAGCCACGGAAGAGAATCAAAAGATCAGAAGCAAAGGCAGGCGCTCGTTGTAGAGCCGAGCCCATGCCCGGCTGCTGTACGCGAAGCCTCTCAGCCGAGCATGGCTCGGCTCTACAGAAGATCATTTCGATCATTCCTGCGTTATCCACGCATGGCGTGGATCTACCGTGTCGACCAAGGTCGACACCTACCAACAGCAGCGATGATCTGTCGAAGGCGGGGTGGGTCCGGTTGCGGGGGTGTCCGCGGCATGGGCCCGAGGCATGCCTCGGGCGGGTTGGGCAGGACGCCCAACCCCGGTCTTGCCGTGTGCGCAGGACAGCGCACACGAGCAAGCCGCGGCCAAGCCCCCAAGGACGGGTTTACGGCGTCCCCCGCAACCGGACCCGCCCCGCCCCGCCCCGCCATCCCACAGGAAGCCAGCTTTTGCTGTTGCTTTTGAGGTTGCCGGCCAGCGGCCGGCACTACCGTTTCGGCGGGTGCAGGGCGCAGCCCTGCATCGACCAACCCCCTACTTCTTCAGGAAGTTGTCCACCAGCAGATGCTTCACGTCGTCGAAGCGGCCGTTCAACACCGCCTTGGCGGCATACAGCGCCGTACCGGCCACCTGCTTGGCCTCGATCTGCGGCGGCATCACCAGCTCGGCGCGGCTGGTGTGCACATCCAGCAGCGCCGGGCCGCGTTGGGCCAGGAAGTCCTGCACCGCTTCCTCCAGATCCTCGCTGCGGGTCACGGTGCGGCCGTGGAAGCCGATCACCTCGGCCAGGCGGCCGAAGTCCGGGTTCTTCAGGTCGGTGTAGTTATCCAGCAGGCCTTCCACCTTCTGCTCCAGCTCGACGAAATTCAGCGAGCCGTTGTTGAACACCACCACCTTGATCGGCAGATTCTCCTGCACAGCGGTCAGCAGATCGCCCAGCAGCATCGCCAGGCCACCGTCGCCGGACAACGAGATCACTTGCCGCCCCGGGAACGCCTTCTGCAGGCCCAGTGCCTGTGGCATCGCATTGGCCATCGTGCCGTGCAGCAGGCTGGTCAGCGTGCGGCGGCGGCCATTCACCCGGATATGCCGCAACACCCACACCATCGGCGAGCCACCGTCGGCGGTGAACAGTGCATCATCGGTGGCATATTTCGACAGCAGCGCGGTCAGGTGCTGCGGATGGATCAGCTCGCCCTCACCGGGCTGCTCTTCCTTCTCGCGCTTCTTCAGTGCCTTGTCACGGCGCTCGATGCACTCGTCCAGGAAACTGCTGTCCTCGCGCGGCGGCAGCATCGGCAGCAGGGCGTCCAGCGTCGGCGCGATATCACCGACCACGCCAAGGTTCACCGGATGCCGGCGGCCGAGGTGGCTGCCATCGCGGTCGACCTGGATGATCGTGGCCTTGTCCGGGTAGAACTGGCCCCAGGCGAAATCGGCGCCGAGCAGCAGCAGCGTGTCGCACTCCATCAGTGTGTGGAAGCCGGATTCGATGCCGAAGATGCCGGTCATGCCCATGTTGTACGGGTTGTCCGGCTCGACGAAGTCCTTGGCGCGTGAGGTGTGCGCGACAGGCGCCTGCAACCTGCGCGCAATTTCCAACAACTGGGCGTGCGCGCCCTGGCAACCGGCGCCGGCATAGATGCCGATGCGCTTGCCCTGCCCCAGCAGCTCGGCGATGTGCTGCAGCTCGGTGTCGGACGGACGTAGCACCGGCTGGGTGTAGTGCACCGAGAACGGCACATCGTGCTTCACCTCGGCCTCGCTGATGTCAGCCGGCAGGATCACTACGGCGACGCCGCGACGGCTGATCGCGGCCTGGCAGGCCAGCGCCACCACGCGTCGCGCCTGTTCGGCACTGTGCACCTGCTCGCAGAACACCGTGCAGCTGCCATACACCGCCTTGAAATCCACTTCCTGCGGGAACTCCATGCCCAGCTCGCTGGTGACGATCTGGCTGGCGATCAGCACCATCGGCGCCCGGTTGCGGTTGCTTTCGAAGATACCGTTGATGAAGTGCAGGCCACCGGGCCCACAGGAACCGGCGCAGGCGGTCAGTTCGCCACTTACCAGCGAATCGGCACCGGCGGCAAAGGCCGCCACTTCCTCATGGCGTACGTGCACCCAAGCGATCTCGCTGCCATGCATCGCATCGGTCACATGGTTGAGCGTATCGCCCACGATGCCGTAGCAACGGCGGACACCAGCCTGCTGCAGGGCGTCCACCACGATTTCGGCCACGCGCTTGCTCATCGGATACATCCTCGAACGGGGGAACGTTCGAGGCTAGACCCGGAGAAGTGATGCCCCCGTGGGCAAGGCGCGCATCGCCTCGATGCGCAAACTTCAGACGGATGTCTCGTCAATCGTTGACGTTGATCCAACCTTCCACCGCGCCCTGCTTCGGGTTGCGGTAGCGCAGCTTCATCCAGCCATCCTGTTCATCCAGCATCTCCACACGGTCGCCCTGCACCAGATAACGCTTGGTGCTGGATGCACCGGGCCGGTCGAACAGGAACAGGCGCGCCGCCAGCACAGAGGCCTGCTGGCCACGCAGCGGTCCGTCGGCGGGTGCACCCAGGCCATCGGCGATGGCGCTCTCCAGCACACGACCAGTGGGATCATAGGTGCGCCAGACTGCCAACGGGCCCTGCTCGTCGGTCTGTTCCCATTGCAGCGCGGCGTTCAGCGTGTCGCCCAGCATCAGCACGCTCTCGCTGCGGTAGAGATAAAGCTTCGCACCTGCAAACCGGTACTGGTCGGCGTACCACATCGGGCCGCTGCGGCAGCTGCTGGTCAGGGTGCGGCTCAGACGATCGACAGTCAGCCCCATCAGGTCACCGCAGCTGTCCTTGCCGTGGGTGTCGGCCTGCAGCGCGCGGAACCCGGCACTGGACGGATCGAAGCGGTACACCGTCACCGCTTCGTTGACCATGCCCACCGAGGCGCGCGCGACCAATTCCGGGTAGCCATCGAAATCGACGTCCTCCAGGCCCCATCGCGAATTGCCGTCCGCATCCGCCGCGCCTTCCAGCGTCTGGCGCTTGCCCGACGGCGACAGCTGCACGGTGATGCTGCCATCCTGCTGGGGATCGGCGTGTGCCTGCACGTGAGCGGCGACCTGGAACCGTAGCGTTTCGCCGTCGCCCTCATTCGCCTCCGCCGTCTGCAGCCACAGGCCTGCCAGCAGCAGGCCCAGCACATAGTCCCTGTGTTTCATCGTCTATCCCTGTGGCGCCACGATGGCCCCTTCAGGTCAGAACGATACCTCGACCGGCTGCCGCGACCACAGCACCGACTGATGCTTGGTCTGCTGCTTCCACGCCAGGCGGATCGCTTCAATGTCAGCACGGCGCTGCGGGGTGCCCTCGTGCAGCACCACCAGCACCTTGGTGCGCAGGCGATTGGGCGAGGCATCGCCGCGGAACAGCCACTGGCCATAGGCATCGAACACGGTCAGGCCATCCGGGAAGCGCGGGGTGACTTCCTTGTCCAGGAAGGTGCGCCACTGCGCATCGCTGATGGTGTCGGCCTGCGGGCGGTTGCCAGCGCCCTGCTCTTCACCCACGCCGAAGTACAGCTCGCTGCGCACCCAGCCGTGGCCGGCGGACGGGCGGGCGGCATCGCCCTTCAGCTCGGCGGTGGTGGCCGTGGCATAGGCGCTGGGCGCCTGCGAGGACAGGCTGGCACAGCCGCTGGTGGCCAGCAGCACGGCGAAGACGAGGCCAAGGTGTTTCATCGGTACAGCTCCGGGGAAGGGGGACAAGGCGAGCCGGCAGCGTACAGCGCCACCGGTCCGGCGTGCTGATGCCAACGGGGCATCAACTCATGCCGGACCGGCAGGGGCTTGCATCGGCACCGGCCATCACGCGAAGATAATATATCGCTTCATCCGGATGGATGTAAGTGAAACTATCTCCCCCCTTCCCCGTCGTTGTTGTTGCTGGAGCCCCCATGTCCGTCCGCCTGCCTGCCTCGCCACTCGGCCTCGCCATCGCCCTCGCGCTTTCCGCCGCCGCCCCGGCCCTGGCCCAGGACGCTACCAACCTGGACACGGTGATCGTCACCGGCACCCGCGCCGCCGACCGCACCGTGCTCGAATCCACCTCGCCGGTGGACGTGCTCACCGCCGAGGACATCCGCAAGGCCGGCGTGGTCAACGGTGAGCTGGGCAGTGCGCTGCAGGCGCTGCTGCCGTCGTTCAACTTCCCGCGCCAGTCCAACTCTGGCGGCGCCGACCACGTGCGCGCCGCACAGCTGCGCGGCCTGTCGCCGGACCAGGTGCTGGTGCTGATCAATGGCAAGCGCCGCCACCACACCGCGCTGGTCAACACCGACAGCAAGATCGGCAAGGGCACCACGCCGGTCGACTTCAACTCGATTCCGGTCAGCGCCATCAAGCGCATCGAAGTGCTGCGCGACGGCGCTGGTGCGCTGTACGGCTCGGATGCGGTGGCCGGCGTGATCAACGTGATCCTCGACAACGGCGGCGACGGCGGCGAGATCGAGGCCAGCTACGGCGCCAACCACACCGACCTCAAGCCGATCGGCCGCACCCTCACCGACGGCCAGACCGGCAACATCAGCGCCAAGGTCGGCACCTCGCTGGGCGAGGACGGCGGCTTCCTGCGCGTCGGCCTGGAGTACAAGCACCGCAACGGCACCAACCGTGCCGGCTTCGACCAGATCCCGCCGTGGGACCAGACCCCGGGCAACCTCGCGCTGCAGGGCAAGCGCAACTACGTGCTGGGCGATGGCAAGAGCAAGGACATCAACCTGTGGCTGAACACCGAAATTCCGGTGGGCCAGACCTCGACGTTTTACGCGTTCGGCACCTTCAACCAGCGTGATACCGAAGGCGCGAACTACTTCCGCTATCCCGATGGCGATGCCAACTGGAAGCAGGTCTATCCGAACGGTTACCGGCCGATCTCCGAAGGCGAGAACCGAGACGTGCAGGCCGTGGCCGGCGTGCGCGGCCAGTGGGGTGAGTGGAGCTACGACGGCAGCCTGGATTACGGCCAGAACGACTTCACCTACCGCCTGCGTGATTCGCTCAACGCGTCGCTGGGCCCAACCAGCCCGACCCGCTTCAAGACCGCTGACTACAAGTACGCACAGACTGTGGGCAACCTCGATCTGAGTCGCGTGTTCACCCAGAGCGACAGCATCAGCCACACCCTGGGCCTGGGCGTGGAAGCGCGCCATGAGCGCTACCAGACCCGCCCGGGTGACCCGGCCAGCTACGCCGCAGGCCCCTACACCGATCGCCCGACCGGCTCGCAGGCCGGTGGCGGCCTGACCCCGCAGGATGCGGCCCACCTGTCGCGCGATGTCGCCAGCGCCTACGCCAGCCTGTCCAGCCAGTTCGGCGAGAAGTTCTCCTCCGATCTGGCCGCGCGCTACGAGCACAACGACGATTTCGGCGGTGAACTGACCGGCAAGCTCGGCCTGCGCTATGAGTTCACCCCGGCGTTCGCGCTGCGCGGCGCCATCTCCAACAACTTCCGTGCGCCGTCGCTGGCACAGATCGGCTACGAGTCCACCTCCACCGGCTACAACGCCGGCGGCCAGCTGGTGCAGGGCCGCCTGTTGTCGGTCAACAATCCGATCGCGCGTGGCCTGGGTGCGCAGAATCTGAAGCCGGAAAAGTCGATCAACACCTCGCTGGGCTTCACCAGCCGCATCGGTGAGCACTTCGACCTGTCGCTGGACTTCTTCCAGATCGACATCGATGACCGCATCGCGCTCTCGGAGAGCATCACCGGCGCTGCACTGACCGACTACGTGGCGGCCAACTACGGCGTCACCGGCCTTCAGAGCGCCAGTTTCTTCGTCAACGCCGCCGATACCCGCACCCGCGGTGCCGAGCTGGTGAGCAACTGGCGGCAATCGCTGGGCGATGGCCAGCTGCTGCTGACCGGCACCTACGCGTACACCAAGACCACACTGAAGAACGTGCTGGCCACGCCGGCACAACTGCGTGCACTGAATCCGGACTACGTGCTGTTTGGTATCGAAGAGACCAATACCCTCACCGATGCCACGCCGCGCACCCGTGGCAGCTTCTCGGCCGCCTGGAGCAACGACCACTGGTCGCTGAGCACCCGCGTGAACCGCTATGGCAGCGCCACCCGCGTGTTCAACTTTGGTGATGGCTACATCCCACGCCAGACCTACCAGGCCGAGTGGCAGCTGGATGCGGAAGTGGAGTACCGCATCACCCCGCAGTGGAGCGTGGCCATCGGCGGCCAGAACCTGACCGACAACTACCCGGATCGATCCAACAGCGATATCCACTACTTCGGCAACCTGCCGTACGACGTACTGTCGCCGATCGGCAGCAACGGCGCGTATTACTACGGCCGCGTCCGCTATACGTTCTGATCGCATTGGGTGTGATTGCCTTGGGTGAGTGCGGACCGTTGGTCCGCACTGTCTGCGTTCCATGCAGGCTGCCCTTCGTGCCGACCAACGGTCGGCACCCACCGGAGGTGATCGCTCTGGGTGGGTGCGGACCGTTGGTCCGCACGACACGGTAGTGCCGGCCGCTGGCCGGCAACCGCAGGGTGCATCCATGGACCATGACGTTGCCGGCCAGCGGCCGGCACTACCAGATCCGTAGCCTGCCCTCGACCCCACGTACACGCCCGCGCTGGCAAGCTGGGCGTCATGGCTGAACCGCTCCCCCTGCGTCCGCCACCTCCATTGCTGGACGATGCCTGCGCGTTGTTCCTCGATGTTGATGGCACCCTGATCGAATTCGCTGCACGCCCGGATGCCGTGCAGCTGCTGCCCGATGTGCGCGAAGCCATCGGCCGCATCAGCGACCGCCTGGAAGGTGCCGTGGCACTGGTCAGTGGTCGCCCGCTCGAGCAACTGGACCAGTTGTTCGCTCCCCTGCAGCTTCCCGCCGCCGGCCTGCATGGCCACGAGCTGCGTGGCGAGGATGGTCGCGTGCTGCGCGACGCACATGATGACGACACCGCCGACTGGCTGCACGCGCTGCACCAGCAGGCAATGCGTTTCGCGCATGGACACCCTGGCGTGCTGGTGGAGGACAAGGGCGTCGGTCTGGCCCTGCACTGGCGCGGCGCACCGAACGCAGCAGCCGATGTGCGCGCCTTTGCCGACCGCCACCTGCGCGGTCGCAGCAGCCATCGCCTGCAGCCCGGCGACCATGTGGTCGAGTTCGTGCCGGTCGGCTCCGACAAGGGGCGCGCGGTGCGACGGATGATGCAGTACCTGCCGTTCCGTGGCCGCCTGCCCGTGTTCATGGGTGACGACCTCACCGATGAGTTCGGCTTTGACGCCGCCAATGGCCAGCATGGCTGGAGTGTGCTGGTGGGTGAACGCGAACCCAGCGCGGCGGTATTCGCACTGCCCGACATACGCAGCGTGCACGCCTGGCTGCGTGAGAATGCCTATTGACCCGGCCAACCCCCACGGCCGCAACCGAGATGTAGCACGTGATGACCCAACCCGATCTTGATCTGGGCGTGGTCGGCAACGGCAGCTTCGGCGCCCTGGTCGACAAACATGCCCGCGTTGTCTGGAGCTGCCTGCCCACCTTCGACGGCGACCCCACCTTCTGTGCCCTGCTCGGCCCCAACCAGCAGACCGGCGGCGACTTCGCCATCGAGCTGGAGGATTTCAGCAGCAGCGAGCAGGAATACCTGACCAACACCGCGATCCTGCGCACCGTGCTGCACGACAGCCACGGCGGCTCGCTGGAAATTCTCGACTTCGCTCCGCGCTGGCGCCAGAACGATCGCTTCTACCGCCCGGTGAGCCTGATCCGCCAGGTGCGTCCACTGGCGGGCAGCCCGCGCATCACCGTACGCGCGCGGCCGCTGGCCGACTGGGGCGCACGCGTACCCGAGTCCACCTGGGGCAGCAACCACGTGCGCTGGATCCTGCCCGAACACGTACTGCGGCTGACCACCGACGTGCCGGTGCGCCTGGTGCGCGACGGCCTGCCCTTCGTGCTCAACCATCCGGTCCACCTGATCCTGGGCGTGGACGAATCGCTCGACCGCTCGATCAGCGGCTACGTGCAGGACGCCTTCCAGCGCACCCGCGACTACTGGCGCGAATGGGTGCGCTACCTGTCCATTCCGCTGGAATGGCAGGACGCGGTGATCCGCAGTGCGATCACCCTCAAGCTGTGCCAGTACGAGGACAGCGGCGCGATCATCGCGGCGATGACCACCTCCATTCCCGAAGCGCCCGGCAGCGTGCGCAACTGGGACTACCGTTACTGCTGGCTGCGCGATGCCGCGTTCGTGGTGCGTGCGCTGAACCGCCTCGGCGCGACGCGCACGATGGAACAGTTCCTCGGCTACATCTTCAACCTGGCCAGCAACGACGGCACCCTGCAGCCGCTGTATGGCATCGGCTTCGAGGCCAAGCTGGACGAGGACGAAGTGCCCAGCCTGTCCGGTTACCGCGGCATGGGCCCGGTGCGCCGCGGCAACCTGGCCTGGGTGCAGCGCCAGCACGATGTCTATGGCAGCGTGGTACTGGCCTCCACCCAGCTGTTCTTCGATCGTCGCCTGCAGGATCCCGGTGACGCGCACACCTTCGCGCGGCTGGAACCACTCGGCGAACAGGCCTTCGCCCTGCATGACGTACCGGATGCCGGCCTGTGGGAGTTCCGCGGCCGCACCGAAGTGCACACCTACACCAGCGCGATGTGCTGGGCCGCCTGCGACCGCCTGTGCAAGATCGCCGTGCGCCTGAAGCGCGATGACCGCGCACGCTACTGGCGCGAGCGCGCCGACACCATCCACGCCCGCATCATGGCTGAGGCCTGGAGCGAAGAACGGGGCCACTTCACCGATACTTTCGGTGGTCACCGCCTGGATGCGTCGTTGCTGTTGCTGGCCGACATCGGCTTCATCGACGCGATGGACGCCCGCTTCGTCGCCACCGTCGAGGCCATCGGCCGTGACCTCAAGCATGGCAACTCGCTGTACCGCTATGTCGCCCCGGATGACTTCGGTGAACCGGAAACCAGCTTCACCATCTGCACGTTCTGGTACATCGACGCGCTGGCCGCGATTGGCCGCATGGAAGAAGCGCGCGAGATGTTCGAGCTGCTGTTGAAGCAGCGCAATCATCTGGGCCTGCTGTCGGAGGACCTGGCCTTCGACAGCGGCGAGGCCTGGGGCAATTTCCCGCAGACCTATTCGCACGTCGGCCTGATCACCGCCGCGATGCGCCTGTCGCGGTCGTGGCAGGAGGCATCGTGAGTCGTCTTGTGGTGGTTTCAAACCGCGTGGCCGTGCCGGGCGAGAACCGCGCCGGCGGCCTGGCGGTGGGCCTGCTGGCCGCGTTGAAGGAACGCGGCGGCATGTGGTTCGGCTGGAGTGGCAAGAGCGTGCGTGATGGCAGTGGCACGCTGCACCGGCAGAAGGACGGCGACATCGAGTTCGTCACCCTGGACCTGAGCAAGCGCGAGGTCGATGGCTACTACAACGGCTTCGCCAACCGCACGCTGTGGCCGCTGCTGCATTTCCGCCTGGACCTGGTCGATTACGATCGCGGCACCCGCGAGACCTACCACAAGGTCAACGCGCTGTTCGCCGACAAGCTCGCACCGCTGCTGCGCGAGGACGACATCGTCTGGATCCACGACTACCACCTGATTCCGCTGGGCGCGATGCTGCGCGAACGGGGCATCGGCTGCCGCATCGGTTTCTTCCTGCACATCCCGATGCCCTCGGCCGACCTGCTGCAGGCGATGCCGGACCATCTGCGGTTGTTCTCGGCGCTGTATGCCTACGATCTGGTCGGCTTCCAGACCCAGCGTGACGCCGACCGTTTCCAGACCTACCTGCGCCTGTTCGGTGGCGGCAAGGTACTCGAGAACGGCGAACTGGAAGCACCGGGGGGACGCCGCTTCCGCGCGGCCGCCTTCCCGATCGGCATCGATACCGAACTGATCGCCCGCCAGGCTGGCACCGCCGCCACCAAGGCGGCGGTGAAGAACCTGCGCGGCAGCCTGCGCGACCGCCAGCTGGCGATCGGCGTGGACCGCCTGGACTATTCCAAGGGCCTGCCCGAACGCTTCCTCGGCTTCGAGCGCTACCTGGAACGGCATCCGGACCAGCACGGCTCGCTGACCTACCTGCAGATCGCCCCGGTCTCGCGCGGCGATGTCACCGAGTACCGCCAGCTGCGCAGCCAGCTGGAACAGATCGCCGGGCACATCAATGGCGGCCACGCCGCACCCGACTGGACCCCGCTGCGCTACGTCAACCAGAACTTCACCCATGCCACGTTGACCGGCTTCTACCGCGCAGCGGCGGTGGGCCTGGTGACGCCGCTGCGCGATGGCATGAACCTGGTGGCCAAGGAGTACGTGGCCTCGCAGGATCCGGAAGATCCCGGCGTACTGGTGCTGTCGCTGCTGGCCGGTGCCGCCGACGAACTCAAGCAGGCGTTGCTGGTGAACCCGCATGACCTGGACGGCGTCGCCGATGCCATCGCCACCGCAGCAACGATGTCACTGCACCGGCGCAAGGAGCGCTGGCACGCAATGATGGAGCACCTGCGCACCTACGACATCAATCATTGGCGCCGCAGCTACCTGGACGCGCTGGAAGGCTGAGGGAAAAAGGGGACGGAGGGGATTAAGTCGTTTGTGCACAAACGACTTAATCCCCTCCGTCCCCTTTTTTCTTCAATCCAGGAACCGCGCGGCCTGCTCCGGTGCCGGCAGATAGCAGGCGTCATGCCGCCCGAACCAGCGATAGCGGTTGCGGGCCAGCGCACGGTACGCCGCGTCGCGCCAACTGCGCGGCAGCACGCGCAATGCACCGGTCAGGCGCCAGCCACCGCCCAGTCCTGCCAGCACGCGCAGGATCGCATCTGTATCGATCCAGGCGCCCTGTTCGTCCAGCAACAGGAACGACATCGGGTCCTGCGGGTCCAACCCGTGCGAACGCAGCAGCGCACTGCCCCGCTCGCCCTGCATTGCCGCGAAGCGATAGCGTTCCTTGCGATCAAAGCGCAGCAGGAAGCGCACCCAGCGGTTGCACAGTGCGCAGACACCATCGAACACGATCACCGCGCCGCCCGCTTCGGTGGCGGCTTCACTGCGGTTCGAGCCAGCCTTCATAGCGGATCAGGGCTCCTGCCCAGGGCAAGGTCACATCGACCAGGAAAGTGTAGCGCTGGTCATCCCAGGCCTCGCGGCAACGTACGCCACCAAACCAGCGCGTCGGCAGCGGCAGCAGGCCAAATGCCCAGACCCGCCGCACCGACCAGTCGATGCCACCGTCGCGGGCCTGCAGGTCGAACTCAAAACGCACCGCACCCAACTGCTCGTGCAGATACCCTTCGTGCGCCCACAGCCTCGATACCATCGGCCAGCGGCCGAAGCGTCGTGCCCAGCGTTCCCCCTGCCCGTATGCGCTGAACGCCACCTCGGTCGGCAACGCCTCGCCATCCCTTGGCAACCGCGCCAGCGCCGCCAGCAGCGGCACCAGCCAGTGCCGGCCGCGCTCGATTCGCGCCTGCCCCACGTAGCGGCAGGGCAGCGGCGCGGCATGCAGTGCCTGCACCGGTGCGGCCAGGGTGGCGAAGGCTGGCCCCAGCACGCGCGCGAACAGCGGCACGCTCAGGGCGCGATCCAGGCCAGCGTTGCCATGCGTCCGGTACGACGGTCGCGCCGGTGCGAATACAGATCCGGATCGGCCATGGTCGACACCGTGCCGCCGTGAATCTGCGCCGGGTCCATCCCCGCCGCCTGCAGGCGCTGCCGGGCCAGGGCGAACAGGTCCACCTTCCAGTGCCCAGCACGGGTTGCCACGAATGCAGCCTCGGCGGCCGGATCGTGGCCGACGAAGGCGTGATAGACCTCCTCGCCGATCTCGTAGTCGGCAGGTCCGGCCGCCGGGCCCAGCCACGCGCGCAGCTGCGTCGGCGGGGTGTGCATGGCGGCCACGGTGGCCTCCAGCATGCCGTCGGCCAACCCACGCCAGCCGGCGTGCGCAGCGCCCACCTCGCTGCCATCGACGGCGGCGAATACCACCGGCAGGCAGTCAGCGGTCAGGATCGCCAGCACCACGCCCGGCACCGAGGTCACCGCGGCGTCGGCGACCGGTTCGCTGGCACCGGCCACTGGCGGCGCGTTGAAGCGCAGTACGGTGCTGCTATGCACCTGGCGCAGCCAATGCGGTGCCGACGGCAGCGCCAGCCCCTGCTGCAGCAGCTGGCGGTTGTGCTCGACGTTGGCCGGGGTGTCGCCATCGGCCGCGTGGCGGTTGCCCAGGTTGAACTGCGCGAAGGGCGCCGGCGAGATGCCGGCACCATGCCGCCGCGTGGTCAGCGCGTGGACGCCCGCAGGCGCCGGCCAGTCCGCCTGCAGCAACGGCAGCGCGGCAGCCATCACCAGCGGTCCCGCTCGCGTGCGGCGAAGGCGTCGCTGTCTTCGCGCAGCACCTTCAGCAGGTGCAGCATGTCGGCCGGCACCGGCGCGGTGTTGCGCACCGTCTCACCGGTGATCGGGTGCACGAACTCCAGCGTCTCGGCATGCAGCGCCTGGCGCTTGAAGCCGCGCAGCGCGGCCACCAGCTCGTCACTGGCGCCCTTGGGCAGCTTCAGCGCGCCGCCGTACAGCGGATCGCCCACGATCGGGTGGCGGATGTGCGCCATGTGCACGCGGATCTGGTGGGTACGGCCGGTTTCCAGGCGGCATTCCAGTGCGGTATGTGCACGGAAGCGCTCGCGCAGGCGGTAATGGGTCACCGCTTCCTTGCCATCCTCGCGCACGCCCATCTTCAGGCGGTCGCGCGGGTGGCGGTCGATCGGCGCATCGGCAGTGCCGCCGGCCACCAGTGCGCCCATCACGATGGCCAGGTACTGGCGGTGCACGTCGCGTGCGGCCAGCTGCTCGACCAGCGCGGTCTGCGCCTCCAGGGTCTTGGCCACCACCATCACGCCGCTGGTGTCTTTGTCCAGGCGATGCACGATGCCAGCGCGCGGCAGCACCGCCACCGACGGGTCGCGGAACAGCAGGGCGTTGACCAGGGTACCGCTATGGTTGCCGGCGCCGGGGTGCACCACCAGGCCGACCGGCTTGTTGATCACCAGCAGGTACTCGTCCTCGAACAGCACGTCCAGCGGGATGTCCTCCGGCTGGGCGTCGGTCTGGGTTTCCAGCACCACGGTGAGGGTGACCACCTCGCCGCCGCGCAGCGGATCGCGCGGGCGGGCCTGGGCGCCGTCCAGCAGGGCGTCGCCGGTCTTGATCCACTCGGTCAGGCGCGAACGCGAGTATTCGGGGAACAATTCGGCCACGACCGCGTCGAAACGGCGGCCGGCAGAGGTGTCGGGGACGATGGCCTGGCGGGCCGATTCAGAGGGTTGTTCAGACATGGCAGGGGGCATTCTTTGAAATTTTGGGGTCCCGGCGGCCGGTTTCAGTCGCTGGACAGGACACTAGGCTATCATCGACCCTTCGTATTCCAGCCGCGTCCCGCCTCGACCTCATGATCCGACGCTCCGTCATGCTCTCTGCGCCCGTCCGCCTCACCGCCCTGCTGCTGGTGCTGGTCATCGCTGCCACCGGCTGCCACCGTGGTGCCAAGAAGGGCGATCGCCCCGATGAAGGGACGCCGGTCGAACAGTTGTACGAGAAGAGCCACAAGCTGATGCAGGGTGGCAACTGGAGCGGTGCTGAGTCCAGCTTCCGCCGCCTGGTGGCCCAGTATCCGTACGGCCCGTACACCGAACAGGCGATGATCGAAACCGCCTATGCCCAGTACAAGGCCGGCAAGCACGATGACGCGGTGTCCAGCATCGACCGCTTCATCCGTACCTATCCGACCCACCGCAACATCGCCTACCTGTACTACCTGCGCGGCCTGGCCAACTCCAACCGCAGTACGGTTTTCCTGCGCCGCGTATGGTCGCTGGATGCAAGCCGCCGCGACCTGTCCACGCCGCACCAGGCGTACTCGGACTTCAACATCGTGGTCGACCGCTACCCGAACAGCCGCTACGCCGCCGATGCGCGCCAGCGCATGCTGGAGCTGCGTGACGTGTTCGCCCAGCATGAGCTGGACAACGCCCTGTACTACATGCGCCGTGGCGCCTGGGTCTCGGCCGCGGGCCGCGCCAACTACCTGCTGGAAACCTACCCGCAGAGCGCCTTCCAGTACGACGCCGTCGCCGTCCTGGCTGATTCCTACACCCACCTGGGCAACAAGACCCTGGCCGACGACGCCCGCCGCGTCCTGCAGCTGAACCAGCCGGACCACCCGTGGCTGGAAGGCAAGTGGCCGAAGTACCCGTGGATGATCCGCAAGCTGAACCCGTTCGCCGGCGAGAAGTCCGCCAGCACCGGCCAGCGCAACGCGCGACTGGAAAAGAAGTAAGAGAGGGCCCCGCAAGGGGCCCTTTCCTTTTGTAGAGTCGAGCCATGCTCGACTACTCTCCCAGCCCGCCTCCCCGCACCGGGACCGGCACCTAGGAATTCTCCGAATCCCCGGTGGATGCGACGCCGGTCCCAATCGGCGCGGGCAAGGCCCTCCACACTGCGGCGCAACGGCCATCCCGGCCGGCAAGGAGCGCCCCATGTCCCGACCGTCCCGCCATCTGCGGCCGCTGCCCGCCCTGATCGCCTGTGCCGTGCTGGCGCTGGCCGCTGGCCCGCTGGGCGCCAGCCCGGCCGCACCCGGCGACCTGCTCTCTGCGGCACCCTACCGCGCCAGCTGGGTGCCGTCCAAGGCCGCCCAGGCCTACAAGCTGCACTACCGCACCCCAGACCACCGTGGCCAGTTGGCCGAAGGCACCGGCCTGCTGTACCTGCCGGCCGGCGCGGCTCCGGTCGGTGGCTGGCCGGTGGTGTCGTGGGCACACGGCACCCAGGGCATCGCCGATCGCTGCGCCCCCTCCGTGTCCGGCCCCTACCAGCCTGAACGCGACGGGCGTTTCCTCGACCTGTTCCTGGCACAGGGCTATGCCGTGGTCGCCGCCGACTACCAGGGCCTCGGCAGCCCCGGTGACCACGCCTATCTGCACGTACGCACCGCCGCACGCAACGCCATCGATCTGGTCAAGGCCAGCCATCAGTACCTCGGCCGCACCACGCTGTCGCCGCGCTGGGTGTCGGTCGGCCATTCGCAGGGCGGTGCCGCCGCACTTGCTGCCGGCCACATCGCAGATACCTACGGCGGACCATCACTGCGGTACCGAGGCAGCTTCACCACCGGCACGCCCACCGCCGTCGAACTGACCGCGCTGGTGATGAAGCCGGACAACCGCACCGCCAATCCCGGCGCACTCAACGCCTATCACGCCTATCTGCTGGATGGCCTGCTGCAGGTCGCCCCGCGGATCGACCGCGTGCTCAGCGATGAGGGGCGTACACGGGTCGCGCTGGCGCGCAGGCAATGCCTGGGCGAACTGGCCGCCACGCTGGAAGGCGCCGATACCGGCGCGATGTTCACCGCACCGCTGACCGACGTGGCGGGCATCTGGACGTTGCTGCACGACTACCTGGGCGTGCCGCGCCGCGGTTTCAGCCAGCCGCTGATGCTGGGCCATGGCAGCGAGGACCGCGACGTGCCGTACCTGACCACCCTGCTGTATGCCGCGGGGCTGGCCCTGCGTGGAGAGCCCGTGGCATTCCGGCGCTATCCGGTCGACCACCGCGGCACGCTGGATGCGGCGGCAGTCGATGGGCTGGCGTTCGTGCGTGCGCGGTTGGGGGACAGCCCGTTCGACGAAGCCACCGAAACTGCCGGCTTCGAACAGCTGCTCGACGAAGCCCGGTAGATCCATGCCGTGCGCGGATACGCGGTGTACGGGGTTGCCGGCCAGCGGCCGGCACTACCAGATAGCGCCGGGCCATGCCCGGCGGCCTGCCTCAGCCCTTGTAGCCGTTGCTGATCGGGTAACGGCGCTCACGGCCGAACGCACGCCGCGAGACCTTCGGCCCGGGTGCGGCCTGGTGCCGCTTCCACTCACTGATGCGCACCAGGCGCAGCACGCGGTCGACCACGGCCGCGTCGTAACCGGCCGCAACGATCTCCGTGCGCGACTGCTCCTGGTCGATGCAGCGGTACAGGATGCCGTCCAGCACGTCATAGGCCGGCAGCGAATCCTGGTCCAGCTGGTTCTCGCGCAGCTCGGCCGATGGCGGGCGGCTGATCACCGCCGGCGGGATCACCGGCGCACCGCCTACGGTGTTGCGCCACTTCGACAGGCCGAACACCTCGGTCTTATACAGGTCCTTCAGCGGCGCGTAGCCACCGCACATGTCGCCGTAGATCGTGGCGTAACCCACCGCGTACTCGCTCTTGTTGCCGGTGGTCAGCAGCAGGCCGCCGAACTTGTTGGCCAGCGCCATCAGGATCACGCCACGGCTGCGCGACTGCAGGTTCTCCTCGGTCACGTCCGGGGTGGTGCCTTCGAACATCGGCGCCAGCGATTCCATCAGGCCCTTGAATGCTGGCTCGATCGACACCGCTTCCAGCTTCACGCCCAGCGCCTGGCACTGTTCGGCGGCCAGATCGTTGGAGAGGCCAGCGGTGTAGCGCGACGGCAATCGCACCGCGGTGACGTTTTCGGCACCCATCGCGTCCACGGCCATCGCCAGCACGATCGCTGAGTCGATACCACCGGACAGTCCCAGCCACACCTTCCTGAAACCGTTCTTGCGGCAGTAGTCCTGGATGCCCCGGGTCACTGCGCGCCACGCCAGTGCGTCCATGCTCTCGTCGCCATCGTCCATCCACACGTGCGGCAGGAAGCGGCGGGTTTCACCGTCGTACTCCACCACCAGCCACTGGTCGACGAAGGCCGCTGCGGCCGGGTGCACGGTGCCGTCGCCATCGGCCACCACCGAGGCACCATCGAATACCAGCGCATCCTGGCCACCGACCACATTGAGGTAGGCGATCGCCGCCCCGCTCTCGCGGGTACGCGCGGCCAGCACGGCGTCGCGCTGGGCATGCTTGCCGCGCTCGTACGGCGAAGCATTGGGCACCACCACCAGCTGCGCACCTTCGCGCACGGTGTCGGCCAGCGGCTCGGCAAACCACAGGTCCTCGCAGATCAGCAGGCCCACCGGAATGCCGTTGACCTCGAACACGCAGCTGCCGCCGTCCGGGTCGACATCGAAGTAGCGACGCTCGTCGAACACCGCGTAGTTGGGCAGCTCACGCTTGCGGTAGGTCTGCTCGACCAGGCCATCGCGCAGCACGCTGGCGGCGTTGTAGACCACCGCACCGGCCGCCTGCGGCCAGCCGACCACGGCGGTGACGCCACGGCAGGCGGTCGCGATGCGGGTCATCGCCTGCTCGCATTCGTACAGGAAACCGGGGCGCAGCAGCAGGTCCTCCGGCGGGTAACCACTCACCGCCAGCTCGGGGAACATCACCAGCTCGGCGCCGTACTCGTCGCGCGCCTGGCCGATCATCTCGATGATGCGCTCGGTGTTGCCGGCGACATCGCCGACCGGGAAGTCGAACTGCGCCATCGCGATGCGGATCGAAGCCATGGGAATCCAGCCTGTGGTTGCAATGCGCTCATTGTAGCGCTGCGCGTTCGCCGGGCATGGCCCGGCGCTACCGTGTAGATCCGGCCAGGTAGCGCCGGGCCATGCCCGGCGGATGTTCGCGCGACGCCAGACGCAGAAAGGCCGCCCGGAGGCGGCCCTTCTGTTTCAAGCAGCCGGCCAGCGGCCGGCTCTACAGAATCGTCTGCCAGAGGCAGTCGATCTTATTTGACCAGCTTGGCGATGGCAGCGCCCAGGTCGCCCGGCGAACGCACGGTGACGACGCCAGCGGCTTCCATGGCAGCGAACTTGCCTTCAGCAGTGCCCTTGCCGCCCGAGGCGATCGCACCGGCGTGGCCCATGCGCTTGCCGGCCGGAGCCGACGCACCGGCGATGAAACCGACGACCGGCTTCTTCACGTGGTTCTTGATGTACTCGGCACCGGCTTCTTCAGCGTCACCGCCGATTTCGCCGACCATGATGATGCCTTCGGTCTGCGGGTCTTCGTTGAACAGCTTCAGGCAGTCGACGAAGTTCAGGCCGTTGATCGGGTCACCACCGATGCCGATGCAGGTGGACTGGCCCAGGCCGACTTCGGTGGTCTGCTTGACCGCTTCATAGGTCAGGGTGCCCGAACGCGACACGATGCCGATCTTGCCCGGCTTGTGGATGTGGCCCGGCATGATGCCGATCTTGCACTCACCCGGGGTGATGACGCCCGGGCAGTTCGGCCCGATCAGCACGGTGTCCGGATGCGAACGGGTCAGCACGTTCTTGACGCGCAGCATGTCCAGCACCGGGATGCCTTCGGTGATGCAGACGATGACCTTGATGCCGGCAGCAGCGGCTTCCAGGATCGCGTCAGCCGCGTACGGCGGCGGCACGTAGATGACCGAAGCGTTGGCGCCGGTGCTCTGCACGGCGTCGGCAACGGTGTTGAAGACCGGCAGGTCGATGTGGGTGGTGCCACCCTTGCCCGGGGTCACGCCGCCAACAACCTGGGTGCCGTACTCGATCATCTGAGTGGCGTGGAAGGTGCCCTGCTGGCCGGTGAAGCCCTGCACGATCACCTTGGTGTTCTTGTTAATCAAAACAGACATGGGAATTCCTTGGTGTCGAATCAGGCAGCGTTCTTGACAGCTTCAACGATCTTCTTGGCGCCATCGTTGATGTTGTCAGCCGGGATGATGGCCATGCCGCTGTCACGCAGCAGCTGCTTGCCTTCTTCCACGTTGGTGCCTTCCAGGCGCACCACGACCGGAACCTTGACGCCCACTTCCTTCACGGCGGCGATGATGCCTTCGGCAATCATGTCGCAGCGGACGATGCCGCCGAAGATGTTGACGAAGATGCCTTCGACCTTGTCCGAGGACAGGATCAGCTTGAAGGCTTCGATGACGCGCTGCTTGTTGGCACCGCCGCCCACGTCCAGGAAGTTCGCCGGCTCGCCGCCGTTGAGCTTGATGACGTCCATGGTGGCCATGGCCAGGCCTGCGCCGTTGACCATGCAGCCGATGTTGCCGTCCATGGTGACGTAGTTGATGTCCAGCTCCGAAGCGATCACTTCGGTCGGATCTTCCTGGGTCTTGTCGCGCATGGCGACCAGGGCCTTCTGGCGGAAGGCGGCGTTGTCGTCGCTGTCGAACTTGCCGTCCAGCGCGTACAGGTTGCCGTCGTCCAGGATGGCCAGCGGGTTGATTTCAACCAGCGCCAGGTCCTTTTCGTTGAACAGGCGGTACAGGTTCACCATGATGCTGGCGAACTGGCCGGCCTGCTTGGCGGTCAGGCCCAGCTTGAAGCCGAAATCACGGCCGTGGTAACCCTGCACGCCTTCGACGAAGTCGACGTTCAGCGAGTGGATCAGCTCCGGGGTTTCAGCAGCGACCTGCTCGATCTCCACGCCGCCTTCCGAAGAGGCGATGTAGGTGATGGTCTTGGTGCCACGGTCAACCAGCACCGACAGGTACAGTTCCTTGACGATCTCGCCGGCGGTGGTCACCAGCACCAGGTTGACCGGCAGTTCAACGCCAGCGGTCTGGTAGGTGGCCATCTTGGTGCCGAGCATCTTGGCCGCAGCGGCCTTCACGTCGTCGGTGGTCTTGCAGAACTTGACGCCGCCAGCCTTGCCGCGGCCGCCAGCGTGGATCTGCGCCTTGACCATCCAGGGGCCCTGGCCCAGGGAGTTGGCAGCGGCAACCGCTTCGTCCGGGGTCGCAGCGACCTTGCCGGCCGGGACCGGGATGCCGTACTCGGCAAGCAGTTGTTTTGACTGGTATTCGTGGAAATTCATGCGTCACCGTGGGAATAGGAACGACCGCACGCAATTCCTCAGGGCCCCGGCGGGGCGCCGGCATGGACCGCGGCGGGCCCACTATTGTGGCCGAGCCAGCGCCGGGGCGCAAAGAAGTCTGTACAAAACGCCAGACCCGGCCAGATTTCCACCATCATTCAGGCAGTTGCGCCCCGCCCGACGCTGGCCACCGGTATCCACAGCGGGCCAAATGCGCGATCCGGGTGACTCCGGCGGCGTCCTGCCGGGGGCCCTATACTGGTCGTATCGAGCAGACTCGACGCGACGTGCCGGCCGGCTTCAGGGGACGCCAGGCAGGCCCGCCGCAGATTCCAGACCCAGGCAGCCAGAAGGGGAGTTCCGGCGTGTCACCCAGTGCTTCATTGATCGACCGCATCGAATCGATTCCGCGGCGTGAGCTGTACTTCTTCGCGCTGTACCGGGTGCTGATCGCCGCGGTCATCGCCGGCCTGCTGTACAGCCCGTTGTCGGCCATGGTCGGCGAAGCCCATCACCCGCGACTGGCCGATACCGTCGCGGCCATCTACCTGCTGCTGTCGCTGCTGGCCCTGGCCATCGGCCGCAACGAACGCTGGCTGCGCCCGATCGTGGTCAGCGGCGTACTGGTGGACATCGTCGCCGCCACCCTGCTGTCGCATGCCCTGCCCGGCGCCAGTGCCGGCATCTCGATGTCGCTGCTGTTCAACATCGCCGCCGCCGCCACGCTGCTGCCACTGAGCTGGGGCCTGGGCCTGGCGATCGCCGCAAGCGTGGCCACCGGTACCGAATACCTCTGGAAAGTACTGGAAGGCGGCGACCCCACCCGCACCCTGGCCGAACTGGCGATGTTCGCCACCAGCTACCTGGCGCTGGCCTTCATCAGCTTCCAGGTGGGCAACCGCGCGCGCCGCAACCAGCAGCTGGCCAACCAGCGCGGCGATGAAGTAGCCAACCTGTTCCAGATCAACGAACTGATCATCCGCCGCATGCGTACCGGCGTGCTGGTGGTGGATGCCGACAGTCGCATCACCCTGGCCAACGAAGCCGCCTCGATGCTGCTGGGCGACAGCGATGGCAATGGCGAAAGCGGGCGCCTGGACCTGACCAGCGCCGCGCCGGAACTGGCCCGCCGCCTGCAGCGCTGGCGCAACGGCTGGGCGCAGGACGAGCTGCCGCTGCAGCTCAACCCCGACCAGCCCGAGGTACAACCGCGCTTTGCCCGCCTGCTGGCCGGCAGCGAACTGGCGCTGGTGTTCCTGGATGACTCCAGCGTGGTCTCGCGCCGCGCCGAATCACTCACCCTGTCGGCGATGGGGCGCTTCTCGGCCAGCCTGGCGCACGAGATCCGCAACCCGCTGGCGGCGATCAACTACGCCGTGCAGTTGCTGGAGGAAGGTACCGGCTTCAACGAAAGCGACCGCCGCCTGCTGCAGATCATCCGCCAGCAGTGCCAGCGCACCAACGGCATCGTCGAGAGCGTGCTGGGCCTGGCCCGGCGCGAGCGCGCCACCCCCGAGAACGTGGACCTGGCCGCGTTCGTGCGCCGCTTCGTGCTGGAGTACAAGCAGGGGCAGACGCTGGAGACCGACAGCATCGAGCCGATCATCAACGACAGTTCGGTGATGGCCCAGGTCGATGCGAAGCATCTCTACCAGGTGCTGACCGTGCTGGTGCACAACGCCCTGAAGTACGGCCGCATCGGCCAGCAGCCTGCACGCGTGCGGCTGCGCGTGGCGCAGCACGAGCGCAGCGCGGTGATCGACGTGATGGACCGTGGCCCGGGTATTCCAGAGAGCGTGGCCGCGCAGCTGTTCCGTCCGTTCTTCACCACCTCCGAGCATGGCACCGGCCTGGGCCTGTACATCGCCCGCGAACTGTGCCGGGCCAACCAGGCACGGCTGGATTACATTCCGGTGCCGGCCGGCGGCTCCTGCTTCCGCCTGGTGCTGCCCGGCCCGCACACGCTGTTGCCCACCTGATTCCGATTCTGTGCGTCAAACATTTGTCGCTTCCAGCCCCCTCGTTTATCTTTCACGCCCATGAACGAAACCCGCAGCGCCCTCGTCGTCGACGATGAACGCGACATCCGCGAACTGCTGGTACTGACCCTCGGCCGCATGGGGCTGCGTATCAGTACCGCCGCCAACCTTGCCGAAGCGCGCGAGCTGCTGGCCAGCAATCCGTACGACCTGTGCATCACCGACATGCGGCTGCCCGATGGCAACGGCATCGAACTGGTCAGCGAGATTGCCCAGCACTACCCGCGCACGCCGGTGGCGATGATCACCGCCTTCGGCAGCATGGACCTGGCCGTGGAAGCACTGAAGGCCGGTGCCTTCGACTTCGTCAGCAAGCCGGTGGACATCGCCGTGCTGCGTGGACTGGTCAAGCACGCACTGGAACTCAACAACGCCGAACGCCCGCTGCCCGGCCCCAATGCCGAACAGGGCGCACGCCTGCTGGGCGCTTCGCCGGCCATGGACGTGCTGCGCACCACCATCGGCAAGGTCGCGCGCAGCCAGGCGCCGGTCTACATCCTGGGTGAGTCCGGTGTTGGCAAGGAACTGGTCGCACGCACCATCCACGCCCAGGGCGCGCGCGCAGCCGGACCGTTCATTCCGGTCAACTGCGGCGCCATTCCCGGCGAACTGATGGAAAGCGAGTTCTTCGGCCATCGCAAGGGCAGCTTCAGCGGCGCCCACGCCGACAAGCCCGGCCTGTTCCAGGCCGCGCACGGCGGCACCCTGTTCCTGGACGAAGTGGCCGAGCTGCCGCTGCAGATGCAGGTGAAACTGCTGCGCGCTATCCAGGAGAAGTCGGTGCGGCCGGTCGGTGCGGCCAACGAAGAACCGGTGGACGTGCGCATCCTCTCTGCCACCCACCGCGATCTGGCCGAACTGGTCGAGGACGGGCGCTTCCGCCACGACCTGTACTACCGCATCAACGTGATCGAACTGAGGGTGCCGCCGCTGCGCGAGCGTCGCCAGGACCTGCCGGAGCTGGCTGCGGCAGTGCTGGCACGACTGGCCCGCAGCCACGGCCGCGCCACCCCGCTGCTGGCGCCGTCGGCGCTGGAGGCATTGGCCCAGTACGCCTTCCCCGGCAACGTGCGCGAACTGGAGAACATCCTGGAACGGGCGCTGGCGCTGGCCGAGGAAGACTGCATCGGTGCAGACGACCTGCGCCTGCCGCAGCATGCTCCGCGCGTCCCCGGCGGTGCCGCTCCTGTCGAAGCCGTGGCCGACCTGCAGCCTGGCAGCGCTGCCCTGCCCTCGTACATCGAGCAGCTCGAGCGCAGCGCCATCCAGCGCGCGCTGGAAGAGAACCGCTGGAACAAGACCCGCACCGCCGCACAGCTGGGCATCACCTTCCGTGCGCTGCGCTACAAGCTGAAGAAGCTGGGGATGGAGTAAGGACCGGGTCGGATCCCTTTCCGCAGGAAAGGGCTCTGACCCGATGCGCGGCACCCCATCCACGCATGTCGTGGATCCACCTACCAACGTGGTAGGACCGGCCGCTGGCTGGCAACCTCACACATCCCGCATCCACGCATGGCGTGGATCTACTGTAGGGCCGAGCCCATGCTCGGCTGCTGTTCGGGCATTGAGCCGAGCATGGCTCGGCTCTACAGAAAGCCGCGCGGCATCAATCCTTGGTCACGCGATTGATCTCGGCCAGGCTGGTCACGCCTGCCGCCGCCTTCTTCAATGCCGACTGCCGCAGGTCATTCACCCCGATCTGCTGCGCTGCTTCCGCAATCTGCAGCGCGTTGCCGCCAGCCAGCACGATGGTGGCGATCTCATCAGTCATCGGCATCACCTGGTATATACCGGTACGGCCCTTGTAGCCCTCGGTGCACTCATCGCAGCCCACCGCTTCATACAGCTCGATGCCCGCGTCCAGCTGCGCCTGGGTAAAGCCCTCGGCCAGCAGCGCATGCTCCGGCAGGGTCGAGCGCCGCTTGCAGTTGCCGCACAGGCGGCGTGCCAGGCGCTGGGCGATCACCAGCGTCACCGAGCTGGTGATGTTGTACGGCGCGATGCCCATGTTCATCAAGCGCGCGATGGTCTGCGGCGCGTCGTTGGTATGCAGCGTGGACAGCACCATGTGGCCGGTCTGCGCCGCCTTGATCGCGATCTCGGCCGTCTCCAGGTCGCGGATTTCGCCGACCATGATGATGTCCGGGTCCTGGCGCAGGAACGAGCGCAGCGCCGCAGCAAAGGTCATGCCGCGCTTGTTGTTCTGCTGCACCTGGTTGACGCCGGGCAGGCGGATTTCCACCGGGTCTTCGGCGGTGGAGATGTTGCGCGTCTCGTCGTTGAGGATGCCCAGCGCGGTATACAGCGACACGGTCTTGCCCGAACCGGTCGGGCCGGTCACCAGCACCATGCCGTACGGCTTGTGGATGGCATCCTGGAACAGCTTCTGCTGGTCCGGCTCGTAGCCAAGCTTGTCGATGCCCAGCTTGGCCGCGCTGCCATCGAGGATACGCAGTACCACCTTCTCGCCGAACAGGGTCGGCAGCGTGCTGACGCGGAAGTCGATCTGCTTGCTCTTGGACAGGTTGAGCTTGATGCGCCCGTCCTGCGGCACACGCTTCTCGGCGATATCCAGCTGCGCCATCACCTTCAGGCGCGCGGCGATGCGCTGGTTCAACTTCACCGGCGCGCGCGCGACCATCTTCAGCAGGCCGTCGATGCGCAGGCGCACACGGTAATCGTCTTCGTAGGGCTCGAAATGGATGTCCGATGCGCCCTTGCGGATGGCATCGACCAGCACCTTATTGACGAACTTCACCACCGGGGTGTCGTCGCCCTTGGCGTCGATGCCGGAATCGCCGCTGCTGGCGCCGAGATCTTCGTCACCGGCTGCGACATCCAGGTTGCCCATACCGTCGTCGTCACTGCCCAGCGCGTTGCCAATGGTGTCGTGGCTGGCGTGCCACTGTTCCAGCGTGCGGCGGATCTGGTCCTCGTCCACCAGGATCGGCTCCACCACCAGGTTGGTGTGGAACTTGATCTCGTCCAGCGAGTGGGTCGGGTTGCTGGTGCCGACAAACAGCTTGCCACCCCGCTTGAACAGCGGCAGCACGTTGTGCTTGCGCAGCAGCTCCTCGCTGACCAGGCTCATCGCATTCTGGCTGGCATCGAAGGTAGAGACGTCGAACAGCGGCATGCCGAACTCGACCGCATTCGCGGCGGCCAGCTGCGAGGCATTGACCAGCTTGTTCTGCGCGAACCACGTGGGCAACGGCTGGCGGGCCGCGGCGGCCTTGGCCATAGCGTCGCGGGCGCTGGCCTCATCCAGGGCCCCATCCTGGACCAGGCGACGGGCCAGGCCGGTGATGCCGACAAGGTTGGCGGTGGTTACGGCATTCATAGAAATCCTTGGCTCATGGGTCTGGCAGCGCCGGGCACCTTCCAGGGGCACGGCACCGGGCAGCAGAACCTGCCACGACCCAACGGCCAATGGCATCGCCAATCCATGAGCAACACTGCCTTGCCCGGCACTCCCAGCCTGGCAGACACGATCCTGACTCCCCCGGGGATGATAGCCCCGTCAAGGGTCGGCCTACATCCCAGCAGAGCGCTGAAGTGTGATCAGCAGCCCGTTGGGCGATATCGCGCTTCGAAGGCGCTGCCGTCGCAGGTCCAGATGCCGTCGGCGGCTCGCTTCAGGAACAGGATCTTTCCTTTCACAGGGGGCGCTCCCGAGACAGTGCAGCCGATACTTGCTACCCCAGCATCGTCAAGTACTGCGGTCATCACAGTGCATCGAGAAGTGGGGTACAGGCCAACAAAGTCCGCATCGACCAGATTTGCGTTACGACTATCCTGTGCTACAGATTCCACCGTGGTCTTGCCGGGCCGAATATCGGCCAAGGCAGCCGTAACCTGCGATCTGGCGACGTAGGTTTGATACACCGGAACGGCAATTGCGGTCAGAACCGAGATGATCGCAACTACGATCATGAGTTCAATCAAAGTAAAGCCGGCATGCCTACGCATCGCGCCTCCCCATAGGCTCGAACAGAATTACCCACAAACTAAGAAGGCCCCGACTATGCGGGGCCTTCCTTCACTCATTGCTACGTATCAACCCTGGCAGGTGGCCGGAGCGTACTTCGGCTTGTCAGCAGCGATCAGGTCGGACTTGCAAGTCCAGTTACCGTTGGCATCGCGATCCAAGGTGATCTTCTTGCCAAGCACCTTCGGGTTACCCAGCAGTTCGCACTCGATCTTGCCAACGCCCTTGTCATCCGGCGCAGTGGCAGTGATCTTGCAACGATCACTGTTCTTCAGACCAAGATTAGCGACAGTGGTGTACTCAGTGGCGGTGGTCACACCATCGTTAACCTTGGTTTCGTAAGCAGTCTTGCCGGCCGAAACTTCAGCCATGCCAGCGGTGAACTGCGACTTGGCCACATAGTTCTGGTACTGCGGCAGCGCAATGGCAGCCAGGATAGCGATGATCGCGACAACGATCATCAGTTCGATAAGGGTGAAGCCCTTCTGGTTCTTCATATTGGTACATCCCCAAGATAGTGGTGGTTGATTTCAGAAGGCAGGATCGATCCGGCCGGAGCCGGTTGAGCGGGCTCCTGCCCCCTGCGGGTGGATCAACGCAGGTTGCGTGCCAACCCGGCACGTCTCCCCCTGGATTTCCCCGCGCCCATGATGGCAGCAATTTGGCGGATGGGAACCCCCTGAATGAGAATCTGCGATGGACGCGGCAATGTGACGCAGTGCGTCACCTTTGGTCGGCACCCGGCACGAAATTGCTAGCCGGGATGCTGACAACCTGCCCAGACGGCAATGAACCCGTTACCATCCACGGCTAGACGCCCGCCTGGGGATGGCGGGTCTTGGGGAGCCAACATGTCTGTCAGTCGCAGTGCGATCAAGAAGGAGCCCGTGGTGCGAAGCACCACGGAGTTGCAGCCGTTTGTCTGGGAGGGGACCGACAAGCGGGGTATGAAGATGAAGGGGGAGCAGGTCGCAAAGAACGCGAATCTGCTTCGGGCAGAGCTGCGACGTCAGGGCATAAATCCTGGCACAGTCAAACCCAAGCCCAAACCTTTGTTCGGCGCGGCCGGCAGCAAGATATCGTCAAAGGACATCGCGTTCTTCAGCCGACAGATGGCGACCATGATGAAGTCCGGCGTTCCGATCGTCGGCGCCTTGGACATCATCGGAAGCGGTCATAAGAACCCGCGCATGAAGAAGATGGTGGATACGGTTCGGACAGATATCGAGGGAGGCTCTTCACTCTATGAAGCAGTCAGCAGGCACCCGGTGCAGTTTGACGACCTCTACCGCAATCTGGTCCGCGCTGGCGAAGGCGCCGGCGTGCTGGAGACGGTGCTCGACACCGTCGCCACCTATAAGGAGAACATTGAGTCTCTGAAGGGCAAGATCAAGAAGGCGCTGTTCTATCCGGTCATGGTGCTGGCAGTGGCCTTGATTGTCAGCGGCATCCTGCTTGTATGGGTGGTGCCGCAGTTCGAAGACGTGTTCAAGGGCTTCGGCGCAGAACTGCCCGCTTTCACCCAGATCATCGTCAATCTGTCGCGGTTCATGGTGTCGTGGTGGTGGTTGATGGTACTGATACTGGCCGCTGCAGTTGTAACCTTCATCGCGGCCTATAAGCGCTCGCCCAAGATGCGGCACTCCATGGACAGGTTGATTCTGAAGGTACCTGTTATCGGGCAGATCATGCACAACAGCGCCATCGCCCGCTTCTCCCGCACCACCGCCGTGACCTTCAAGGCAGGCGTACCTTTGGTGGAGGCATTGGGCATCGTCGCTGGCGCTACCGGCAACAAGGTCTATGAAGAATCCGTGCTGCGCATGCGGGACGATGTCTCGGTGGGCTACCCGGTCAACATGGCCATGAAGCAAACCAACCTGTTCCCGCACATGGTCATCCAGATGACCGGCATCGGCGAAGAGGCCGGCGCCCTGGACGCCATGCTGTTCAAGGTGGCCGAGTATTATGAACAGGAGGTCAGCAATGCGGTCGATGCCTTGAGCAGCTTGCTTGAACCGATGATCATGGTATTCATTGGCACCATCGTCGGCGGCATCGTTGTCGGCATGTACCTGCCCATCTTCAAACTCGGCGCCGTCGTCGGCTAAAGGTATCAATGGCTTTTCTCGACCAGCATCCCGGCCTCGGCTACCCCGCCGCGGCCGCCCTGGGACTGCTGCTGGGCAGTTTCCTAAACGTTGTCATCCTGCGGCTGCCCAAGCGGCTGGAGTGGCAGTGGAAGCGCGATGCGCGCGAAGTCCTGGAGGAACCGGACTTCTATGAACCACCCCCTCCGGGGATCGTGGTCGAGCCGTCACACTGCCCGCACTGCAAGCACAAGCTGAGCTGGTACGAGAACATCCCGCTGTTCAGCTGGATCATCCAGGGCGGCAAGTGCCGGCACTGCAAGGCGCCGATCTCGCTGCAGTACCCGCTGGTGGAGGCGCTGACCTCGGTGCTGGTGCTGGCCTGCGTCTGGCAGTTCGGCTTCGGCTGGCAGGGCTTCGGCGCCATCGTGCTGACCTGCTTCCTGATCGCCCTGTCCGGCATCGACCTGCGCACGCAGTTGTTACCCGACCAGTTGACCCTGCCGCTGATGTGGCTGGGCCTGATAGGCAGCATAGACAACCTGTACATGCCGGCCAAGCCCGCCCTGGTGGGTGCGGCGGTGGGTTACCTGTCGCTGTGGACGGTGTGGTGGCTGTTCAAGCAGCTGACCGGCAAGGAAGGCATGGGCCATGGCGATTTCAAGCTGCTGGCCGCATTGGGCGCCTGGTGCGGGTTGAAGGGCATCCTGCCGATCATCCTGCTGTCGTCGGTGCTGGGCGCCATCATCGGCTCGATCTGGCTGTACAGCCGGGGCCGTGACCGTGCCACACCGATCCCGTTCGGCCCCTACCTGGCCATCGCCGGCTGGTTGTACTTCATGTGGGGCGCTCCCGTGGTGGAGCAGTACCTGCTGATGAGCGGGCTGCGCTGAGGGGAGTCCCCATGAGCCGCTATGTGGTGGGCCTGACCGGCGGCATCGCCTCCGGCAAGAGTGAAGTGACCCGGCGCTTCGAGGCGCTGGGGATCGTGGTGGCCGACGCCGATCTGGCCGCACGGGCCGTGGTCGCCGCCGGCAGCCCAGCCTTGGCTCGCATCGCCGAGCGTTTCGGCGCCGACATGCTGCTGGCCGATGGCGGCCTGGACCGGGCCCGGCTGCGCGCCCACGTGTTTGCCGACCCGGCCGAGCGGACGGCGTTGGAGGCCATCACCCACCCGGCCATCCGTCTGCTGATGCAACAGCAGTGTGAGCAGGCCACCAGCCCCTATGCAATTGCCGCCATTCCGCTGCTGACCGAGGTCGGTGGGCGGCAGGCCTACCCATGGCTGGACCGGGTGTTGCTGGTGGATGCGCCGGAAGCCGTGCAGCATGCCCGGCTGATGCTGCGTGATGGAATTGATGCCGCGCTGGCTGACAGCATGATTGCTGCGCAGGCCAGCCGCACGCAGCGCTTGGCGCTGGCCGATGATGTGGTGGTCAACGACGGACAGCCGAAGGACCTGCAGGTGCAGGTGGAACGGCTGCATGCGCGGTATCTGGAGTTGGCTGGGGGTTGAGGCCTGGTTGCCGGCCAGCGGCCGGCACTACCGAAGCGCATCCACGCATGACGTGGATCTACTGATTGGGCATCCATGCGCGAAGTGGATCTACTGTAGAGCCGAGCCTATGCTCGGCTCCGGGGGCCCAAGGCAGCCGAGCATGGGCTCGGCTCTACAACGGCGACACCTACCGCTTACAACGGCTTCGGCGAGAACGTCAGGGTGGCGATCACGCCGCGTTCGCCGCCGGGGCGCACGCTCACCTGCCAGCCGTACAGATCGCACAGGCGGCTGACGATCGACAGGCCGATACCTCCGCCCTGCGAGTGGCCGGCATGGGTGCCGCGGTAGCCACGCTGGAACAGCTTGGCCGCGTCTTCCTCACTCAGGCCCGGGCCACTGTCGGTCACCGACACCGAGTTGGTGCCGACGAACACGCGTACTTCGCCATCCTGCGAGTACTTCACCGCATTGCCGATCAGGTTGCCCAGCGCCACCGACAAGGCGGCTTCGGGTGCGTCGATGACCAGGTTGCGCTCGCCTTCCAGCAGCAGCTCCAGCGGCTTGCCGCCCAACTGCGCGCGATGCGCGTCCAGCAGCTGCTCGGCCACGCGGGCCACGTTGCTGGTGCCCTGCCCGCGCTCGTTGCGCGACAGCAGCAACAGCGCGCCGATCAGGTCGCTGCACTGCTGTTCGGCGCGCTGGATGCGCTGCAGGCGCTGCAGCACCTTTTCGTCCAGGCCGGGCCGGGTCAGCAGCAGTTCGGTAGCGCCACGGATCACCGCCAGCGGCGTGCGCAGTTCGTGGCTGACGTCGGCGTTGAACTCACGGTCGCGCTGCACCACTTCGGTCAGCCGCGAGGAATAGTCGTCCAGCGCCTGTGCCAGCTGCCCCACTTCGTCGTCGGGGAAGCGTGGCGCCAGGGGTTCCGGGTCACTGGTGCCGCCGCGATAGGCACGCAGCCGCGCGGCCAGGTCCGACACCGGCTTCATCACCTTCGACGCCGACCACCAGCCCAGCACCAGCGACAGCACACTGAACACCAGCACCGACAGCACCAGCGCGCGGTTGAGCTGCTTGCCACCGCGCACGCTGTCGGTCATGTCATAGGCGAGGAAGAACCAGGCGTCAGGCGTCTTGCGTACCGCCAGCTTGTAGGAATACGCCTCGCCGTGCTCATCACCGCTGACGCTGTGGATGCCATCGGAGAAGCCGGCCCATTGCGCGCGCTCTTCGCGCACCCGGTCGAATTTGTCCTTGGAGTACGCGTACGCCTTGATCTGCAGCACGGGGGCATCCGGGTTGTGGCCCGGATGTTCGTAATAGCGCCGCGCGTACTCGTCGATGTTGCGGTTCATCAACTCTTCCACCAGCTGGTTTTCCACGCGAAGGCGGGCCCAGTTGGTGGCGAACGCGAACAGTGTTGTCAGGCAGAAGCCCAACAACACGAACGACACGATGATGCGGCTGCGCAGGCGCCGCCGATACGGCGTACGCCGGCGCTCCCCCTTGGCTGCCACGGAATCAGGCTTCCGGGGTGGCGATGCGGTATCCGATGCCATGGCGGGTCTGGATCAGCGGTACTTCAAACGGCTTGTCGACCACCGCACGCAGGCCATGGATATGCACGCGCAGCGAATCGGAGTCGGGCAGTTCCTCGCCCCACACGCGGGTTTCCAGCTCCTGGCGGGTCACCACGGCCGGGGCCGCTTCCATCAGCGCCTGCAGGATCTTCAGCGCGGTCGGGTTGAGCTGCAGCAGCTTGCCCTGGCGGCGCACTTCCAGCGTATCCAGGTTGTATTCCAGGTCGCCGGTTTCCAGCACGCGGGTCTGCACGCCCTTGCCGCGACGCGACAGGGCGTTCAGACGCACTTCCACTTCCTGCAGCGCGAACGGCTTGATCAGGTAGTCGTCGGCACCGGAATCGAAACCCGCCAGCTTGTTGTCCAGCGAATCGCGGGCGGTCAGCATCAGTACCGGGGTCTGCTTGCGCGCTTCATTGCGCAGCTTGCGGCACACTTCGATGCCGTCCATGCCTGGCAGGTTGAGATCCAGCACGATCGCGTCGAACTCGTGCACCACGGCCAGATGCAGGCCGGTGACCCCGTCAGCGGCGAAGTCCACCGTATGCCCGCGGTCCTCCAGGTAGTCGCCCAGGTTGGCCGCAATGTCGCTGTTGTCTTCGATTACCAGGATTCTCACTGTCACCTCTAATTGACTGTTCTGCCGGCGCGCATGACCTGGCCCATGTCCTGCTGTGCCCGTTCTTTCTGCCGGGCGCGTTCGGCAACGGTCATGCACTGCGTGGTGGTTCGGTTGGAACCAATGGGCTTTTCACGTTGGCATATTAGACGACTATCTTCACGCGCCTGTGTCAAAACTGTGTTCACGACCTGCTGATCGTTGAAGACCTGGGTTTGTACCGGTTCAGGCATGGCCTCACGCGTGGGGTACTGCTCGACCGCACCACGCATGCGCCCCAACGCCTCGCTGACGCGGGCACGCTCATCCTGCTTCAGTTCCGAATAGGTCTCGCCATCCTTGAGCTCCACCTCGATACGCGCGATCTGCTGCTGCAGCGGCTGCCCGGGCACGAAGATTTCCTTGCCCTTGGATGCCGATGCGGTACTGGCCAAGGCGAGTCCCGACACCAGGACGGCCGTCATCAAAGCCTGTTTCATGGCAAACAAATCCTTGTCTGTAGTGAATCCCGACTCTATTCGCACCGCCTTCACGCCAGCAAGTGCCAATCGACGGGGTGGAAAGGGCCTTATCGCGAGCTGGCTGGATTGAAATTGTTGAAGGTGCGCTGGTCATTCAGAAGCGCCTTGCCCTTCTCTTCGATCCGGCGGCGTTCGGCCACGGTCAGGCAGCGGCTCTTGGGCATGTTGCTGCCGGTGCTGCGGGTGTGCTGGCAGATCTGCCGGCTGTCCTCGTGGGCGCGGGTGAGCAGGGTGTTGATCCGCTCCTGGTCATTGAAGACTTCGCCCTGCACCGGTGCCGGCAGCTCCTGCAGGCTCTGGTGGTCGCCCATCCGCGCGGTGATGCGGGCCAACGCCTCCCGCACCTGGACGCGATCGTCGGCGGAGATTTCGCTGTAATCGCCATCGTCGAGGGCCTTTTCGACCCGGCGCACCTGTTCGGCCACCGGCGACTGCCGGTCCATCTGTACCACCGATTTTTCCGGCTTGGCCGCAGCGGCCCCGGCCAGACCCAGCAACAACGCGATCATCGTGATGCGGTACATCGCCAGCCTCCGATCCATCCAGGAACGATGGGCGCACTGTACGGCCGTCACGCGGCCTCCACAAGGGGCCTTCGGCAGGCATAAAAAAGACCCAGGCGGTGCCCCCGCCTGGGTCTGAAGTTGTATCCCGATACCGATCCTGCTGAGAGGCAGAGCTGCGGTTCGCTGAAGGCTACGCCCGCCCCGATTAAAGGCGTGTTAAAGCCGGCCTCATTTGCCCATGAGAATCACAACCAGCTGAAATATCAAGGTTTTTTCAGCTTCTCGACGTGTTCGATGATCCGCGTGGCCACGTCCACTCCGCAGGCGGCCTCGATCCCTTCCAGCCCGGGCGTCGAATTGATTTCCAGCACCAGCGGCCCGCGTGCGGAGCGGATCAGGTCCACCCCGCACACCGACAGGCCCAGTGCCTTGGCCGAGCGCACCGCCACCTGCTGCTCGGCACGGCTGGCCTTGGCCGCCACGGCGGTCCCCCCGGCATGCAGGTTGGAACGGAAGTCGCCTTCCGGGGCCTGCCGCTGCATCGAGGCCACCACCTGGTCGCCCACCACGAAGCAGCGCAGGTCGGCGCCCTTGGCCTCGCCAATGAACTCCTGCATCAGGAAGTTTGCGTACAGCCCACGCAGGGCCTCTACGATGCCGCGCGAGGCGCTGGCCTTCTCGGTGAGGATCACGCCACGGCCCTGGGTACCCTCGTTGAGCTTCACCACGTGCGGCGGCGGGCCGAGCATGGACAGCAGGTCGACGGTGTCGTCGGGGTTGTCGCCGAACACCGTGACCGGCATGTCGATTCCCTTGGCCGCCAGCAACTGGTGCGCGCGCAGCTTGTCGCGCGAACGCAGGATCGCATCGGACGGATTGGGGGTACGCGCGCCCATCAGCTCGAACTGGCGCAGCACGGCGGTGCCATAACGGGTGATCGAAGCGCCGATGCGCGGGATGACCATGTCCACGCCGGTCATCGGCCGGCCCTTGTAGTGCATCGAGAAGCCATCGGCGGCGATGCGCATGTAGCAGCGCAGCGGGTCGAGGATGCGTACGGTGTGGCCGCGCGCGCGCGCCGCCTCGACCAGCCGGCGGGTGGAATACAGGGTGCTGTTGCGGGACAGGATGGCGAGCTTCATCGCAGCGGGATCGGACGGCAGGCGCGCAGCATAGCGCGGGCGTGTGGCGGGTGGATGATGCCGTGCGGCGTGGCTTGGCCGGCAGCAGCCGGCACACTGCGCGGACCTGTTCAGTGCGCATGGAGCGGCCGATGACGATCACCGTGTTTCCGCGATTTTCCGAAGTGGACGTGCTTGGCCACGTCACCAACACCGCCCTGCCCGTCTGGTTCGAGGAGGGTCGCCAGGAGATCTTCCGCCACTTCAGCCAGGAGGCCAGCATGCGTGACCTGACGCTGATCCTGCGCCGCTACGAGATCGACTTCCTGCAGCAGATCCAGGCCGGCCATGAGGTGCGCATCGAGACCCGCATCGAAGCCATCGGCCGCTCCTCGCTGTCGATCGTGCAGCAGGCGTTCCAGCAGCAACGGCAGGTCGCCAGCGGACGCTGCGTGATGGTGCATTTCGACTACACAGCCAACGCCTCACGCGCCATTGATGCGGAGCAGCGTCGGGCGTTGTCTGGGCTATTTACCGAGGAGTATGCGCAGCTGATGCAAGCGGCAGGCACATGAGTCATCCGGAAATCCGGTCATCCGCACTCAGTACTGCCCGCAGCCCATTTCTTCAGCTTTTCCAGCGCTTTCCCGGCCTGCATCGACGACGCATGCCGGAACCTCCTTGTTTGATTCGAAGCGGTCTAACCTGTGACTGACGGCCGCTGGTCCGCGCGGGGCAGGCGCAGCGAGAAGCGTCCATCGCGGACACGCACGGCCAGCCCGGTTTCCCGCCACTCCACCGGCAGTGCCAGTGCCGTGTGTGGCGTGGGGATGCGTGTGATCGCCTCGAACGTCCAGTGTTCCTCATAGGCTTCGCAGCGAAGCCTACCGTCATCACCGACCTCGATCACTTCGATCCAGGCACCACTCCGGGCCTTGCCGCTGCCGCCCATGGCACGGCGGCCGATGGCCTGCCAACGCCCCTGCCAGTGGACGAGCCACACACCCTCGATGGGACGCAGATCCCCATCAAGTACGCTACCCGCCACCACCACGCATCGCCCTGACGGGCTGGCGATGACCGTCTCCAGATCGCAGGCGTGACGGTCACTGGCCTCGCCATCAAGGCAGAGGGCGTACGGGCAGACGCGGGTGAACAGGGTCGGATGCGCGGTCAGGCGCAGGTCGTCGGGAAGCAGCGGGATGGCCTGCAGAACCCGGCCATCAGGCAGGACATGCCGCAATGCCTGCGGCAACCCGGCGGCCAGTGCCGGGTGTTCCTGTTCCAGCCATAGACCCCGACAGGGGCGCAGCGTGGTCACTCGACCGGGAAGATCGCGCAGCCACATCGCGGCTTCTGCATCTCCGCCAAGCTGCCGGCGCTCGTGCAGTTCCTGCCAGAACAGGCTGGGAACAATCGTCAGCAGATGCATCACCCTCTTGTCCGCTTCGTCGTAGACGATCACGGCCTCGCTGCGATCAATGTAGCCACTGGCCACGCGCAGCGCGCTTCCTGCCAGCGCCTGCCACTCACTGCTGGCATCGTGACTGCCGTTGGTCGATACGCCTTCAACGATGGCGCCATCGCACAGCATCTGGGTGCTGTAGGCAGGCCCGCCCATACCCAGCTCGCCCCAGTCCAGCAGCACATCGTGCGTGGGCGGCCGAGTGGCAAAGGGCAGCGTCGCCCGCGAGCGCAGCAGTGCGCCACCTACGGCATCGCCGACCAGATCGAAGTGCTGCAGCACGCCGCCCAGGGCAAGGCATGCGGCCAGGCCAACGACCACACCCAAGGGCGACCACCAGGCCACGCAGATGGCGACCCAAGCCAGGAACGGCAGCCATTGGGTGTATCGGCGGAGGGTGATGCGATCAACAATCATGCGGGTGTGGTGGCTGCCACTTCGCACCAGAACGCTGATTCAAGCGCCCGGCACTCCAGGCATTCCGCCGAATCGATTCTCTTCCTCGCTTCCCGGAAGGAGCATGAGAGGAAAGAGAACGAACACACCCAACGGAATGAATGCGATCACCACGTACCAGCCGGACTCGTCGATATCGTGCAATCGCCGAACGGCCAGGGCCAGCATCGGCGGGAGGAGGACGATGACGGCAAACATCGCCACTGCCAGTCCTGCGCCCTGCAGATGCTGGGACATTTCCCCATCGTAGAGATCGGTACCGATCAGCCAGGAGCTGGCATTCATCAGAATGTAGCCCACCCCCGCCACGAACCCGGCAAGCAGGGAATACGACCAGAATTCTGTCCGGTTGGATCGCCCTGAAAAATCAAGGCATCGCCTGATGGGCATAAGTGCAGCGATCATTCTCGCTCCGGGCAGCGGACGATGGGGACCAAAAGTTAACGATCTTTTAGCATCCCCAAGCCGAGCACCGACTGAATCTTCCCGCGCGACACAGCCTGGGAGACAGCGGGCGTTGCAAGAGAGGATTTCCCGCGCAAACCCCGCACCAAGGCCAGTACGGACATGGCCACTCGGTTCACGCATGCCTATGAGATGAGCGGTTCGGATATTGCCGAGCGTCAGCCTTGCGCTGACCGCTGGAGACATGGAGCGGGCGATGGGAATCGAACCCACGTCAGTAGCTTGGGAAGCTACAGCTCTACCATTGAGCTACGCCCGCATTGCGGGTGAAAGTCTATGCGGAGCGGCCGGTATTGCGCAATGGTGGCCTCTGCATCAGCGACGGGGTCAGAACCCTTTCCTTGCGGAAAGGGATCCGACCCCGCTCTGGATCAGAAGCTGCCGCTGACGGTGGCGAAGATCGAGGCATCACGGGCGCGCTTCTGCGCAGCCGTGGTGCTCAGGCCAACGTTGCCCTGCAGGCCGAACAGGTCCATACGCGCACCCAGCACGGCGGTGGCGTAGTTCTTGTCGAAGTCCAGGCCCGGCACGCGGTAGCTGCCCAGCTCCGGCAGCGTCTGCAGCCAGGCGCTGGCCTGCTTGGTGTCCTCGAACTCGTGGTCGTAGGTCACCTGCACGTACGGCTTGACGGTGCCGCCATCGAAGCGGGCCTGCCAGCCGATACGACCGACGGTGGAGTCGACGTTCTGGCGGTCGTAACCCAGGGCGGTGGCCAGCGTGCCCGCAGCGGCGCTTTCGCTGTAACCGTCGATCTTGACCTTCTGCCAGATCACCGCAGCGACCGGACCATGACGGAAGCCACCTTCGGTGCCGAACTCGTAACCGGCGTTCAGTGCGGCGGTCAGGTTGCTGCCATCCGGGGAACCACCGTGTTCGCGGGTGGCCGGGCCCAGCTGGACCTTGCGGTTCACGTCATACGACAACCAGGTGTAGCTGACCTGGCCGTTGACCCAGACGCGGTCGCCGTACCATGCCGCGAACAGGCCGGCGGTGGTGTCCTTCTGGGTGAAGTCGCCACGGCTGTTGCCGAAGTCTGCATTCAGGCGGCCGAAACCGGCGAAGCCGCCGACCACCACGCCGTTGCGTGCCCAGTCGATACCGAACAGGCCGGCCGGAGCGAGGCCGTCATACAGGTCTGCGTGGTCATAACGCTGCAGGTCGCCACGCACGCCACCCCACCACGACAGGCCATCAGCCGGACGGGCACCCAGGTGATTGCTGACCTGATCGGCACGCGAACGGCCAATGGTCTGTGCCGAGTGGCTCAGCACCTGCTGCAGGCGCGGCGCTTCCAGCACCGAGACGGCGTACTGGCCCAGCAGCTGGTGGCCGGTAACGGTGGGATGCACGCCATCGGCGAACAGATAGGTCTGGTACGCATCGGGGCTGACGTAGGTGGTCGGGTTGCAGCCGATGATGCTGCCCGTGGTGTTGGCCGGGTTGATCTTGCAGGCGGTGCCGGTGACGTTGGTGAAGCCGTACATGCCCGGGTTGGCGGTCACTTCACGCAGGATGCTGAAGGTATCGAGCGGAATGAACTCGATGCCCGCCTGCTTCAGGCCGCCATACAGCGCCTTGTTGTAGCCGACCGACATCGCGGTGGCCGCCGCCGCGTTGGGGCCGCGGGACTGCGGGGTGATGCCCACGTCCGGCAGGTTCGGCACCAGCACGTACTGGGCACCGGCCTGCTTCAGGGCGCCGACCAGCGCGATCTGGTCGGTGACTGCCGCGCCGATGATGCCCTGCACCTGGGCCGGCGGCGCTCCCGCACCGGCAGCGCCGGCGGCGGCAAACAGGTCGTTTGCGCCACCCCAGACGGTATACAGGGCGTTGCGGTCAGCCTTGCCACCGTTTGCGGCCAGGTAGCGGGCCGCCTGCGACTTCAACGACGGGATCGCGCCGAGGGCACCGCTGCCTTCGACCGACACGCGGGCGCCGCCGACAGCGTAGTTGTCGCCGTTCTGGCCGTTGCCGTTGGGGTCCTTGTTAAGGCCGTAGTAGTTGGCGACCTGCTGCGACCACACCCAGCCCGGGTTGGTGGTGAACTGGCCGGAGAGCCCCTGCGTGGCCTCGGGCAGCAGCGGGCGGAAGTAGCCGGCATCGGTCAGGCTGTCGCCGAAGAACACCGCCTTCGAATACGGGTTTTCGCCTGCCATGGCCGGAAGCGCGGCCAGCGCGATCGCGGCCGCCATCAGGGAGCGGATCGGGTGTTTGCTGAGCTGCATGAAGAAACTCCTGTGGGGTGAATAAGTGGGAACCCGGCGTACGTACGCCGGCGCACGGTGAATGGTTTCACCGCGCCGCCTTTTGCTCACGCTGCGCCGCCGCATGGATTGTCGCCTGAACGCCTGACAGCACGCTGTGCCGGAGCTGGCGCCCGGCGGAAGTTGCAAGCATTCCGATCCTGGCAGGCCATCAGCGACAATGGGCCGATGAACATCCAGCTCAATGGCGAACCGCGTACCCTGCCCGCTTCGGCGACCCTCCACGACCTGCTCGAGGCCGAGCAGCTGCTGCAGCGCCGGGTGGCGGTGGAGGTCAACGGCGAGATTGTCAGCCGCAGCCGCCACGGCGAGCATGTTCTGGCCGAAGGCGACGTGGTGGAGATCGTGCACGCGCTGGGTGGCGGCTGAAGCGACCGCGCTGCGCGCTCGCCGGGCATGGCCCGGCGCTACCACGCGCGCACCTCCTCGGTAGCGCCGGGCCGTGCCCGGCGGTGCAATCGCGTGACCCCATCTTCAGGCGGATAAGCGATAATCGCGCCATGAACGTTCAAGTCTCCCCCGATTCGCTGGTGATCGCCGGCAAGACCTATGGCTCGCGGCTGCTCACCGGCACCGGCAAGTTCAAGGATCTGGAAGAAACCCGCCTGGCCACCGAGGCCGCTGGCGCCCAGATCGTCACCGTGGCCATCCGCCGCACCAACATCGGGCAGAACCCGGGCGAGCCGAACCTGCTCGACGTGCTGCCGCCGGAGCGTTTCACCATCCTGCCCAACACCGCCGGCTGCTACACCGCTGAAGACGCCGTGCGCACCTGCCGCCTGGCCCGCGAGCTGCTGGACGGCCACAACCTGACCAAGCTGGAAGTGCTGGGCGACCAGAAGTCGCTGTACCCGGACGTGGTGCAGACCCTCAAGGCCGCCGAGCAGCTGGTCAAGGACGGTTTCGAGGTGATGGTCTACACCTCCGATGATCCGATCCTGGCCAAGCGCCTGGAAGAGATCGGCTGCGCTGCGGTGATGCCGCTGGCTGCACCGATCGGTTCGGGCCTGGGCATCCAGAACAAATACAACCTGCTGCAGATCATCGAAGACGCCAAGGTGCCGATCATCGTCGATGCCGGCGTCGGCACCGCTTCGGATGCGGCGATCGCGATGGAGCTGGGCTGTGATGGCGTGCTGATGAACACCGCCATTGCCGGTGCGCGCCACCCGGTGCTGATGGCCAGCGCCATGCGCAAGGCGGTCGAGGCCGGGCGCGAGGCGTTCCTGGCCGGGCGCATTCCGCGCAAGCGCTACGCCAGTGCGTCGTCGCCGATCGATGGGTTGATCGGCTGATGACCAATCCTTTCGACAGTGCCGGTTCCAAGGCCCCGCCCAAGCCCTTCACCGTCAGTGAAGGCCGCCGCGAAGTGCGCAGCTTCGTGCTGCGCCAGGGCCGCTTCACCCCCGCCCAGCAACGCGCGTTCGACGAACGCTGGCCACGCTTCGGCATCGACTACAACGGCCAGCCGCGTGACCTGGACGCGACCTTCGGCCGCCCCGCGCACAAAGTGCTGGAGATCGGTTTCGGCAATGGCGCGGCCATGCGCTTTGCCGCCCAGCACGATCCGTCGCGCGACTACATCGGCATCGAAGTGCACGCCCCCGGTGTGGGCCGACTGCTGAACGCGCTGGCCGACGACAACGCCGATCACGTGCGCCTGTACCACCACGATGCGGTGGAAGTGCTGCAGAACGAGATCGCCGATGGCGCGCTGGATGAAGTGCGCATCTACTTCCCGGATCCGTGGCACAAGAAGCGCCACAACAAGCGCCGCCTGCTGCAGCCGGCGTTCGCCGAACTGATCGTGCGCAAGCTGCGCCCGGGCGGCCGCCTGCACTGCGCCACCGACTGGGAAGACTACGCCGAGCAGATGTGGGACGTGCTCGACGCCACCGCCGGCCTGGTCAACCGCGCCGGCCCGCGTGGCAGCGTGCCTCGCCCCGACTGGCGGCCGCAGACCCACTTCGAGACCCGCGGCCAGAAGCTCGGCCATGGCGTCTGGGACCTGTTGTACGACCGCACCTGATGATCGCCTGAGGACGCTGCGCCCCACATGGATACCGCGCTGACGCTGACCACTGACATGAAGCTCGTGCTCGGGCTGGTCGGCTTCACGATGGCGATGTTCCTGTTCGAGCGCATCCGCGCCGACGTGGTTGCGCTGGTGGTGCTGGTGGTATTGGGCGTGACCGGCCTGATCGCGCCAGAGGAGATCTTCGGCGGCTTCTCCGGTAACGCGGTGATGAGCATCATCGCCACCACCATCCTCGGCGCCGGCCTGGACCGCACCGGGGCGCTGAACCGGCTGGCCGCCTGGCTGCTGCGCCGTGGCCATGGCGTCGAGCAACGGCTGCTGATGATGACCACGGCCATCGCCGGCCTGAACTCGTCCTTCATGCAGAACCCGTCGGTGATGGCGCTGTACCTGCCGGTGGCCTCGCGACTGGCGGCGCGCACGGGCCTGACCATGCAGCGGCTGCTGCTGCCGATTTCGGCGGCGATCGTGATGGGTGGCGCGCTGACCATGGTCGGCAACTCGCCACTGATCCTGCTGAACGATCTGCTGGCCTCGGCCAACAACAACCTGCCCTCGGGCCTGGCCACCATCGAACCACTGCGCATGTTCGCGCCGCTGCCGATCGGCGTGGCGCTGCTGATCGCTTCGCTGCTGTACTTCCGCTACTACGGCGACCGCAAGCTGGTGGAAGAGGAAAGCCTGGTCAACGACGGGGTCACTCCGGCGCGTACCGAAAGCTACTTCGCCAAGACCTACGGCATCGAAGGCGATGTGTTCGAGCTGGTGGTCAGTGCCGAAAGCCCGCTGGTCGGCATGACCCTGGGCGAGGCCGAGAACCTGCACGATGCACCGCTGCTGCTGGCGCTGAAAACCGGCAACGACACCCGCCTGGCGCCGCCGGCGGAAATGCGCATCTGGGTGGGCAGCGTGCTCGGCGCGATGGGCCCGCGCGAGCAGATCAACGACTTCGCGCAGAACCAGTTCCTGCGCATGTCTTCGCGGCTGAAGCACCTCGGCGACCTGTTCAACCCCAGCCGCGCCGGCATTTCCGAGGCGGTGGTGCCGCCAACCTCGAACGTGATCGGCAAGAGCGCGGCCGACCTGCGCCTGCGCAAGGAGCGCGGCATCAGCCTGCTGGCGATCAACCGCGACAAGCAGGTGATCCGCGAGGACGTGCGCGACGTGCAGCTGCGCGCCGGCGACATGCTGGTCTTCCACAGCATCTGGACCGACCTGGCACAGGCGGCCAGGAGCCGCGACTTCGTGGTGGTGACCGACTACCCGACCGGCGAGCAGCGACCGCACAAGTTCAAGATCGCGATGGCGATCTTCGCCTTGACCATCCTGATCGCGCTGACCAGCAAGCTGCCGGTGGCGCTGACCCTGATGACCGGCGTGGCCGGCATGCTGCTGACCGGCGTGCTGCGCATGGACGAGGCCTACGCCTCGATCAACTGGAAAACGGTGTTCATGATGGCCGGGCTGATCCCGCTCGGCTGGGCGATGGATTCCAGTGGCGCGGCGGCGTGGGTGGCCGGCCATACCATCGACAAGCTGCCCACTGGCATCCCGGTATGGGTGCTGGAAGTGGCGTTGGCACTGCTGACCACGGCGTTCTCGCTGGTGATCAGCCATGTAGGCGCGACCATCGTGATGGTGCCCATTGCGGTGAACCTGGCACTGGCGGCGGGCGGCAACCCGACGGCGTTCGCGCTGATCGTGGCGCTGTCGGCGTCCAACAACCTGATGACGGCGTCGAACCCGGTGATTTCGATGATCACCGGCCCGGCCAACTACACCCCACGCGAGATGTGGCGGGTCGGCGGACCGTTGTCGCTGATCTACACCTGCGTGGTGGTGCTGATGATCAACCTGATGTTCTGAGGTTGAGGTTTGTTGGCAGGGCTGCGCCCTGCACCTGCAGAAGCAACGTCAACGTCAAAAGCTGGTTTCCTGGGGGATGGCGGGGCGGGTCCTGCACTGCTTTGGTAGGTGTCGACCTTGGTCGACACGGCAGATCCACGCCATGCGTGGATGCTTTTGTAGAGTCGAGCCATGCTCGACTGCTTCTGGCTTGATGCGGTCAGAGCCGTTTTCCTGCGGAAAACGGATCCAACCCCAGGCCTGCCATCAGGCCAGGTAGACCTGCCCGTCGCGCACGTCCACCGGCACCGCGCGCAGGCGGTCGCCCTTGCAGGGACCGGCGATGCAGTCGCCGCTGTCCAGCGCGAACGAGGCGCCGTGGGCGGCGCACACCAGGTGGCCTTCGCGGCTCTTGAGGAACTGGCCCGGCGCCCAGTCCAGGCGGCGGCCGGCATGCGGGCAGATGTTCAGGAACGCCCGCACCTGCGCACCGTCGCGGTACAACACCAGCGACTCGGCATCGCCATCGACCACCGCCTCGACCTCGGCGAACGCGCCATCGGCAATGGCATCAAGGGCGATCAGGGCAGCAGCGGCAGTCATGGCGAAGGCTCGGACAGTAAACTCGCATTGTCGCACGCCCACTCAGGTGACTGGCTGCAACATGAACACAAGTCATTGATTCGTAATAAGCACAGGCTATATTTAACGAGTTTTTCACTCAATGACAGTGGCACGTCCCGATACTCTGGTTTCGCTGATCCCAGCCTATCGAGCCGCCATGTTCAATCGCGCATCCGCCTTCAACCAGTTCCGCACCCTGTTCGCGCCGCGCAAGCCGCGTCACCCGCTGGTGCGCGTTGCCGTGGGCCTGCTCGGCCTGGCGATCCTGGCCGCGATGGTGTTCATCGGCGTGTTCGTCGGTGCGGCGATGATCCTGGTCGGCCTGGCGTGGAAGCTGCTGGCTTCGCGCAAGCCGGGCACTTCCCGTCCGCTCGACCCGAACGTGGTCGAGGGCGAGTTCCGCGTGGTGCGCAAGCCGGTGCTGCCGGCCTCGCGTTGATCCACGCCCTACGCGCCCGCTGACGGCGGGCGCCATGCGTTCTAGACTGCGGGCACGCCCTTCCTGGATGCCCGCATGTCCGATGTCTCCGATGTGATTCCTGCCGTAGCCCTGCCGCGTGTGCCGGTGGTGGGTGGCGGCAGCTTCCCCGTGCACCGTATCTACTGCGTCGGCCGCAATTTCGCCGACCATGCCCGCGAAATGGGCGCAGCGGTGCCGGCAGCCGACGACCGCGGCCGGCCGATGTTCTTCAGCAAGCCGGCCGATGCGATCGTGGTCGGCCACGACGATGCCATCCCCTATCCCCCGGCAACCGCCAACCTGCACCACGAAGTGGAGCTGGTGGTGGCGATCGGCCGTGATGCGCCGGCCGGCGAACTGGCCGTGGCCGATGCCGACGCGCTGGTCTACGGCTATGCCGTCGGACTGGATCTGACCCGCCGCGACCTGCAGGCCGCCGCCAAGGACAAGGGCCATCCGTGGGATGCAGCCAAGGGCTTCGATGCCTCGGCACCGATCAGCGAGATCGTGCATGCCGCTGAAGTGGGCGACCTGGCCGCGCTCAACCTGTCGCTGGAGGTCAACGGCGAGGTGCGCCAGCAGGCGCTGCTCGACCAGATGATCTGGAACGTGCCGGAGATCCTGCATGAGCTGTCCAAGCTGTGGCAGCTGCGTGCCGGCGACCTGGTGTTCATGGGTACCCCGTCCGGAGTGGCCGCGCTGAAGCCCGGCGACCGCTTCAGTGCCCGCCTGGAAAACGTGGCCGAGCGCCACGGCGTGATCGCCGGCTGACATCACCTGCGCTACCCTGCGCGCTGTCCACTTCCCCCACCGGAGAAAAACAACAATGGGAATGCTCACCGAGTTCAAGGAATTCGCGATGCGCGGCAACGTCATCGACCTCGCCGTCGGCGTGGTGATCGGCGCGGCCTTCGGCAAGATCGTGACCGCGCTGGTCGAGAAGATCATCATGCCGCCGCTGGGCATGCTGATCGGCAAGGTGGATTTCTCGCAGTTGGCGTGGACGTTGTCACCGGCCAGCATCGGTGCCGACGGCAAGGAAATCCCGGCCGTGGTGATCGGCTACGGCGACTTCATCAATACGCTGATCCAGTTCGTGATCGTGGCCTTCGCCATCTTCCTGGTGGTCAAGACGATCAACCGCCTGTCGCGCAAGCAGGACGCCGCACCGGCCGCACCGGCCGAGGAAGTGGTGCTGCTGCGCGAGATCCGCGACAGCCTGAAGAAATAAGGTGGTAGCGCCGGGCCATGTCCGGCGGGACGCCATCTTGCCGCTGCGCTCGCCGGGCATGGCCCGGCGCTACCGCAGAAGCAGGCGAAAGCCCCGCCCCGGCGGGGCTTTCGCTTTGCCGGACGTGGCGGAAAACAGCGTTCGCGGCAGCCATGACCTCCCGCCCATGCGCCGGGCTGAACGACTGTTAAGCTCCAAGGCTTGGTCCCTTCCCGGAGCTGTCCATGCGTCGCCGCGTCCTTGCCATCGCATCCTCCCTCGCCCTGCTGGCCGCCCCGGCCTTCGCGGCGCCGCACACCACCACCCTGCCCCCGGCGTCGCTGGCCACCGCTGCGCAGCTGCGCGACCAGGCGCTGGCTGACGACACCGGCTGGAAGGTGGTTGAATCGCTCACCACCGAAATCGGCCCGCGCATCGCCGGCAGCGAAGCCGACGCCCGCGCCGTGGCCTGGGCGGAAGCCAAGTTCAAGGCACTCGGTTTCGACAAGGTCTGGAAAGAGCCGGTGACCTTCCCGAAATGGGAGCGCCGCAGTGAACACGCCGTGGTGACCGGCAAGAACCCGCAGCCGCTGCAGATCACGGCGCTGGGCGGCAGCCCGGGCGGCACCGTTGAAGCCGAAGTGGTCCGCTTCGCCGACCTGGCCGCACTGCAGGCCGCACCGGCCGGTTCGCTGAAGGGCAAGATCGCGTTCGTTGATTACCAGATGCTGCCGTTCCGCGATGGCCGCGACTACGGCCGTGGCGGCGCGATCCGCAGCAAGGGCCCTTCCGAAGCAATCCGCAAGGGCGCGGTCGGTTTCCTGATGCGCTCGGCCGGTACTGACTCGCACCGCGTGCCGCACACCGGCATCACCCGTTTCGACGACGGCCTGACCCCGGTGCCGTCGGCAGCACTGTCGGTGCCCGACGCCGATCAGCTGGCCCGCCTGCTGGCCCGCGGCGCGACAACGGTGAAGGTGGCGCTGGACTGCGGTTGGGACGGCACCGCCACCTCGTACAACGTGATCGGCGAGATCACTGGCCGCAGCCTGCCCAAGGAAGTGGTGGTAATCGGTGGTCACCTGGATTCCTGGGACCTGGGCACCGGCGCAGTGGATGACGGTGCCGGCGTGGGCATCACCATGGCCGCTGGCCATCTGATCGGCCAGCTCAAGCAGGCGCCGAAGCGCACCATCCGCGTGATCGCCTTCGCCAACGAAGAACAGGGTCTGTATGGCGGCAAGGCCTACGCCGAGGCGCATGCCAAGGATGTGGCCCTGCACCAGCTGGCCGCCGAGAGCGACTTCGGTGCCGGCCGCATCTATGCCTTCAATACCGGTTCGCCGAACCCGGAAGGCTCGCGCGAAGCGACGAAGCAGATTGCCGAAGTGATGAAGCCGCTGGGCATCGAGTACCAGGCCGACAAGGGTGGTCCGGGCCCGGACGTCGGCCCGTTGGCCGCCAAGGGTGGCGCGTGGGCATGGCTGGCGCAGGACGGCTCGGACTACTTCCACCTGCACCACACCGCCGACGACACTCTCGACAAGATCGACCCGAAGGCGCTGGCGCAGAACGTGGCCGCGTACACCGTGTTCGCGTATCTGGCCGCGGAAGCCGATGGCAGTTTCGGCAGCGAAGCCAAGGCGACCACGCCGCCGAACGAATGATGCGGTAGCGCCGGGCCATGCCCGGCGAACGCAGTGGGAAGAGCGGTGCGAACCAAGGTTCGCACCCACCGGGCAATGGCGCATCCACCGAGTAATGGCGCACCCACCGGGCGATGGTATGGGTCAGAGCCCCCGCCGTGGCGAGGGATCTGACCCGATCCTGTCAGCCCTCCCACACGCTGGTGTTGCGCACCCCCAGCAGCTTCGGGTTGAACAGCGGATCCTTGCCCGCCTGGCGATGCTGCTCGTAATCGCGCAGCGCCGCCAGTGCCGGCTTCTGCAGCAGCAGGATGGCGATGATGTTCAGCCAGCTCATCAGACCGACGCCGATGTCGCCCAGCGACCACGCGATCGTTGCACTGTTCACCGCCGAGTAGCCGGTCGCGGCCAGGAACAGCAGCTGGAACCCGCCCATCACCCATGGCGCGGGACGATCACGGCACAGGTAGCTGATATTGGTCTCGGCCATGTAGTACAGCGCCAGGATGGTGGTGAACGCGAACGGCAGGATCGCCAGCGCCACGAACGAACGGCCGAAGCCCGGCAGCGCGGACTCCACCGCGTGCTGCACGAACCGTGGCCCCGCCTCGACGCCCGGCAGGTTGCCCAGCAGCAGGCGCGCCTCATCCGGAATGCCGTTCACCGCCGGGTCGTAGACGTTGTACAGGCCGGTGGAGAGGATCAGGAACGCGGTCGCGCTGCACACCACCATCGTGTCGATGTAGACCGAGAATGACTGCACCAGGCCCTGCTTGACCGGATGCGAGACCTCGGCGGCGGCGGCTGGATGCGCACCGCTGCCCATGCCAGCCTCGTTGGACAGCACACCACGGCGCACGCCCCACTGGATGGCGGTGCCGATCATTGCACCGAACGCTGCATCCACACCGAATGCGCTGCGCAGCACCAGCATGATCACCTCCGGCACTTTCTCTGCATTGAGCACCATCACCAGCGCGGCCACCAGCAGATACGCCACCGCCATCAACGGCACCACCCATTCGGCCACCCGTGCGATGCGGCGCACGCCGCCGATCAGGATCGCCCCCAGCACCACCAGCAGCACCGCCGTGGTGGTCATCACCGGCACGTCCCAGGCTTCGTTCACCGCACTGGTGATCGCATTGGACTGGGTACCGGCCAGCATCGCACCGGCCAGCACGGTAACCAGCGCAAACAGCACTGCATACCAGCGCTGGCCCAGGCCTTTCTCGATGTAGTACGCGGGGCCACCGCGGTACTGGCCCTTGGCATCGCGGTCCTTGTAGATCTGTGCCAGCGTGGATTCGATGAAGGCGCTGGAGGCGCCGAGGAAGGCGACGATCCACATCCAGAAGATCGCGCCCGGGCCACCAAAGGCGATGGCCATGGCGACGCCGGCGATGTTGCCGACGCCGACGCGGCTGGACAGCGACAGCGACAGGGCCTGGAACGGTGACACACCGGCTTCGGAGCGCTCGTGCCGGAACATCAGGCGCAGCATCTCCGGCAGCGCGCGCAACTGGATGAAGCGGGTACGCACACTGAAGTACAGGCCGGCGAGCAGGCACAGCACCACCAGGTACGGGCTCCAGACGATGCCGAGGATGGTGTTGACGATGGATTCGATGTTCATCGGCAGCCCCTCAGAAGAACATGCCCAGGGCGACCTGGGGGCTGATGATGCGGCCGGTGTTGCGCCCGGCCACGGTGAATTCGACGCCGGCGATCAGGCCCAGCGACGGGCTGAAGTGATACTCCACTGCCGGCGCCAGGCTGACGTTGCGGCTGGCCGGACGGTGCTCTTCAATCCGTTCGATCGCACCACTGCCGTTGCGTGCGAAGCCGCTCAGGCGCTGGCCGGTCTCGCGGCTGGCGGCCATTTCCATCACGCCCACCCAGCGCGAATTGAAGCTGTACTCGGCGCCTACCGACAGGCCCAGTACCGAGCCGCGCGAAATGTGCCCCTGGAAGCTGTCAGCGGTGCCGTACACGCTGGTGCCGGAAATGGCGGTGCGCGACGGTGCCGGCCCGGCGCTGAGCTGGGCGCGCCAGCGCACGGGGCGGTCATTGCCCAGCCACACCACCTGCTGCACGCCCAGCGCCGCGGTGGTGCGCTGTACGCCGTCGCCCTGTGCATCCAGCGGATTGCCGGTGATGCGATCGTGGCTGCCGGTGCTGAAACGCTGCACCAGCGCGACCGAGATGGCCGGACGGGTGCCATCGGCATTCGGCGCCTGCAGCAGGTACTGCAGGCGTGCGGTGGTGTCACCGGCGCGGAAGCCGTTGCTGCGCGCACTGCCGGATTCGGAGCGCGAGGCGCTGAGATTGACCTGGCCCATCACCCGGTCACTGAAGCCATAGATGATCGGCACCACCGTGGCCCAGGCGCCACTGTGCTCGGCACTGCGGCGACGATCACCGTTGTTGTCGTAGTGGTCGCGGCTGTCGACCCGCACCAGATAGGGCTCGATGTACCAGTTGCCCTGCGGCAGGCCGGCGGGATTGGGAGTGATCAGCGGCCCGGTGAAATTGACGCCATCCAGACTGCGTTCCGCGGCCTGTAGCGATGGTGCGGCAAGCGCAGCGAGTGCCAGCACCAGGCAAGTGCGACGTGTGCGGCGTTGGATTCGATGCATGGAACCACTCCTGTACGACGTTGGAAGGAACTCCACCGTGCGGCGCGGGAAACGGCCCAGCAATGAGACAAATACTAAAATCGCTTGCCTACCCATCAAGCGTGTTTGAAGCAACGTAAGCTGACGCAGATGACCCAGTTTTCTGCGCGTGCATCGTTTGCGCTCTTGCGCCGCGCAAAAGAAAACCCGGCCGCGAGGGCCGGGTCAGGAGATCAACACAGCATCAGCACGACGGGATCAGCCGTGGCGGCGACTGGCCCACTGCGCCAGCAACACGGCCGTGGCCGAGGCCACGTTCAGGCTCTCCACCGCGCCGCTGCCGGGAATCGAGACCTGCAGGTCGCATTCGCTGGCAAGGCTGCGGTCCATGCCTTCGCCTTCGGCACCCATCACGTAGACCAGTCGTGCCGGCAGCGATGCGCGGAACACGTCCTCACCGCCCTCGACCAGGGTCGCGGCCAGCCCGAAACCGGCCGCACGCAGCTGCGCCATGGCCTGTGCGTTGTCCGGCAACTGCACCAGCGGTACCGATTCGGCGCCACCTTCGGCCACGCGCGCAGCGGCACCAGACAGCGCCAGCGTGCTGCCGGCCGGCAGCAGCAGCGCCTTGACACCGAAGTGCGCGGCCGAGCGCAGGATTGCGCCGAAGTTGTGGGGATTGCCGACACCGTCCAGCCACAACGCCAGCGCCGGGCCTTCGCCCAGATCCTCCAGCCACTGCGCCAGCGGTACGACGGGCGCACGCAGCACGTCGGCCACCAGGCCTTCGTGATGGGTGGTGGCAGCCAGCTTGTTGAGGTCGCCCTCCTCCACCACGCGGTAGCCGACGCGGTTGGCCACGCACCACTTCAGCACCGGCTGCATGCGCGGAATCAGCGATTCCACCAGGTACAGCTTGCGCAGTGCCTGCGGGCGCTTGTCGAACAGGGCCTGCACAGCGTTCCAGCCATACAGGCGCAGTTCGTCGTTGCCACGCCCCGGCGGTGGCGGGGTGCCGCCCTCACGCGGCGGCAGCGGGGTGGCCCGCGGCGGTCGCGATGACGGACGGCGGGCATTCTTCCAGGGATCATTCACTACGGGACAACTCCAGCTTGCGTTGACGCCAGAAATCGGCGTTCTTGATGCCCAGGGCATCGGGGTCGAAAATCGGATCCAGGCCCAGCTTCTTCTGCCGCTCGTAATCGCGCAGGGCCAGCATGGCCGGCTTCTGGATGATGAGGATGGCGATGATGTTCAGCCAGGCCATCAGCCCCACGCCGATATCACCCAGCGCCCAGGCCAGGGTCGCATTATGGAACGCGCCGAACACCACCATGGCGATGATGCCCAGGCGCAGACACAGCACAGTCAGCGGGCGCTTCTTGTTGTGGTTGACGTAGGTCAGGTTGGTTTCGGCCATGTAGTAATAGGCCATGATCGTGGTGAAGGCGAAGAAGAAGATCGCGATCGACACGAACGCCGAGCCCCAGCCCGGCAGCACGGCTTCAACACCGGCCTGCGCATAGCCCGCGCCTTCCGGAATACCGGCCAGGCCCTGGAAGATCGGCGCGCCACCCGGCACCGGCGAGTACACGTTATAGGTGCCGCTGGCCAGGATCAGGAACGCGGTGGCGGTGCACACCATCATGGTGTCGAAGTAGATGGCGAACGCCTGCACGTAGCCCTGCTTGGCCGGGTGCGAGACCTCGGACGCAGCGGCCGCGTGCGGGCCCGAGCCCTGGCCGGCCTCGTTGGCGTAGATGCCGCGCTTGATGCCCCACTCCACCGCCAGGCCCATCATCGCGCCGAATGCAGCATGGGTACCGAAAGCGCTCTTGAAGATGATGCCGAACATTTCCGGCACGCGGTCGTAGTTGATGATCATGATGACGATGGCCATCAGGATGAAGCCGGCGGCCATGAACGGCACCACCACTTCGGCGAAGTTGGCGATGCGCTTGACGCCGCCGAAGATCACCACGCCCAGCAGCAGGGCGACCACGATGCCGATGCCCAGCTTCAGCGCCTGCGCCGATTCCATGCCGAAGGCCTGGCCATCGAGCGGGCCGCACAGCGCGGTGCCGCGGCAGGCATTGATGACGCTGTCGGCGATGGCATTGGCCTGCACGCCCGGCATCAGGAAACCGGCGGCGATGATCGTGGCGATGGCGAAGGCCATGGCATACCACTTCAGACCCATCGCTTTTTCAATGTAGTAGGCCGGGCCACCGCGGTAACGGCCTTCGGCGTCCTTGGTCTTGTAGATCTGCGCCAGGGTGCATTCCACGTACGAGGTGGAGGCGCCGAGGAAGCCCATGACCCACATCCAGAAGATGGCGCCGGGGCCGCCAAAGGCGATGGCGGTGGCCACGCCGGCGATGTTGCCGATGCCCATGCGCCCGGCCATCGACATGGCCAGCGCCTGGAAGGAAGACACGCCGGCCTCGGACTTCTCGCCGGACACGGTCAGGCGGCACATCTCGACGAAACCACGGATCTGCATGAAGCGGGTGCGCAGGCTGAAGAACAGGCCGGCGGCCAGGCACATGAAGATCAGCGCCTTGCTCCAGATGATGCTGTTGATGAAATGTACGGTAGCTTCCACGCGCGCTCTCTCCAGTCGGCGGGTTGTGAGGACGTCCCGTCGGCTGGAAGGGACCGGTCGATTCTCCCTGATCGAAGGCCGCTGCGGTAGCGCCAGAAGGAATCCGCCGGGCATGGCCCGGCGCTACCGGCAATGACCGTGACCCCCACGGTAGCGCCGGGCCATACCCGGCGGCCTTTCAGGGCAGCTGCGTGCGCACCCGGGCGAAGCGGCGCAGGTCGTGCAGCACGCCGCGCTTGTAGACCGCGCAGCGGTCCACGCCCTCTTCCTGGAAGCCGTTCTTTTCCAGCACACGGGCCGAGCCGAGGTTGAAGTCGACCACCCCGGCCTGCAGCCTGAACAGGCGCAGTTCGTCCATCACCCACGGTGCGAACAGTCCGACCACGCGGGTCATCAGGCCCTGGCCCCAGTACGCCTGGCCCAGCCAGTAGCCCAGCTCCGCCATGTGCCCGCGCTCGGCATGGCCCTGCTGGGCCCCGACGCTGCCGCAGGCCTGGCCGTCGATCTCGATGGCCAGGTTCAGGGTGCCGGGGGCCAGCACGCGACCGGCGAGGAAAGCCTCGCCATCCTCGCGCGTGTACGGGTACGGGAAGCGATCGCGCAGACCGCGCGACACCTCGGCGTCGTTGGCATGGCGCAGCAGCGATTCGAGGTCTTCATTGCGCCAGGGACGCAGGAGGAAGCCGTCGCCCTGCAGGTGTGGGGTCAGAGCCCTTTCCTCTTGGGAAAGGGATCCGACCCCGCTGGCGGTCAGGTCAGGCATGCCCACCCACCGACGGCGACTCCGCCTCCTGCTTCTCCAGCTCGCGCTTCACCGCTTCCGGCGAGCGCGTGTACGGCGCCAGCCGCGCGTAGAACGCCGGCACCACGAACAGCGACAGGAAGGTCGAGAGGGTCACGCCGAAGATGATCACGATGCCGATGGTGCCACGGCTGGCCGAACCGGGGCCACCGGCCACCACCAGCGGGACCGCACCGACCACGGTGGCGATCGAGGTCATCAGGATCGGGCGCAGGCGCACCATCGCCGATTCGATGATCGCCTCGCGCACGGTTCTTCCGTCGTCACGCAGCTGGTTGGCGAATTCGACGATGAGGATGCCGTTCTTCGCCGCCAGGCCGACCAGCATGACGATACCAATCTGGCTGAACAGGTTCACCGTGCCACCGCTGACCCACAGGCCGACCAGCGCACCGAGCACGCCCAGCGGCACGGTCAGCATGATGGTGAGCGGGTGGATGAAGCTCTCGAACTGTGCGGCCAGCACCAGGTACACCACCAGCAGCGCCATGGCGAAGGTCAGCAGCACCGCGCCGCCGGCACTCTGGTATTCGCGCGATTCGCCCTTCCAGTTCACCTGCGCGTACTGCGGCAGCTCTTCGCGCGTGACCTGCTGCGCCCAGGCAATCGCCTCGCCCAGCGGATAGCCCGGCGCAAGGCCGGCATTGATGGTGATCGAGCGCAGGCGGTTGAAGCGGTTCAGGGTGCCGGCCTCGGCCACTTCGCTGAGCGTGACCAGGTTGGACAGCGGCACCAGCTCGCCGGAGGTGGCGCGCACACGGATCGCGGCAAGGTCGGCCGGGCTGGCACGGCCATCGCGACCGGCCTGGACCAGCACGTCGTACTCCTCGCCGTTGTCGACGAAGGTGGTGACGCGGCGCGAACCCATCATCGTTTCCAGCGCCGAACCGATCGCGGTGACCGGCACGCCCAGATCGGCCGCACGCTGGCGGTCGATGTTGACCCGCATCTGCGGGCGGGTTTCCTTGTAGTCCGAGTCCGGGCCGACCAGGCCAGGGTTGTCGGCCATGCGCAGCAGGATGCGGTCGCGCCACTGCGCGATCTCGGCGTATTCCGGGCCGCCCAGCACGATCTGGAACGGCTGGCCGCCACTGCGCACCAGGCCACCGCCCACCTGCGTGCGTACGCGCACGCCGCGGATGGTGTCCAGTTCCTTCTGCAGCTCATTGGCCACTTCCGGCGTGCCTTCGCTGCGCTGGCGCCACGGCTGCAGGAACACGCTGACGCGGCCGGTATGCATTTCCTCGCTGGCGCCCCAGCCGCCCGGCACGCGCGGGTTGGCGCGCACGATCGGTTTGTCGGCGCCCACATGCGGGGCCAGCATCGCTTCCACCTGCTGCACCTGCTGCACGGTGTAGTCGTAGCCGGCGCCTTCCGGGCCGTCGATCATGATCTGGAACGAACCGCGGTCTTCGGCCGGTGCCAGTTCCGACGGCAGCAGCTTGAGCAGACCCCAGCTGGCGGCCAGCGCGGCCACCATCACCAGCAGGTAGATCCAGGTGCGATCGACATGGTGATCGAGCACCCGCCCATAGGCGCCGGCCAGGCGCTCCAGGTTGCGGTTGATGAAACCATGCAGGCCACGCGGCGCCTGCCCGGTATGCGGCTTGAGCAGCTTGGAGGCCATCATCGGCGTCAGCGTCAGCGCCACGAACGCGGACAACGCCACCGCCGCGGCCAGCGCCACTGCCAGTTCGCGGAACAGCCGTCCCGTGTTGCCCTCCAGGAAACCCACCGGCAGGAACACCGCCACCAGCACGGCCGTGGTGGCGATCACCGCAAACGCCACCTGCGCGGTACCGCGTTTGGACGCCACCAACGGCGGTTCACCCAGATCGATGCGGCGCTGCACGTTCTCCACCACCACGATCGCGTCGTCCACCACCAGGCCGATGCACAACACCAGGGCAAGCAGGGTCAGCAGGTTGATCGAGAAGTCGAACGCATACAGCGCGATGAACGCGGCGACCAGGCACACCGGCACCGTTACTGCCGGAATCAGCGCAGCACGGAAACTGCCGAGGAACAGCCAGATCACCGCCAGCACGAGGATCATCGCTTCCACCAGCGTGGCGTAGACGCGGTCCACTGCGGCTTCGATGAAGGTGGTGTTGTCGAAGGCAACGAAAATCTGCGTGCCCTTGGGCAGGGTCAGCGCGACCCGCTCCGCCTCAGCGCGCGCGGTGCGTGCCACGTCCAGCGAGTTGGCGGTGGAGGTCTTGACGATGCCCAGGCCGATGCCCGGTTCACCGTTGCTGCGGTAGTAGGCGCGGCGCTCGGCCGAAGCCAGCTCGATCTTCGCCACGTCGCCCATGCGCACCACGTAGCCGTCGCGGCCCTTGCCCAGCGGGATGGTCGCGAAGTCTTCGGGCTTGATGTAGTTGCGTTCCACGCGCAGGGTGAAATCGCGGTCGGTCGATTCAATGCGACCGGCCGGCAGTTCCACGTTTTCGTTGCGCAGCGCGGTTTCCACATCGCCGGTGGTCAGCCCGCGCGCCGCCAGCTGATCGCGGTCCAACCAGATGCGCATCGCATAGCGCTGGCGGCCACCGATGCGGACCTGGGCCACGCCATCGAGGCTGGAGAAACGATCGACCACATAGCGGTCGGCGTAGTCGCTGAGCTCCAGCGTGTCCATGGTCGAGGAGACCATGTTGAACCAGATGATCGGGTCGGCATCGCTTTCGACCTTGGCGATTTCCGGCGGACGTGCTTCTTCCGGCATGCGGTCGGCAACGCGGCTGACCGCATCACGCACGTCGTTGGCCGCGGCCTCGATATCGCGGTTGGAGGTGAATTCGATGCTGACCTGCGAGCGGCCGTTGTTGCTGCGCGCGTTGATCGTATCGATGCCTTCGATGCCGGCCAGTGCGTCTTCCAGCACCTGGGTGATGCGGCTTTCGATGACCGCCGCCGATGCACCGGTGTAGTCGACCGACACCGAGACGATGGGCGGATCGATGGCTGGTAGTTCGCGCAGGGTCAGGCGGGTGAAGGACATCACGCCCAGCACCAGCAGCAGCAGGCTCATCACCACGGCGAACACCGGCCGCTGGATGGAGGTGTCGGACAGCTTCATCCGCCGTGGCCCTCGGCCGCGACCGGCACCGGTGCATCAGCCGGTTTGGCACCCGTGGCCGGTGCCGCGTCCTTGGCGGCTACCTTCAGGCCCGGGCGCAACTTGCCGGTGCCATCGACCACGATGCGCTGGCCCGCTTCCAGGCCCTGCCTGATCTCGACCACGCCGGCACGACGCGCGCCGGTGACCACGTCCACGCGCTCGACGCTGTCGTCGCTTTTGATGCGGTACACGAAGGTATCGCGGCCGACCTGCACCACCGCGATTTCCGGCACCACCAGCGCCGGCCGTTCGGGATGGAACAGGCGCACGTCCAGCAGCATACCCGGACGCAGTGCGTGGTCGCTGTTGGCGAAGTCGGCGCGCACGGTCACTGCACGGGTCGCCGGATCGATGCGCGCATCGATGGTGCTGACCACGCCTTCGAAGGTGCGGCCCGGCCAGGCCACGCTGGACGCACTGACCTTGTCGCCGACGCCGAGCGCGGCCAGTTCCACTTCCGGCACCTGGAAATCGATGTGCATGTGTTCGATGTCGTCGAGCGTGGCGATCACCGTGGTCGGCGTCAGCAACGTGCCCGGGCTGACCTGGCGGATGCCGAGCACGCCGGCAAACGGTGCACGCACACGACGGTCGCCGATGTCCGACTGCATCTGTGCCACGCGCGCCTCGGCGGCATCGCGGATCGACTTCTGCGTATCCAGCGTGGCACTGGACACCAGCCGCTGCGTGGCCAGCTCGCGCTGGCGCTTGTACAGCTGGTCGGCCTCGTGGAAGGTGGCCTGCGCCTGCACCAGCGCGGCCTCCTGGGCCTGCCCGCGCAAGGTCACGATCGGCGCACCGGCGGCGATGTGCTGGCCGCTCTCGAAGTGCACCTTCTCGACGATTTCGCTGACCTTGGCGGTGACACTGATCGATTCGCGCGCTTTGGCCGTGCCCAGCGCCTGCAGGGTGTCGCTCCACTGCGTGGGCTGCACGACCTGCGCGGTGACCGGCACTGCTTCGCCCTGCCGACCTGCGGCAGCCTCCTGTTTGCCTGCGCACCCGGCCAGCACGGCCAGGCTGAGGCCGAAGGCCAGGGTCGAAGCGATACGAGCCAACATGAACGGTCCTGATTGATCCACGGCCGCCGAGTGTAGGCAAGGGCCTGCATAAGCGATATGTGCCAAGCGTTTACGGGCGTGGAACCGGCACCGCGATAGCGCCTTCAACCGGTTCCGTGCAAGGCTGACGCTGGCAGTGTCGGCATGTGTCGGGGTGTATCCAGCGACCCATTGCCGACGTTGCCATCGTAGAGTCGAAGCTGCCCGACTGAGGGCGTCGGGCGGGGACGGATCCTGGCGGGGATCCGGCCCCGTTTTTTTGCCCGGCGCATGACGGTAGCGCCGGGCCATGCCGGTGACCCCGCGGTAGCGCCGGGCCATGCCCGGCGGATCAATACCGGTAGTTCACCTTCATCCACACGCTGCGGCCCGGCTCATTGATGCGTACCGGGTCGGCCGGGAAACCGAAATCGGCACTGCCGGCCAGGTTCAGGTGCTCGCTGTAGGCGCGGTCAAACAGGTTGTCGACACCCGCGCTGAGCTGCAGTTGCGAACTGAAGCGGTAGGCGGTGTTGAGCGCAAAGGTGGCGAAGCCGGCGCTCGGTCCCAGGTCCTGCGCGACCACGTTGCCCTGGCCATCGGCGACACGGTGCTGGTGGGTCACCGCCCGCAGCAGGGCGCCAGCACTCCAGCGCTGGCCTTCCCAGTTCGCACTCAGGCGCGCTTCCAGCGGCGGCATCTGCGGCAACGGTCGCTGCTGGTCGCGGTTCTCGCCCCAGGCATAGGCCAGCGTGCCGCCCAGTTTCCACTGTTCGGCCAGCGCCACTTCCACGCCCGCCTCGGCACCGGCAATGCGGGCATCGACGTTGCGGGCCTGGCTCATGCCCATCATCCCGCTGCCGTGGTAGGTGAACAGGATGTAGTCCTGGATCTGCCCGGCGTACGCCGAGACCCAAGCCTGCACGCGCGGACCCTTGTACTGCATGCCCACATCAAGCTGGGTGGTGCGCTCGGGCTGCACGCCGCTGAATGCATTCACCGCGCCGGCCGGTCCCTGGTTGGGCGAGAACAGCTCCCAGTAGTCGGGCATGCGCTCGCTGTGGCCGAGGCCGGCGTACCAGGTCAGGCCGTCGGCCAGATCCTGCTCGTAGCGCAGGAAACCACTGCCCAGCCATTCCTTGCGCTGCAGGCCAGCGGTCGGGTTCGGCCGGTTGCCCATCATCCCGCGCACCGACTGCCGCTCATCGCGGACGCTGGCGCGATCGATGCGCAGCCCGCTGATCCAGCGCTGGTCGGTGCCGGCGCCGAGGGTGAGTTCGGTGAAGGCACCGTAGCGGCGGAAGTTGGCATCGGTCTCCCACGCCGCCTGCCGGTAGGTGTCGCGGCCCATGCCCATGCGGCCGCGGTGACGACTGTCCTCTCCATCCACACCGGCCACCAGCTGCACATCCTGCCAGCGCCACTCGGAACTGACCCGCCCGCCCTGGGTGCGGCGGTCCACGTTAGAGGCCATCGGCATCGGCATCATGCTGTGCGGGTTCGGCGTGCGCAGCGTGTAGTTGTCCATCACGTGATCGGCCTCGTTGTAGTACACATTGGCCTGCAGCGTGTCCCACGCACCCGGCAGGTTGCGCTTCTCGAAGCGCGCCGCGTAGCTGGTGCGCTCGAACGCGGCACCGTCCATGCCACGGCCCGCGTAGCGCGCGATCGCATCACCGGCACCCGCGGAGATTTCCAGCAGCGTGTCGGCATCCGGCGTCCAGCCGATGGCCACGTCGCCGTTCCACTTGCGCCACTTCGACGGCACCACGTCGCCATTGCCGTCCTTGTAGTCATCGGCTTCGGAACGGTTACCGCTCGCACGCACATAACCGGTCGGATTGCCCAGAGTCAGGTCCAGCACCTGATCGTTGCGGTTGCGCGAACCGACCAGCGCACTGGCATCGGCACGCAGGCCCGGTTCCTCGAAGCGCGGCGTATCGCGCTCGAAACGCACGGTGCCGGCCGAGGCACCGGCCCCCCAGCGCACGCTCTGTGGGCCCTTGATGATGGTCAGCCGGTCGAAGCTTTCCGGCGCGATGTAGGACAGCGGATTGTCCATGCGCGACGGGCAGGCACCGATCAGGTTGCCATCGTTGCTGAGGATGTTCAGGCGCGAACCAAACATGCCGCGCAGCACCGGGTCGCCATTGGTGCCACCGTTGCGGATGGCGGAGAAGCCGGGGACGGTTTTCAGGTAATCAGCACCGTCGCTGGCCGGCACCGGCTGCCGCGGCAGGCGCGGATCGGTCACCCAGTGCAGCGGCGAGGACGGTGCAGCGGCGGTCACCACCATCGTGTCGAGGGTGCGCGCCTCTTCGGCAGGCGCAGCGTGAGCCAGTGACGCGGTCACGGCCAGGCCAAGGGCAACCGGCAGGCGCGCGCAGGCGCCCGCGGGGCGGGAAGTCATTTTCATCGGAACAGCTCCAAAGTACGCACGCGCGCACGGCGCCCGGTCAGGCGTCGTGCGGCAGATTCGATAGGGACATCAGCGAACGATGGAGAAGCGCGGCGGACCACGCGCGGCATGTGCCGGCCACCGCAGTGCCGGCAGCACCTGCTGCGACCATGGGAACGCCAGCTGCGGCCGCCACAACAGCGGCAACAGCAGCACCAGCACGGCCAGCCACGGCAGCAGGCGCATGGCCAGCACGCAGTATTCGCAGGCTTCGCCATGCATGGCGTGGGGGTCGGCCGGACGGCTGGGCGCTGCCGGCGCGGCGCCGTGTTGATCGTGCCCAGGCATGGCCATGTCGTGCATGTCATGGCCCATGGCGGCGTGGTCCATGCCTGCCATCGCGGCATGCTCCATCGGCTGCGCCTGCAGCGCGCGGCTGACCAGTGGCGCAAGCACCATCAACAGCGTCGCCAGGACGGCGAGCTGGAGCAGAAGGCGCTGCGGGCGGGACAGGCGGGTCACCCCGCTAGTGTAGAGCCGGGTCCAGGGTTACCCGTGCGACGAACCGTCGCAGGAGGGGGTTTATCGGCAGGGCTGCGCCCTGCACCCGCAGAGGCCACGGCAGGTGCCGAAGCAACAGCAGAAGCTGGTTTCCTGAGGAATGGCGGGGTGGGTCCAGTTGCGGGGGACGCCGTAAATCCGTCCATGGAGGCTCGGTCGCGCCATCCATGGCGCTCACGCCCCCGCAACCGGACCC